>Ga0114931_10007739_pt1 | contig 13101 bp, 11 predicted proteins | sample 2SBtaG_FD_89579 | JGI IMG/M metagenome (GOLD analysis project Ga0114931, IMG submission 89579) | Deep subsurface microbial communities from Kolumbo volcano to uncover new lineages of life (NeLLi) - 2SBTROV14_V59a metaG | ecosystem: Environmental > Aquatic > Marine > Volcanic | place: Kolumbo... | reverse complement strand
TTAGCGGGACGCGAGGGTAAAATGTTTTCATCGTGCAGTCTCCATGCCGTGAGCATCAGACAGGGTTCCCCTGACCAGACGTCAACGGAATCGTAACGTAGCCATTTGGCCTGCCAAAATCAAGTTGCGGGATGGAGATTTTCTGTCGCAAGGGATGACAAAATAGACGTTTCCGGATGGACACCATTTTATTTAGATTTATAAATATCATAGCGCCGCATCTTCTTAAACAGGTTTGAGCGATCTATTTCAAGAGCCGCGGCGGTATCGTTAATTTTCCAATCAAATTTGTTAAGGCATTGCAGAATATATTCTTTTTCGGAACGTTGATTCGCATTTCTTAAGGGGATAATCTCATCCACAGGGTCGAAACCGTTGGGAATTTGACTACTTGATTCAAGCGCACGTTGCAAACCTCGAATCCCCACTTCATTGCTTGAGGAGAAAATGACGAGCTTTTCCATCACATTTCTAAGTTCTCTGACATTGCCCGGCCATTGATAATGTCCTAGCACCGCGGCTGCTTGCCTTTTAATCGAAACGATTCGTTTGTTATAAATACCGCTGAATTCTCTCAGAAAATGCAATGCCAGAGGCAGAATATCTTCCGGTCGGTCTCGCAAGGGTGGAATGGAAATTTTAACCACGTTCAAGCGGTGGTACAAATCCTCGCGAAAGGTTCCCTCTTCAACCATTTTTTCTAAGACATGATTGGTTGCTGCAACAATCCGCACATCCACTTGTCGCGGAAAATTTTCTCCAAGCACTTCAACTTCATTGTTATCTAACACTCTTAACAACTTTGCCTGCAGGTGAATACTCATGTCACCTATTTCATCAAGAAATAACGTTCCTCCATCCGCCGCAGTAAATTTACCTTTTCTTTCGGAGAGCGCTCCTGTGAACGACCCCTTGAGATGACCAAAGATTTCGCTTTCGAGGAGTTCAGCGGGAATAGCCGCGCAGTTAAGTTTTACGTAAGACTTGGCCTTGCGCTCACTGTTATGGTGAATAGCCCAGGCGACTAATTCCTTGCCCGTGCCGCTTTCGCCCAGAATCAAGACTTTTGCGGCGGTGCCGGCAACATCAGAAATGCGCTGGAAAACTTCTCTCATTACCAGGCTCTCGCCGATCATCTGGTATTGCTCTCGCAGCTCCCGCAAGAGCGTATCCTTTTCCTCCTGCAAACTCTTACTGTGAACGGCATTCTTGACCGCCACCAAAAGACGCTCAGGCTCGATCGGTTTTTCAATGAAATCGTATGCACCATCTTTAAGGCTTTGCACGGCCGTGGCAATATTGCTTTGCCCGGAAATCATGATCACAGGCGTGGTTGGACATTTCTTAAGAATCATGCCGAGGAGGTCCAGCCCGCTGACTCCGGGCATTCTGACATCCAGGAGAATGCAATCGGTAGCCCGGGACGCGAGCAGAGCCGCAACTTGGCTTGGGTTCGATAGCGCGTCAACTGAGTAATCTTGCAATCTCAATATCTTGCGAAGAGATTTCAGGAGGGTCTCATCATCATCGATGACCAAAATTCTGGCAGACATTCTCATGTTTGTTTGCGGCTATTTGGCATTGCAAATGGGATTGTACACTTTTTGTGCAAAAGAAACTTACAATAAACAAATTCAAAATTGCAAATAAATTTCAAAATCCAATTGCCAATTGCCAATAACCAAAAAGCAGCGAATTCCATTTGTGGTTTCTGCAGTCCTAGCGATAAAACTTTGTCGATGTCTGGCCTAAAGCGACTAAGTTCAATACTATTTTGATTTTACCGCTATTGAAGAAAGTATCTTTTTCAATTCATTTGCCTATTACCACACTCAACTTTCAGAAGAGGAATTGTTCTCATTAAGCGGCAATGAAAACCTGATCACCGTGCCCAAACCCGAATTGCTGTGCAGGCCGATAACGCCGCCATGGTCCTCGATTATTTTCCTCGCGATGGCCAAGCCCATGCCGGTGCCGTCTGACTTAGTGGTAAAATAAGGTTCAAAGATTTTATCGCGGCTGTTCGGATCGATACCCGGCCCGGTGTCTGAGACCTCAAATTCAAGGAACTTCACAAAAGACTTATCCAAATATTGTGCCATCGAGGTACTGATGTTGATCTGACCTGTGCCTTGCAACGCGTCAACAGCATTTTCAAGCACAATGTGAAAAACCAATTCAATCTGTTGCGGATCAGCCCAGAGGTCATCCACCTCGGGGTCTAGATCGGATTGAATCTGAATGTCGCCGTTGGTAAAGCTACTGAATTGGTCGACGGCATTCTGAATGATCTCCCGCGCGCTCACCGCCTGCAAATTGGGTTTTTCCAGATTGCTTAATTTCAGGAAATTCCGGGTCATATTGTGCACTCTCTGCAGCTCCGTGCGCATCATTTCGATATCATCGTTGACCTCGTCCCGCCTGGGCAGCGAAATATTTTCCAGGCGCATTTGCAGTGCTTTTAGATTCAACGCCACCGATGACAGCGGGGTCTTGATATCATGCGCGATCTTTTGCACGGATGTGCTCCACATTTGCAATCTCTCGGAAAGAATGGGTTGGGTATAATCCTGTATTTCCACCAAATAGGCGGAGATCAGCTTGAAAGAGGAAATAAAAGGCGTCACCCGGATTTCGCCTTCAAATTGATAGTTTGCCTGAATAAGGGACATTTTTTCTTTGACCGGCTTGCCGCTGTCCAGGCCTTTTTGAATCCATTCACTGAGTTGCGGCTTGTGCTCAAACGCTGCGGTGAAATGCTGCCCTTTTGAAAGGGGATGCTTTAGAGCCAATAAGTCTTGCACACGGTTATTTAAGAAAGAAATCCGTCCCGTGGCATTTAATATGAGGACACCATTTGCGGTTTTTATGAGTGAAAAGCGGAAGAAACTGAGGTAGGTGTAGGCAAGCGCTGAAAATTTGTAACCACCCGTTAAAAGTAGGAAGCAGCAACCTGCAACCCCAAAGCCTATGAGCGGCAGGAAGGAGAAGAGCATATTCTTTTTGAAGGCAAAGCGATAGAAATTCTCATCGCTATTGAGACCAAGTTCAAGCGGATTTCCATCGCCCGTTTCACGAAAGGTCATTTTGCCCACACGAGACGGCGCCGGGAAAGAAGCGAGCCGTTTCAATTGTTCATCGTATATTTGAATGTCCTTGTCAGAACGGCATATCAACTCCAGACCGCCATTGCGGTCGAGATCGATAAGACGTGAAGGAAAAAGTGATTCAAATACAGAGAACTTGCCTAATGAAGTTGACTTCTCATGAGTAATACTTAGCTGCTCATTCAGCATGAGAAGGTTATTTTCTCTGGAGGCAGCGTAAAACACGGGTGCACCAGTCCGATTGTCAACGATTGGCCCCCATGACGTAGGAATGATACCCTGCGAAAAGTATCTTTTTGGAAAAATCTTACCCTCAGAATCTATTAGACACATAAAGTCTTGCAAGTTCTTGTCTCCCAAATACCCATAGGATAGGAGCAAGAACCGTTCTGAATCTATCTCGATGGGGGAGCAGTATAAACGAGAGCTGTATTCGCCGAAACCTTGCGGTTCAATAATGGGTTGAAGATTTTGATCCAGCACAAACAGCCAGCAACGGTCATCGCTGTATTTCGCCGGATAATGAATATTGCCGATAGCCTGGCTGGCCACGATAATCTCTTCCTTGCCATCGCCGGTGAGGTCGTACAACAGAAGACTGCCTGGAAACATCTCAGCCTCAAATCGTTTCACAATTTTTAATTTCTCTGTGTCAAATAAATATACCCCACGGGGCTGCTGGCCGGACACAGCCGTGAAAACGAAACCTCTACCGCCGACCTTGCCAATGTCAATGAACCCACCTAAGGAGAGAATAAAGTCCCCGCCCTTGTTTTCGAGTTTCCGTCGTTCTGTTTTGAGTAGAAAATGCCGGCTCAATACGGCCTGCTTCGTGCGCAGGTCATGAATGTATAAGAATAGGGAGTCTCCCGCCTCGGTAAAAGCAAATAGTTCATCATAACCGTCTTTATTGATGTCATCAAATGCCAACCATGGATATTGCCAATTACCAAGAATGGGCTCCGAATAGTTGCATTCATCAACAAACATTCTGGAAAAGCCCAGTATGGCCAAACCGGATTTATCATTTTTACGATCGTTGCTAGCGACAACTGTTTCGCTGTAGCCATCCTTATCAAAATCGTGATAAATGATAAACTCGTTTTTGTAGGCGCCATCTCGTCCTTCTTGTTGCAGGACTTCCAATTGGTAAGGATTCATAAAGCTGCTGAGCAGGTGTGCCCCAATCGCAGCGGCAGAAATAGATACGAGGGCAAGGATCAGATAGAGTCGTTTGTCCGGTTTGATACGCAGCTTCATAACCCCCATCCTCAAGGTTGTATTTTGGCTTAGTTTTGGAGCCAGAATGGAAATGGAGAACGGACCCAATGTATGATTTGTAAAAGGAAGGGTCAAGCAATATTCTCGGGAAATGATTCAAAGTTGCAACAATTGCAGAGAGGAAATGTTGCAAAAAATGCCACAGGAGTGAGGATTTTCGGAGTTGATTAAGGTTGCCGGTTTTTGGCATAGTTTGTGACTTGATTTCTGCTAACCATTTCAACTTTTTTTTAAGCCAAAAGCTAATCGCTCAATTTAGGTGTAGGGTCCCCTCCGCGGAGGGGAGGGTTCGAACTCCGTTCAGGGCTTCGAACCTGGGGTGGGTCAAACATCTGTTCGCGCCGCATACTCAATTCGTATCTATTCAGCTATTGCTTGTAGGCCATTGTTCCTAACGCGGCGAAGCTCTGCAAATACATAAAACGCGAAATTAACGGATAACACTGATTGGCACGGATCTGATTTAGTAAAAACAACAACAGCAACATGTTAAGTGCAAAAATTTCCATTTCAACCGAAGCACAATACAATTAATTAATTAGTTAGTTAACGAGGAGGTATAACATGTTAGGGTTTTCTCTAATCCATCGTATTCTACGGTATTCAGCTTTCACAAGTTTGCTTGTTATTTTAGGAATTTTGGCAACAACTAAGAATGGGCATGCCCAACCCAACTATGGATCTCATACCTGGTTTCAAAACACACTCCGACCTATTTTTTCAACAGCCCTCTTACCCAATCCAGAAGGTTTTCGTGAAACAAATCGTTCTCTTGAATCCGGTATGTTTGAAGATGGGACGAAAGCATCCAAAATTCAATTAAAAAAGAGCTTCTTAGGGTCCCAGAAGTTTATTTATGACGGGAAGAAACCGCAGGGTGTATATACTTTCATTGGTATTAGTTTTAAGAATAAATTTCAAGAAGTCATGTCCCGCCACCCCGCTGCGCTAAGGGAGGCTAAGAAAGCATATCCCTATAACGCACTCAGTTTAGTGAGCCAAGTAGGTGTTTTTGGATTGGTTGTTAAGGATTTCATTGATACTGTTAACGCATCTAACGAAATATCAAGTGGTAATCTGGTAGATGATGGTTTCGATTTGAGTGATCTTGTGCTTTTGGTTGTCGCTGAAGGTATTTCTGTCACATCCGGAATTATAGGTAGGAAACATTTAAGAAAGGGCGTCAAAATTTTTAATGAGCGACAAGAACAAAGCGCTAGTAGAAAGTGATAAAGATTCACTTGAAGGGAATCAGTTATTAACAGGAGGCCCCAACGATGAAAAGGGAACTGTCAATTTGTATGGCCTTTTCAATCATGACCATCTTTTCTAAACTTTGTGCCCAAACAGTACCTGCAACAGAGTCTATTTTGAATTCAAAATCATTAGCAATCGAGACCGCTTTGGAGACAAATGACTGGGCTGTCTTGAAAGGAATACTCAACCAGGTCAGACCTCAAAACATTCCAGTTTGCGATCTTGACTCACCGTACCGATTCTTGTATGGACATGTTGCCTTGGCCACTGGCGAAAACAGTATTGCTGTAGAACACTTTTATTGTGATTCGGACTCGAATGATTCTACGACTTTGAATCAATGGTACACATGGACAAAAGCACTGGCAGAACGACGATCCGATCTTGCATCCTCTCATTATTTTTATGGTGACGCCTTAGCCAGAATGGGAAATCTTATGGGAAATCTTGCAAAAGCGAAAGAAGAATTTGATACGAGCCTGGGAATAGCTCCTGATCATTTCCTGGCCTTGAATGCGAGAGGAGTTGTTAAGTGGCTGATCTTTGAAGCAGACTCCTCAAAAGAAGAGTACGAACTTGAAGCTGTTGACGATTTTATTCAGGCAACAAGAATATCACCTGATTTTGCTGATGCTTGGGCAAATCGAGGCTTGGTAGGTCTAAGAGACGAAACTGAGTTGAGTAAATCGATTGAGAAATTTGAGAAAGCTCTTGAGTTAGACCCTGATTATTGGTTGGCATTGAACAGCAAAGCTGTAGCTAATGGTGCAGGTGGTAGATATTGGGCCTATCAAAAAGACATTTCCAAGATAGAGGCCAACGCTCCTGATACGCCTTTCTTAGGTTATAATACAGGACGACAAACTGTAAATGATTCTACTCTTGCAAGCAATCGGGGAGGGACGTTGACAGGAAGCGAGTTGAAGGTAAATTTTGGAATAAATGTGGGCGTAGCTAACTTTGGTTTTGAGTATGGCCAAACATTTGATAGGGGTGGCATCTTCATGTATCTGAAAGAAGGTGAGAATTTGGTCGTGGATAAAAACGATAAACCGACACCCATTGGCACTTGGTTTGCCTTAAATTACCCACCCCAACATGTTGAAGACGTGGTGTCAAAATAACATCAATAGATACTTCAATTCTGACACTGTTTGTCGAGTCCAAATGAAGAAGTTTTTGATATTATTCCTGCTATCTCTATTTTTCTTAAGCTCTATTGTTTATAGAGTCCATTCACATGAGTTGCGAGATATAAATGGTCTCAAAGCCTTTTCTTTGTCGGCAGCCAAGAAAGCAATTGAATCTGGTTCACGGGATAAAGAGGAAATCTTTTCTGTCGGTTTCATAACCAAAATCTGGGCAGTTCTCCTTGACAACAATGAAGACTTAATCGTAGTAGGAGAGTCTGATCCAGCAATACCACCTCTACTTTTAGACGATGTCATAGTCGCACTTCGGACAATTGACAATATTAATACCGGAGAGAATCCTGGCGTTAGTATTGAGCCGATTTCAATTGATAAATACGAGCCCTTTCAAAGAGTAGTTTATTACGGTGGGATAGATAGTACCAATTATGGTAGAATCTGCTATGAGGCGGACTTGCTCCTCAAGCGCCTGGGTTTTGGTTTTGAACAGACCGGAGTTGTCGGATTTCCAAGCGAGTGGGATTTATCAATAGACAACGCCAAGTCGGGCAGAAGATTAAATCCCTGGGAACGAAGTGTTGGGAGATCGTGGTTTTTCCCGCTGCGAGTTCGCATTGCGCACAAATATAATTGTGCTACCGTAACTGCCATGACCATGCAGGTAAGGACTGACCTGGATGAAGAGCTTGAAATGCAAAATGAGTTCATTTCGATTAATTCCGAGGCGCTTACAGACATATTAAAAGGCAATCGTGAAGCTGTCTCTATAATTTTCGCGAGACTATTTACCCAAGATTATGAGGAAATCTCCTTGCGTTTTCCTGTACTTGTTCAATTGAAAAACCTTCTGGCGCTGTCCGGAATGTTGGCGGAGTTGCTGAAAGAGAAAACCATGAACGGCTTCGATTACTGGAGAAATGAATTTCAGGTGGAGAATACTAATAATCCTACAAGAGTACCAACGCTCTCAAGGGGTGTTAATGGCTTGGGATATTCCCAATTCATGTCTGGAGGTTTGTTAGCAACATACAGTACCGAAGATGCATGGTCAGATGCCGTGATTTCCAGGAAACCCAAATACCTCAAGCAAGCCGCATTGAAATCAAGACCCTCCCTCAATGCAGTTTCCTGGACAATTCCTCTGGATTAGGGCCCCCCTAGCAAATGGCCGGACAGTTTGTTAACTGAGATAAATTTGACCTCCGAGGCTCCAACCTCCACTGCTGAAACAAATTTGAATATACCCGCCCATGCCAGCTTCCCAAATATTACACCTGGTTGGCATCCTGCTACTCAAGGCGGCAATCTGGTGGGTCTCAAAGCAAACCTCTATTTTTCGAGTGGTGGTTCTGAAGCGTTCAGCCCAGACGGTAGATTTTCAGTAGCTGGAGCAGAAATCGCGGCCGGGATTCCTATTGACCTGCAATTCGTGCTCAAAAACCGATTCGAATTATCTTTGACAATTCCATTTGTTTTTAGAATTGAATTCCAAGACCGTCCCACTAGATTGCCTGGCATAAAGGACAACTTAATTGCTTATGTAGCCGGTGTTGAGAACCCAATTTTTACGAATCGGATACAGTTGCTGACTGGTGTTAAGAATGGCAGATGGCGTTTACCGTCAATAGTACTAGAAAACTCTGTCGTAATTCCCCACAAGAATAAATTTTTTGAGAAAATTTCTCGAGAAGTACAAGATGGAGAACCCCTTAGAGCAAGATTTGGAAGCGATGATTGGCATGGATCGCATGCAGTAAGAATGATAATTCCTGTAAAACGGGGCCTTAGTTTGTCGGCATTTTCAGAATTTCAGACGGATTGGAGTGGCTCTTTAATAGGAGATAGAATAATAGTTGGTGGCGCAACGAATTGGCTATTGGAGGCCGATGTTGGCCTATCTTTTGGCCTTCATTATCAGACAAGCGTACTCAGGCAAAAAAATCGCTTGTTCCTGTTCGATGAGACAACTGCTTCTTGGCTGAGTGAAGGCCATCAGTTTGGAATTTCGTTGTCATTTCCAACTCGCTCCGGCCTGAATTCAATTTTTCTCGGCTGGTACGCACCAAGCAATCGACCAGACTTGGGAGGTGTTTTTTTGATGTCAATTGACTTAAGTGGAACCAGTGTGTTCGATCGACGCACCTGGTTGTAAATTGCCTTGCATCAATGCTTACGTTGTCCGTCTCACCGGCCGTAACACATACTGAAAAACAGTAATCAAAGACATTGATGGGTTTGCAGTGAAACTTGGAGCTAAGGAAAGTTAATCTTCCAGTCAGTAGCAGCTTCGGGACAAAGATGGGTTTAGACTCTTATTCACTCGGAGGTAAGAGAAATGAGTATCTGGGATTTGTTCAAATCAAAAAAAAATCGTGAAGGCACAGGAATTTTTAAAGACGGCCGTGAAATCAGCCACGATGAAAAGATGACCGACATAAGAGATGCCATGACTAAGGTATTCGCTGCGAGGACTGGAGCCTCAGAAAACGAAGTTCGGCAGCGCGTTGAAAGCGCAATAAACCAAGTTGAGCATGAGCATCCCAAACTATTCAAACGTGGACGCACGGGCAGAGGTCGAGTTGCCCAAAACAATAATCCGGACGAGGACAACCTTAAAAAACTCTTTGGCGAGTCTCTCAAAAAATATAGCGATCACCAACTAGCTCACCTCGTGTTGAACGCATGCAAATCTCTAATCGATCAAGCAGACAATAATGAGTTGGCTTCTCACATTGAGCAGATGGCATCTGACATTAGCTATGTCTTCCGTGGCGAGGGGGAGATGGGTTATCGTGAATACTGCATTTTCAGACGCTTCGAAATCAATTTTGCGCGGGCGCAAATAGAACATGCAAAAAGTGCTTCAGTACCTCTGGATATCTATGCGTCTTTGTTCATAGACCTTGCAATGTCTCAAGGGCTTTCTGGGGAATTCCGATATAAAGCAATTCAAGACCAAAATGGGAGGCGCATTTACATATTACCCGGACCATTTAGCGCGCCTAGTCGGAAAATAGTTGTCGGTGGCATTTGTATAGTTGTTGAGGGAGTGCGAGATTTGCTACGTGTAAGATTTGCAGAGCGATTTGAGGAGATTGAGTTTGACATAACAATAGAGTGAGCATTGGTGATGACGAAATTCGCAGCAATAACCCGATTAAACCAGGAACCCGAGGTGCTTGTAAAAATGTGGTGAAGACGAAAATTGTGTGAATGGGTGACATGTCAATCGTTCCATAACTCACAGGTAATTACTTGGCTATGTGCTAATCCCGGTACGGCACGATGTTCATTGGGTAATTAACGCAGTAATCATTAGCGAATTTCCAGCGATTCGATAGTCTGACATCTTCAGAGTTTACTGTCAAGCGTGCGTCTTGTCTGTGATTTGCGTCATGCTTAAATCTATGATAAATGGAGGCAAATATCTTGAGGATTCTTCCTATAATAGTAGTTTTCACATTAGTAAATTTCTACCAATCATTCGCCCAATCAAAAATTGATAGGCGTCATGAATCCACACAAGATCATGTAGTACACAACAAACTCCAGATTGAGAATAATGAACAGAATCGGAAGGATAGGGAGAAGCCTTCTACAAAGGGTTTCCTATTTTCATTAGGATATGGAAGACTAAGCTCAATCCCTCTCGACCTCATACGCGGGTCGATATTGGACCTAACTGAGCTAGAGAATGAAACTTAGCACCTATTTCAATTAGGCCTTGGTTATTATTGGAATAATGGTAACACTAATCTCGAATTCGACTTCCACTTCACAGCTTCAAAATTCATTGAAGATGGTGGAACGCGTCCTGTTTCGGATGGCGGGACTGTTTCCACTTCCATAAACCTGAGCTACGTTCTTGCTATGGCCCGAGTGAGGCAGAAAATCATAGGCCCATTCATGGCAAACCTAGGCATTGGTTTTATAGAACAAAGGAGAACATTAGCTGCTAATGCAAGAAATGTAAAGGGGCTCGATTTTCCTGCTGATGATCATTTAATCTGGTCATGGGGCGGTGATTTCAGAATTTCGAAAAAATTTCTACTTGGTTATGAACGCATTAGGATTGTAACTTCTGAGGGCAATAGTAGTCTGTTCCTCATTGCCGATCATGTGAATACGTTCCAGTTAACACTCTTACTTTGATTTGATACTTTGAGAAGATAGATTAAATATGTTCAACAGTTTATGCATCATGCAAAATCGACATCATTGACAAAAGCCAGCAGTTATGCGGGTACGGTTATTGTCGCCAACAGGGGTCAATATGTTTACTCATCGGCAACATGACGAATTCTTCGAACGTGGTTTGGCGCGTGTAGTCGGTACGTTACCTCAAGACCTTGCGGCAAACATGGTTTCTCGAATATGGTGAGCTCTCGAATAGAGACAGGGAATGCAACGCAACGATGCACCAGCACTTGGATCGAAGGATATCGAAACGGTAAAGAGGTTTACGGTCTGGCACAGAATACTCAGATGCAATTAAAATCGTATCTCAAAAAGTTTATTTCACGAAAGAAATTTTCACACTCCATTCCGGCCCTGATACAATGTCGTGCTGGCTGCAAAGTTTCCGTGATTGAGTGCGAAAGCAACATTGTTCAGGCTTTTCAATAAAGCAGGGGGGAGCCCGGATCGACATTCCAAAAGCTTGCTGCTGAGGTAGAATATGTCCAAAACTTCCGAGTTTGACAGTTAGTTGCGGTAACCATCTCCTGGAGGGGAAAATGAAAAATTTGCTTAATACTTTGGTTGCCTTATTAACCCTTTCCTTTAGCACGGCAGAAGCGCAAATTATCGAAAACGGCAACTTTGAGTCGGCAACAGTCGACCCTGGCAATCGTTGGACCGGATTGACAAATGGAAGCACCTCTATCGATGCCTGGATTGTAACCAGTGGTAATATCGACTACGTAGGCACTTGGTGGCTTGCATCTGAGGGCATCCGCAGCGTGGATTTGAACGGTAACACGGACGGTGCTATCAGTCAATCTTTCAGGGACGGCAAAGGACTCGGTTTATCAGGTGCTGTTCGACATGGCTAGGAATCTGGACGGCCGTGCGATGCTCAAGAAACTGAGCATTTCCGCTGCCAATGCTACTCAGGAATTTGAGTTTAACACGACTGGCAACAGCAGGCAGAATATGGGCTGGATGGAAATGGCTCTTGTTTTCACTGCAGTTGATACACTCACCACGCTTACATTCACAAGTCTTGGTTCAGGTGCATTTGGCGCGGTTATCGATAATGTTCGGGTGGAAACGCCTTCCCCAACATCCGTTAATGATCCGGCTGATAATGTTCCAGGCATTTTTCAACTTAATCAAAACTACCCAAACCCCTTCAACCCCACAACAACAATTCGCTACCAATTGCCAAAATCTGCTCCTGTTGTGCTCACTATCTACAACCTGTTAGGACGCGAGATTAGAAAATTGCTTGATGAAAATCAGTCTGTCGGCGAGCATGCTGTGCAATGGGATGGCAGAAATTCCGAGGGCAACGAGGTGGCCAGCGGTCTTTATGTCTATCGACTCAATGCGGACTCCTTTCATCAGACACGCAAGATGTTGCTGTTACGATAGGAAGAATTCAGAGCTTTTTCTAAGTAGTGTCCATCTGGAGACTCTGCGTTAGGCTGTCACTTCCAAAGTCCCCGGCTCAAGAGCTTACCGGGGCAGGCCTTTATCGGGAATCCAGTTTCTGTGAGCGTGGATCCCCGATAAAAACATTCGGGGATGACATTTATAAACGTTTCCTGGTGGGCACTAAGTAAGTCACTATTTCTCAACGGTGTCCGGTTAAAAATTTGCCTAATCGGCTTTTGCCATACGCGAACGTTCTCCGCCTACCACAGGCGGGGACAAGTTTTATCGGGTATCCAAAGGCCCATTTATTTTGGATTCCCGTTTGAAACATGCGGGTTCACAATCCCGCGTTTTTTGCGGGAATGACCGCTTTGGGGGGCAGCAAATAATGGATGCAAAAATCTAACCGGACAACGCTGACTATCCCTCATGGTCTCTGCGCCTTTGAAACCAAATTCTTGAATTAATCAGGCTAGCAAATTCTGGTTTTTCTCCTAAGCTGATACTATCCGTGTTTTATCCGAGTACATCCTTGGCTTTCTACCCTTTTTCAACCTAACCCACTCCAAACCACCTAAATCCCTTTTATGCTTGAATAAAGGGTGTCGTTTTCTTATTGTATCAAGATGCACTGTTTCGAGTCGGTCGTCAATCAGGTAACTCTTAAACAATAGGAATGCATGGATGGGCGAATTATTGACGAACGA
>Ga0114931_10007738_pt1 | contig 13102 bp, 13 predicted proteins | sample 2SBtaG_FD_89579 | JGI IMG/M metagenome (GOLD analysis project Ga0114931, IMG submission 89579) | Deep subsurface microbial communities from Kolumbo volcano to uncover new lineages of life (NeLLi) - 2SBTROV14_V59a metaG | ecosystem: Environmental > Aquatic > Marine > Volcanic | place: Kolumbo... | reverse complement strand
TTCACTTTCTATTTCTACAAGTTTTGGAATTGCATTTATTAAAGAATTACTAATCCGGCACAGGGAAGTGCCGGCATAATCAATGGCCATAAGACATTGATTATGAAGAAAAAAGCATATCGCATTTGCTGTTTTCTTTCTATAAACAGCCCATGGATGGGTGTTTATAGACTCTAACTAATTAACTTCGTAGGGTACGTACTGCATGCCCTGCAAGAAACAATCTGACTACGTAAAACTAAAGACCTTAGGTATTTTTGATTGAACCTGAATTGCCTGGTTTATGGGACTCTTGGTTTATAGAATATAAACTCATAGTTTATATTCTATAAACTGAAAAATGATTATAAAGTTATAGTCAACCAATATATAATCCAGTAGTGAATGGGCATGATCTGATTTTGATGTTTTTTGATGCCTGTTCCGAATCGAATATCTATTTTAAAAATAAACAATAATTAAAGCTTGGTAAAATCATCAAGGTTTAATTCCGACAACATAACAACGGAAACAATAATATGACTAAAATATTAGATGAGGTTTTGGAAGCAAACCAAAAATATGCAGAAAATTTTGGTGACAAGGGTGATCTGCCCATGCCTCCTGGCAGGCATTTTGCCATCCTGACCTGTATGGATGCGCGGCTTGATCCGGCTAAATATGCTGGTTTGGCCGAAGGTAATGCACATGTGATTCGTAATGCCGGGGGACGGGCAAGTGACGATGCTATCCGTTCATTAGTGATTTCATACAAATTACTGGGTACAAGAGAGTGGTTTGTTATCCATCATACCGATTGTGGTATGGAAACATTCAATAATGAAATCATGGGTGATTTATTATCAGGTAGCTTAAAATGTGCAACTATAGATGCTTCAGGCTGGCACGACAGTAATGCCGGAGGTGGAACAACCGATGGTAAATTTGTTGAATGGCTGACAATTACTGACCAGGCAAAAAGTGTGTTATCGGATGTACAGAGAATCAGAAATAATTCAATGGTTCCAGCAGATATTCCAATCTATGGTTATATTTATGACACCAAAACTGGCAGGCTTATAGAAGTGCCAGAAGCTACAGAAGCGGGAAAAGCTGGTTAAAAACCAAGCAATTTCACTGCTTAACCTGTAAACAATTGTATAAAGTACTGCCAGTTTCCCAATGACTGGCAGTGCAAAAATATCAAATTTTCGGATGTTATTAAATCCAAACTCTTGAAATCATCGCAAGGTAAGTATTCAGAGACCCTCACGAATATCTCCGTCGCCCTCCGGGAGAAGGCTGGGATGAGGGTATAAAATGACAGGGGCTTTGAATATTTACCTTGCTTTTGGTCGAGAGCAAGGCGCTGAAACAGGCGCATAGTCAAACTATGTAACTGTTTCAGCAACGCCGCTATCGGCCAAAAGCAAACGATAGAAAACCGCAGCCGTGGCCGTGCGAAGTATAGACAAGGATGGCTTGCAGAAGAAGCCATTGACAATTTTTTGTGCGGTACAGTATTTCAACAAAGAGAACAATCATGTAAATCCTGCGCCATCCCGTCAATCCGGTCCAATTATGACCAGCAATGCCCATTTGCCACATTTAGAATTGCTGATTACCAGGCTAACATATTCACAGGCACGCCATGCCAGAAGATCGCGTTTTCGATATAAACTGTACAAAATGTCCCCGGCTGGTTGATTTTCTGGCCGATGTCAAGCGTCAGCACCCGACATACCATGCCCGGCCGGTCGCGCCCTTTGGCAGCGATACTCCGGCGCTGTTGATCGTCGGACTGGCGCCGGGCATGCATGGCGCCAATGCCACGGGGCGCCCCTTTACCGGAGATTATGCCGGATTGCTGCTCTATGAAACCCTGTATAAATTCGGGTACAGCAACCAGCCGCAGGCCACGGCGCTGGACGATGGTCTGCGCCTGGATAATTGCCGGATCAGCAATGCCGTCAAGTGTCTGCCGCCACAGAACAAGCCCACCGGCGACGAGATCAGGCAGTGCAATGGTTATCTGGCAGCCGAGCTTCGCCAGCTGCCGGAAAAAACCATTATTATGGCTTTGGGAGGCATTGCCCACAGGTCGGTACTGCGTGCCTACGGGATGACATTGAAAAGCGCCGTATTTGCCCACAACAGCATGCATCGGTTGCCCGATGGCCGGATGCTGGTGGAATCCTACCACTGCAGCCGCTACAACATACAAACCAGACGCCTGACTGCCGCGATGTTTGAAGATGTCTTCAGGCGGGTGGCTACATTGCGGGATGATGGCAGTAGATAACGAAAGCGGTTCCTCGTCCGGGGGTTTCGATGCCAGGGCATTTTTGCGGGGACTGACAAAACAACCCGGTATCTACAAGATGCTCGATGTCCGCGGGGAAGTGATCTACATCGGCAAGGCGAAAAACCTCAAGAATCGTGTCGCCAGTTATTTTCGCACCCACAATGCATCGCCAAAGCAACAGGCGATGGTCAGGCGCATCGCGGCCATCGAGGTTACGGTCACGCATACCGAAGGCGAGGCGCTGTTGCTGGAAAGCCAGCAGATCAAGCGCCACAAGCCGCGCTACAATATCTGTTTGCGCGACGACAAATCCTATCCCTATATCTATATCTCCACGGCCCAGGATTTTCCCAGGATCAGTTTCCATCGCGGCGCAAAAAAACTGCCCGGCAAATACTTCGGCCCCTATCCCAGTGCCGGCGCGGTTCGCGAGACGCTGAAACTGCTGCAAAAAATCTTTCCCGTCCGGCAATGCCAGGATTCCTATTACAGGAACCGCTCGCGTCCCTGTCTGCAGCATCAGATCGAGCGCTGTACCGCTCCCTGCGTGGGTTTGATCGACAAGCAAAGCTATGCGCAGGATGTGGAAAATTCCATGCTGTTTCTCGATGGCAAGGGTGATTTGCTGATCGACCGGCTTATCACAAAAATGGAGGCCGCGGCAGCCAGGCTGGAATTTGAACAGGCGGCCGGTTTTCGGGACCAGATTGCCCGGCTGCGCTCTGTTCTGGAAAAACATTTCGTACATGGGGAAAAAGGCGACGTCGATATCATTGCCTGTGCGGCAAAAGCCGGCATTGCCTGCGTGCAGGTGTTTTTTATTCGCAATGGCCAGCATCTTGGCAACAAGAGTTTTTTTCCGAAAATGTCCGCCGACCATGAACCAGGCAGCGTTCTGCAAGCTTTTATTCCACAATATTATCTGGACAAGCCGATTCCGGGTGAATTGCTGGTCAGTCACGACATCGAACAAAAAGCGCTGCTGATGGAGATGCTGTCCACACAGGCCGGGCATCCGGTGGCAATTGCTTCGCGTCTGCGCGGCGACCGGCTGCGCTGGCTGAATATGGCTTGCAGCAACGCGGAAAACGCTCTGTTGACAAAATTGTCGGATAGGCAGGGATTGTATGCCCGCTACGTCAATCTGGCGGAGGAGCTGGGTTGTCAGGAAGTCCCGAAAAGACTGGAATGCTTTGATATCAGTCATACCCAGGGAGACCAGACCGTCGCCTCCTGCGTGGTGTTCGATCGCGAAGGTCCGGTGAAATCCGCTTACCGCCGTTTCAATATAGAAGGGGTCACGGCGGGCGACGACTACGCGGCGATACACCAGGCCGTTGCCCGGCGTTTCAAGCGCCTCAAGGAGGGTGAACATGAGGCGCCGGACATCCTGTTCATCGATGGCGGCAAGGGCCAGGTCAACGAAGCGCAAAAGGCATTGGCGGATTTAGGGGTAAACAGTGTTATCATAGTGGGTGTTGCCAAAGGTCCTGATCGAAAAGCAGGCATGGAAAAGCTGCTGATGGCCGGGGAAAACAACCCCATCGATTTTACTCCGGGGGCGAGCGGTCTGCTGTTGATACAGCATATACGTGATGAAGCGCATCGTTTTGCCCTAAGCGGGCACCGACAGCGCCGGGGAAAAGCAAAAAAGCAGTCCATTCTGGAAGGGATTTCAGGGTTGGGAGTGAAACGCAGGCAACAGTTGTTGAAACAGTTCGGGGGGCTGCAGGGGGTATCCAGAGCCGGTGTGGATGCACTTTGCAGCGTAGACGGGATCAGTCGTCAATTGGCGCAGCGTATATACGATACATTTCATCATCAACAGGATGCTTGAATTCAATTTACCAACAGTTTTGACCTTTTTGAGAATCGCCCTGATTCCATTATTGATGGTCGTCTTTTATCTGCCCTGGCAGTATGCCAATATTGCCTCCACGGCGATCTTTCTTCTGGCCGGTCTGACGGATTGGCTGGATGGCTATCTGGCCAGAAAATGGGATCAGGAAACCGATTTCGGGGCATTTCTGGATCCTGTTGCCGATAAGCTGATGGTTGCCATCGTTCTCGTTTTGATCGTCCAGACCGAGGCTAACATTTATATCGCCATTGCTTCAGCAGTGATTATCGGTCGGGAAATCACCATCGCGTCGCTGCGGGAATGGATGGCCGAAATCGGGCAGCGCAAGAAAGTCAAAGTATCTCAATTGGGCAAATGGAAAACCACTGCCCAGATGACTGCCATTTCCCTGTTGCTCTACCGGGAAGACTTGCTGGGCCTGCCGATCAGTAGCATTGGCTATGTACTGCTCTATATTTCGGCTGTTCTGACTTTATGGTCAATGATCAATTACTTGAAGCTGGCCTGGTAGACCGTTGCGGAAAATTGACCGTTTTCAGAAGCTGTTCAAGATCTACAGCATCGGTATCGAATCAAAAACCAATCAACTCAGAAACGCGACTGCTTAATTCAGTCAGTGAACAGGAAAATGGATCAGGAACAAGACAATAACCAGAAAAAAGTAGATGTTCGGGACAATATTTTAAGAGCGGCATTGCGGCTTTTTGCAACGCAGGGATATTTCAATACCTCGCTGACCGACATCAAGGATGCCGCGGGCGTCAAAACCACCAGCGCCATTTACCAGCATTTCAAGAACAAACAGGCCATAGCCAGTACTTTGTATGCCGATATCCTGGACAGCCTGAGTTGTTCGATCGATGACATCAGGCGCAGAAACCGCAACGTGGATCAGCAGCTCAGGGAAATCGTCGACCTGTTGTTCGGACTGGCAGACGCGGCGCCGGAAGTATTGCGCTTTTTATTGCTGATGAAAACGGATGAATTTTTACCTGACCAGAAACCGTTGCTGGCTACGGCCCCTTTTCAGAAGATGCTGCAGATAATACAGGCAGGAATCAAGTCGGGCAAAATTCGCAGCAACGATCCACAGTTGGCCTATGCGCAATTTTTTGGCGTCATCAATCAGATTTTGCTCATGCAGCTGACCGGCGTGCTGGAGAAAAACGGCAGCGCCTGGCAGACTAAAGCATGGATGGCTGCCTGGAACAGTATCGTCAGGAATTGAGCATTTCTTTGACAGACACTTAAATAAATGCAGGATCGATGCCATGGGCGATGTCGTTCCCTTTAAAAAGCCGAAGCTGTCGGAAAAACATCGCGGCAAAACCTTGTGCCGCAGTGGTTTCCATAAATGGCAAATTATCAAGGAAAGGCAATTCGATGTGCACCAGGGAAAGCTGCTGACTGTGTATCGCTGTCAGCGCTGTGGGAAAATCAAAACCATGGCCTGCTGATGACCATAGCGGGTTCCCGGCGTCACCCCAACCTGCGCAATACGGTCATGCTCGCCACGTTAGGTTGGGGGTGAGGCACGAACCCCAACGATCCCTGTGTCAAAAAGTGATAAGCAATGCGCATCCCCAGGCGATAAACAAGCAGCCGGAAATTCTGCAAATTGTCCCGGCATTGACGGGCAGCATTTTTTCCAGCAGGATCAGCAAAGTGATCATGGCCATGCCTAGCAGATTCATGATGCCCACCGCCAACATGATCAGCATTTCCGCCCAGCAACAGCCCAGACAGTTCGATCCGTGCCTGAGTCCCAGAGTAAATGCAACGGCAACATCACTGTCTGCATGCCAGTATTGCAGAAGAAATCCCAACGGCGAACGGCAATGCTTCAGGCAGGTATTTTTTACAGCTTAAAACTGGTAGATTCCTGCAACAATTAAAATTGCAGCAGCCGACAGCGGCTGTTTGTTTTCCAGCATCGGTGACAGCCAGGCAAGATTGTGCATTTGCCATTGCAGTATTGTCAGCAGGATGCTGAACAGCAGCCAGACACAAAAATAGCCGAGGACAAAAACAAGGCTGAAGTGCAATGGCGAATGTTGTTGCCGCTGGCAAATGCGTGCGAAGGTCAGCGCCATGGGTATTGCCGAAGGAAGCATCATCGCCGCCATCATGACAGCCCACATCAGCAGAGCCAGACCGAAATCGATTGCTGTCCATGGCACCAGTTCAACGAGAGTAAGTCCGGATTTCTGCATGGGGCGGGTGGTCATGTGCCAGTTTTGATAGACCAGAAATGCCCATGCGCAAACACTGACCACAATTAAGGCAACAAGCAGTCTGATCTGGGCTTTATTCAAGTTGTTTATGGATGATAGGTAAAAGGTGAGTAATAGCCGTTTTTATCGCTGAACTGCCAGTTTTTATCATAATCCTGATACTGGTAGCGGGATGATCTCGCCACCGTTGCCGGATGGCTGGGGACGATGCACAGCGGTGGGTTGTAGATTTTAGCCGCTGCGCCGCTGATACCCTGAATACTTTCAATTTCTATCCGGGTTATCCCGGGGATGGTGAGTTGGCGGGTGTTATCAAATTCCTGATAGTCGATCGATACTTTCCTGATACCCAGTACATCACCGACAAAACTCATCAATACCGCCGGATGGCCGCCTACCTGGCCGCTGAATATCTGCGTGATGGCATCAAACTGTGCATCATTGCTGCGTTCATCGACATACAACGCGGCCTGCCAGTTGCCCTCCCGCATATGGCCCGGGGCGTAGCAGGCCAGGGCGATATTCAGATCATGCAGTTGCAGTTGTTGAAAATGTCCCTTGTCGATATGCCAGGCCACCAGCAGCTTACAGTCGCCTTCGCTGGGGGCGTTGAACCATATACAGGGACAGGCGGTTTCGCAATTACATGCTTCAAAATAGCTGCCTTCCAGGCGCCAGTCATTTGCTTCATTCATGTTGTCACCTGTTCGGTTCCCGTCATTTGCAGACGAATGCATCTTAAAAGGGTTCCTGGAAAGGGCGCAAATCCAGTTCATGGGTCCATGCGCTGGGATGCTGGCAATGTAAAGCCCAATAGCTATCGGCAATCGCGTCAAGTTGCAACAATCCCTGCGTGCCTTTGGCGGCAACGTATTCGGGGAATTGCCGCCGGGCCCGGTCGCCATCGATCACGCCATCGATGATTATATGGACGACATGTATGCCGGAGGGAGAAAATTCCCGTGCCATGCCCTGGGCCAAAGCCCTCAGACCTGCCTTGGCCGCGGCAAAACCGGTAAAAGGGGGCTTGGCCCGCAGAGAAGCCGTCGCCCCGGTGAAAAATAACGTTCCCTGTTGCTGTTTTTCCATGAGTTTTAAGGCTTCCCTGCCAAACAAAAAGCCAGCCAAGCAGTTTTGTTTCCATAATATGGTAAAAGTTTGCTGATCCATTTCCAGCAAGGGTGCCCGGATGTTGCTGTCGACAGTACAGGCGGCAAGCGATAAAATCCCTGGTTCAGATGTGACCTTGTTAAACAGATTGATCACATCCTGTTCTTTTGTTGCATCGGCAACAACGGCAGTTACCTTACCATGGGCCTGGTGAATGCTGGCAGCAACCTTGTTCAGCTTGTCCGTGCTTCGACCGGCAATGAATACATGCAGGCCCTCGGCAGCAAAACGCCTGGCCAGCGCCGCGCCCAGGCCTTGCTCCGGCCCGACACCCAGCACCACGGCCTTTTTTTCAGCAATCATCAGTCGGCTTTTCCCGCTGCCGTCGCCTCAGGGACTTCAAGCAGTTTTTCGGACTTGACATCATAAATATAGCCATAAACAGGAATATTTCACGGAACCAGGGGATGCGTCTTTATCCGCACCACATCTTCGTTCAATGTTTGACTCATGGTGATTGCTCCTAAGCTTTAGATTCTGCCGAAAATTAATGAAAAGTTGTTGGCGGGCATGTCGATTCTTTCCTTAAATTCCAGACCATGCCGGGCTGCGGCCTTTTGCAGATCGGCAACATCCTTCAGGCCCCATTCCGTTACACCGGCGCTACTCAATGTATCATGAAATTCCTTGTTTGAGTCGGTGGTAAAAGTTCCCTGTACCTGGAAAGGTCCGTAGATCAGCAGAATGCCATCCTCATCGAGATAGTGATCGGCGCAGGCCATCATGCCGTCGGCAATGGAAATCGGAGCGACCTGGAAAATATTGATACAGAACAGCGCCGAAAATGTGCCTTTCGTATCCGGATTTATCCAGGTATCGGGATTGCTCAGGTCCAGGTGTACCGGGTCGGCTATATTGTCATTGCCGCGCTCCTGGCGGATTTTTTTGATATTGTCGAAGACCGCTGCATCCATGTCGCTGGGATGAAAATGCAGATGCTCGAAATGCGGGGCAAAGTAATTGATATGCATGCCGCTACCACTGGCCAGTTCCAGTACGCGGGCAGGATCTTTGGGTAGTTTGTCCTTCAGTACCCCTAAAATCGGTTCACGGTTGCGATTGCCCGCCCAGGCTACATATTCACTGAGCGGATGCGGGTCCAAAGGGGGTTTTGTCGGATTCATTTTTTCCTCTCCTCATATAAATTATTATGTTTGCCATGTTTATAAAGCTATTTTTGTGCCAACCTGAAAAAAATAAAATAGTCAGATTAACAGTGGCTTTTGAATTTTGACTCAACTGCATTTGTGAAGCTATAATTCAATTCATTGAATTCCAGATTCACAAGCCATGAGCGAAACCACTTTTTCTAATCTGACACCCATATTTTTTCTGCAAACATTCGTGCTGGAACTAGTGCACGTCAGCGAACAGCAGGGGGAACAGCACTGTGAACAATTGATCGAACATATTGCGCGCACCGCAGGCTGTTTTTTTGAAGAAGCTTTTCGCGATGAAAACAAGCTGCAGGGGGCTTTGCACAGGGAAAGCTACATCGATCTGATTCTCGGTCTGAAAAATAATATCGGTGGCCGGTTTTCCCTGGCTGCAAGCAGCGAGGATTGCATTACCGTGGTCAATTCCCGCTGTCCTTTTGGCGAAGGCGTGAGCAATTTTCCGGAATTATGCCGTATGACTTCCAGCGTCTTCGGGGGCATTGCCGCACGCAGCTTTGGTTATGCCAAGGTGGAAATAAAAAAGAGCATTGCCCGGCAGGATGGTGGCTGTGAAGTCTGCATATATACCAACACGGATGCCGCAAGGCACAAGCCGGGTCTGGAATACAGCCCCGTGCCCCTGCAGGAAAAACTGGCCATGGATGATTTGCAGTCGCGGATTGAAGAAAGCATGTCCAAGATTTGGCAAATGCGTGGCAAGCTGGCCGGCAAAAAGATTCAACCGCCAGTGATCATCGCCAAATCACCAGACATGCAGAAGATTCTGCAGGATATAGAAGTGATTTCGCCGACTGTCGCGACGGTACTGATAAATGGCCCGACCGGAGTTGGCAAGGAGCTGGTTGCAAAAGCCATTCATGCCATGAGTGAACGCTGTTCCAAGCCCTTTTTGGCCATCAATTGCGGGGCGATACCGGAAAGCCTGATTGAAACAGCTTTGTTTGGTCATGAAAAAGGAGCGTTCACCGGGGCCGTGGAAGTACATCAGGGTTTTTTTGAACGCGCCCAGGGGGGCACATTGTTTCTCGATGAAGTGGATACCTTGTCCGAGGCAGCGCAAACCCGGCTGCTGCAAGTATTGCAGGAAGGCGAGCTGGAGCGGGTCGGGGGCAAACAAACCTTGCAGGTCGATGTGCGCATTGTCTCGGCGACCAATCAGGATCTGGAACAGCGCGTACAACAGGGTGAATTTCGCAGTGATTTGTTTTATCGCATCAATGTCATCAGTCTGGTTATTCCGCCGCTCGTGGAGCGGCCTGAGGATTTACCCTATCTGGTGCAATTGATCCTGCAGCGCCTGAACAAAAAACACAACAAACAGGTAAATTCGGTCAGTCGGGAGGTGATGCAACGCATTCGGGATTATTCCTGGCCTGGTAATGTGCGTGAACTGGAAAATGCCCTGGAGCGCAGTCTGCTGTTTGCCACGGGAGAACAGTTGACGATGCTGGATTTAGGCCAGGCTGGCAAGGGAAAATTCCGGCAGGAACTGGATTCAGACTGGAAAACACTCCGGGAGCGGGTGCTCGACAGCGTGGAACGGCAATATCTGGAGAATTCCCTGAAACGTCACCAGGGAGATGTCAGGAAAGTTGCGGACGCCATGGGGGTCAGTACCCGGGCGGTTTATAGCAAAGTCAAAAAGCACTGTATTCAACTGCCGCAGTTTCGTTAGAACCTGTTCATGATCGTTACCAGCCATTAAACATAAGTCCAGCTGTTTGCGTTCCGGTGCCTGTCGCAGGGAACGCCTTGAACCCATCCCTGGGGGCTTGGCGGCAGCACAAGCCGGGGTTGCTTGGCTGAAGCTCAATGATCAGGGAAACTTTTGTGCAATCCCGGTGTCTTTCTAATGCTGAAGGACAGGCAATACCCGGTATTATTTCGTGGCAATTGCGGTATTCTCTCTATGCAGCTTGAAAAAACAATTTCAGCCTCAATCTCATTTACTGATGGCTGGTGTTATCAAAGGGATGTAAGCAGTATAACCAAAGTGACTTGATAGTGACTTGCAGGTTTGCTTAACGTTACCGTCTTGCCGACAGAATGGGAAGAGTTGATTTTTTCTATTAGCCATCAGCTGCCATTATGGTAGGCTATAACTTCGATAAAAATAATAAGGAGAAAGCGGATGTCAAAAGGTCAGAATTTACAGGATACTTTTTTGAATGCCTTGAGAAAAGAACATACTCCGGTATCGATTTTTTTAATGAATGGCATCAAACTGCAGGGACGCATAGACTCATTTGACCAATATGTCATTATGCTGAAAAACACTATCAATCAAATGGTCTATAAACATGCCATTTCCACCATTGTTCCCGGAAAGGCTGTGAAATTCTTTCGGGACAGCGAAACGATCGATGAATAACCCCCCTATGATTTATATTGCTTTGGTGAACTTTATTGTTTGAACGTCCTGATGCGGGTGAACGGGCAATTCTGGTTCACCTGACCTTGCGGGCGGGTCAGGAAGATCTGTTCGAATTACAGGAGTTGGCAAAATCTGCCGGAGCGGAACCGGTTTTTGTTCTGACCGGCAGTCGCGGCACTCCTGATCCCAAATATTTTATTGGTACTGGCAAGTTGACGGAGTTACAGCAGGCCGTGGCCGAGTGGAGTGCGGATATTGTATTGTTCAATCATCCACTTTCCCCGAGCCAGGAACGCAATCTGGAAAAGGCCTTGTCTGTCCGGGTTGTCGATCGAAATGGCCTGATCCTGGATATTTTTGCCCAGCGTGCGCAGACATTTGAAGGCAAGCTGCAGGTTGAACTCGCCCAGCTGCGTCACCTGTCCACGCGCCTGGTGCGAGGCTGGACACATCTGGAAAGACAAAAGGGCGGGATCGGTTTGCGCGGACCCGGCGAAACACAGCTGGAAACTGACCGCAGGTTGCTGGGAATACGCATCAAGCAAATCCAACAGCGTCTGAAAAAAGTTTCCAGGCAGCGTCATCAGGGTCGGGCGAAACGCAAAAAAGCGGATCTCTCGTCGATTTCCCTCGTGGGCTATACCAATGCCGGCAAATCCACGTTGTTCAACAAGCTGACCGGTGCCGATTGCTATGCTGCCAATCAATTGTTCGCGACTCTGGACCCGACTCTACGCCGCTGTCAATTGGGCAATGCTTCGGAAATCATCCTTGCCGACACCGTCGGCTTTATACGCCATTTACCCCATGAACTGGTCGCAGCTTTCAGATCGACCCTGCAGGAAGCCAGCGAAGCGGATTTGCTGTTGCATGTCATCGATGCCAATGCCGGAGATCGTGACGATACCATTTATCAGGTCGAGCAGATTTTGCAGGAGATCGGCGCCGATAAAATCAGGCAACTGCAGGTCTACAACAAAATTGATCTGGTGCCGGGTGTGACGCCTAGGATCGATCGGGACGAAAATGGCAAACCAATTCGTGTCTGGCTTTCAGCGCAGCATGGCGACGGTCTGGATTTGCTGGTGCAGGCCATGACAGAGCTGTTTTCCAGCAATATGGTCAGGAAATTATGCCATCTGCTGCCTTCGCAGGGCGCTATCAGGGCGCAGTTGTTTCATATAGCCCGTATTATTGAAGAGGAAAACAATGCAACGGGTAGCTGGAAGCTGGCGGTTGAAATTGATAAAAAGCATTTGGGATTGTTGAAATCCGTGGTGAATGAGGAAATCCATTGATATGATGGCTATCCGGGTTTTCCCTGCGCTGGACTATCGAAAAGTCGACTTCCGGTTTTCCTGCAATTCTATTATATGCCGCAGCTGATATTGGCGACAAATCACTGTGCCGGAACAGTATCCGTCATTATCCAGGTGGACAGCATACCAATTTGTCCAGACAGAGCTAAAAACAGGTTTGTACAAAACTGGTTTTTTTAGGATAATCCCTTTTTCATTCATTATCGAATGATGATTTGTTATACAATATTGAGTTCTTTACTCTAATGGGTGGGCAGTGCCTGGTTTCTTGCAGAAGCTTGCAAGTGATTGACCGGGTCCTGCATTGATGTAAATAATCAGAGGCCCTCTCAATATCTCCTTCGCCCTTCGGGAGAAGGTTGGGATGAGGGTATAAAATAACAGGAGGCTCTGAATATTTACGCATTGATAGAGAGTATATAAATCTTAAAGTTTGCTGCTGCCTGCCGCGGTGTGACAGGCAGTAGCATGTTAATAATCAACTGGAGCAACAAGAATGTCCTGGAACGAACCTGGCGGCGATAAAAAAGACCCCTGGAGTGGGCGAGACGAAGATCCTAATGGACCACCTGACCTGGATGAAGCGATTCGTTCGCTGCAGGAAAAGATAAGCGGTATTTTTGGTGGCGGCAAAGGCAGGGGCAGCGGCGCGGGAGGCACAGGCGGTTCCATGAGGAGCCTG
>Ga0114931_10007737_pt1 | contig 13103 bp, 12 predicted proteins | sample 2SBtaG_FD_89579 | JGI IMG/M metagenome (GOLD analysis project Ga0114931, IMG submission 89579) | Deep subsurface microbial communities from Kolumbo volcano to uncover new lineages of life (NeLLi) - 2SBTROV14_V59a metaG | ecosystem: Environmental > Aquatic > Marine > Volcanic | place: Kolumbo... | reverse complement strand
GGGAGCACCATTTTCAAGAGCAATATCTGCCGCAATAGTCAATTTACCGCTTGTAGTAGATTCGGCACCATAAAATGCTTTTATATCTTTTGAATCTACAAATACTTGAGGATCAAATTGATCTGTTGGTACAGGATAAGTGTATGAAACATAATATACTTCACTATCTCTTGGTGCGGTATCTCCTGCTGAGCCTGACCAAGAAATAGCACTTGATCCTGATCCACTGAAATGTCCACTCCAATTTGAATAGCTTGTTGCTGCTCCCGGATAAGGAGAAACAACAGTTAGTGTAATATTGCTGTCTGGAAGAACATCAATACTTCCCGATCCTCTTACAATTGGAAAATCAGTGACAGTTCTAACAGACGGACCTTCCCCAACAATACAGGGAATACGTACGTTTTCACTGATATTGATAATTCGATTATTTGCAATACTAGTGACTCTTACACTAGGTGGTGTATAGGCCATTTTATTGCCTCCATAGTTTTACATTAATTTGCATTTTTTTCATTTATTATTACCTTTATATCTTCAAGGACAGGTAAAATATATTCTTCTGTCCAATTACTATATGCATTTACACTTAAGTCAACTGAGAATAATCTATCATTACCACGAATTCTCACTGACTCTGCGCCCTTATCTACATCTTTAATATAGATCCCTTCATCAGTTAAATCACTGACGAAACCATAATTCATTCCAGTAGTATTAGCACTAAATCCCATTTTTTCTTTCCGTTGAGGATTTGAATGTTTTGCTAAATGAAAATAGACGAAAAGTAAATCGGCTATTTTTTGAGTTGTTGCCAAATCTTTAGATTCTACAAAAACTCTAATTGTACTATTTAATCCTCCACCAACTCTGTAATATACGGGTCCATTAACTTTAGCAAATGCAGACCCAGATATTGGAGTCCAACTTCCAGAAGTACCTGTTAAAAGACTGATAAATGGTGTAATATCCGCACTTGGAGTTTTATCTAACATTAAATTATAAGAATTACCTAACGATCCACTTGTATGTACAGATATGAAATAATTTGTGTCTTTTGCTAAAGTAACTATTGGAAACAATGATGTAGATGCCCATTCCATAGAACGAAATGCTTTACCCGAAATACTACCACTTGCCAAAATTGATGTAGGTTCACTTGATCCGTTCCACAATTGAACTATTATATCATTTTCATATGGTCCAATATATTGCAAAGCGAGATCAACAGATCGCAAAGGCATATCATATTTTTCTGTTTTTACTCCAAAAGCAACCATATTAGTATTTGATAATTTAATTGAATCGTTAGGGCTTGAGCCAATTTTTAATATATCCCACAAATATCCTATTCTACTATCAATTGACCAAAGATCATCTGTTGATCCTTCTCCAAATAATACGATTAATGGATATTTTTCTTTGTCCCACGGATATTGTTCAAATGCCTCCGGAGAATTATTTTCCGATAATGCAAGGATTTCTATTTCAGTATTTTTCCAATTTTTATTTGTTGAAAAAATTTTGTTAACAAATTTAACAAAATGCTGTTTTATATTTCTAGGCTGTTGATATCGCATTATATAATTACCGCATTTGATGTAATAGTTACAGTTTCAGTAATCTTTTGTTTAAAAATATCTGGAACCAATTTATATCTTATATCTGATTCTTCTATCCTAACTGTACTAAATTCTTGATGCATAAGAATTCCACGCCAACGTGAGTCACTTTTATCAACTATTTCAAAAACAACTCCTGCATTTCGCCCCATCGTGCCCACAATCAAATCATAGTTATTTACATACGGCGCATTATATGCAATCCAATGTTTTAAATTTCTTCGAGTAACCCTACCGATTTGATTAACGGGAACATCTTCTGCCGCCATCGGAACTCTTACAAGAACAGTATTTTCTGGATTATATTTTGTTGCATCTGTTTTAAATATTTCAAATGACATAGGATAACTTGTTCCCCTACAAAGAGGGCATTCTCTATTTGGATATCCTGTAGAAGGGTCTACACATGAACAAATATTTCTATATGAATATGATATATTACCTGGAGTAAATCCAGAATTGAACCAAAGACGAACTGCGCCCGCTGAATTTGTATCTGTACCCACTTCAATTTCTATTGCATATTCTGTGTCATGTAAAATTGAATCCTTATCAAATACTCGCGTTAACTCTTTAGCATTATTAAAAACTTTAAACGTATTTTGCTGTGTACGTGAATTTGGGTGAAAATTTTCACCATCTCCAGGTTTCCAAATATATGCAGAATATTGAGGACTAGTAGTTTCCCATACTAAAATAGATTTACTTTGAATTCCCCCTTGAGTAGCCCGTTTAAAAATATAAAAAGGTTCGCCACCAATGCGGATTTGTAGTGTATGAGATTCTCTCATATAATCTACGATTTCGTAATCTAATCCTAATTCGCACTCACGAAAAAGACCTTCGCCTTCTCCTAATGGATTTCCACTATTAATAATAGGAGTCATTATTTCGTGTACCTTATAATTCCTTCTAACTTGTTATATCCCAACAATTTATGCAAATTTTGACACGCCACGTAAAGCGCGTGACAAAGATCTTGGGAAGCCAGTTGTACTGCTAAACAGTCCTTTCATAGTGACGTGATCAAGTGCATATTTCATACGCATAGCTTTTAAATTTGTTACATATGATTGCATTAACGGTCCAAAAATTCCTGCGTATTTTGCACTACGATCACGAGTTAATGATATTCCATTATCATTATAAATAAAGTGTTTCCCTGCTTCATATACACCTAAAGCAGTAAGTGCATTAATAACTGCACCTTTTTCAATTATTGAATAATACGGTGGAGGTACACCTAAAAAGTTGTGGAACGTAATTGCAGGGGGATAAGAATTCCACCAATTTAAACTATCTTGTAAAAAATCAAGGATTTCTCTATCTCTTGGAAATTTATTTGAAAATCCCCCCATATCGGCATGCATGTATAATTGAGATCGTACTCTTTCCGCCATTTGGGCTTTAACAATTGATTCTCTACGATCCTCTAATTTAAAAACGTTTGGAATATCTTGAGTAACTTCAAGGCCGACTGCATCTGATCTCCACCAAACTCCATAATAGCCATATTGCCAGCTTGCATCTGGACTAATTTCATACCAATATTTACCATTACCTGCGTATACTGCTGGTTGATTTTCTACAAATTTTGTTCCAGTTTGGTATTGTATAGTTACTGTAACACTTCCTGATGGCTGTACGGGTTTTCCAGTTTCATCTTTGAATTCTCCCCAAACTCTTTCCGAATTGTTTCTATATATTATTTGCATAATTTATTCTACCTTTACAATAAATGCTCCATTTGGGAAAATTTTTAAATATCTTTTTATATTACTATTTTTAACATTTGCTTGGAATCCAAGTGCAGTAAAATTGACAGTAGGAGATGTTTCAGAAATTATTGTATTTGAGGCAACTGTAAGGTTAACTTGTTCTCTAACAAAATAAATTGGACGAATGTTCGATAATGCTGTTATATTTTGATCAGAAATAAAAAAATGGTTTTCTTCACCATTAGTATTAAAAGTGAATCTTCCATCTGTCATTCTGACCGTAAACATTTTTTCTCCTAAAATTATAGACAAACTTTCAAGATCATCAAGTTTTTCTAAAACAGTTCTAAATAAAACTTCTTGTCCCTTCTCATTAAATTCCTTAAGTATATCTCCATTACTAAATTTCGCTTGCCACATATCTAATATTTCCTTAACTTTCTTACAAAATTAGATCCGAAATTGATTGAATTCATTTTCGCATCTAATTTTTAACTTTGGTTAGTATTGTATTACTATCCATACAATAACAATTATTTTATGTTCTATCGTACGTCAATGATATAACTTTTTGATTAACTGGTCCTGCAGAAGCTGCCGAACTAATTTGCAATTGAAAAACCATTGTCGAAGATCTGGCACCTGAAGCAGGCCCTGATAATGTATCAGAAGTTAAATTAGGTAAAGCTACATTATTTTCTGCAGGAAGTGATGTAGGTATATCGCCTACAGTCAATGCTGACGATGAAGGTGCACCACTTTTTGAATAACTGCCAGAAAATTTAAGGGTTTCTCCTGCAACATAGTCTCCAGAAGATTTATATATTTTTGCATTAGATATCGAAGTAAATGATCCAGACCATTGAGCTTTCCAATATTTTACAAAACTATTAGATCCTGCAGCAATAGGATAACTTGCTGGAGCTAAGTTTGCCATATCCGTAGAGCCAAAGTTTAAGTTTGTTGCTAATGCAGTACCATTTCCAGAATCAGGATCAGTACCATTAAACTCGACCCACGTTACAGTTACTGCCATTTATTAATCTCCTTATTGATCTATTCGCCTTGTTCGGCGTCATCTTGATTTTTAATTTCTTGCATAGCAATTTCGTTTTCTGCACGAACTTCATCAGCGACTTCAGCTTGCTCACGATTTTTTTTCGATATCGCTTGTTTCTCTGCAAATTTTTCAGGGGTTACGTCCATACTTACTTTCATCATTAATTCATTCGGGGTCATCGCATTTTGTCTTTGTGCCATTTTATTTTCAGTAGTTTTCATCGAACTAACAACTCTTTCTATATGTTCTTTTCTTTTATTCATGAGGGCATCTCTTTCAGCCTTTACTTGTTCTTGTATATAATCACTAGTTTCCTTCGTGATATTTGCACGAGTTTCTAATTCTATATTAGTTCTATTAGAATCTCGGGCCGCCTGATCATATTGAGCAGTTATGTGTTCTGCTCTTTCTTCCCGTAATGGTTTAATTTTAGAAATTGCTGTAGGGTCTTTTGAAAGTTTAGTGCCCTTTTCAAAAAATACCAAATTACCCGCTTTTAAATGCGCAGCTAAACTTTGACTTTTTTCAAGCGTTTCAGCAGAATACATATTACTTAAATTGACAGGGGTATAACTGTCAATATCATATGTTTTTCCGTCGATTTGTAATAATACAGCGTAGCCTTTTCGTGCAATTACTATAAGATCTTTCTTTTCTTGATCTAACATTTCTTATTCCTCATTTTCTTCATTTTCTTTTAATTTTTCAACTATACTTGTTATGTTGTTCCATGCATCTGCAGTTATATCTTTGATAGTTTGTTTATATGCATTACATTGTACTTTATCAAAACCCATTTGTTCAATTGCATTATATAATTGCGCACGAAGGCGATTCATAACTCTGTTAATTTTAAATTGTGTATTTGGATTTTGCGACATTTATCAAAACTTTCCTATGCTTAATTTTACTTTATGGAGGAGGATTATTAACCTCCTCCATAATTTATTTATCCACTTAAATAGATGGATTAAATGGAAAACCAGTAAATGTGGCTTTTGCAACAGAATTAGCATTTACGATCAACATACCTAATTCTTCGTAACCAACGTAGCCGATTAAAGCCTCTTTTGGTGTGTCATCCGGTAAAAGGATAAGATCAGTACGAATAGGTAATACACCCGTAAATCTAGGCTCTGAATAACAATAAACCTCATTATTTGGAACCAAACGGGAAACAATAATATCGATACCCCATAAGGAACCAACAAGACCTGTCTGCCAGATTTCACGTTGGGTCACAGGATCGACATCATTACGTTTCCATGAACGCAAGTGAGAATACGATTTAAAATTCATCAAATACGCATATGCAGGCAGATCCCATTTCATGATTTCAGCAGAAAGCTGATTCAAGAGATCTTTAGAACAACCATTTGTTCCAGTAACGACTGGATTATTAGAAGTATTAGCCTGAACAGTAGTTTCAGTCAACGCTAAGAACTGGGTGTCTTCTTCGATTTGCACGGCGATACGAATTCGCTCTTGCATACGATCGAGGACATTAAACCTACGTTGCTGAATTTCTTTTAACCGAATAGCGGCGGGAGCAAAAATTTCCCACGTAATCGGCTCAACATACTCGCCTTCAACTATAAACTGAACAGATTCCCCTTTCTTGGTAACTGTCGATGCAAAGGCGTTAATGTCGCGGTCATATCTTGCAATTTGACCTTGACCAAGAACATCAATCTCAAAAAATCTCCGAGCCATGCCCTGGTAATCAAGTTGTGTACGAATAGGAATAGCCATCTGAGCACCAAGTGCCTGACGACCTGCTTCTGTCTGGAGAAGCGTGAAAATCTGATCTGCTTCACTAGCATCTGTGTACTGAGTGTAAGGATCAGTGGTAGAAAAATCAGCATGTTTTTCTACACCAAAACCCGCATTAGGAGCTGTTTTTTCGAATCCCGGCGGGTAAGAACTTGCTTGTCTACGCATAATAAATACCTCCTAGATTATCCAAAAAGGACAACACCTAAAGTATATGAGTTAGCACTTGACGGGACTTTAGTAATAAACCCGATTGCCTGGCCACTTCCATCTGCTGCAAAAGATGCGAATTTGCCATTAGGACTTGCATAAAGCACGTCCATTAAAGATGCGCTCTCAACCTCAGGCTCGTATACTTCATACTGATCGCCTTCGATTTCGAACTCACTGTGTCCGTGTAAAAGAGTCACTTTAGAACCACTCGGTTGAGACATTCCAGCAACTGCTGTTAATGCTTCACTCGAATTCTCCATAGCAACCCCCATAATAGCACTACCAGACACGCTGTTTTTTTCTACATATGCATCGGTAAGACCGGCTGCGGCTGAAAGTACAAAAAGATTTCCAGCAGCCCATGTAGCGGTAGGCACCTGATTGCTATTATATGGACTTCCACCGACTGCAGCCGAGGCAACATTAAAGGACTGTTTAGCCCCAAAAAATCCTCGGATTACGACTTTCGCCATAATATTAAACCTCCAAATAGCGTTTAACGTTAAACATTAATTATTTACGGTTAGACTTGAGCCAGCCTTTAGCGACGCATTCGTCGTACTTGCCTGCCCGTTTTAACCTATTTTCAATTGTACTTGTAAAATACTTCGTTACATCCGGAAGACTATTTGCGTCAGCCGCGGAATTTGCTTGCATTTGCGGAACTATAGAAGCTTTCTTCGCAATGTTTGCTTTTTGTGCGGCAGTCAACTTAGCATCCCTTTCAACTGCGGGTTGAATTCCATCGGGAGCAACGTCTTCTGGATTAGTATGTTCTATTCTCACGCGATCAACAACATCTAATGAATTGTTGACTACGCCGTGTTGCATATTTTCTGCTTCCGGAATCTGATAAGCTTCGAGAGCTCTTTGATTCACGATCGGAAGTTTTTCAAGATGACTTTTAACAGCATTAATGCCATTAGTATCATATTTAATATATTCCATTGCCTGTGATTGAATATTCTTCATATCAAAAGGAATAATTCCTCTAGAAGCTGCGATACGCGCTAAATGAAGTGCATGTTTGGCAATAAGATCAGATTTACGATCTGCTTCCAGATCAGCAATCTTTGCTTCTAATGAAGCAACTTTTTTCTGTGCTTTTACTAAATCAGAAGCATAACCAGGATCACCATAAGCCTTTGCAAAATATGCTTTATCATTAGCAACTGCTTTACCGTGACCTTCTTTTTCATCAGGACGTTCACCTTTACGTGGTGAATTAGAATGTTTCTTTTCCTCTTGAGTATCATACAACGGATTAACTTTTTGAGTTTTTCCAGGAGTAATATTCTCTAACTGGGCTATTTTACCATTCATAATTTTACGAGTAGCCGTAATACCACGAGCTTTAACTGTGGCAACGATTTCGTCTAAATAATCGTCAGATGTAAATGCGTTAAATTCATCTTCACCAGCATCTTCATCGGTAACATCGGTAAAGTTAGCACTAAAACCTTCTACAGAACCATCTTCAGCAACTTTTACTACACCATAAAAAGTTTTCTTTGGCTCCCACTTGTTTGCAAAACGTTTTGCAAAAATTGCAGGAGTTGTTCCAGCAGAACCTGGCTCTGCTTTTTCATCGGCACTTTTATCGTTCAAAGCGCCTGTAAGTAATTCAACTTTACCTTCAGGTGAATTAAGATCTATCCGTTTTTCAGTATCTTTCATTCCAACATACTGCGGATACATTTTCTTCCACCAAGTTTCCATTTCAAAAGATTCTACACCACCAGGAGTGCCATAATCACCTAAGTCGCGAGCACCTGTAGGTGGTTGTGCAGTAGCTTCTTTCGAAACTGTTTTTTCAGCTGCGGCTTTCTTAGGTAATGAAGAACCTGCAACAACGTCTTTTAGTTCGCGCAAAAGTTCAATGTTTTTGGCATTCAACTCAATGCGTGCTTCTTTAGCCATATCGTCTCCTCCTTCAGAATCGACTTTTTTATTATCTTTTTCATTTTTTCCAAAATTAAATTCGTCTTTAGACCCCTTTTCGCCCTTTTCTTCCTTTTTTTCAGCCTTTTCTTCCTTTTTTTCAGCCTTTTCTTCCTTTTTTTCACCCTTTTCTTCGTCTTTTTCAGCCTTTTCTTCATCTTTTTCAGCCTTTTCAGCCTTTTCAGGGGCTTTTTTAGGCGCAGGTTTCTTTTCTTCTTTTTCTTTAGGCTTTCCTTCCTCAGCATAAAGAAATTCACATGCCGCTTGAAGTTTTGCCATAGCATCTTCAACTGCTGCTTCTGCATCTTCAATTAATGAGTCTGCTTCAGTTGCAACTTTTTTTGCTGCAATTGCTTGACGTTTTCCCCAACGGAGCTTATTAGCAAGAGCATCGATGGCGTCGCCTTCGGTAGAATCTACCATTTTTTTTGCTTGTTCTAAATCATCTAAAACTAATCCGAGATCTGCTTTAGTGTTTTCTAACATAGTACGCAAACTTCCTTCTGATGGAATGTCAATTGCAACTGCAATTCCCATATTTCCACCTTCAGGACTTTCAGGACTTTCTAAACCTTCTAGAGCATTATCTGTTTGATCCGCGTCACCCAATTCTGCGAGAAAATCTTCGGGGGCATCTAATGCTAATTTAGTGCGGTGAAGTAAAGTGCCTGCAGATTTTGTTAATTCAGCAATTCTTGCAGAACGATCATTTAGATCCTTTTTTGCAACAATTGCATCAATAAAAATTGTTCCCATAGGCCGGTATTCCTTCTCTTTTTCTATTAGGTCACTGCCCTTAGCAGCCCACCCTTTATATAATTCAGTTTCTTTTTTTCTAGGATTGCCGATGGTGACTTCTTTATCCCCAGTAAATTCTGCTGTAGTTGGAAGATTTGTATCATCCGCTGCGGTTTTACTACGATTTACTGCGGAACGATTTTTTGCCATAGCGTATTCCTCTTTTTTATTATTTTCTAATGTACTATTTATTCGTTCGCAACTTGGGCAAACAGAAAATTTATCAAAACTATTCCACTTATAAGCATTTGTTTTTATATGTGAATTTCTATTATAAACTCCGCGACATATTGCACAACTATAATAATTTTCTTCCTGAGAACCTACCGTTCCGGCAACCCGCCGTAATCTTGTTCCTGCAAACGTTCTAGTTAATAATTCATCAGGATTGGTAATTTGATAAAATCCAGCATTATCAGAAGGGATAAGATCTATACCTTCTTTAACTAAATAAGGGGCGTTAATCTTTTTCGTTAAAACTCTATGTACATTACCAGTTTGTAAAGCTTGTTTTGCAATTTCACCATCGCGCTCAAATAATAATTTTTCTTCTGGAGACCATTGATCTAATGGACGTCCTATTTGATTTGCAAAAGCCTTTAACACATCGTCATAGAATCCTTCAGATACATCAAAAACCACTTCTATTGGCTGACTTTCTGCAGAATAAATAAAGGGAAGTAATTGATGAAATGCTGGTTTTTTCATACTTGCAATTTTTTCTAATTTATATCCACGGCTGTATGCCGGATTAGCCACAATAGAGAGTTCAAAAAAGCTAAGGCCGTAATTAACTTCAAAAGCCTTAGCATAAACCATTTTACGTGTATTACTTGCAACTGCTTTAATATCTTGCGAACGGTGCAACATAAATGGAAGCCATTCAGGTTTAAGGGTACCTTTTTTTAGAAGAGCATGAATTTGACTTGCGGGTACGAGTACGTGCTGTCCCTTACTAAATCTGATATGTGGGCAATAATTTTCTTCTACATATGCACGATTTCCGCAAATAGAACATTCACTATAATCAATATTCGTTCCCATAGAACAACCTACGGATGAATCCGTCTCAAGCATTCTAGCAATTTTCGGGGCTAATTTTTTATCAACTGCCATAAGTACTTCAATACTACCATCTTCAGAAGGATTTCTATTTGCTAAAACAATATGACGTTCATCATCATTGAGAATCTGCCATTCTTTATTTCCAAATTTAGCTAAATCAAAACGATTTAGATATGCACTGTGAAGATTGCCTATAGCATTATTGATATTATCGCTACTATGTTCGACAAATGCATGTTTACCAATAAATGATTGATAACCATATCCTGGCCGATTATCTAGAAATTCTGCATATGGAAAACCATCAGAATTAGCATTAGGACCATCAACTTCTAGACAGCCAATTGCTTTAAACCTAGCATAAACAAAATCAGGATTATATCTAACTATTTTTTGAACTATGGTGTTGTCTTTAGAAAAATTTTTCCTTTTTCCGACAACTTCATTGAATTCTTTTTCAGTAGTTATTACTGACGCGAGTTTAAGAGATGCATACTTTCGTAAAGCCAATTTTATTTATCACCTTTTTTCTTTTTTAGTACAAGAGAAATTTTTGATGTAGGAAGTTTAGATTCTTTTGAATCTAGTACAGGACCTAATTTAGGTCGTTCATCTTTTTCAGTGTATTTATGTACATCTTTATCTGTATCTTCTACACCACGTTCATAATCTGTATGATTTCTCAAATTTAACATCGCAGCCCTCTGGATTATGTGAATAAAGTTTTTATTAGAAACTTTTAAAATTTTTTCGCCTGAATTTGTATTTATTGTTAGAGTAGTAACATTTTTTGTCATTTCAATATTGTTTACAATACCCGTAACATCATTTTTTGCACCAGTGACTACAATACGATCACCCACATTTATCTCTGAGGGGGTTACTGAAGCCCTTTTTACTGCTTTAAATAAAAGTTGTGCGGTTTGTTCAACGGAATTCAAATATTGTTACTCCCAATTATAATAACTTTCGTCTATTAATATAGTCCCCTTTCTGGTAAAGGGGCCGACTATATTTTTAGGTTAATTAATTTACCCAAACTTATCCTTTATATTGTATACCCTTAAAGGGCCTTATTTTGACCTGCGCGGGCTTTATATGACTATAATCCGAGCTGCTGTTTGATATTTGAGGCAACCCTTAATAAAAGTCCCGTTACTTCATCAGGGCTCATTTTATTGGGGATAATTCTTAAATTGCCTGACTGATTGACCTCAACAGTAAGTGATTTAATTGCTTGAAAAGTTTCTCTTTGCTCTTCTCTTTGCTCTTCATTTTGCGTTACATTTTCTTCTTTTTTCAATTCTTTTAACATTTGTTTTTCCTTTAAATTAAAAAGTTATATAATATATACCTGTTAATATAATTTTATTGCCATTAGCTTCGTCCGTGGTCCTGCAATTGAGGTCCCGGAACTAGTTAAAGCATTAGCACTTGAAGATCCACCAGTGTGCGCCGCATTTAACGATATTGTTGTAGTTGCCGTTAATGTTACTATAACTTCATTTGCTGTAAACTTCCGCCAAGCTGTAGAAGTTGTATTTGGTGCACTAACTAATGCCCCTACAGATGAATAGTTAACTACTGCACTCCCATCCTCTAACCATAAATAAACTCCTTCAACTGTTGTTGCTGTAGTATTGAAGCCAATATTTGATAAGTAAGATATTTTCCAAGTTCCTGCTGGTACACTTATAGAAGTAATTTGCGTTCCATTACCATATGTAAAGCTTGTAGAAGTTATACTAACTGTAGTTGTTATTTCCGATAATACATAACTATTTTGAGTACCGCTACCACTGTGAGTATCAACATAATGTTTAGTGGCTGCATCTTGCGCTGAGGTTGGGTCAGTAACATTATGTATTTGATGACTACCCATATCTAAATATCCACCCATCCAAATATATGATGGATGTAATATCATATTGTAAACCCGAGCAGCTGAATTATCATTAGCAGTACTTGTAATAAAGTATAAACTATCCCCAGTTTGACCTATACCCCAAGATTTTCCGCTTGTTACTGGCCAACGAATTACACAAGCATTTTGCATTTCAATAGATTTACCCCAGTTACTTGTAGTCCAAGTACCATCCCCTTTACCTGCATATAATTCTTTTGTAAGTGTAATCTTGCCGGTATCATCAATTTTCATTCGTTCATTTGTACCACCAGTTCTAAACGACATTTTTTTTGATCCGGCTCCTTCAAGAACTAACCCTGGAAGGCTACCATCATAGTAAACACTGGCTCGACTATCTTGAAATAGTAATTTTGTTGTACCTGCAATACCTGTACCGTCATCTAACATTAAATCCTGGCTTAACTTAAATCTTGTATTTGTATCATCCCACTGTAAATACTGACCTGTAGTAGAGCTGTTATCATAAAAATAAATATACTGATTACCATCAGCACCATTGCTATGAAGATAAATATTATTATTGATTGTACAGTTACCTTCAGCCGTCAATTCAAATAATCTAACATCTGATTGATTTCGGATATTAAATACTTTATCACCGGCAGATTTTACTTTCATATCTCTAATAGCCAATCCACTAGAATCAATTAAAAAAGCATATTCGTTTGATAAAGAATCATTGTACAATCTAAATGTTTGAGTCCAAGATGTTTGGACATAAATAAAAAGGCCAGCCGACAATCTAAAAATAGTATCAGAATCATCCCACTGTAAATATTCACCTGTAGGAGAAGTTCTATAAAAATATATAAATTGATCTTGATCGCCACCGGCGTAGTTGATGTATATTTTATTTGATCGCACATATAAATAGGTTTCAGCTTCAAGGTAGCCTGCTGAATAAAAATCAGTACTGGATTCAAACCTACTTGCAGTATTTGACCAAGTTAAATATTGACCAGTAGGAGAACTTCCATCATAAAAAT
>Ga0114931_10007736_pt1 | contig 13103 bp, 14 predicted proteins | sample 2SBtaG_FD_89579 | JGI IMG/M metagenome (GOLD analysis project Ga0114931, IMG submission 89579) | Deep subsurface microbial communities from Kolumbo volcano to uncover new lineages of life (NeLLi) - 2SBTROV14_V59a metaG | ecosystem: Environmental > Aquatic > Marine > Volcanic | place: Kolumbo... | reverse complement strand
GGACTCGGTCTCGACGGCGCAGCCAATCAGATCGATGTGGTAGACCTCGCCCTCGTCGAGCTCGGGCAACTGGTCGCGCGGTACCGCGACAGACCGGCCGATCAGCCGGTCGGCATCCTCCGCTGAGACGACATTCTCGAAACGCAGCAGGAGGTACTTCTTGTGCGGGCGGCGACCGACGATGCGCACCCATTGCGCCTCACCGCCCTGGCCGACCAGCGCGACCCGTTCGACCTCGCTAAGTGTGGCCGATTCGGGGTTGTACGGCAGCAGCCGGACCTCGCCGCGCACCCCGTGACGGCGAACCAGCTTGCCGAGCTCGATCAGGTCCGTGTCAGAGGCGACTTAGCCTTCCTCCACGATCTCGAGGACGACCTTGCGGTTGGTCCGCGAAGCAGCGGCATTGAGAATGGTCCTGATCGACTTCGCGGTACGCCCCTGCTTGCCGATGATCCGACCGAGATCATCCTTGGCGACCTTCAGCTCGAGAACCGACGCCGTTTCGCTATGCGTCTCCTTGACCTCGACAGCATCTGGATCACTAACCAGCTGACGGGCTAGATACTCGACCAGTTCCTTCATGCCGCTCCGTCTCCGGGTTAGGGTCTATCCAGCCGGTTGCGTCTCGCTTTCTGCGCGCTGCGGCAACTCGACACCACTGCGCTTGATGAGCTGCGAAACCGTGAGACTGGGCTTGGCGCCGCGCTGCAACCATGCGGCAAGGCGATCGGCCACGAACTCGATCTTCTGGGGTTCGACGAGCGGATCGTAGACCCCGACCTGTTCGATCTTCCGCCCGTTGCGCGCTTTGCGTTTTTCGGCGACGACGATGCGGTAGTAGGGACGCTTCCGGGCACCGTGTCTGGCCAAACGAATCACTGCTGACATGGGTTGTTTCTACTCCTCTCGATCTGGATAGGCAATCAACCACGCAGCCCGCGCGGAAAGCCCTTTTTCTGCATTTTCGTCATCTGTTTCATCATTTTCTTGGTCTGCTGGAACTGCTTGAGGAAGCGGTTTACATCGGCGACCGTGGTGCCGCTGCCCGAGGCAATACGACGGCGCCGACTGCCATTCAACACGGTCGCATTGTGCCGCTCCTGGTTGGTCATCGAGTTGATGATGGCTTCGCTGCGCTTCAGTTCCTTCTCGGCAGCTTCCATATCCATGCCCCTGGTCATCTTCTTCATGCCCGGGATCATGTTCATCAAGTCGCCCATCTGGCCCATCTTCTGGACGGCGCGAAGCTGCTGGCGAAAATCCTCGAGCGTGAACTCGTTACGGCGCAGCTTACGCTGCAAATCGAGCGCCTGTTTTTCGTCGTATACACTCTCGGCCTTCTCGATGAGGCTGAGCATGTCGCCCATGCCAAGGATCCGATCCGCCAGTCGATCGGGGTGGAAAATATCCAGCGCGTCCAGCTTTTCTCCGGTTCCGGCAAACAAGATCGGCGCCCCGGTGACGGCCCGGATCGACAGCGCCGCACCGCCGCGAGCATCGCCGTCGAGCTTGGTCATCGCAACGCCGCTCAGCGCCAGGCGCTCATGGAAGCCGCCGGCGACGTTGACAGCGTCCTGACCGGTCATCGCGTCGACCACCAGAAGAACGTGGTGCGGCGAAATCTCGGCCTTCATCCGCTCGAGCTCGCCCATCAACTCCTCGTCGACGTGCAGACGGCCGGCCGTATCGATCAGAACGGTATCGCAGCCGCGATTCGAAGCTTCGCGCAGGCTATCCCTGGCGATCGCCACCGGATCGCCGCCCTCCTCGGTCGGGTACACTGGAATGTCGAGCTGTCCCGCCAGCGTCGTCAACTGTTCGATCGCCGCCGGTCGATAGACATCGGCCGGAACCAGATACGGCAATCGACCACGGGCGGTCTTCAGGTGCTTCGCCAGCTTGGCAGCGGTGGTGGTCTTACCGGCGCCGTTCAATCCCACCAGCATCACCGCCACCGGGGGCGTCGCAGCCAGATCGAAGTCGGTCGCCACACCGCCCATGAGATCGGTCAACTCAGCGCGGACGATCTTGATGAATTGCTGCTCCGGCGTCAGACTCGCAAGGACGTCCTTGCCGAGCGACCGGGTGCGCACCCGGTCGGTAAAATCGCGCACCACGTCGACATTCACGTCTGCCTCGAGAAGAGCCAGGCGTACGTCGCGGACCGCGTCTTCGACATTGCGCTCGGTGATCTTGCCGTGACCACGCAGGCGCTTGACGGTCTGCTCGAGTTTGTCGCTTAGGGATTCGAACATTCCGGGAGCTCGTACGAATGGAGAATCGGCGAAGCTACAGTCCAAAGCCGGCGAAGTCAACGTAGCATCGGGCGAATGATTCGCCGAAAACACCACCAAATCCAACGCATTTTCGGACCGCTCGCTCCACTTCGCGGCACCGGATCGGCGATAATGCGACGCCGGCCGATCATTTGACTCCGCGAGCCGCAAGTCAGCCATCGGCAGCGATCGAAAGGCCGCTTGGTACGATCTTTGCGCTCCGAACCTAAGCAACTCCTATGGCAATGATACGAGAAGCGGACGCCCTCGCTCGCAAACAACGATTTCTCTTGTGCCGCTATGCGGTGATCCTGGTGACCGGATCGGTCGGCCTGATCGAAGCCGGAGCCGGCTCGCCAGTACCGATCGCGGTCCTGATCGGGCTGGCGATTCTGTCGAACATCTATCTCGGCAGCATTTCTCCGTTCAGCTTCTTCGACGCCAACATGCAGGCGCCGATTCTCGTCATCGACACAGCGATGGTGTCGTCGATCCTGCTGCTCTCACGGGCGAGTCAGGAATTCTTCCTGTTTTTCTTCTTCATCTTGATCATGGCGGCAAAGATCGAAAACCTCGTCCTGCTCGGCATCGGGGCCCTGGTGATCGGCTTCGCCAGCCTGCTCTTCACCGACCTCGACAACGGCGTCCTCAGCCCCCTGCTGATGCGGGTGCCGTTTCTCGAATCGACGGCGCTCTTTTACGGCTACGTCGTCCTCCCCGAGCGCACCGGCCAGATGAGTGAGTTGGGGGGAGGGAAGTTCAGCCCCAGAGCGGTCTTACCCAACGGCATGCGGATCTGATCGCGCGGCGACCGGCGGAGCGCGGCCGTTGCTGGCCGGTTCTTGCCAACAACAGCACCCGCCGATAGGTTTCTCGGTTTCGGGCCGCTGCGTGCGGCAGAAAGAGGGGAACTTTCGTGTCGAGTCGCAACACATCCGTGGGCTGGTTGCTGGTGGCAGTTGCCGCCCTGGCGTTTCTCGGCCTGTCCCTACTCGCTTGGCAGGGCCAGTTGGGTGTCGTCGCTCTGGTGCTTCTCCTCGTTTCCGGCGGGTCCTTTTTCGCCGCCCGCCGGCAGCTTCCGCGGGCCTCGCGACAGTCGATCGACACCGCGGCCAAGGCTCTGTTCACGCTCGTCGGTATCATGGCGCTACTGCGCCACCGCATCGAGATCGAAGAAGGTACCTACCTACCGATCTACGCCGCGATCGCCCAGTACGTTCAGTTCGTCGATCCGACGACCTTCGTTCTCTTCGGACTGGTCGCGATGGGGGTCAAGTTCTGCGGCGTGATAGCGTCGGCGTTCGGATGGCATCTCCTGCTCATCGGCCAGGGGATCCGCTACCCGTTTTGGTCGGCGACCATGACCGCCTTCCTGATCGGCCGATTCATCGGCACCTTCCTCCCCAGCACCATCGGCCTCGATGGTTATACCTTGTTCGAGGCCGGGCGGTATTCGAATCAGTGGCCGCGCTGCGTGACGGCCAAGGCGCTCGAGAAGTTCATCGGTGTCACCGGCCTCTTCTTCTGCATGCTGGTGACTCTGCCCTTCGGCTATCCGGTGATCGTCGACGTAGTGGCTCACCTCGGTCGGCCGCAAGCCGCTCCGCTCCTGGCCGCGGGAATCGCCGCGATCGCCGGCGGTGTCTGCCTCGCGGTCATCGTCGGACTCATCTGGCCGGTGGTGCTGACCAAGTCGATCAACCTCTTCGGCAAAATCCTACCCGGCGGCGTCCGCGTCCAGGTAGAGAAGCTCGCCGATGCCGTCGGCGCCTACCGCGGGCAGGTGGGCCTGTTGTTCGGCGTACTCAGCGCCAAGTTCGTCACCCACTTCACCACCGCGGCGGTGTACTATTTCACCGCGCTGGCGATTGGCGTCACCGCCGCCCAATTCTGGCCGATCACGTTCGGCTCCACGATCCAAATCCTGGCCACGGTTCTGTCGCCCACCATCGCCGGCGAGGGCGCGCGCGAAGCCTTCCAGGCGCTACTCCTCTCCAAACAGCTCGGTGGAGTCGCGCAAGCGGTACTTTCCGCGGCGTTGGGCTTCATCGCGGCCGAGGCCGCGACGATGTGGGGTGGCGCGTTCTTGTGGACGCGCAAACCGGGCTGGCGACCGGCATTCACCACCGTCGACGGCAAGCAGGTCGACTACGCCTGGATCGACGATAGCGAAGATGTCGCCTTCGACGCCGAGAAAATCGCCGCGGCGACGCACTGACTGCGCCGGAGTCACGCGGCAAAAAACAGCGCGGGGGTCACGCGCCGACCGAGGCGAGGACGTCTTCGGGAACGTCGACCTCCATCGTCAGCAGGCCCTGCGCCAGCGTCTTCCCCTGGTGATCGACGCGCAGCGACAGGGTACCGCCGCCGCCCAGCGCGTTGTGCAGAAGAAAGTTGAAGGCCAGTAGGTTCGGCGCTTCGTAGCGCGTCACGTCACCCGCGACGAGATCCTGGTAGAAGCCGCGCACGCTCTTTGCCGACAGGGATTCCCGCAGAAACTCGTACGCGGCTTCCGAGCGGGCAGCCACGCCGATATTAGCGTGGTCACCTTTGTCGCCCGACCGCGCATAGGCGATCGTGCTGAGCTTCACCCGAGTGGTTCGCGCCGCGCGGGCCTCGTCGCGGTCATTGGCCTGGTTGGTCGAAACGGCCTCGGCTTCGACCGATGCCGAGGACATATCCGCGCCAGCCAGCATCGTCGGTACCTGCAAGACCTGGTGTTCGCCGCCGCTGCGAATCTCGACCAGCGCGTCGACGTACTGGCGACCGATCGTCGCCGGCCAGAACCCGTAGGCATCCTGCACCGGCGGGCGACCACCGAGCATTCCGAGCCCGGGGGGACCCTGCAGGGCGAACCCCAGCAGCAGCTTGGAAAATCGCTCGAGCTTGCGGCGGTCGCTGTCGGCGACACCGATCCGCAAGATGATCTCGTTGGGATCCATGTCATCGGATCCGGTCGCTCCCCAGCAGGCACGGTAGCCGACGAAGTCGGTCCGGCGGTCGGCGAAGTCGTCGCCCAGGCGATGCCACACCATCTCTGCCAGCCGCTCGCCCTTGGCGACGGCGTTTGGTCCGGAAACCAAAACGCTGCCGATTGCGCGGTAGCCGTGGCGATAGACCATCGACACCTTGAGCGTTTCGGGCGCCGGACGACCGCGCGCACCCGACACCCGCACCCGATCTGGGCCGTCTTCAGCCAGCTCCAACGAGGTGAAATCGACGGCGACATCGGGAGTGAGATAGGCGCGCGGATCGCCGATCTCGTAGAGAAGCTGCTCGGTTACAATACGCCGGTTGACCAATCCCCCCGTCCCCGGGTGCTTGGTGACGACGAAGTTTCCGTCGGGTGCTGCCTCGACGATCGGGTAGCCGATATCGAGCATCGACGGGATATGCTGCCAGTCCGTATAGTTGCCACCGGTCACCTGAGCGCCGCATTCCAGGATGTGGCCGGCGACCGTGCCCGCCGCCATCCGGTTCCAGTCGTCCCAGGCCCAGCCGAACTCGTAAACCAGGGGCGCCAGAGTCAGCGCCGCGTCCGTGGTTCGCCCGGTGACGACGATGCGCGCACCACCGCGCAGGGCCTCCACCACCGGTCTGGCACCGAGGTAGGCGTTGGCAGCCACGACGCTGCCGCGTACTTCATCGTAAGACCGTTCGCCGTCGAGGTGATCGAAACCAGCCCCTCGCCGCTCCAACTCGTCGAGCTCCGGCAACAGGTCGTCGCCCGCCACGACTCCGATCGGAAGGTCCACCCCACACTCGCGGCACAGCGCCTCAATCGCGTCGGCGCAAGCTCCGGGGTTGATCCCGCCGGCATTGGCGATGACCGTGATGCCGCCTTCGGCTACTGCGGCCAGCACCGCCCGCAGGTGGTCGATGAAATCGTAGGCATAGCCGCGCAGCGGATCCTTCGCGCGCTGGCGCTGCAAGATCACCATCGTGATCTCGGCGAGATAGTCGAGCGTGACGTAATCGACTGGGCCGCCGGTGACCTGGCGGTAGAGGGCTTCCGGGTCATCCCCCCAGTAGCCGCTCGCGTTGGCGATACGCACGACGTCCTTCATGGCAGCCAGTCCTTGTACATGGGTGATCCGGCAAAGGATATCGCACACCACCGGTCGCGCAAAGCAAGCGCCCTACGGCTCGCGGCGAACCAGCCGATCGGGGTCTTTGCCGCAGTGCTCGCGCAGCATGGCAATCAGCCGCTCGCGGTAGCGGTCGATCTCATCGCTGCTGGCGCAATCCAAATCGCGCAGGCGTTCGCGGTCGACCATCGGCAACCGGTCCCATTCCGCCAAGTGCAGCTTGACGCCGACCGCGTCGAGCTTGTCGCGCACCGCACGCGGCATCAGCGTGAGCGCCGCCTCGGCAGCCCGTTGCTCTTCCCCACTCGTGCGTCGGCGTTTCAACTGCTGCTCGCGAATCGGTCCGGCTCGCTATCCGGCGGCCTCGAAGCGGCTGACCCGATGTTTCTGGTTGCCCTTTTCATCGACGAACCCTTCGACAATATTGCGGCCACCGCACTTCGGACACGGGAAATACCGCTTGCCGCCATCATCGCGAGCCGTGTAGGCCAAGTCTACATACAAGACATTGTCGTCGATGACCTCGTAAGCCATCATCCCGTCGCACGCCGTATCGAGGCAGCGCAACACACGTATCTTCGGTAGTGCCATGCGCGGCGTCATAACCGCTGCAGCCACCAGCGGCAAGCCCCTGCGCCCGTCCCCTGCGCCCGTCCAACGACGCCGAGACTAGCAACTGACAAGTCGAAGAATCGATACCCCTTGCCAATTGCCAGTGGTCTGTGCTCAAGTCACTGCCCCCCTCGCGGGCGAAATGGGTTGGTGTGTGGAACAATGCGGGCCCGGGGGATGCTGGCAATCACAAGGGAGACCTAGCCCATGGAACATTTTCAGATTCTCGAAGAAGAACGCATCGCCGACGAGCGCTCGGCTCTCGACACAGACCTCGCCACCGTCATCTCTGAGCAGCCACTGCGCACATTGAGTTCTCTCAGGCCGGCCTTGTCTGTCGATCTTCAGGCAACCGCAGCCGATGCCATCGAACAGATGGCAGCGCACCGGCGCGGCTGTGTACTGGTCGTCGACGACGGTCGACTGGTGGGCGTATTTTCCGAACGCGACGTTCTCCTCAAAATCGCGGCGGCCGGACGCGCGCCGGAGTCGGTACCCATCCGAGAGGTGATGACCCCCGACCCCGAGTGCCTTACGCCCAACGACAGTCTCGCCTATGCACTGCACCACATGAGCGTTGGCGGGTTCCGCCACATTCCATTGGTCGACCATCGCGGCCGGCCGGCTGGTGTGATCGCGATGCGTACCATCGTCGAGTTCATGGTCGACCTGGTACCGAGCGCCGTCTTGAACCTGCCACCCTCGCCGTCCCACAGCATCTCTCGCGAGCGCGAGGGCGCATAGCGGCGAGCGCGGGGCGTCAGGGGAGGTCCAGCACCGAGCCGTCGGCGAGTCGTAGGATCCGAACGTCGCGGCGCGCCGGAACCATCGCGTAGGTCGGGTCACTGAGGACGACGAAGAGCGAATCGTCGTCGCGCCAGCTCGCGTCGACGACGCTGTAGCCGCTGGCTGTAAAGTGGCGCCCCGCCGCGGGGTCGGCACGGTCGACGACGAAGACCTCATAGCGCTGGTAGCTGTAGTCGAGCACTGCCTGCGCGACCAGCGCCACCCGCTTGCCGTCCGGAGAGACGGCCAGCGAACGAACACCGGCGGCCTCCCGTACCAGCGCGCGAGGCGCCCCGGACAGCGGGATTTCCCATAACTGCCAATCCCAATCGCCGGCGAGTACAGCGAATAGGCGGCTGCCGTCCGGTGACCACTCCCAGCGAACCGGACCGCTCGGCCAAGTCATCAGAAGCTTGTCGGCACCGGATTCGACTTCGACCACGCGAAGCTCCATATGCGCGCCGAGATCGACGACGTAGGCCACTCGCGCATCGTCCGCCGACAGGCGCGGGCTGAACACTGCACCGCCATCGACCACAGCGATCTCGCTGGTTCCATCTTCCCGCACCAGGATCAAGCGATTTTTGCGCGCAGCGACAAACCCGGTGGTGCCGCCGTCGACCACCGTGTCGTGTCCGATCGATCGCTGGGAACCGTCACTCGGGTGCAGCGCGTAGAGAGTCGCCGAGCCGCCGCGCGGCGGCTCCACCGCGAGCACCCGAGTCCCGTCCGCGCTCCATCGCGGGGTTCCGAGCAAGCCTTGGTCGAAATCCCAAACGTGCTTCGTCTGGCCCGCGGCGTCGATCTCGCGAATTCGCGCTGGCGCCCAGTCGTGCGGCTCGCCGTCGACGATCATCCACGATCCACGCCGCGAACGAGCGATCGAGCGCGGTCCCGCTTCGCGCGGCAGGACGTTGTTGGAGCGGTACATATCGGCGATCAGTCCGTGCGGGTCAACCACCAGTCTCGCAGCGTTTCCAAGCGGTGTCTGGGCGCCCAGCGCAAGTTTTTCCTCGACCGGCTGCCCGCCCGGCGGCACTCGCCAGAGGTCGGTGGCGGCAGCGATCGTCACGCTGTTACGGTTGGCGAGAATCGCTCCGCCACTCTTCGGATCGAGCGACAGGTCGACCTGGCCGATCCCGTGTACCCACTGCTCGAAAAAGGGCGTCAGATCGGTGTCGCTGACCGTGGCGAACACATCCTCGAGGTCGCTCGCGCGCACCACCTGGTTCCGGTAACGGTCGAGTAACTGCCGCGCCGCACCGTGGTAGGCGTCGCCGCCAACCCGTTCCTGCAACATCATCGCGACGTACGCGGCTTTGCCTGCCGATGTCTCATAGCTGGCGGGCTCGAGCTCGCCTTCGAGCGGCGAAAGTTCGGCGAGCACACCAGCCGTCGTGGGATCGTACATCCACCCCATACGCCAGCGAAAATCGGCGTCGGCACCGAACCTCTTGCGCATGCTCTCCCGCGCCGCATTGGCGGCAAACCCCTCGACGAACCAGGCACCACCGGCCTCCGGATCGGTCGGCTGCGCCGCCACCGTCCCGCCCCACCAGGTGCGCGCCAGGCCATCGGCGATTGCCGCAAAGCCGTAATCACCATTGCGAAACTCAGCTGGGGTCAGACCGACGATACCGCTACCGTCGGCGAACGACCGGCGCAGCCGACGACTGACGAAAACGGTCTGCCGGGAAGCTCCGGAAGCACCGTAGGTGGCGCCGAGATCTGCAAACGCGGCCACCATGCTGTCGAGAAGACGATCACTGTCCAAGTCGATCCCCTCGCCGACGAAGGCGTGGTGTACGACGCCCGCGTCGTCCGTCGCAGCGCCACGGAACCGCCCCGCAACCAGCGCTACACCTGGTACCAACCGTGCCGTCGTCCAGCGTGTGCGCCGGCTACTGCCGAGGTCGGTCACCACCTGCGCCGTCCCACTGTGCACCAGGTGGAGACGCACGGGCAGCGTCACCTCGACATCGGCGCGGAAGAAACTCTTCAGGTCGGCCGGGTACCAGAGGTCAGCTGGGGTCAGGATGATCTCGTCGCTCTCGAACACTGCCTGACCGAACGGTGTGGCGCCCGACAGCGGATCGCCGCCATACGAGATGCCGATCGTGACTTCAGACTGCGCCGGTATGGGTTCACCCAGATCGACGACCGTGACCAACCAGAACCGGTAGTGAGCGAGCGCGCGGCGCCCGCCGCCCTGCGATTCCCGCCAAATTTCGCGGACCCTGAGCCCGTCGTTGAGCAGGAGATAGATCCGCTGTCGCTCGCTGTCGGACGCCTTGACGCGCAGGCGCGCAACCCCCTCGAGGCGTCGGTTGCCGGGGTCGACGACAACCGACACCGCCAATTGCGCCGTACTCTGGCCGGCGGTCAAGCGGCCGACCCGCGCCGCCGCGCCGCGAATGGCGGGGACACTACGACCGGTCGCGGTGAGGTACGCGCTCACCACGACCGCCAGCGCCAGCACCCCAAACAGCACGAAGCCCAGGGAAATCAACGTCCGCACAAACCGCATTAGATCAACTCACGCCGCTTCCCTGAGCTTGCCCCGGCCCGCCAGGAACTCACCGAAGCTGTACTTTTCAGCAACCCTTTTGCCCGGAACCCGTGCCAGGGACAAGGGATCCTTCGAGCTTGGCCGTATTCGCCGCGGCGGCACGCCAAATTTGACATCCAAAATCGACTCGACTACCTCGCCCACCAGACGAAGTCGATTCGTCGGGACAGGGCCCGACACCGGCCCGGAAGCGGGGACCAGACGTGCGCAAGCTAATGGAGAAGCTCCAGCTTCGATCGTTCGAGAGTACGGTACGAGGCTCGCTGAAGCCCAATCCCGAAGTGTTTCGCATCTTTCGAGATGCCCCGTACGACATCCTGCCGCAGTTCCGCGCACCACTCGGCAGGGAGAACAAGCCAGCCCGCGGTCGCGGCAAAGACCATCCCCGTTACGGCCGCTTCACCTACTCGATGGCTCGCGCGTGCCGGCCCGAAATCATCGTCGAGGTCGGTACCTATGCCGGCGGCACCTCGATCGGTTGGTGCCGGGCGCTGGCCGAGAACGGAAGCGGACGGCTGATCTGCGTCGACAACGACAGTTACTGCAAGGGTACCTACCCGGAGATCGCCGAGGAGAATCTCCTCGCCACCGGTCTCGCGCGCAACCGTTTCGAGCTGATGAACGGCGACTCGCGGGAGATCATCCCGGCCCTCGCCAAAGAACTCGAGGGTCAGATCGATCTGTACCTGGTCGATGCCGATCACACCTACGAGGGCGCCACCATCGACATCACCAACGGCCTTCCCATGCTCAAGCCGGGCGGGCTGGTTCTCGTCCACGACCTCGACCGAGCGCGCAAGATGGCTGAGCGCACGCCGCAACACCCGCACCCGGTCCACGAGGCATTCATGGAGATCGTCGACAAGCGCGGCTACTCCTGGTGCGTCCTGCCGTTCATCCGCAAACACCTCGGCATCTTCCAGATTCCCTGAGGGCCGCCTGACGGCCGCCGCCGCCGACGACGACGACGATGGGGCGGCATGGGGCGGGCGCTATGGGGCGCCGCCTCAGCCCAGATCGGCTTTGCGCATGGTCAGCATGATGGCCGAACCGAGCGACACACCGACCGCCACCGTCACGTAGACCGCCAGGAAAACGACATTGGGTTCCTGTTCCGGCTGCGCGCGCAGTGACCACAGGGCGAGATTGAGCAGGACGTAGGTGGCGTAAGCGTGGCCCATCGGCATCGCAAAACGCTTCATCTTCCAGATCCCATACGCGTACACGGCAAGAAAAACACCAAACAACGGACCCAGGATCATGTTCATGACACCGGAGGTACGAGCGCCGAGAAATACGAACGCCGTGTGTTCGCCGCCCAGATGCAGCGGTTTGAGAAGGTTCGATATCGCCAGCAAGCCAAACAAAATGGCGAAAACCGTCAACGTAGTTCCACGCTCCCTAGCAGCCATCATGATTCCCCTTCCCAACTCGAGACCGGCTCTCTTCTAGCGGCTTGCCCCGCCACAGCGGGAACACGCGGTTCAGCCAAGCCCGCCGACTGCCGTGCGCGACGGCCGATCAGGCGAGCGCCTGGCGCACACCTTCGATCACCTTGGATGCATCCGACCGCACGCGGTAGTCACTCGCCTGATCGATCCAGCGGACGATACCCGCACCATCGATCAAGACCGTAGTAGGCACCGCCAGCGGACGCCGCATGCCACGCGAGTCCGAAATGTCGCCGGCAAAGGCGCGCTCCGATTTCTCATGCCTCACCCCAAAGGCGCCGATCGCCACCAGCTCAGGGTCGGCGAGGACCGCGAAAGACAGACCGAGTTTCGACCGCATCGCCGCCGCCTGCTCGACGGTGTCCGGACTAATCGCCACCAGCCGGATTCCGATCTCGGCGAAGGATTTCCCCAAGTCTTCCCAGCGCCGCAACTCGGCGCAGCAATACGGTCACCAGTGGCCGCGGAAGAACTTCAGCAGGATCAACTCGCCACGGTGCCCGGATAGCGAAAAGACGGCGCCGGTGGCGTCGGCAATCTGGAAATCGGGTGCCTCGGAACCTACCTCCACAGCGACCCGCTGGGGCAGGCCCGCCATCGACGCGAGGCCGAGAAACGCCAACCCGAGGACCAGCGCAATCGACGCGGCGATCCCGGCCGCCAACCCGGGGCCGCTCCACAGAGAATACCCGGCTACCGCCACGACCACCGCACAGAAAAGCTCCATCTGCCACGGCCGGCCGCGCAACACGCCGCGATTGATCCTCAGTGCGAAGTACCAACCGAGGGCGGATACGAGCGCGACGAAAGCGACCCAACCGGCCAGTGCTGCGTTTGAACCATCCATGCGCAGACTATCTACGTTCGCACGGCCAGTTGCGTCAACCGCCGGCTCGAAACTCGCTGCGCTCGTATGCGCAGGCGCGGGCAGCGGCTCCGGCTGAGGGGGGTGGCTGCGTATCCATTCACGACTACGACTGCGGAGCTCCCTCTTCGAGCGATCCGGCGACCGGCGAGTCGGGCTGCTCGAGCCCGATACGGGCGAATACGTCGGACATCGCGAGTGCGGTCCGGCGCGGACCGAACTCCCGCGCCCTCTCGATCCCGGCCCGGCCCAGTTCGTCGCGCAACGACGCCTCCTGCGCCAAACGGAGCATCGCCGCGGCAAGGCCGGCAAGATCGTCCGGATCGACGTAGAGCGCCGCATCGCCGAGAACTTCGGGGAGCGACGTTCGATTCGACGAGACCACGGGGGTCCCGCACGCCATCGCCTCGAGCGGCGGCAGTCCGAACCCCTCGAGGTAGCTCGGAAACACAAAGC
>Ga0114931_10007735_pt1 | contig 13104 bp, 12 predicted proteins | sample 2SBtaG_FD_89579 | JGI IMG/M metagenome (GOLD analysis project Ga0114931, IMG submission 89579) | Deep subsurface microbial communities from Kolumbo volcano to uncover new lineages of life (NeLLi) - 2SBTROV14_V59a metaG | ecosystem: Environmental > Aquatic > Marine > Volcanic | place: Kolumbo... | reverse complement strand
CAACATCGGCGTCGCAACCTCCCGCTGCAACTCCAACATCCGGTCGTACAGCTCTGCCGCGGGCACGCCGCCCTCGTACACCAACCCCACGCGACGCTCCTCTTCGACCGCGGCGGGCGACAGCGTCTCGCCCGGAAACATCGTCTCGGGCCAGACAATCAAATCGGGTTTTGCGTAGTTCGTAGTTCGGTCGGTGGGACGGGCGTCTCGCCCGTCGGCTTCACCTTGCATGGTGGGACGGGCGTCTTTCCCGTCAATATCAACGTGCTCGGTGGGATGAGCGTCTCGCCCGTCATCCTGTTGATCAACCGAAACGTCCGCCGCCTCAAGCGTGAGTTCACGAAACCGCTCAAAGTCTTTGAGCCGTTGTTCGATCGTCCAGCCGGTCTTGTTGCTCTGAGGCACGTTGGTCTGAACAACCGCGATGGTTATTTTCCCGGACACATCGGAGGGGATATATTCTCGAACTTCCATACGCACATACAATCCAACGCCTGCTGCGCCGACCGTGATGCACAGAACCGACGCTGACGTCAGTTTTATCGCGGCCTTCCATCGTCGACTTCGGCGCATAAAACTTAGCAGCGTCAGCGCCTGAACAAACACGACAAAAAATCCAACGCCCGACACGCCGACTTCGCTGGCGAGCTGTGCGAAGAGTGTGTCAATCAGCGGGTGGGCGATGAGAAACCACGCGTAGCCTGTGAACACGACCTCGCCTCGCAATGTCTCCAGACCGATCCAAACCGCTGCGAGCAATAACGCCAGCAGCCAGTTCGATCGCACTTTCGGCGCCAATCGCGCCGCGATCCAGACAAACGCCGCTGGATAGAGCGCCAAATACATCGACACCAACACGTAGCCGATCGCGGTCACGCCGACGAGCCAGTGTTCGAGAACGAGCCACATCGGCAGCGTCGTGATCCAAACGACACCCGCCGCCCGGATCGGCCGATCGGCCCGCAGCGCGATCGCAACCAACGGCGCTATCGCGAGAAACGAAAACGGCCAGAGATCGTACGGTGGAAACGCCAGCGCAAAGAGCAGCGCATGGGTCAGCGCCAAGGCGAACAGCGTCACGGTGGTGCGACTCGGGGCTTTCACGATCGCCAGTATAGGCGGCGCGGATCAGTCGGCTCTCACTGAGTTCGATGGATCGTATTGCAGCTTTCGCCGAAACCACTTTGAACGGTGGAACGGCCGTCACGGCCGTTTTCTCCGCGCCATGAAGGGCTCGGGCGCCCGTCCCACCATGCAAGTTGAGTCAGGACTTGTTCTGACTCGTTGTTGTTCACTTGCCGGCGTAGTCGATCAAGCGAGCGATCTCGTTGCGCAGCTCGGCTCGGGGGACGACGCGGTCGACCATGCCGACGTCAAGGAGCTGCTCGGCGCGCTGGAATCCTTTGGGGAGGTCTTCGCGGATGGTTTGTTTGATGACGCGCGGGCCGGCAAAGCCGATGAGGGCGCCGGGCTCAGCGAGGATGATGTCGCCGAGCATGGCGAAGCTCGCCGTCACGCCGCCGGTGGTGGGGTCGGTCAGGACGGAGATAAACAGTCCGCCGGCGTCGTCGAATCGAGCCAGCGCCGCCGCGGTTTTGGCCATTTGCATGAGCGACAGCGCGCCCTCCTGCATGCGGGCGCCGCCGGAGCAACTGACGATGATGAGCGGCAGGTTGCGGTCGGTCGCGTATTCGATGGAGCGCGTTATTGCCTCCCCCACGACCGAGCCCATCGAACCCATCATAAAGGTGAGGTCAAGGCAGCACAGCGCGACGGGGCGGCCTTTGATGAATGCCTTTCCCGCCTGCACCGCTTCGGGCTGTCCGGTTTTCTTTTGTTCTTTGGCCAGTCGCTCGGGATAGGGCTTGAGGTCGACAAATCCCAGTGGGTCGGCGCCTTTCAACTTCCACTTGCGAGGCTCGAAGGACTTGGGATCGCACAGTTGTTTGAGGCGCTCGGTCGCGGAGATGCGAAAGTGCCACGAGCAGTCGGGGCAGACGTGCAGGTTGGCCTCCATCGCTTTGCGAAAGAGCGTCTTGTCGCAGCCCGGGCAGCGCAGCCAGAGCCCTTCCGGGATGGAGGTTTTCTTCGCGGTGCGAATGTCCAGCGATTTGTCAGGGCTGACTTGGGTCATGCGTGGGTTCACCAAAGGGTCACGAGGCGTTCGCGGTGGCCTTGAAGTTCGGCGGCTGACGAAGTTTGGCGCGCGAGAGTGTGAAGGTCTGGACTTCGTTTGCTTGCGGCGCTCGCCAATCCTGAACGATTGGCGCTCCGGCGGCCCACCGCGAGACGATGCGATACGCCGCCGGCCGAAGCGCCAGCGCGTACGACTCTTTGCTTGATTTTTCAATCGCCTTGACCAGGCCTGAGGTGATTCGATGGACCGCGTGATCGAACGCTTCACCCTCGGGCGGGTGCACGCTGGACGGGTCCTGCCTCCACTGCTTGTACACCGTGGGGTACCGCTCGAGCGCCGCCGACTCGGCAAGACCCTCCCACAAGCCGAGGCTCGGGTCGGCGAGCGCCGAGATCGTTCGAACCTTGACGCCGACGTGTTTGGCCAGAAGCTTGGCGGTCTGCACGCTCGCCTCGTCAGGCGCCGACAGGACGACCGCAGGATTGAGCGCCGCTGCTGACTCGACGCAGGCCTTCGCCGCGGCCAATCCTGACGCGGACGCCGGCAGGTCGGACCCGCCTTGGAGTCGGCCCGATTCGTCCCACTCGGTCGCAGCGGCGGGAATCAGAACGAGTTGGATTTCAGTGCTTTTGCTCATTGGGGGTTCGGCCTCCGCCGATCGAGCGACAGAAGGCAGAGCATAGCACCGCTCAGGTCGCCAACCAACACATATCTTTGGCGACTCACTCGCCGCGAATCAGACCAATCGCCCCGATTCGTTGGTTCTCGGGCTTTCCGAAAATCGCCGACGCCGCCACCAGGACGTCGCAGCCCGCCTCGCGGACCCTCGCCGCGTTGTCAGGGCCGACGCCGCCGTCCATCTGAACAAGTTGTTCGTCCCGGAGAAACTGTTTGATGGCGCGGGTGGTGTCGAGCGTCATTTCGATGAACTTCTGGCCGCTGTAGCCCGGGTTGACGCTCATCACCAGCGCCAGGTCGATCTGATCGAGCCAGGGCGACAGCGCGTCGGGAGGCGTCGGCGGGTTGATCGCCAGCCCCGCGGTCATGCCATGCTCGTGAATCGCCGCGATCACTTCGGCCGGGTCGTATCGAGCGGCGCCCTCGGGCTTGCTCTTGCTGCGATAGATCCCCAGCGCTGGTTCGACATGAAATGTCAGATGGTCCGCCCCCGCTTTGGCGAACGGCTCGACGTACTGCATCGGGTCGGTGACCATCAGGTGAACATCGAGCATCGCATTCGCAAAGGCCCGCCGAAGCCCGAGGCACAGGTCCGGCCCCATCGTCAGATTGGGGACGAAGTGCCCGTCCATGACGTCAAGATGCAACAACTCGGCGCCGCCCGGCCCGCCATCGCCGCCGCTGGTCGTGTTCAAAACGCCTCGGCATTCGTCAGCCAGATGGCCGAAATCCGCAGATAAAATAGAAGGCGCGACAAAGGGCGGCCGGGTCGACGGATCGGTGAATCGGTTTCGCATCGCCCAAGGATACCGCCCGGGCCGTGACGCGCAGAGGCAGTCCGACAGAGAGATGCACTGGGCTTTTCCGCGCCGCCGCCGCGAGCCGTGCTGTCCGCAGCCCGGTCCCGGACAAACATCAATTCAATATGGAAGATGCTCATGCCATCGCATTCCGAACCGAACTTGGACCACCCATCCCAGATCAGGGAGCATGAAAAATATTTGAACTATTTTCGGACTTTTTGCTTGACACGCCTTGATCGCCCTGTATGCTGCGTTTCGTGGCTGGCCTCCGTGGCTGGCCTCCGTGGCTGGCCGAAATCGGGCCGGTCCGGACCGCTAGCCTGATAAACCACATCGTGGTCCGAAGTCAGGAGGCGACTGAATGCAGAATATTCATATTTTCAAGCAGGACTCACCAGCGCGTTTCAGAGGCCAGACGAAGCTTTTAACATACGCTCTCTTCTTGGTTGGCGTTCTAGCGTCTTCCGTTGCCGTGTTCGGAGTAGTTCCTGATATTGCAGGAACTCCGGTCATCTGCGAGCGTTGCCTCCCCGGTGAACACCATGTTCCCGTGTGTGGTTATGCAGAATGCCCCGAAGGGGCAGGATGCGGCATCACTGGATACGATTTTGATAACAATGGTCTTTACGATACAGTCAGTGTATTTTGTATATACGGCTGATGCACGATCTTGTACGCGCGACCTCAGTCGTCTTTTTTCTTCTTGGACACCATGCGAGAGCAGTGTGGAAATCCCCCAAAGTAAGTCGGCCTCGACCTGCGTGAACTGGTGATGGAAGGAGTGCGAATATGGATCAAAAAAGAGGAATGTTCCGTCCGAAAAGCAGTCGTGGTCGTTCATGGCTTGCGCCAAATCGCGAGTCGGCAAAGTTTGTCGCAGCGTTGGTGTTTGCCCTTGTGGCGATCGCCGCCGTTGTTTGGCGAGTGGCTCCATGGCGAGTCACAGGCGTGCAGGCGGTGAACCACGAGCATGAAGCGCTGGATCGTCCAACAGCAAACGGCGTGGCGGTTCATCCGATCCCCGAGGAGGATTTTCGTCAACTCTCCACTGCTCAGGATGTAGAAGATTCGATGAGTGAATTGGAGCGACGCATCGCACTGCAGGCAGGCTCCGTCGACGGGCTTTCTTTGCTCCCCATTGCAGATCAGGAAGCCTTTGCGCATGCAGTTGCGCAGAAGTTCACACCGTACCTCACAGGGGATTTCAACGCGTATGTCGGACAGTTCGAGATGTTTGGAGGATCGCCGGTGGATCCATCTTCCATGAAAGGACCCCAACTCGCATGGGAGGCGCTGTCTCCAATGTATCGTTTCGCGTCGATCGCTCTGGACCGCGCGCAGGTTCGCGGCTTTCCAGATGGAAAGATGAAAGGAACGATGGCACAAGATTTCAAATACATGCGTGAATTGGGCATTGAAACGCCAAATATTTCAGCAAGTCTCAATGGTGGCGCATACCCTGCTGTCGCCGAATGGAAAAACAAGGGGCTCGACGCGTATGAAGTGCGTATGCCGATCCGTTTGACTCCGGTGGTGCGGGAAGAAGCTCTGCGATTGGCGGTGATCGGCGTGGCGTTCGCTCAGAATCCAGCCACCGGTCAGTGGCAGCCAGTTGAAACGCGTCTGTATCATGGAACCAGCAAGGAGCCGATGCCGACTTCTCCCACGGCGGAGGGGTTTGCGAGATTGAAGTATACACCTTACAATATTCCACTCTAACGCTGATCCCGGATTCTATATGATCACTTCTTACGCCCTCAGGTATTTTGTGGTCCATCGCGATTGGGCTTTCGTGGGTGGCTCCCCGCGCACGCGCCGAGGTTTCACCATCATTGAGGTTCTGGTTACGATCGGCGTCATTGGCGTGTTGATAGCGATTGTTGTGCTGGCGCTTGGCTCGGCCAAGGCGCACGCTGGGCAGGTCATGTCTCTCTCTCATGCTCGTGGCGTCGCGATGAGCATGCAGGCGTACGCTGAGACGTTCGGCCAATGGCCTTTCGCCAAGGCGGGCGAGTCAACGCCAGGCGCCTCGTCGACGTTCCCGTCGGAATTAATGGTCGTTCCGACGTGGCCTCCGGGCTCCATTGCAGGCACGAGCGATCACTGGTCGCTGGCTCGTCTCTGGCCTGGACTGGTGGCGAGGGTGGCGCCTTGGGAAGAAAACATTGATACCTGGATGTCGCCCGGCCTACGTCCGGTGAGTCTCTACACCTCGCCGGGTCATCCATTTGTTTCGTTCAATATTTCTTATATCTATTCCAACTCCTTTGTTGGCTCTCCACGGTTGTGGTCTGAGTCCAGCGGGGCGGATGAATCTCTCATCGCCGCGACGACGCCGAGCATGGTGGAGTTTCCTTCGAATAAAGTCTTGGTCTGGGACGGCGATCTGGCGTATCTGCCTCGCGCGCCGGCGGTGGTGGACGGGTTCTTCAATCATGTGACGCCGATGGCGTTTGTCGATCAGCATGCTGAGGCGCTCTTGCCTCAGGGCGCAACGCCCGGCGTCGCCAATCCGCTCAATCATGGCTCCGATCGTCGTTTGCACAACACGCCCGCAGGCGTCCTGGGCCGCGATTATTGAGGCAAGGCCCTCTCTGCATGAAAATTGATGGTTGGCTCTTTCCTTTGACGACGCCGGGTCTGATCGGGTAGTCTCTTCTATGGCGCAGACACCCACCGATAAGATTATTCAGGCGGGCATCACCTTTGATGATGTCCTGATTCTTCCCGCCGCCAGCAGCGTTTTGCCGGCCGGCGCCGACACGTCCACTCGGCTCACGCGAAACATCTCCCTCCGCATCCCGCTCGTCTCGGCGCCGATGGACACCGTCACCGAAGCGGCGCTGGCCATCGCGCTGGCCCAGGAGGGCGGCGTCGGCGTCGTTCATAAAAACCTCTCCATCGAAACCCAGGCCCGCGAGATTCAGAAGGTCAAACGCTCGGCCAGCGGCGTGATCCTCGACCCTGTCACGCTCGGCCCCGACCAAACCGTCGGCGACGCCCGACGAGCCATGGCCCAGTACAACGTCTCCGGCTTCCCCGTCGTCGAGGGAGGCGCCAAGGGCGCTCGTGTCACCGGCAAAGCCATCGGCATCCTCACCCGACGCGACCTCTCCTTCACCGAAGACGAAACCACGCTCGTCCGCGACGTGATGACCAAGGACCACCTGGTCACGGCGCCAGCGGGCGCGACCCTCGAAGAAGCCTCGCGCATCTTGAATCGCAACAAGGTCGAAAAGCTCTTGCTCGTCGACGAACAGTTTCACCTCGCCGGCCTCATCACCCGCCGCGACATCGACCGCCTGGCCCAGTTCCCCAACGCCTGCACCGACGATCGCGGTCGGCTTCGTTGCGGCGGCGCCATCGGCGTCCATCAATACGACCGTGCCGAGGCGCTCATCAACGCCGAGGTCGATTTTCTCACGGTCGATTCGGCGCACGGGCATTCGAGCCACATCATCGACACGGTTCGAGAGATCAAAAAACAGTACTCAATCGAAGTCATCGCGGGCAACGTCGCGACGACCGCCGGCGCCAAGGCGTTGATCGAGGCGGGCGTCGACGCGGTCAAAGTCGGCATCGGACCCGGTTCGATCTGCACGACGCGCGTCGTCACAGGCGTCGGCGTGCCTCAGATCACGGCGGTGTTCAACGCGGTCGAGGCGGCACAGCCGGCGGGCGTGCCCGTGATCGCCGACGGCGGCGTCCGCATGAGCGGCGACATCGCCAAGGCTCTGGTCGCCGGCGCGTCGAGCGTGATGATGGGGTCGCTCTTCGCCGGGCTCGATGAATCGCCGGGCGAACTGGTGATCTCCCACGGCCGGCGCTACAAGAGCTACCGGGGCATGGGCAGCGAAGGCGCCATGTTCGCCGGGTCCGCCGACCGCTATCGGCAGGGCGACAAGCTCGACGGCGCTCGCGCCGGCGCCATCAAGTTTGTCCCCGAAGGCGTCGAAGGGCTCGTCGCGTACCGTGGGTCGCTCGCTGAGTTTGTCTACCAGCTCGTCGGCGGCGTCAAAAGCGCCATGGGCTACACCGGATGCGCCACCATCGACGATCTCCGCGCCCGGGCGCAGTTCTGCCAGGTGACCAGCGCCTCCATGGTCGAAAGCCATCCGCACGATATTCAGATCACCAAGGAGTCGCCCAACTACACCGCCAATGTCACGAAGGTGTAATCCCAAACGGACCATCGCCGATGGTGCGAGTTCCTCGGGCTCCGATCTCGTGGGACTTCGCGCTGTGAATCAACCAAGGGAGGAGCGACCGATTCCCCTGAAACACTAGTGCTGACTTCGCGCCTGACCGATCGAACAAAAGCAGGCAATCCACACCGACAGATCAACCGCGCCACCTCAATGAACGAACGAACAGAAGACCTCGACTCACGCCAACCGACAGACGCACAAGAAGCGCCGTCGCCGACGCCGTCGCGTTTGTTTCGCATTTTGGACGTGATTGGGCTTTTCGCCAGAGGTGTGGCGATGGGCGCCGCCGACATCGTGCCGGGCGTCAGCGGCGGCACAATCGCCCTCATCAGCGGCGTCTACGAACGCATGATCGACGCGCTGGGATCGCTGTCCCCCAAGTTCCTGTCGCCTTTGGTCAAAGGCCACGGCCGCGAGGCGCTGACGCAGATTCGGGCGATGCGCTGGAGCGTGCTCATCCCATTGTTCCTCGGCGTGTTCATCAGCGATGTCGCCATGAGCCAGATTGTGCCGGGGCTCATGGAGGATCACCCGGGCGCGACCTTCGCCTTTTTCTTTGGTTTGATCGCGGCCGCGGTCTGGGTGCCGTTCTCACTGATGAAATCACGCCGTCTGTGGCACTTCGCCATCGTCTTCGTCGCGGCGCTGGCGGCGTGGTTGTTCGTCGGGTTGCAGCCCGATGGTGTGCGATTGAGCGTCGTTCGCCACGACGCCGTCGCAACCACGGTGGTCTACCCAAACAAACTCCGCAGCGCCGCGGACTATCTGGTGGTGGCACAAGCGGGCGAAGAGGCGACCAACGGCGCCTTGAAACAGGTGGTGGTGATTGATCCACAGGGTTGGTCCAAACAAGGACAATCAACGAGACCGAGCGTCAATACGATCGTTCTCGCCGACGACGAGGCGCTCTCGCATTGGCTCGAACAGGCGCCGCCGCTGATCGTGCTCGAAGAACGACGCGCCTCGCTCGGCTGGGTGGTCGTCATCGGTGTCATCGCGATTAGCGCCATGATTCTGCCCGGGATCAGCGGCGCCTTTCTCCTGCTCTTCTTCGGACAATACCACGCCATTCTCTCGTCCATCCATGGCGTCGCCGAGCCAATCGTCGGCCTCTTCCGCGAAAATCAAAACGCAACGATCTCGCTGGGCGACCGCCCGTGGATCGACGACGCGCTCTTTCTCGGCTCGTTCAACGTCGGTGTTTTGTTCGGACTGGCGACGTTCGCACGCGTCGTCCGCTGGCTCTTCGCCCACATTCACGACGCGACCATGGCGGCCCTCACCGGCTTGATGATCGGCGGACTGCGACAGCCTTTCAGCCAGGTCCAACAGGCCGCCCTAGGCGCCGACGATTCTTACTGGCTCGTTGTTGGGGGTTGGGCAATCGGAGGCGCCATCGGCGTGACGGCGCTCAACTTGCTCGAATCTCGATTGCGATCGCGACGTCTGTCGGCAAGCTGAACCCCGAGCGAAAAGTCAGGCGCCACGGGCTCGGCGTGATCCACCGGCCGGGGCGTCGGCAGATCGTCGCAAGAGTCGTTGCCGCACTCGGGGCACAAGGTCGAGGCGAGCCCTCGCAAGTCATAGCCACACTCTTGGCACGCGTGCGCCGGATGGGCCCGAGGCTGGACCGCCAGAAGCAAACCGATGAACACAATGACGCCCGCAAACGCAAACGCCATCATCAGAAGCCAGTGCACATCTTCGTGAAACAGTTCGTTCACCAGCCAGATATCAAGCTGGGCCGACAGAAAAATCGGCGGCGTCCCCGCGACAATCGCGGCAAACCCCTGCCACCGCCGCCGCCACCGCCACGCGACGACCCAAATCCCCACAGCGTATATCGTGACAAAGATCATGAGCGAACAATGATAGAGCCACTTTACGCGGGCGTCATCGCTCTTGCTGGCGTTTGAGATCCTGCTGCTTTACATACTCACGAGCCTGCTCAAGCTTTTTCGCATTCTCAGCGTATCGGGCGAGGCTATTGTCGAAATCTTGGAGAACCATCGTTCGGAGCGCCTCGGGCGACATCTTGAGAATGTCATTGAATAGCACCTTTGATTTCTGCAGTCGTTCATTGGTCATAAAGGGCACACCTTGCGCGACATGGATATCATGCGCAATAGCAAAGGCTCCAGCCGCGAGCTCAAAACGCGATCGGTTGAGAAACTCTCTGGAGAGCGAATCGAGATCATCGCCAGTGGCGTTGGCCCAGCGTGTGCGTTTTTCACGAACACTTATTTCCTTGAGCAGCATGTATGTATTCCCGTTTTGTCTATCTTCATACGATGTTGGTAGGTACGTTTCGAAATGGATCAACCATTGCCCATCTGCGCGCACAAATCGAAATACCCCAGGACCTTTGTAGTTCTCGGACATCCAGTCAGGATAGAAAACGATAGCCATAGGTTCAGCGTCGTCAGTGATTCCTTCGGGCGCAGGCACAACGAGAACGTCCTCAGGACGGAATAATTCGTGATCGTGCGGAAAGGGAATGCCGTCCGGGCCGAGAAAGCGAGGCGCACCTTCGGGGATGGGTATTGCGTTGATCATGCTCCGCTCGTATCTCGTTCGGTCAGTCTGGTTGTCGAAGTAATAGATGGATTCCAGTTTCTTGTGCTCATCAGGGTCAAGTGTCACTTGCGAATAGACATAGTCACGCACCAGTCTCTGGACTGTTCCGACGCTGGGGAAATCAGGCGCCGCATGCACTGATTGCGCCGAGAGGGCGATCGCCACCAACAGACTGAGGGTGATTGTGTTGTGTGGAGGTTGCACGCAATGATGTTGCATGATGAAGTCGCCTTATGGGATTGTGATCTGAGATTGTGTGGGTTTTATATACGCATTGTGAAAATCTTCAGGATCTATCTGGATGATGATATCGCTACTCATTTTTTCTCCCGGACCGCGAAAAAACGGGCTTGGAGGACCATTTAGAAATGGTTGTGGCACAAGAGGATTGGGGGTTCCCTTCTTGCCCCACAACCCTTTCCAGTAGTTATAAATAGCCGGATTATATAACGATATTAGTTGATTGCTCATCGGATTATATATTGGTCCTCCTTGTTCGTTGATATCGGTTGGAGAGAGAAGGCTAGGTGTCTCGTATTGTGAACCTGCGTTGCTAGTTCCGAGGTGTGTTTTGAATGCACCAGAACGAAAGTACGTTGCGTGCGTCTTTCTCGCGATATAGATCACAGGCTGGAAAGGGCCATTCTTTTCTAGATAGTCCTGATCCTGTGATGACGGCGGGTTGTCACCATCCGCTTGTTTCCATTTTAGCGTTTGGCCGTAGAAGTGTTGGGAGGCGGTCGCGGCAAACCCCTGCCACCGCCGCCGCCACCGCCACGCGACGACCCAAATCCCCACAGCGTATATCGTGACAAAGATCATGGTTAATCATTGATAGGGCGGGTAAACGTCAGTTTAGGCGGCCCACGAATGGCGGACAGAAAGCATTTGGCTTTACCGGGTTCTTTCGGCTATGAATTTATCAAGCTGTTTCTGGATTCGCTGGCCGGAGACGGCGTCTCGTGCGTTGGTCGACCGTGCAAGCCTCGCGGCGATTTGGCGCAGTTTTTCTACTGCGTCGGGCCGCTGGTCGGCAAAGTGAAGGATGTAGCTCACCATCCCGGCGCCCGCCGCACGAACGCCCGCGTCGTCGCTGTTGAGCATGGGGAGCCCGTCGTCGATGAAGATCGGCGAGTCGAGTTTTTGTGCGATGGTGATCGCACGGAATGCGGGGCCGCCAATCTGAATCATGATGTTCCACGCATCGGCGACTGCCTGGGTCAGAGCCTCGGTCTGCTCATTGGCGTACGGAGGCTTGGGTCGTCCCGCGGCGATCCATGCCTCCTTGGCGGCCCGATGCCGGCGAGCCGCCTCGAGCGCCAACGGCCTGATCCGATCGTGAAACTCCCTCAAAATCGGCTCGGCGTGTTCGCGGCCGAGAAGAGAGGTCATGCCAAGCAGCGCTGGCGCAACCGGACGGACAACGTCCTCAAAAGTCTGATCGCCAACGGTGAACTCGGTGACCTTCGAGCTGATGGACCATCGCGGATCGTGCATGGCGTAGTCGTCAAATGTCGCGGGCAGACGCATCAGTCGATCTCGGATGACTGGCGCGAAGTGGCCCGGCGCAATGGGGATCACGTTCAACAACTGCTGCGGCGTGCCGTGTGTCCAACGACGCCCTGTCGTCCCACCGATAAGATATTCAATAAAAGCCCCGGCGTTTTGCGGATCCGGCGCCCCTTCCTGCACGTTGGCATAGGGGTATATGGTGGCCCGCATTGTTCGCTGCATTTCTTCAATTGTCTGCGGGTTCAGCGGCTGAGCAATCGTCTGCGCCAAGATTATTCCGTTAGCGCACACTAGCGCAGCCGCTGCGATTTGTTTATGAATGAACATGGTGAAGATTCCTTTTTTCGGCTTCAAGGAACGAGCAGCGTATTGCCGGGACACGATAAACACGATCGTATCTGATGCGCTGTCAGGTCGGTGGCATGGAGCACTCTTCTGTAAAGCCACGGCGCCAGATCGCCCGCTGCGGTTGGGGCTGCGGATGTGGGGAAGAATATGTATGGAGGCGAAGGCGTATCGATCTGGTTTGTCAACGCGTGGCCGATTTCATGCGCAAGAGTCCGTAGTTCAATATCTAAGTTAGGAGCCATTAGAATATAGGTATTGTTCGCAAGGTTGTTGGGGAGACTTCCGTGAATAAGCGGGATGCTGGTCAAACCATTTCCCACCACATTCCCGACACGAATAGGTCCAGTGAAAATGACTTCTGCGACACTGGGTGTCGCCCCCGTGATTGAACTGAGCATCGCGAAGTGTTCGCTGGCTGTGAAATCGAACCACCCGTTCTCTAAAATATCCTCGCCGTTGGCGTCGCGTGGCGCGGCTTCGATGATGGGGCCTTCGACCATGACGATGTGGATTCCCGCTTGGGCCCAGGCGATGTTGGCGCGGGCGATCTGGTCAGCGACGTGTTGGTTGGTGACGACCGGCCCGCGGCCGTCGCCGATGAGGCTCGGCGCTTCATCGCCGCGGTGATAGAACGATTCCAGTGGAGTCGCGTTTGTCACCTGCACTTGCACACCGACGCTGAGGTCGAGGTAGGGTTCGCTCGGCTCGCCGGCGTCGTGGACGCCGTTGTTGTTGAGGTCGTTGAAATCGAACACGCCGTTGTTGGCGCCGACGGGAAAGCCGAAGGGGTCCGGATCGCCGACGCCGGGTGGGATTCCAACATCCATGTATGGCTCCAGAT
>Ga0114931_10007734_pt1 | contig 13104 bp, 8 predicted proteins | sample 2SBtaG_FD_89579 | JGI IMG/M metagenome (GOLD analysis project Ga0114931, IMG submission 89579) | Deep subsurface microbial communities from Kolumbo volcano to uncover new lineages of life (NeLLi) - 2SBTROV14_V59a metaG | ecosystem: Environmental > Aquatic > Marine > Volcanic | place: Kolumbo... | reverse complement strand
GCACCTGATCTGAGCATGGGGACCTGCGGATGACGGACAAACCTGCCGCCCGGCGCGCGGCTGCGCTGCGCGCACAGATCGACCATCACAGCCGCCTCTACTATGGCGAGGGTCGACCGCAGATCAGCGACCGTGACTTCGATGCCTTGCTCGCTGAGCTGGTTGCGCTCGAGGCAGCGAACCCGGCGTTGCGGACCGTCGATAGCCCCACCCAGCGCGTGGGTGGCGAACCTGCCGAGGGCTTTGCACAAGTCGCCCACGATCCGCCGATGCTGTCGCTCGAGAACACCTACGACACCGGTGAGGTTCGGGCGTGGGTTGGACGGGTTGAGCGGCAGCTCGGCGAGGCGCCGAATTATGTGACCGAGCCGAAGGTCGATGGGGTTTCCATCGCATTGCTTTATCAGCATGGGATCTTGGTCCGTGCCATCACCCGCGGCAATGGTGTGCTCGGTGATGATGTGACGCAAAACATCCGCACCATCCGTACCCTGCCGCTGCGCATTCCCGAGGCCCCTGAATCGCTTCAGGTGCGGGGTGAGATCTACATGCCGCGAACCGTTTTCGCCGCGCTCAACCAGCGCCGTGCGACCGAGGGTCTGGCGCTTTATGCCAATCCGCGCAACACCACGGCCGGTACCGTACGCCTGCTCGATAGCCGCGAGGTGGCGCGCCGCGGCCTGCGGCTGAGCGTGTACCAGAGCGTCACCGACCTCGGTACCCGCAGCCATGCGGAGGATCTCGAGCGTTTGGTCGCCTGGGGGCTGCCGGTCGCGGTGGCGCCACAGCGCTGCGCTGGTCTCGACGCTGTCCTCGCCGTCATCGAGCACTGGCGCACGCGCCGTGGTGAGCTGGCGTTTGCGACCGATGGGGTGGTGATCAAGGTCGACCGTCGCGAGCACCAAGCGCGACTGGGTGCCACGGCCAAAGCACCGCGTTGGGCGGTGGCCTACAAGTTCGACGCGGAGCGCGCCGAGACCGTGGTGCGAGACATCCGGGTGCAGGTCGGCCGCACCGGGGTGTTGACGCCGGTGGCGGAGCTCGAGCCGGTGCTGCTCGCTGGCACCACCGTGAAACGGGCAACATTGCATAACTATGAGGATCTGGCCCGGAAGGATGTGCGTGTTGGCGACACGATTTTTCTCGAAAAAGGAGGCGACATCATCCCCAAGGTGGTCGCTGTGCGCACGACGTTGCGCCCGGACGACAGCCAATCCTTCACACCACCCGCCACCTGCCCGGAGTGTGGCGAAGCCACCGAGCGATTTCTCGGCGAGGTGGCCTTGCGTTGTATCAATCCGGCGTGTCCGGCGGTGGTTCGCGAGCGCATTCGGCATTTCGTGTCGCGCAATGCCATGGACATCGAGGGATTGGGGGAACAGATGATCGACCAGTTGCTGACGGCTGGACGGATTGTGGATTTCACTTCGCTCTATCAGCTCGCGAAGCAAGATTTATTGGGGCTTGAGCGTTGGGGCGAGAAGTCGGCGGAAAACGTTTTGGCCGAGATCGAAAGATCCAAGCAACGGCCGCTCGCCCGCCTGCTCTTTGCCCTCGGAATCCGTTTCGTGGGCCAGCGTGTGGCGCAACGGCTCGCCGAACATCTTGGCTCGATCGATGCCCTGATGGCGGCCAAAGCCGAGGCGCTCGAGGCGATTCCCGAGATCGGTCCGAAGGTGGCTGCCTCGGTGCGGGCTTTTTTCGACCATCCGGAAAACCGCGCCCGGGTGAGCGCCCTGCGAGCGGCCGGTGTCTCCATGGTGCAAGCCGGGATCGATCCAGGGGGCGAGAGGCCGCTGGCCGGCAAGGTGGTGGTGCTCACCGGCGGCCTCAGCCGGCCGCGCAGCGAGATCAAGCAGGCGCTCGAAGCGCTCGGTGCGCGGGTCACCGGCTCGGTGTCGAAGAAGACCGACCTGGTGATCGCTGGCGTGCGCGCCGGCAGCAAGCTCGAGCAGGCCCGCAAGCTCGACATCGAGGTGTTGGATGAATCCGGGCTCGAAGCGCTGCTGGCCCGGTGAGGTGTCGCCAGGGCTTCCGCGCCCCTACCCCGACGAGTGCGTCGTGGCCTCGTTGGCGACCGCGTCAGCCGTGGTCGAAGGGGTCTCGCCCTTGACGTATCGGTCGTACCAGGCGAGGTAGCGTTCGAGACGGTCCTTTTGGAAGGGCAGGCGCCGAAGGCCATGGTGCTCGCCGGGATATACCACAAGCTGGGTGGTGCGACCGAGCCGTTTGAGTGCTTGGTAGAGCTGTTCCGAGTTTTGGATCGGCACGTTCCAGTCGATCTCGCCACCCATGATCAGGGTTGGTGTAACGATCTTTTGTACCTGGTTGAAGGGTGAGATCCGCTCCCAGTTCTGGCGGTTTTCCCATGGCAGGCCGAGCTCTTGTTCCCATTGGAGCTGATAGTGGTCGTGGCCATAGTTGGCGACGTAGAGCACTTCGCTGGCGCCGGTGATCGCCGCGGCGAAGCGGTCGGTCTTGGTGATTACGTGGTCGGTCAAGATGCCGCCGTAGGACCAGCCACCGACCCCCAGCCGTGCGGGATCGGCATAGCCTTCCTGAATGGCGAAGTCGACCGCAGCCATCACGTCTTGGTAGTCTTTGTTGCCCCAATCGGCGAAGATCGCCTTCGAGAAGTCTTGTCCGTACCCGGTCGACCCGCGCGGGTTGGCGCGCACCACCACGTAGCCGTGGGCGGCGAAGAGCTGGGACTCGAAGTCGAAGCCAAAGTCGTACTGCGCGGTCGGTCCACCGTGGATGCGCAGCAGTGTCGGGTAGCGCAAGTGGGCGTCGTAGCCCGGCGGCAGGGTGAGAAAGCCTTCGATTTCGGTGCCGTCCGCGCTCGGGAAGTGAATGTTTCGCACGGCACCGAGATCGAGCGTATCGAGCAGCGCGCGGTTGGTGTCGGTGAGCCGACGTAGCGCACCCGACTCCGCCAGGAAGACGTCCCACGGCTGGTGCGGCTCACTGGCGACCACGGCGATGCGGCCGTCGTGACTGATCGACGTGCCGGCAACCACCCGCTCGCCAGCCACCGGCCGTGTGATGGCTCCGCCGCGGGTGTCGATGCGTGCAAGATGCCGGGCACCGCTGTCTTCGAGCGTGAAGAAAACGACGGAACCATCGGGGCTGAAGCGTGGCGCGGAGACGTTGCGGTCGAGCTTGCGGGTCAAGATGCGCGGTGCGCCCCGGTCGACGTCGAGCGTGGCCAGGTAGGTTGTGGCGTACCACAGCAGCTCGGGCTCGATGCTGGTGAGGTAGGCGATGTGTTTGCCATCCGGGCTCCAGACGGGCATGGTGTCGGGCCCTGGGTTTTGGGTCAAGCGGCGCAGGGTCTGGCCCTGGTCGGTGCTCGCAGCCGAAACGATCCACAGGTCGCTGTTGTCGTTGCCATCGGGCTCTGCCGTACGGTTGCTGCTGAATACGACCAGCGTTCCGTCCGGGCTGAAGGAGGCCTGGGAATCGTCAAAATCACCCGAAGTGATCTGGCGCAACTCCTGGCTCTCGAGGTCGAAGATGTAGAGATGGCTGCGCCGCCGGTCGAGATAGCCCGCGTTATCGAACTTGAATTGGAGACGATCGATGACATATGGCTCGGGCTTCTTGCGGGCCCGCTCGGCCTCGTCGAGCAGGTCCTCCGGCTTGGCATCGGTGATCGTGAGCAGCAGCCGGCTGCCGTCGGGTGACCACTCGAAGCTGTCCACACCTTGTGGCACCGCGGTGAGCGGCTGGGCGTCACCGCCGCGTAGGTCGAAGGCCCAGACCTCGGTTTGCGCGGACTGGTCACCGGTCTTCTTGGCCGCCAGAAACGCCAGTCGACGACCGTCGGGAGACCAGCGTGGGTGGCTCGCAGAGTAGCCGGGGGCAGTGGCACGCCAGGCCCCGCCATTCCCGTGTGCGCCATTCCCGTGCGCGGCGGTTGGTACCAGCCACAGCGCGGTTTCCGTGCGGTCTTGGTCGAAGTCGCTGGTGGAAACCGTGTAGGCGACACGCTCGCCGTCGGGGCTGATGCGTGCCTCACGAACCCGCGCCAGGGCGAAGAGGTCGTCGACGGCGAGCACCCGTCGTGCGGCCTGGGCAGCGGGCACCAGCGCGAGCACGGTGATGGCGAGGACCACGGCAGCGAGGCGGTGGCCCGGAGTCAGCGCGGGGAGGAAGCGACGTGGGCTCATGGTGGGTCTCCTGAGTCGGACGGCATGGGATCGCTCGCGATCGCCACCGCGAGCAGCAGGCGGTCGGGACTGCTGCGCCCAGCGAGGTAGAGGTCGAGCAGGCCGTCGCCATCGAAGTCGCCTTGCTCGACGTCGAAGCCCTTGCCGAGCGCAGTGGCTGGCAGCAGCGACGGGTCGAAGCTGAAGTGGCCGCTCCCGTCGTTGGTGTAGGTCCCGTAGGGGACGTCGAGCACCCGGCGACGACCGTGTTCCATCACCACATTGGCATTCGCGGTGATGATGTCGAGGTCGCCGTCCGCGTCGAGGTCGAGCAGGTCGATATCGAACGCCCGATCTGTGTCGGCAGGCAGGCGCGCTTCGGTCTGGTCGCTGTAATGACCACGGCCGTCATTGATCAGCAGGCGATTGCGGGGGTCGGCAGTGCGCACAAAACCGCGAATATTGCCGAATACAATGTCGAGATCGCCGTCCCCATCCACGTCTCCGAAATCCGCTTCCCGGGTCTCCTCCGGCGCCTTGCGAAGCGGGATCCGGGCCTCGCTGTCATCGCTGAAGCGCCCGCTGCCGTCGTTGATCCATAGACGGTTGGCGCCTTCGTTGCCGACCAACACATCTAGGTCGCCGTCGCCATCGACGTCACCGAGCTCGACGTCTTGGGTGGTGTCATCCTGCCTCGGAAGGTGTGTGATGGTGGCGTCGACAAAGGTGCCATCCCCGCGGCCGAGCAGCAGGCGGTTCTGGCCATTGTTGCCGAGCAGCAAGTCGATCTTGCCGTCGCCGTCGAGGTCCGCGGCTTCCACCGCGTTGGTGGTGTCGGTGACCGGCAGCCGCACGCCAGCGACGAAACGGCCGCTGCCGTCACCGAGGTCAATCTCATCGATCTTGTCGTCTTCCGTGACGATCACCAGATCGACGTCGCCATCGCCATCGAAGTCCGCTGCTGCGATGTCCTCGCTGTCGTGGGGGGCCTGGGGAAGCCGCTTCGCACTTTCATCGGTGAAGTGTCCTGTGCCGTCATTGATCAGCAGGATATTCGGCGTGTGCTCCATGGCCAGCACCAGGTCGAGGTCGCCGTCGCCCTCGACATCGACCGGTCGGGCGTCCATGGTGGCGCCGACGACCGAGGGCGGCAGCCGGTCGCTGGCGTCGCGGTAGCGTGCCGGGCTTGGGGTCCGAGCGGCCGGTTCGAGCCCGGCCAGAAGCGCTGCGAAAAAGCCATCCTGGGTTCCGCGCTCGATCCAGCGGACCACGGCGACCAGGTCATGCTCGGGGTCGATCCACACCAAGTTGTCGCCGCCACCGCGCGCCGCAAAGCTGGAGGCGGGGGCGCTCGGCCACAATCTCCGCTCGGTGTTGACCCACCAAAACAGGCCATAGCTGGGGTTGAGCGGGGTGGTCTCGCGCAGCGCGTGAACCCATTGGGCCGGCAGGATCTGGCGATCGCCCCAGCGGCCGCCGCGGGCGTGGAGAAGACCCCAACGCGCCAGGTCGCGGCTGGAGATCCACATGCCACCACCCCAATGTCCGCCGCCGCTGACCGATTGCATGCGCGATCCCCGAACCATCGCCTGGCTGTTGGCGTAGCCATGCCACTGCCAGGACTAGGAGGCTCCGATCGGGTCCAGGACCGCGCGCTTGAGCACTGCTGGCAGCGGTTCAGCGAGCAGATGAAGCAGCGCCAGGGCTGCGACGTTGACCCGCACATCGTTGTACTCCCAGAAGCTGCCGGGCTGCTGGATGGCGCGGTCGTAGCCTCGTCGACGGTCGGCGGTGTCGGGTTTGTCCCACAATGTACCTTGCCATTAGCTGGTTTGGTCGAGCAGTTGACGCCAGGTGATATCGCGGTTGTGCGTGTCCTCGAAGCCCGCTACCGGGCCGATCGCTGCGCGCACCGGCGCCCCGAGGTCACCGAGCAGTCCCCGCCCACGGGCGACCCCCGCGAGCGTGGCGAGGAAGCTCTTGGTGACGCTGAAGGTCATGTCGGCACGCGTGGTATCACCCCATTCGGCCACGATGTAGCCATGGCGCAGGATCAAGCCGTTCGGGCCACCCCGGGCCTTCATCGGGCCGATGATCTCTCCGTGCGCTCGCTCCTCGAGGCGCGAGCGCAACCAGGCCTCGAGGTCGTGCGGTGCCGAAGTCTCGTGCGCCAGGGCATAGGCAACGGTGCGAGCGATCGCGTTCGGGTCGAGGCCGACAGCCTGCGGTGCCCGTCGCTGCCAACCGTCACCGGCGGGTGGCACATAGGGCTCGGAACTCGGTTTCTGGGCACCCGCTGCGGCGGCTGCGAGCATGGCTGCGATGCTGGCCACGGCAATCCACGCGGCAAGCGGGTATCTTCGATGGGTCGGTATCGGTCGGCTCATGCTGCGATCTCTCCTGGCTGCGGGGGGACGGTCGGCCATTGTACGTCCCCTGAGCGGCCCGGCGCTGGCTCGCGCGCAGCCGGCGGCACCAAAAGGCGTCCGCGATCAGCTTTCGCCCCGGTTGTGGTCTTGGTACGGAGCGCCCATCCGCGCCTTGGTCCGGGTGTCGGCGTCCGCGCTTGGCGCGTGGGCGCTCAGGGTGCGTGGCCCAGAATCTTGACTGCGTAGTCGTGCACGAACTCGGTCTGGCGCAGTTGGGGCCAGGCACGTTCGATGGCGTTGGCAGCGGCTGCCCGGTCGCCGCTTTCATACAGGGCGACCGCGTAGTAGAAGAGGAAGGTCGGCCGGTCGTCGAGCGCCAGGCCGCTCGCTTGTATGGCGGCGACCGTCTCGGGCCAGCGACGCAGCCGATAGTTGATCTCGGCGATGTGCAGCAGCAGCTCGGGATGATCGCCGTGGCTTGCGCGCAAATGCTGGGCATTGGCGAGCACTGCCTCGACCTCGGCCTCGGTGCCTGCCTTCAGCAAGCGGCGGCGTGAGCGCTCGATGGCGTTGCGCAGTGCCGGTTGGTTCGCGACCTCGGGCGTTTCGCTTCCGCGTCTTGCAACGCGCACGGGAGGCTCGCGAACCGCTTGCCGGGAGGCCCCCTCAGCGGCCTGGGGAGTCGGCGTTTCCGCGTTCGCGCGCGGCGGCGGAGCCTCACCCTTGCCCTCGCCTCCGGCCCGGGTCTCGGTTCCAGCGTCGCCCTCGTCCGCAGGCGTGGCTTGCCGCGCAGGCGGTGGCAGGGTGCGCAGACCGCGGCGGATATCGCGGGCGATCTTGCGCTCCAGCTTGCGGGCGCTGAGGGCCGGGGGCAGGCGCGCCAGCAGGTCCGCTGCCGTGCGCCAATCACCCTTGCGTGTCAGACAGCGCAACTGGCCCAGCCACACCGGCTCTGCCGCTGACTCGCCGCAGCGCTCGCCATCTTCCATCGCGCCCGCGCAATCGTCGATCGCGGCCCGCGCTCGGCTGCGCAAACAGGCGTTTTCCGCTGCCGGTAGGCTGGCCAGCAGCGCGAGCACGCGCTCGGCATCGCCGCTCGCGAGCGCCAGCTCGGCCAGCTCGCGCCGCCAGCGGGGCTCTTCGGGTTGCAGCGCCATCAGCTCCTCGAGCGCTTGGCCGCGTTCGGTCGGGTCGAGTTGCTCGACCCGCGCGGCCCGCCGAGCGATCCGCGCAGGCTCGAAGGCTGGTACTGCCGCCAGCAGCGCGTCCGGTGCCCGGGCTTCGAGCGCGGCGAGAAACGCTGCCGCGCGCACCGCAGGCAAGAGGCCGGGATCTTCACGCGCTGCTGTTAGAGCGCGGAAGCGACGCTCGATCTCGACGACGCGTTCGACCGTCGCCTCGAAGCCCGGTTCATCGTCCGCGGCAGCTTGCGCCAGCGCCAGGTCCACCAGGCAGTCGGCGAGCCGCGGGGGAACCTCCAACAAGCCGAAGCAGGCGATGCGCAGCAGGCGTTCGGCGCTGGGCTCGCCAGCCATGCGCGCCTCGCGACCGCGGGCGACGAGATCCAGATAAAACGGGTCAGGGGCCGGCGGATCCATGGCCTCGGCGGGCGCCAAGGCGGCGAGCAGCACGGTGGCTGCCAGCGTTGCTGCGTGTCGTGCCACCGCGTGCCGGGTCCTCGATCCTCTCGATTCTCGGCCGCAGAACACGCGGCGAGCAGCGACCTCGACAACCTCGGGAACGATGGCCGTGCGTCGGATCATGCCGTGCCCGCGCGCGTCGCGCCTGCCACCGCGGGCGCCTCGTCCGACTCGTAGCCGCCGCCATAGTAGTAGCGGCGGCTGTAGCGCGCGCTGGACGATGCATGGAAACGGTTCATGACCGTGCCGAAGAGGCGGATGCCTCCGAGCTGCAGCCGTTCCCGGCAGGCACGGGCGTTGTCGCGCACCAGTACGCCAGAACGCGCGCAAAGTACGATGCCATCGACCAGTTGGCCGACGATCGCCGCATCCACCACTGGCAGCACTGGCGGGGTGTCGATCAAGACATAGTCGAACCGCTGGCGCAGGGCTTCAAGCAGGTTGCGCATGCGCTCGGAGGCGAGCAGTTCGGAGGGGTTGGGCGGGATGGGACCACTGGTGCAGACCCAGAGATTGGGCACCTTGGTGGCCACGAGCTGCTGCTCGATGTCCTCGTGGCGGGCGAGGTGGTTGACCGCGCCGAGCTCATTGCCGATGTCAAAAACCTTGTGCATGCGTGGACGGCGCAGATCGCAGTCGAGGATCAGCACCCGCCGCTCCATTTGCGCCAGCACCACAGCCAGGTTGGCGGTGGTCGAAGTCTTGCCTTCGCCCGGCTCAGCCGAGGTGATGGCGATGCTCTTGAGCTCTTCTGCGCTCGAGAGCAGCAAGGCGGTGCGCAAGGAGCGGTAGGCCTCGCACACCGCCAGGCGCGGGTGCACATGGGGCAGCAGCTCGATCGCGAGCGCTGGCCCGTCGCTGCCAGCGCGCAGCGCCGAGCCCAGGCGTGCGCCAGCGCGCTTGAAGGGTGAAGGTTCTTGGCTTCGGCCGGCACCGTAGCCATAGTCATAGCCATAGCCATAGCCATTCTCGTAGCGGTTACCGCCGTAGCGGCTCCCACGGTAGCCTCGATCTCGGCGGTTGACGTCCGGTACCACCGCCAAGGTGGGCAGCCCCGTAACCTTCTCCAGCTCCTCCGGGGTCTTGATCGTGCGATCAAAGAACTCGAGCAAGAAGACCAGGCCGAAGCCGAGCAGCAGGCCGGCACCCAGCGCTGCGGTCAGGTCGCTGCGCAGTACCGGGCGAAACGGCTGGCTGGGGACCACCGCCTTGTCGACCAGGCGCACGTTCGAGCCTTGGGATTCCTGCACCCGAGACGCGAACTCGGCCTCGCCCTTTCGTGCTTGCAGCGAGCGGACCGAGGTTTCGAGGTTGCTGATCTGGCTGGCCAGGTTGGCGTACTCGAGCGCCGAGGAGTGCTGGTCGCTGGCCTCTTCGCTGAGCCGTCGCAGCTCGGCCTTGAGCGCTTGCTCCTGCTGGACCGCCTGGGCCAGCGAGGAGCGCGCGGCGTCGCGCTGGTCGCTGGCGAGACTGGCGATGGTGGAGGTGAGCTCTGCGCGCTTGGCGTCGATCTGGGTCTTGAGCTCGACCATATCGGCAAACGACGGCTCGAAGATCTTGAGATCTCGGCTGTAGCGATCCTCGAGCTGGGCCAGCTCGGTGCGCAAGGAGGCGACGTTGTTGCCGGCGATCGAGCTGACCAGGGTTTCGTCCGTAAGGTCACGGATCCGCTTCCAGTTGGCCTGGCGCGTGAGGCGCTCGCTGATCGCTTGGTTGTACCTGCTTTGCAGGCCCCGCTGGCGTTCGATCAGCGCTTCCCCCGCCGGGTCGAGTGAGGCATCTGTGCCGGTGCCGATGCTGCCCTGGCGTGCGCGCAGCGCTTCCAGCTCGCGCTGCTGGTTGGCGATCTCTTCGAGCAGAGTGCCGGAAACGGTCGACATGTCCTGCGTCCTGCTCTCCTCGGTCCATTGAACGAAGGCTTCCGCATAGCCGTTGGCAATCCTCGCAGCATGCTCGGGTGAAGGCGAGCGGTAGGTCAACTCCACCAATTGGGTGTCGCGTATCGGCTCGACGAGTAGGCCGCTTTGCAGACGCGATGCCAGACGGGCGACCTCGGCATCGTCGTCCGCAGCGGTGGTCGGCTGATCCTCGCCGGTGGGAATGACCCGTGCGCGCTTGCCGGTGAAGGTGGCGTCTTGGCTGAGGCGCAGGTTCTGGATCACCCGTTCCGCCATGCCGCGGCTGCGCAGCAGGCGGTACTGGGTCGGGTAGTACTCGACGTTCCACCACTCCTCGAGCCAGTTGGTCTGACCGCCGAGCGCCACCGAGGCCAGTTGTCGCCGTTCGATTTGGATCATGGCTTTGGCCTTATACTCCTTGGTGGTCAAAGAGTAGCGGGTCAAGGCATAGCTGCCGGCAAGCACGCAGCACACCAGAACCAACAGCCAGCGTCGACGCAGGGCACCAAGGTAGCGCCCGAGGTCGAAGTTATCGCCCTCATCCTCCGGCATCTGCGCCGAGGGTCTTGGTGGGCCCAGCCCTGGTCCGGCTGGTCCTGGTCCGGCTGGTCCTGGTCCGGCTGGTCCTGGTCCGGCTGGCACGCTGGAGAGAAAGTCGTCGTCGAGAAGCGGTGCCATGACACCGTGCCTGGGTCGAGGGTCATGCATCAAAAAAATGACTCCTTGACCTTGATGATGTCACCGTCCTCGATCGGCACATCGGGTTCGCGACCGCTCAGAAGACGTCCGTAGTGCGCGAAGATGGAGCGGGGTGTGCCGTCTCCTCCCGCGCGGCGCACGATCTCGATCTTGTTGGAGGCGTTGTCCGAAAGCCCGCCGGAGCGCGCGATGGCGGTCAACAGGGTCTCGTGTTCACGATCGGAAACGGTCACCGGTCCGGCCGAAGCGACCTCTCCGATGATGAAGTAGGTAATCTTGCGGGCCGCCGGCACCTGGATCCGATCCCCGGGGATGATCGGGATGTTGAGCACCGGATCGGCACGCTCGACAAGCGCGTCGACGGGGATCACGAGCTGATCGTGCAGGCCGTTCTCAGCCACCCGATTGATCCGGATCTCGGTCCCATGCTCCGCGCTCACGCCACCGCGGCGCATGAGCACATCGAACAGACGCTCGGAGCCGCGGATCGGCTCATTGCCCGGGTTGTTGACCGCACCGAGCACCGATACCGGACGCGAGCCGTGTTCGATCAACGTCAGGCGCACCGTGGGCTCGCGCACGCCCATCGCGGCCAGTCGTTCGCGGATGCGTTCCTGGGTCTGCGCCAAGGTTTGGTCACGTACCGCCACCGAACCGATGCGCTCCAAGGTGATCGTGCCGTCGTCTGCGACCAAGACATTGCCATTGATCTCGGCCAGCTCGTCGACCTGTACCGAAATTCGGTCGCCCGGCACCAGCCGGTGGCCAGCCGGCCGTGGCTGCTGCGCCGCGAGGGCGGTGGCGAGCGCCAGCATCGCGGCGAGCACGGCGCAGGGGGCTAGGGCCACAGCCGCGCCTCGCCGGAGGGCGCCGGGAGACCGGTACAAACGCCTCATAGGCAACATTCTAGCCGATCGTGGCCGGCGCTTTACCAGGTTGTCCCCGCGGCGCCCACGCGCAGGCGATCGCTGGCGCTGTTGAGCAGCTTTTCGAGCGGTTCGATCTGGAAGGAAAAGCCGACCGTCGTGATATCGCGGTCAAAGGCGTCGCCCGGTGAGCTGAAATCGCTGTTTTGAAGGCTCAACAGCAAGCGCAGGGACTTGAAGGCGATGCTGCCCTCGAGCCCGAAGCTGGTGACATCGTCGGTACGCAGAAGCGAAGAGCCGGCCAGCGAGGCGAAGGTGTCCTGGCCGGTCTCGGCCCACACGCCGAGCCCGATGCGATCCCATACCGCCTGCCAGCGCGCGCCGACGCGGTCGCCGATGAAGTAGGAAGCACCCGTGCTGACCGAGTACTCGAGCGAACGCCGGCCGTAGGTGAGCAGGGCGCTGCGCGCGGACAAGACCCAGATCGCCTCGGCCAATCCAGTGGTTTCATGCGCCGCGCGCACAGCCGAGCCAGCGGCCGGTTCGAGGTCGCGGAAGGCCAGCTCGAGGGTGCCGTCGAAGCGGTTGCCGGCAAAGCCCGCCTCGACGATCAGCCCGGAGCTGTCGTTCGACAGCGGCCGAGCATCATTGCCGAAGTCGACGCTGGTGTCCTCGTAGCCGAGCGAGAAGCGCCAGCCACCCGGCGCCCGGTAGCCGATCAACGCCTGGAAGGTGTCCTCGGTGCGGTCGAGCTGGGCCAGGAAGCGCACCAGCGAGCCCTCGTCCTCGGCGCTGCTGGCACTGGTTCGGATGCCGCGCAAGGTCAGGTACAGCCGATTGCTGAGCTGGATATCGCCGATCGCGCGGGTGACCAGGTTGCGGGTCGGCGTCAGGCGTTGGACTTCGGAGGAGAAGAAGCCTTGCTGTTGTGTGTGGCGATGCGAAAGCTCGAGATCGAAGCGGTTGAAGTAGCCGAAGATCGCCAGGCCATAGCGGCCATTGAGACGGTTGCGCTCCGAGGAATCAACCCAGTAGGTGAACTCCGGTAGAAACTGACTGGCGAGCACGAACTTGGATCCGGCGTGCAGATAGCCCCGCACGCCAGCACCGACGGTGACGGTAAAGTCGTTGGTCTGATCACTGCCATCGCCGACATTGTTCCCGTTGACGAACGATGCATCACGCACGCCGATCCAGGGACTGAAGCGGAAGATTCCCAGTCGCCACGGTGCCTCATTGACGCGTTGGTTGAGGATTTCTTGATCGGCCACGCCCTCGCTGCGGTTGGGTTCGCCCGGGGTGATAAAATTCGGGCTCTGTGCCAGCAACATGGCGGGCGTGAACAGCAGCGCCAGCAACGCCAGCAACGCCAAGGCCGCGGCCCTATGACGCGAGAACGCCAGATGCGAGAACGCCAGACGCGAGAACGCCAGACGCGAGAACGCCAGACCTCGCCGGGCCAGGCTGGCACGCAGGCCCGG
>Ga0114931_10007733_pt1 | contig 13109 bp, 13 predicted proteins | sample 2SBtaG_FD_89579 | JGI IMG/M metagenome (GOLD analysis project Ga0114931, IMG submission 89579) | Deep subsurface microbial communities from Kolumbo volcano to uncover new lineages of life (NeLLi) - 2SBTROV14_V59a metaG | ecosystem: Environmental > Aquatic > Marine > Volcanic | place: Kolumbo... | reverse complement strand
GTCTGGCGACAAAGAAAAGCGGGGGTCTGCAACACATCGACCACGGATGCCACTTCCTGCAGGGGGGTGTATTCGTGCACGTCGGTGAGCACCGGAACGCCGATTTCCCGCTTCACCCTGGCCAGGATTCTGAGTCCCTCGTCCAGGCCCAAGCCTCTGAAACTGTCCCCGGACGAACGGTTTGCCTTGTCGAACGAGGATTTATATATGAAAGGGATACCCAGCCTGGAAGTGATTTCCCGCAATCTGCCGGCGGTGTCGATCGCCAGGGTTTCACTCTCGATCACACAGGGACCGGCAATCAGGAATAAAGGCCGCTCAAGACCGGCTTCGAAGCCACACAGGGAGATCGTTGTCATGATGTCTGCTCTTTGGACTGATGCGCCAGGGCCGCCTCGACGAAACCGGTGAACAAGGGGTGTCCGCGGCGCGGAGTGGAAGTGAATTCGGGATGGAACTGGCAACCCAGGAACCAGGGATGCCCGGCAATCTCGATGATTTCGACCAGTTCGCCATCGATGGAAACGCCGGCAATCTTCAGCCCGGCCTGTTCCAGCACGTCGCGGTAAGCGTTGTTGAATTCATAGCGATGGCGGTGACGTTCCTCGATGATCTCTTTGCGATACAAGCGGTGGGCCAGACTGTCAGAAAGCAGGCGACAGGGCTGGGCTCCCAAGCGCATGGTCCCCCCCATGTCGACGCTCTCGTCACGGCGCTCGATCCGGCCCGTCTTGTCCTGCCATTCGGTGATCAGAGCAATCACAGGATGGGGCGTATCAGGATAGAACTCGGTGCTGTGGGCGCCGTCCAGCCCGGCCATGTGGCGGGCGTATTCGATCACCGCCACCTGCATCCCCAGACAGATACCGAGATAGGGGATCTGGTTCTCGCGGGCGTAACGAACCGTGGCAATCTTACCCTCCACCCCGCGACGTCCAAAGCCACCTGGTACCAGAATCGCGTCACTGCCTTCGAGGCAGGCAGTGCCCTGATTCTCCACGTCCTCGGAGTCCACATAGCGGATCCTGACCTGGGTCCGGGTCCGAATGCCCGCGTGGACCAGCGCTTCGTGGAGAGACTTGTAGGCATCGGTGTGTTCGACGTATTTGCCCACAATTGCCACGTTCACCTGATGCCTCGGAGCCTCCAGCGCCCGGGCGACATTCTCCCATTCCGACAGATCCGCCGGGGGGGCGGAAAATCTGAGCTGGTCAAGAACGATTTCGTCCAAATGCTGATCGTGCAACAAAAGTGGTATGCGGTAGATGGAGTCGGCATCCACGGCGGAAATCACTGCTCCCTCGGGAACATTGGTGAACAACGCAATCTTGTTACGCTCCGACCTCGGCAGGCCCTTTTCCGAGCGGCAAAGCAACACATCGGGCTGAATCCCGATGGCGCGGAGCTCCTTGACCAAGTGTTGGGTCGGTTTGGTCTTCAGCTCTCCTGCCGAACGGATGAAAGGCACCAGGGTCAGGTGAACGAAAACGGCGCGGTCGCGGCCCAGTTCCACCCCCATTTGGCGGATTGCCTCAAGGAAAGGCAACGATTCGATGTCCCCGACGGTCCCGCCGATCTCGATCAGAGTCACTTCGAAGCCTTCGGCGCTTTCGACGATGACCCGCTTGATTTCATCGGTGATGTGGGGAATCACCTGCACTGTCGCCCCGAGGTAATCGCCGTGGCGTTCCTTGCGGATGACGTTTTCGTAGATGCGTCCCGTGGTCCAGTTGTTCTTGCGCCTCATGGTGGTGCGTACGAAGCGCTCGTAATGCCCCAGATCGAGATCGGTTTCCGCCCCATCCTCGGTGACGAATACCTCGCCGTGCTGGAACGGGCTCATGGTCCCGGGATCCACATTGATATAAGGATCGAGCTTGGTCAGCGTCACCTTGATGCCCCGGGCTTCCAGGATTGCGGCAAGGGAAGAGGCGGCGATGCCTTTGCCCAATGAAGAGACCACACCGCCGGTGATGAAAATGTATCTGGTCATGAATTCGTTGTTGAAGGCATCCTGAGCAAAACAATCGAACTATTCTACCTGAGCAACCATGATCCGTCACCGTTGACGCCGCCATTCCATTGTCAGGTTTTTTTACATTCTATCAAGGGTCGAAAAGCTCAGCAGCTGGAGTAGCAACGGGGAACCAGGAAACATAAATCAACAAAAACAATGTAACCCTATGATATGAATGCCAAGGACCCTGGGAACCCCCTTAGATAGATGGATTTAAGGCGCAAGAATTGCCTGGCATTTTCTTGCTTGACTAGAATTGGGAAAACTACAAAGATAATCAATAATTCAAATCCATGGGAGAAACAAGTGAGAAAACCCCAAACCATTGTCGCCGGCCTGATCCTACTAACCGCTCAACAGGCCTCCGCCATCACAATCCAATTCGACTATTCGAGCGATACTACCGGTTTCTTCAGCCAGAACGCAAAGAACACACTCAATGCGGCAGGAAGTTTCTTTGGCAATCTGCTTACCGACTCGTTGAGTGCCATTCAATCATCCGGACAAAACAACTTCACCGCTTCTTTCAACGACCCGACCACAGGAACCTCGAGGACTATCGATCATTTTTCCATCGCCCAGGACACCATCAAAGTATTCGTCGGTGCCCGTTCCCTGGGAGGATCCACTTTGGGCCAAGGGGGACCGGGGGGCTACAGCGTCAGCGGTTTCAATCCATTTGTCACTGAGGCACAGACCCGCGGCCAAACGAGTACGGTAGCTGGCGTCCAAGGCGCTACTGCGACTGATTTTTCCCTTTGGGGCGGGGCAATCTCTTTTAACCAAAACACCAACTGGTATTTCGACCAGGATGTTTCCACCGCCTCGGACCTGCCATCCACCAATTTCGATTTCTATTCCGTCGCCCTGCATGAATTGGGGCACGTCCTCGGTATTGGCACAGCGGATTCCTGGTTCAACAACATCAGCAATGGTCAATTTACCGGCCCTGAAGCCAGCACAGTTTTTGGTGGACCGGTGCCACTCAACCCAGGGCTCGATCACTGGGCTCAAGGAACACAAGGGACAGTCAATGGTGTCGCTCAGGAAGCAGCGATGGATCCTGCTATCACTGCAGGCACCCGCAAGGTGTTCACCAATCTGGATGTGGCCGCCCTCAAGGACATCGGCTGGCAGGTTGCACCCGTTCCCGTGCCGGCCGCCGTGTGGTTGTTTGTTTCAGGGTTGTTCGGCATGTTCATTCTGGGCAGAAAGAAGTCCTGAGGTCCATGATGCCGGATATCGTTGGCGACAGATCGCGTCCAACCCATGAGAGCGCTTTTCACCCCCTCAAAGGGGCGCTCCCGTGTTGAGCAGGCTTTCGGGAGGATTGGCAACCCTGCTCATGGCCCTGACTCCATTGCCAACCATGGGCAACAACATGTCTACATCGATATCCGGCTCTTTATCCGTCTATCTCCATCAAAAGGACACATCGAATGTCTTGGCCTGTTTCGAATTGAAGCAGCTGGAAACCGACAGGCAGGCAGAAAAAACCCTCGCCAAGCCCGCCTGCTTCCCCCTGGACCAACCCACCATCCACTTCGTGCTTCACTTTCCCGCCCGGGACATCCAGCCACAAAAACGATATTCCCTCGTCACGAAGGTGGTGCAAGGCGGTAAAGACAAGCAAATCCTGGCCGAAATGTCAGTACCGGTCCTGACGCAGGGGAATCCGTCAGAAGTCAACCTGGCCATCTCCGTTCCTCCGGAACCCGTTGAATAACCTTCCCACACCCAGCCTGGTCTTTACGGCAATGCGCACCGTTCAACTGACTTCAGGGCATTCTACCCCTTGCCGCTGACCCGGCGGATTGGTTATCTTATCCCCATGATCCACTCAAGCCGCAACCAAGTCATCGCCCTGGCCGGACTCGTTCAGGCCGTCCATCAGGTTCAGCAAATCGCAAAACAAGGCCAGCCCGACCCCCAGGCCATGGAAGTCTGCATCGCCAGTGTTCTGAAGATCGACGCCGCCGATGTCGAGGACGTTTACGGTGGTCTTTCCGGGATCCGCACCGGTCTCGAAAAACTGCTCCAGCAACTTGGCGAGAAGATGCACATCGACCCGGAACACGCCCGCTATAGCGCCCTGTTGATCCTGTTACAGGGCAAACTGGACAAACGTCCGGAAGCGCAAAAAGCAGTGCGCAACGGGGTCGAACGGGCGGCCGCCTGTGTTCGCAAGTCCGGACTGCTCGACGAGGCGGTCCTGGAAATCCTGGCGGAAACTTATCATGACAACATCAGCCCGCTGGGCCCAAGATTGATCATCTCCGGCGAACGAATCCATTTGACCAATCCCGGCAACGCCCATAAAATTCGATCGCTTCTGCTGGCCGGTATCCGTTCAGTGGTACTATGGCGCCAGTGCGGCGGCACCCGCCTTAAGCTCTTGTTGAACCGGCGCCGCCTGCAACACGAAACCCGGAACCTGCTGGAACAGCTCGATCATGTTGATTGAAGCCGAACACCTCTACCGATTCTACGGTCACACCTGTGCCGTGTCCGACCTTTCCCTGACCCTATAAAAAGGTGAAATCCTGGGCTTTCTGGGGCCCAACGGCGCCGGCAAGTCCACCACCATGCAAATGCTGTGCGGCAATCTGGCCCCCAGCGCCGGAGAGATCCGGATCAACGGCATCGACCTTCTCGATGCTCCCAGGGAAGCCAAGCGCCATTTGGGTTATCTGCCGGAAATCCCTCCCCTCTACCGGGAACTGACGGTGGACGAATACCTCGATTACTGCGGTCGCCTGCATGGACTCAAGCACCAGGATCTGCACCGGGCCCGGGAGGAATCGAAAGCCAGGTGCGGCCTGAAAGAATCGGGGAAACGGCTGATCGGCAACCTGTCCAAGGGTTATCAACAAAGGGTGGGCATCGCCCAGGCGATTCTCCATTCCCCCCCCGTGGTGGTTCTCGACGAGCCCACGGTCGGCCTCGACCCGATCCAGATCCGGGAAATCCGCGAATTGATCCGCGATCTGGGACGCGAACACGCGGTTCTCCTGTCCACTCATATTCTGCCGGAGGTCCAGGCAGTCTGCAGCAGGGTCCTGATCATCCACCAGGGCAACCTGGCCCTGAACGCCACCATTCAGGAGCTGGAACGTCACGTCCATTCTTCCAGCCTGACCTTGGAAACCCATCAGCCTGTCGACACCCAGGCCCTGTTGAAGCTGGAAGGTGTGGAATCGGTCGAACAGGAGAACGACCAGCAGTGTCGTTATCTGGTCTTCTGCGCCCACGGAACCGAACCGACCGAAGCCATCGCCCGCCTGGTCCTGGAAAAAGGTTGGGGGCTGGTGGAATTGAGCCCGAGACGACGTTCCATCGAGCAAATTTTCATGGAAATCACCCAGCACGAGGAGTAATGAGCGCCCTGATCATCGCATCACGTGAACTGCGCAGCCTGTTCCTGTCACCTCTGGCCTGGTCCATCCTGGCCGTGGTCCAGTTTCTGCTGGCATACATGTTCCTCTCCCAGGTGGAATATTTTCAGTCGTTGCAACCGCAGATCGCCGCCCTGGAAGACAGCCCCGGGGTCACCGACCTGATTGTCGTTCCCCTGTTCGGCAACGCCGGCGTCATCCTGCTCCTGGTGACTCCCATGCTCACCATGCGGCTGATCAGTGAGGAACGCCGCAACCGTACCTTGAGCCTGCTCTTCAGCGCCCCCGTTTCCATCAGCGAAATCATCCTGGGTAAATACCTGGGAATCGCCATTTTCCTCGGACTGATGATTCTGATGATCACAGCGATGCCGCTTTCCCTGACGTTCGGCACTCACCTCGACTGGGGCAAAGTGGCCGCTTGCGTGCTGGGCCTGGGACTGCTGCTCGCCTCCTTCGCCGCCATCGGGCTCTATCTGTCGTCCCTGGCGATGCAACCTGTGGTGGCGGCGGTCGGCAGCTTTGGCATCCTCCTGTTGTTGTGGATCATCGACTGGAACGCCACCGTGGCACCCAAAAGGGGGAAATCCTGGGATATCTCTCCATGCTCCGGCACTATCAGAACCTGCTCAAAGGGATGATCAACACTTCTGATCTGGCATACTTCGGGCTGCTGATCGTCACTTTCGTGGTCCTGAGCATCCGGCGGTTGGACAACGACAGACTGCAAAAATGAAAATCGACCACAAGCTCCATCAACAGATCCGTCTGCAGAATTTTCTTTTCACCCTGCTGTTCCTGGTCCTGGTGGCATTGCTCGGTTGGCTGTCGCAACGTTATTTTGTCGAGTGGGACTGGACCGCTTCCGGTCGCCACAGCCTTTCCGAGGCCAGCCGCAAGACCCTGGACTCTTTGAAGCAGCCGCTGAAGATTACCGTCTTTGCGCGCGAGAACAACGAGCTGAGAGGCCGGATTCAGGATCTTCTCACCCCTTATCAGCATTACAAACCGGATCTGACGGTGGAGTTCGTCAATCCGGATCTTCACCCCGAGCAGGTCCGCCAGCTGGGAATCACTCTCGATGGTGAGCTGGTGATCGAGTACCAGGGCCGAAGCGAGAAGATCCATGATCTGAGCGAACAGGCCCTCACCAACGCCCTGCTGCGGCTGGCCAACAGCCAGGAACAGAAAATCCTGTTCCTCCAGGGCCACGGCGAAAGAAACCCCAAGGGAGAGGCCAACTTCGATTTGGGCCAGTGGGGCCGGACCCTGGAACAACGCGGTCTGAAAATCGAGACCTGGAATCTGGGCAGCCTCACTGCCTTCCCCCCCGACACCGCCCTTGTGGTCATCGCCAGTCCGCAGGTGGCTTACCTGCCAGGAGAGGTCGAGGCAATCAGAAAATACATCGACCGGGGAGGTAACCTGTTGTGGCTGACCGAACCCGGCGACCTCAAAGGACTGCAGCCTTTGGCTGCGCACCTCGGTATCGACTTCCTGCCTGGGATGATCGTGGACACCACGGCCGGGGTCCTCGGCATCAACGATCCCACTTTCGTCGTGGTGGCAAGCTATCCCGCCCACCCGTTGACCCGGAACTTCGAATTGCTGACCTTGTTTCCCCAGGCAGCCGCCCTGGAGGCAAGGCCAGGCAACGACTTTTCACCCGCCCCCTTCCTCCAGACCCAGGCCAGGGCCTGGAACGAAATCGGACCCATTAAGGGCGAGATCCGCTTCGACCCCGACCAGGGGGAAAAGGAAGGGCCGTTGACCTTTGGCCTGTCCCTCACCCGCACCCTGGAGCCAGAGAAGAAGGACTCGGACACCACAATCCAACAACGGATCGCGGTGATAGGCTATGGTGATTTCCTCTCCAACAGCTATATCGGGAACGGTGGCAATATGGATCTCGGACTCAATCTGATCCAATGGCTGAACCATAACGAAAGCCTGCTCGACATTCCAGCCAAGACCAACCCCGATACCCGGCTGGAACTGGGTGACATGGCGCTGTCCCTCATTGCCCTGGGTTTCCTCATTCTCCTTCCCATGACCCTGTTCGGGTGTGGAATGTTCATCTGGTGGCGACGCAGGCAGGCCTGACCCATGCGCAAGATGTGGCTCACCATCGCCGTACTGTCACTCATGGTCGCCGCTCTGGGAGGGTGGGTCGCGTGGCTGGAGAAGAAGCCTGAGCCCCCACCACCCACCCTCGCCGATCTGGATCCTGAATCGATCACCCAAGTGCTCATCGAGGTCGATGGGAAAACCATGGAATTTCGCCGCAACGACCATGGCTGGCAGATGGTCCGTCCCTTCCAGGCACCAGCGGACGACTATCATATGAAACAGCTCACAGAACTTCCCAAGACCACCACTCATGCCAGTTACCCGCTGTCCAAGGAGCAGCTGGCAAAATTCGGCCTCAACCCTCCTGAGATCACGGTCACACTGAATCAGACCAATTTCCGTTTTGGAGTGCAGAACCCCATTGATTTCCGCCGCTATGTCCAGGTGGACAACGGGCCGGTGCAGTTGATCGATGACGATATCCACTATCTCCTGACCGCTTCGGCAACTACCTGGATCGACCCCCGCCTGTTACCCCCTGCTGCCAGCCTCAAGGGACTGGCGCTGCCCGGATGGACCCTGACCCTGTCTGACAAGGGCAGTTGGACCTCCACCCCCCGAACCAACAACAAAACCCTCCGCAATCTGATCCAGGAATGGCGCAATGCCCGCGCCATCGAGGTGACCCCCATGCAGGGCACCCCTCCCAAGGATGTCCCGCGAATCACCGTCCAGTTGGAAAAAGGCAAGATCGAATTCGTGGTGCTGCAGAAGGAACCGGAATTGATCCTGTTGCGTCCAGACCTGAAACTGAATTACCACTTCTACGGAAACCTGGGCAAAAGACTGCTCGCCCCGGAGACCCAGGAACCACCGCCCACCCCGAATGCCCGAACTTCCGGAGGTTGAAACCACCCGCCGGGGTCTGCAGCCCCATCTTCTCGGCCGTTCTATCACCAGGACAGAAATCCTTCAGCCCCGCTTGCGTTGGGAAGTCCCTCCGGATCTGGGAGCGAAACTGGGCGGCAGGGAAATTGTCGAGGTGGGGCGGCGCGGCAAATATCTGTTGCTACGGACCAGCCACGGCACTTTGATCATCCACCTGGGAATGTCCGGCAGTCTCAGGATAGCGACATCGGAAGCAACGCTTCGCAAGCACGATCATGCGGTTTTCTCGCTCGATAGCGGCGAACGCCTCATCTTTCACGATCCCAGGCGTTTCGGCGCTCTGTTATGGAGCCATATCGCCAGCGACGAACACCCACTGCTGCGGTCACTGGGTCCGGAACCTTTCGATCCCCGATTCCATGGCGGCTACTTGTATCAGCTCGCCAGAAAGCGTCGCTGCACCGTCAAGACACTGATCATGAATCAACGCTGGGTCGTCGGGGTGGGCAATATCTACGCCAATGAGTCTTTGTTCATCGCAGGCATTCGCCCTGACCGCCAGGCACAGAACATCGCCAGAAAACGCTACCAGAAATTGGCAGAAACGGTCCGTCAGGTTTTGACCGACGCGATCGCCCAGGGTGGCACCACTCTGCGCGACTTCAGCAATGCAAAAGGCCAGCCGGGGTACTTCCAGCTGACCCTTCAGGTCTATGGAAAAGCCGGGGAACCCTGCCCCCGCTGTGGCGCTCTCATACACATGCAGAAAGTTGGGCAAAGGGCGACCTTTTTCTGCCCCCGTTGCCAAAGATAAGAGCATACTTCAAAGCTGGAATCAGAAAGAAAATTCGTCTTCCTCGTCAGGGGATTCCTGAGCCCCGCCTTTGGGCATCAAATCCGCTCCCTCGGCTTCCATTTCTTCCAATTTATCCTCGAAGCGCGAACCATTGTCGATGCCCACCGATGCCCCCTTCAACAGGGACAGTTTCTGCCCGGGAGCCACAAAGCTGAACTCCAGCCTTGCCTTCAAGGTTCGTGAACCCGCTATCAGGTATCTTTTCTTGCCATTGTATTGAAACATGGCACTGTCGAGCGTTTTGCCTACATGATGATCCAGTGGATCGGCAATGGTATCGTCCCTACCCGCCTGGGAAAACACTCCCACAAAACGGATCCTGTCACCACTGGCCACTCCAATCCCGTTTTCAGTGGCAAAGAAACCGTCGATCTTGGACCTGGCCATGACCATCCCATTCGGTCCAGGAGGGAAGGTATGCATGAACTCGATCACAATCGTGCCGGGTCCTGTTGCGTCTCCCTTGGTTGCACCTTCGTTCGGAGTTGGAGCGGAACTGGACTCCGGCATCCCCGTCCCAGCGGTGGCGACGAAGGTGACATTGCGCAGTGCCACGATGTCTTCCTTGGCGTCGCTGTAACAAACCTGGGGTATCCTGCCCGCCACACTGGGCTCGATTCTGACGCCTGGATAGTCACCGGCGATATTGATACAGGTACCACCATCGGAGTCCGGCAGCAGGATCGTCCCCTGGATATTGACTTGGACGGCATGAGTGACGAAACTCCAGCTCAACAGTACGACGCTTCCCACACTCGTGATGGTTCTCAGCATGAATCCCCCAAAATCATGAATTGGCTATGAGTGGTTTAAGAAAACTATAGCATCATCCACGCCTGACGCGAAAATTACAGGATCAATCTTGCAGCGCCAAAAGACGCCGGCCGTCGCCGGCGTCCTGTGATCGGGATTGGATCAGCCCAACGGCCACATTTGGGTGTCGCCGCCTTTCAAGAGAACATTCCAGTAATACCAGGGCAAAAAGTACTTCTTGAACCAGTACATGCTGCGGCGTTCCTTGCTCTGGTCGATGGGAAAGGTCTCCTTGGGTTGGAGGTTGTAGTCGAACTCGGCCAATACCAGTTTCCCGTAACCCGTGATGAGAGGGCACGAGGCATAGCCGTCATAGGCGGCAATCCCCTCGCCTCCACCGATGTCCGTGATCAGGTTGCTGACCACAATATAGGTCTGGCTGCGCGCGGCAGCCGCGGTTTTCGAATTGGGGGTATTGGTGCAGTCGCCAAGCCCATACACATTCTTATATTGAACGTGGCGCAAGGTGTATTTGTCCACGTTCATCCAGCCACCCTCGTCGGCCAGGGGAGAGCCTTTGAGGAAGGCCGGTGCCCGCATCGGAGGGGTGACATGGAGGAAATCGAAGGAATGTGTCTGGCGATCACCGGTACCCACATGCTCGAAAGTCGCTTCCTTCTTGTCGATATCTACCGCCACCAGGTGATGCTGGTAGTGGGTCTCGATCGCTTTGCGTTTGAGCACTTCATTGAGGGTGCTGGCGTAACGCTTGACCGGAAATATACCGGGGGCGGCGGAAAAGAACAGCATTTTGCTATTGCCGCGAACATTACGCTTCCTACAGGCATCGTCGGCCAGATAGGTGATCTTCTGGGCCGCCCCGGGACATTTGAAGGGGGGTTTGGGCTGGGTGAAGATCGCCGTTCCACCGGAAAAACCCTTGATCGCTTCCCAAACCTGCGGGGCCAGATCGAAGTCATAGATGGACACAACACTTGCATTTTTCTGCAGCGCTTCCTGCAGCCCCGGCACCGCATCCCAGGCGATCTCGATACCCGCAGCAACGACCAGGTGCTCATAGGACACCTGATTGCCGGAAGTGGTCGTCAAAGCATTGTTTTCCGGATCGAAGCTGGCGGCGCCATCGTGAATCCAGGCCACGCCTTCCGGGATGACCTTTTCCATGGGGCGCCAGGTGGCCTTGGGTTTCATTTCACCCCCACCCACCAGCGTCCAGCCGGGTTGGTAATAATGAACGTCCCGCGGTTCCAGAATGGCGATATCCAGGGATTGATCCATCTTTTTCAGGTGGGAGGCGACGGCAATACCCGCCGTTCCCGCCCCCACGATGACCACTTTATGAGAAGTCGTTTCAGCCATGAGTGTTAACCTCCTGATTCTTTTTTATTCAATATTGTTCTGTACATAGAACAAGAACAGATAATCCTGCCTCGCAGCCACCACCAAGCCAAGCGTCATTCTCTCACCGGGCGCTTGTCGAGTTTGCGCTGCAGGGTCCGCCGGTGCATCCCCAAGGCCCGGGCTGCAGCTGAAATATTACCATCATGCTCCATCAAAACCTTTTGTAAATGCTCCCACTCCAGGCGTTTCACCGACAATGGGCGATCCTTGGGTGCCACATTGGGATCGCCTTCCTCCTTATGGAGGGCTGCAAGGATCTCATCCGCATCGGCAGGTTTGGTCAGATAATGGACCGCCCCCAGCTTGATGGCTTCCACCGCGGTGGCAATACTGGCATAGCCGGTCAACATGACGATACGGGTATTGGCATCCAGATTTTTCAACTCCTTGACCAGAATCAACCCGGAATCGTGACCAATTCTCAGATCGATCACAGCATACTCCGTCGTCAGCTCAGCCGCCAGCGCCAGACCCTCGGCCAAGGTGCGGGCGACGCTGACCTCGAAACCACGCCGGTCGAGTGCCCGCTGCAAAACCTGACAGAAGGTTTCGTCGTCATCCACCAGCAACAATCGCGGTTTATCACTCATACTTCTTATCCTCCCTTGGCGATGAGAGGAAGCACGATTCGCATCAACGTCCCCCCGCCGGGGGCGGATTGCATCTCGATGCTGCCACCCATCCGTTCGATGGTGGCGTAGGCAAGAAACAACCCGACGCCCAGTCCCTGCTTCCTCGATGGCACCGGTTGTCTCCCCAACACATCACTCAAACTGGGAGTGATCCCCGGTCCATGGTCTATGACGACCAGTTCCAGACGGGCCCGATTCCAACGCGCCCGCAACTCCACCTTATCCGGAGAAACGTCCGCCGCATTATTGAGGATATTGACCAGCGCATGATTCAGTGTCTGCTCCGCCAATATACATGCCTGGGGATCCGATTCCTCCCCCTTTTCATACAACAACCGGGTTTCAGGGCGCTGTTGACGCCATTGACTCACCATTTTTTCCAGGTAACGCTGGACCTCCTCGATATGTCCGGATTCGGCCCGCATCTGCCCTGCGGAAGCCGACATCACCGACAAGGCATTCTTACAGCGATCGATTTGATCCTTACAAATCATCAAGCGGTGGCGCAGGTCCTCGTCCTCCTTTTCCTCATATTCCTCCAGCAGTTCCTGCAACAGGATCGCCATGGTTCCAAGAGGGGTACCCATTTCATGAGCAGCGCCGGCCGCCAGGGTTCCCAAAGCCACCACTCTCTCATTGCGCAACCCCTGCTCACGTATCTGCGCCAGTTTGCGTTCCCGCTCCCGCAGGGTGTTGGCCATCTCCACCACAAAATAAGCCACCAGCCCGGCGCTGAAAACGAACCCCACCCAGGTACCGAAAGCATGGAGCTCGAAACGCTTCTTGCCTAGATCCTCGGGTGGCAATAAATGATGGGTATCCTTGATTTGCGCCACTGGCAGGGGCGGCAGGGCATGATAGTGGGAGATCAGGAGGGTATAGCAGCCACAGGTCAGGAGCATCATGTACCAGGTATAGTGCTGGGGCAGCACGGTGGCCGTGATTATTAGAGGCAGCAGCATGAACCACGACATGGGATTGGTCGCCCCACCAGTGAAAAAAAGCAGCCCGGCAATGCTCAACACATCCAGACAGAGATGCCCGAACAACTCCATTTCCGACACCGGTTCATTCTG
>Ga0114931_10007732_pt1 | contig 13109 bp, 11 predicted proteins | sample 2SBtaG_FD_89579 | JGI IMG/M metagenome (GOLD analysis project Ga0114931, IMG submission 89579) | Deep subsurface microbial communities from Kolumbo volcano to uncover new lineages of life (NeLLi) - 2SBTROV14_V59a metaG | ecosystem: Environmental > Aquatic > Marine > Volcanic | place: Kolumbo... | reverse complement strand
CGGTTTCGACGACGGCGCGGGCACCAAACTCGGCCGTCAGCCGGGCCGATACCGCGTTGGCGGATTTCGCCAGTGCGGAGCGCAAGGTAATGGGCCCGAGATACTTTCCCGAATAGTTGCGCGGCCGCCATTTTCCGATAGTGACCGGCGCATCATTGCGAATATCGTCGGCGCTCAGGCCACGATCGACAGCGGTCAGGAAGACGAATGGCTTGAAGGCGGAGCCCGGCTGGCGGCGCGCCTGAACCGCCCGGTTGAACTGGCTCCCCGCATAAGAGCGCCCGCCGACCAGTGCGCGAACCGCGCCTGTACCATCCATCGCCACCAGCGCCGCCTGCCCGGCATTGTTGCTGTCGCCATTGCCGGTCATTGCGAAAATTAGCGCTTTTTCGGCGATCGCCTGAAGCGGGGAATTGACGGTGGTTTCGACAATCAGCCCGGTGCCCGGCCGGTTGACAAAACCCGGCACCAGATCGGCCACCCAGTCGACCACATATTGCCCGCTCGCAACGCTCTGCCCGCGCGCCACGGCGGCCGGATTATCGACCGCGAACTGGCCGCGCTGGCGCGATATGAATCCGGCCTCGACCATGCTGGCAAGCACCTGCTGGGCGCGCATCTCGGCCTTTCGCGGATTGCGGGTCGGGGCGTAGCGTGACGGCGCCTTGAGCAGGCCGGCCAGCACGGCGGCCTCGGACAGCGTCACGGAGCGGGCGGATTTGCCGAAATAGCGCTGCGCGGCGGCATCGACGCCATAGCTCCCGGCGCCGAGATAGACGCGGTTGAGATAAAGCTGCAGAATCTCGTCCTTGCTGTAGAGGCTTTCCAGCCAAACCGCCAGAACCGCCTCCTGAACCTTGCGCCGCAGCGTGCGCTCGGGCTTGAGAAACAGGTTCTTGGCCAGTTGCTGGGTGATCGTGCTGCCGCCCTGAACGATACGCCGGGCGCGCAGATTGGCGGCAATGGCGCGCGCCAGCCCGGACGGATCGATGCCGAAGTGCTGGTAAAAGCGCCGGTCTTCAGTGGCGATCACGGCCTGGGGAAGATAGCGCGGCAGTTCATCGAGGCGCACTGTATCGCCGTGAAACGCGCCGCGACGGGCGATCACCACACCTTCGGCATCCAGTACGGTCAGCCCGGGCTCGCGTTTTGGCAACGCGAATGATGCCGCGTCCGGCAGACTGAAAACGACATAGACGGCAAAGCCGAAAACCGCGATCGCCGCCCAGATGCCGGCGACCGTTCCCCAGTAAAACAGGCCTCGCAGTACTCCGCGGCGGCGCGGCTTCTTTCTGCCACGCGGGCGCCGGTCCGCACGTTCGGCACGCCCGGCGGGGCGCGATCGCCGGTTGCCGCGTTTCGGGTGATCGTCCCTGCTGTGCCGCGAACCAACCACACGTTTCACCGGACTTTTCGTCATGCCCCCAACCGGCGCAGCGGCTGCCCGAATGGCCGTCTTACGAAACGACCGTGCCAGGCAACCGGCGCCTGTGGCAAACAGACTACCGCTGCGGGCGTTAAGGGCCTGTTAATGCGGCGCCGCGCAATACCGTCAAGACGTCAGAAATTCTAGCGTTCTTCCTTGCGGAACGGCACCAGCAGGGCCGCCGGCGCGCGGGCATTGCGCGACACCAGCGCCATCGCCACGATGGTGAGCAGGAACGGCGCCATCAGGAACAGCTGATACGGCACCACGATACCGCTGGTCGTCTGAAGCCGCAGTTGCAGCGCGTCGATGAAGGCAAACAGCAGCGCGCCAAGGCCGCTGCGCCACGGGCTCCACTGGCCGAAGACCACCAGCGCGATGCAGACCCAGCCGCGGCCCGAAATCACCCCGAACGTGAAGGCGTTGAACTGGGCAATCGAAAAATAGACCCCGGCGATGCCCATCAGGGCGCCGGACAGGATCAGCGCCTGGTAGCGCATGCCTGCGACATTGACACCAGCAGAGTCCGCGGCGCGCGGATTTTCACCGACGGTTCGCAGATTGAGCCCCCACGGCGTCCGGTACAGCAGTACGGCGGCAACCGGGACCAGCACCAGCGCCCAGTAGACCAGCGCGAAATGGTTGAAGAACAGCGGCCCGATCACCGGGACGTCACTGAGGTAGGGGATGGCCACGGGTTCGAACGCCTTGATGTTGGGCGGGATCGACGGCTGCCCGAAGATCAGCCGGTAGAAAAAAAACGCAAATCCCGAGCACAGCAGCGTGACGCCGATGCCGGAGACATGCTGGGACAGTCCGAAGGTGACGGTCAGCAGGCCCATCAGCGCGCCCATGACCATGCCGGTCGCCATGGCTGCGGCGACCCCGAGCCACAGGCTGCCGGTGAAATAGGAGGCCGAGAAGCCGGTCATCGCCGACAGCAGCATGATGCCCTCGATGCCGAGATTGAGGACGCCGGCGCGCTCGGTGAACATCTCACCGATGGTGGCGAAGATCAAAGGCGTCGCGATCCGCAGAATCGCCGCGAAAAACCCGACCTGAAAGACCTGGGCAAGGATTTCATCCATGATGCATGCGCCTCACGCGAACCCGGTATGAGGTGAACAACAGTCCGATCAGCATGCAGGCAAGCGCTGTTCCCTGGATCACTTCGGCGAGAAACACCGGCACACCGGTGGCCCGCGACATGGCTTCGGCCCCGGTTACGACGAGAGCGAAAAAAAACGCCGCCGGCAACACCCCGAGCGGGTTGAGCCGCGCCAGCATGGCGATCACGATACCGGTATATCCGTAGCCCGGTGACAGTCCCGCCATCACCTGAAAATGAATGCCGCCAACCTCGCCGGCACCGGCGAGACCGGCGAGCGCGCCCGATATCAGCGCCGTGACCAGGATCACCCGGCCGATCGGTATGCCGGCATAGGCGGCGGCATGAGGATTTTCGCCGACCATGCGGATCGAGAACCCAAGGGTCATGCGCCGCATCATCAGCCATACCAGTGGCGCGGCGATCAGCGCCAGCAGGATGCCGAGATGGAGCCGCGAACGGGCCAGCAGAATGGGAAATTCGGCGGCGGCGCGAATATCGGGCGAGTCCGGATATCCCGACAACGGGTCCTTCCACGGACCGTCGAGCAGGGCGGTCATGGCGTAGAAAATGACGAAGTTGAGCAGCAGGCTCGAGACCACATCGTCGACTTTGTAACGGACCTTGAGAATTGCCGGCAGGCTCGCCCAGGCCGCCCCGGCGACAATCGCGCCCACGATCATCAGAGGCACCAGGCTCCAGCCGGGCAGGCCTTCGCGGCCGCCGATAAAGGCCGCCGCCATGGCACCGGCGAGCAACTGGCCCTCGGCCCCGATATTCCAGAACTTGGCGCGGAAGGCGACCGCTACGGCAAGGCCGGTGAACGCCAGTGGCGCCGCCTTGACCAGGGTTTCAACAAGGTTGAAGCGGCTTGAAACGCCGCTCAGCAGCAGATAGCCATAGGCCTCCAGCACATTCGCCCCCGCCAGCACAATCAGCCCCGCGCACAACACCAGCGTTGCCGCGATGGCAATGATCGGCAAGGTCAGATTGAGCCACGCCGAAGGCTGTTCGCGGGCTTCCAGACGCAACGAGATCATGATGCCGCCCCGCCCATCAGCAGGCCGATTTCATTGCGGCTGGCATTCTTGCGATCGACCACCCCGGCGATCCTCCCCTCATAAAGCACGGCGATCCGGTCGCACAGTTGCAGCAGTTCTTCCAGGTCCTCGCTGATCAGCAGCACGGCACCGCCGGCGGACCGCACCGCCAGTAACTGTTCGTGAACAAAATCCACCGCCGAGACATCAAGACCGCGCGTCGGTTGCGCGGCAAGCAGAACCTTCGGTTTCCAGGCAAGCTCGCGCGCCAGCAGCACCTTTTGCAGATTGCCGCCCGACAGGGTTCCGGTGCGTATATTGAGGCCCGCCGCGGTAATCGAGAACAGCTCGATCTGGCGGCGGGCGAATTGCTCGATCTTTGTCCGCGACAGAAAACCGAAGCGGCTGAATGGCGCCTGACCGGCACGCGACAACACGAAATTGTCGGCAAGCGGCAGTCCGGTGATCAGGCCGGTTCCCATGCGATCTTCCGGAACCCGGCCGATTCCGGCGGCCTGCATCTTCACCGGGTCCGGGTCCGTGATCGGATGGCCGTCAATTTCGATATGGCCCGACAATACCGGCTCGACGCCGGCGATGACGTCGGCCAGTTCCTGCTGGCCGTTGCCGGAGACACCGGCGATTCCGACGATTTCTCCACCTCTGAGGGTGAGGTTGATGTCGTGCAGCTGGCGGCCCCGGCCGCCGGCCGTAATCCCATCCAACGCCATCAGCACCGGGCCGGCCTTCTGCTGTTTGGCACGATGGGGCGGGGTCAGCGCATGGCCGCACATGAGTTCCGCCAGTTCGGCCTTGTTGTTGACATCGGCGGTGGCAAGATCAGCGACCTTGAGGCCGTTTCGCAGGATCGCGATGTGGCTGGTCAAATCGAGCACTTCCACCAGCTTGTGGCTGATAAAGATGATCGCCATGCCTTTTTCGGCCATCGCCTTGAGCGCCTTGAACAGGCGCCGAGCCTCCTGCGGCGTCAGCACGGCGGTCGGCTCGTCGAGGATCAGGATACGCGCACCCCAGAACAGCGCCTTGAGAATCTCAAGGCGCTGCTGCTCGCCAATGCTGAGGCCGCCGGCGAGACGGTCCGGTTCAAGATCGAGGCCATAATGGGCGCTGATCTCGTCAAGCCTGGCAAGTGCGCCCGAACGGTCGAGCAAACCATGTCGGCCAGGGCGGCCGGTCATCAGGTTTTCAAGAACACTGTGGCGCGCCACCAGATGAAAATGCTGGTGGACCATGCCGACGCCATGACGAAGCGCGACCGCCGAGTTGGTCATTTCAACAGGCGTGCCATCGATTTCGATGCGCCCGGCATCCGGCGCATAGGCGCCGAACAGAATGTTCATGAGGGTGGTCTTGCCGGCACCGTTTTCGCCAAGCAGCCCGAGAATATCGCCGCGCTCAAGATTGATCGCGACATCATCATTGGCAAGGGTTGCGCCGAACCGCTTGCAAATGCCGTGCATCGCCAGAAAAGGCGGGTCCGCTGCCATGGGCGCGCGCTCGCTTGCTGCTGTCGGTTCAGGGTCAGGCCGCAAAAGGCCGGGAGGACAAAACCTCCCGGCCGCGGTTTGTGAACCGTCTCGTCAATCGGAAACGGGTTTTCCCTCGTCGATATCGACACGGAACGTGCCGTCGAGGATTTCCTGCTTTTTCTTTGCCACCGCGCTCTTTACGTCGGCCGGCAGCTTGGCGTCCCATTTGTGATAGGGCGCCAGATACGAGCCACCCTTGCCCATATAGGAAAAGCCGCCGAAATCCTGAGCAGTGAAAACACCGGCTTTCACCAGCTGCACGACGTGGCGTACGGTCGGATACATATCCCAGACCGGGCCGGTGATCACCGTGTCGGGTCCGAGCTTGGACTGATCCGACATGTTTGAAATCGCCAGTACCTTGCGTTCGGCCGCCGCTTCGATGACACCGAAGCGCTCGGCATAGACCACATCCACACCGCCATCAATCTGCGCCAGTGCGGCTTCCTTGGCTTTCGGCGGATCGAAAAACGAACCGATGAAGGAGAACTTGCACTTGACGCTCTTGTTGACCGACCTGGCGCCGGAACAGAACGCATTGGACAGGCGGTTGACTTCCGGGATCGGCATCGCCGCGACCACGCCGAGCTTGTTGGTCTTGGTCATCTTGCCGGCGATGATGCCCGACAGATAGGCGGGTTCGTGAATCCAGTTGTCAAACACCCCGAAATTGGGTTCTGCCGGACCGATGCCGGATCCGAACACGAAAGCAATTTTCGGATAGTCCTTGGCGACCCGGCGGGCAATGCGTTCAGCACCGAAGGCATCACCCATGATCAGATCCGTGCCCTTTTCGGCATATTCACGCATGACCCGGGCAAAATCCGCCGATTTCACGCTCTCCGACCAGGTGTACTCGATGCCGAGTTCCTTCTTGGCCTGCAGCAGAGCAACGTGAATCTGGTTCACCCACGGTTCCTCGATCGGCGTCTCAAAAATCGCCGCGACCTTGATCTTTTCCTTCGCCTGCAAGGGTCCGGAAACGGCCAGCACCGCAAAGGCAAGGCCGAACAACGCCGCCAGCACAGTGCGGCGGGCGACGGCGCCGCGCGATCCTGCCCGCGACTTCAGTTTCAGGTTCGAGTTCATATGTTCCTCCCTGTAAATGCGCATCCGCGGCCTTGTCATTATTGATGTCACACGCCAACAGGCGCAATCGCCACAGCCCAACGGTCTGCGCCACGTGACCGCGCCGCCGATGCGCCTCATTCACGCCGAAAATGTTATAGGAACCCGGAGCGCGGTCAAAGGCCTTAGGCGGCGAGGTGTTGACAAACCCGGTCGCGGGCGCCGGCGCCGGCGCGGGCATATGCCGCTAACGCGCCGCCAGGCCCTCCACCGTGAGCTTGAAATAGGTGTCGATGATCTGTTCGATGGTGAGGGGGCCATCCGGGCTGAACCAGCGCGACAGCCAGTTGCACATGCCGAGAACTCCATAAGACACCAGCTTGGCATTGAGGTCGCCGCGAAACTCGCCGGAGCGTTGGCCATCCTCGATCAGCCGGGTCCACAATTTGCCATAGTCACGCCAGATCAGCTGTATCTCGCCAAGCCTGCCGTCGCGGCCGAAGAAGTGATCCTCGCGCAACGCAATACTCATCTCCAGATAGCGCGGATTGTAGCTGAGGAGGTGATGTTCGACCGCGCTGTGGAGCTTGTCGCGGGCACTGGCTTCGCTCTGCTGGATATCGTGCAGGCCGCTCAGCAGCGCCTGGCTCTGAGGCAGCAGGATTTCCAGCAGAATGTCATGGCGCCCCTTGAAATAATAATAGATCGCCTCGCGCTTGATGCCGACCGCGCGGGCGATATCCTCAAGCGAGGTCTGGGTCACCCCCTGGCGCTCGAACACCTCGGTTGCGCGTTTCAGTATCTCGTTCCTGCGGCCCATGCGTCTCCTCACAAGGGGTGTTGTGCCGGCATGACGCCCACGACCGTGCCGACTGTTGACCCATAGCATAGTTTTACAGGTGTGTAGATTATTATTTACAGGTTCGTAAAATCGCGCTAGCGTTCCGGTCACGGGCGCGGTTGCGCCGGCCGGAGGGAACACTGCGCATGTGGAATACTGATCTGATCGGCAAGAGCTATCCGCCGTTTACCGCCGAGGTTGAAAAGGGCCGGATTGCGTTCTTCGCCAGGGCGATCGGCGAGGATGCCGAAATCTATTTCGACGAGGCAGCGGCGAAGCAGGCCGGCTATCGTTCGATTCCGGCGCCGCTGACCTTTCCCTATTCGATTGCCATGGACGCGCGTCAGTCATTCCTGCCGCTGGATGATATGGCGATCGACATCACACGGTGTGTCCACGGTGAACAGGCGTTCGCCTATCATGGCGATATCTGCGCCGGTGACATCATCACCGGCGTCCAGACCATCACCGACATGTACGAAAAGAAGGGTGGAGCGCTGAAATTCATCGTCACCGAGATCCAGCTCCGCAACCAGGACGACGTTCATGTCTGTGATCTGCGTACAGTGGTCGTGGTGCGTGGCGGGTGACAGGCGGATCGGGAAACTACGGGAAAAAACTGCGATGATTGAGTTCGACAGGATATCCGAGGGCGACTCCTTGAGCGAGGTGGTCAAGGGACCGGTCGACCGGGTCCAGCTGGCGCTGTTTGCCGGCGCGTCGGGTGACCACAATCCGATCCATCTCGACGATGAACAGGCCGCTGCCGCGGGACTGCCGGGCATCATCGTCCACGACATGCTCAATATGGCGTTTCTCGGCCAGCTGCTGAGCCAGTGGGCCGGCCCCGCCCGGGTCCGGAATTTCTCGAACCGTTTTGGCGCGATGGCGTTTCCGGGGGATATCATCACCTGCCGGGGCCTGGTTACCGGCAAACGTGAAGAGGGGTCGGAGCGGTTGATCGATCTTGAAATCGAGGCGATCAACCAGAACGGCGAGACCCTGCTGTCGGGCAAGGCCAGCGTGGCGGCAAACTGAACCGCGCACGTTTGCGAAGGAGACAATCGAGATGGCATTCAAGGCTGAAATTCCCTATGGCGGCTACTGGTCGACGCCGTTTTGCAAATGGCAGGGCAGTTTCGCCAACCTTCATTCGATCGAATTCGCCGCCCATGTCACCCGCGGCGCGCTGGCCAAACGCAATATCGATCCGGACGCCTTCGATTACGGCGTACTCGGGGTATCGGTACCGCAGAAACATTCGTTTTACGGACTGCCGTGGTTTGCCGGCATGGTTGGCGCGACAACCCTCGTCGGACCAACCATCGCCCAGGCCTGCGCGACCTCGGTACGCTGTCTACTGTCGGCGACCCAGGAGATCGAAACCGGGATGGCCGAAACCGCGCTGGTGGTGACCTGCGACCGGACCTCCAACGGACCCCATATCTATTACCCCAACCCGGCGGGACCCGGTGGCACGGGCCGGCACGAAGACTGGGTGATGGACAATTTCTCGTGCGACCCCCAGGGCGGCCACGCGATGGTGACAACGGCTGAAAATGTCGCGGCCAAGCATCAGGTCACCACCGGGCAGCAACATGACCTGGTGGTGCACCGGGCCGCCCAGTATGCGGCGGCCATGGCCGATGATGCCGCCTTTCACCGCCGCTACATGGAACTGCCGTTCGACGTGCCGGCACCGAATTACCGCAAGACGGTCGCAACGCTGGATGGCGATGAGGGGGTCACCCTGTCAAGCGCGGAAGGACTTGCCCGGCTGCGGCCCGTGGTCGAGGGGGGCACGGTCACGTTCGGCGGCCAGACCCACCCGGCCGACGGCAATGCCGGCATGATCGTCACCAGCGCCGACAGGGCCCGCGAGCTGAGCACTGATCCGGACATCCGCATCCAGCTGCTCGGATTCGGTCTGGCTCGCGCAGAACTCGCCCATATGCCCGAAGCGACGATCCCGGCGGCGGCCCGGGCGCTCAAGGCCGCCGGGCTGTCGATTGGCGACATGGATGTCATCAATTCCCACAATCCGTTTGCGGTCAACGACATCGTCTTCGCCAAGAAGACCGGGACCGACGCCAAGGCCATGAACAATTATGGCTGTTCGCTGATCTGGGGGCACCCGCAGGGACCGACCGGCATGCGCTCAACCATGGAAATGATTGAGGAGCTGGCACTGCGCGGCGGCGGCCACGGGCTGTTCCAGGGCTGTGCCGCCGGCGATACCGCGATGGCGGTCGTGGTCCATGTCGGTGACCGCAAGACGGCTTGAGGTCACGGACGGCGGGTATGAATATCTCTGACTGGATCGTGCGTCACGCAACCTTTGTCCCTGACAAACCGGCGATCCGGTTTGATGGTCGTGACATCAGCTATCGCGCGTTCGCACAGGCGATATCCGACATTGCCGCCGTTCTTCACCACAAGCTCGGTATCGAACGTGGCGACCGGGTCTGTTATCTCGGGTTCAATCATCCCGACCAGCTGGCGCTGCTGTTTGCCTGCGCGCGGATCGGCGCCATCCTGTCGCCGCTCAACTGGCGCCTTGAGGCGGGCGAACTCCGCCACCTCTGCGACAAGCTGCGCCCGTCCGCATTTTTTGCCCAGCCCGAATTTCTGGAAACCGCACGCGAAGCCTGCACCGGCAGGGAGCTCGGCAATGTGGTGCTTGGCAAGTCCGCTGGCAACTGGGCCGGCCTTGAAACCCTTGTCGACGACACCGCTTCCCCGATGCCGGACAATGCCGGTTATGACGATCCGGCCCTGATCTGCTGGACCTCGGGCACCACCGGCGAACCCAAGGGCGCGGTGCTGACCCAGAATGCGCTGTTCTACAATGCGCTCAACAGCCAGCACATGCATGACATGCGGGCCGATGATGTGCTGCTCAACACATTGCCGATGTTTCATGTCGGCGGGCTCAATGTCTACACCCTGCCGGCACTTCATCGCGGCGCCACCGTGATGTTTGACGCCATGTTTGACGTCGACGCAACGTTTGACGCCATCGCCGCCGGCGCGGTCACGCTGCTGGTTCTGGTGCCGACCCAGATCGTCGCAATGCGTGAATCGAAGCGCTGGCGGACATGCGACTTTTCACCATTGCGCACCGTCACCACCGGTTCGACACTGATCCCCGACAGCGTGGTCGCGGCGATCCATGAAAAGGGCACGCCGATCATTCAGGTCTATGGCTCGACCGAGACGGCGCCGCTGGCAAGCTATCTGATGGCCGGTGATTCAGCAGGCCATGCGTCTTCAGCCGGCAAGCCGGCGCTGCACGCGCAAGTCCGCATCGCCGGCGATGATGGGGACGACGCGACCGACGGCGTTGTCGGCGAGGTTCTGGTGCGCGGCCCCAATGTGATGCGTGAATACTGGGAGGCGCCCGAAGCAACCGCGGCAGCGCTCCGCGACGGCTGGTTTGCCACCGGTGACATCGGCCATTTCGATGCGGACGGCTTTCTCCATATCGATGACCGCAAGAAGGACATGATCATCACCGGCGGCGAAAACGTATTTCCGGCCGAACTCGAAAACCTGCTTGCCGGCGTCGACGATATCCGTGAGGCCGCCGTCGTCGGCGAACCGGACGACTACTGGGGTGAACGGGTGGTCGCGGTGATCGTGCCGGCGCAAGCAGACGGATTGTCTGAAGGCGACGTGCAGGCGCTGTTTAAGGGCCGCATCGCGCGCTACAAGATACCGCGGCGGGTCGTCTTTGCCGATGCCCTGCCGCGCAATGCCATGGGCAAGGTGGTCAAGGAGGAGGTTCGCGCGCTGGTCGCGGCGGCACCCGCTGAAAATTCACCGGGAGGCCGGCCATGACGATGAAAATCGGTATCGATGTGGGTGGCACTTTCACCGACTTCTATTTTGTCCGCGACGGCCATGATCCGGTGATCCACAAGACCCTGTCGACGCCCGAAGATCCGTCAATCGCGGTCGTGCGCGGACTCGAGGAAATCGCCGCCGGGCTTGACCCGGCGGTGACCGCGGCGGAATTGACCGCCGGCCTCGATACCATCGTTCACGGCACCACCGTCACCACCAACGCCACCCTGACCCGCAGGGGCGCCAAATCCGCGCTGCTGACGACAAAAGGTCTGCGCGACGCGCTGGAAATGCGGCGCGGCATCAGGGAAGAGCAGTTCAACAACCGCTATACCAACGTCAAACCGCTGGTTGACCGGCACCTGCGCATCGGCGTTGCCGGACGCCTCGACCGGACGGGCCAGGAAATCGAACCGCTCGATCTCGACGATGTCACTGGCGCGATCGACCTGTTCAGGCGCGAGGGCGTCGAGGCGGTTTCGATCTGCTTCATGAACTCGTTCGCCAACCCCGATCATGAACGCGCCGCCGAACGGCTGGTGCGCGATGCGCTGCCGGATGTCTATCTGACCGTCTCCAGCGACCTGATGCCCTCGATACGGTTCTATGAACGGGTCAGCACCACGGCGCTCAACTCCTATATCGGGCCGATCCTGGCCCATTATCTCGAAGCGCTGCAAAACCGGCTTGAAAGTTCCGGTTTTGATGGCGTGCTGTTGATCATGCAGTCAAACGGCGGTGTGATGTCGCCGCAAGTGGCACGCGCCAAGGCGGCGCTGACGCTGTTGTCGGGACCGGCTGGTGGACCCGGCGCCGGTCTCGTTTATGCCCGCACCCACGGTCGCCGCAACTGCATTGTGGTGGACATGGGGGCACCAGCTTCGAAGCCGCGCTGGTGGTCGACAGTCCGGTGATGGTCAATGAGGGCGAGATCGACCGCCACCGGCTGGCGCTGCCGATGCTCGGCATTCACACTATCGGCGCTGGCGGCGGCAGCATCGGCTGGATCGATGAGGGTGGTCTGCTGCGCATGGGGCCGCAAAGTGCCGGTGCCGATCCGGGACCGGTCTGTTATGGCAAGGGCGGCCGGCGACCGGCCTGCACCGACGCCGATCTGGTGCTTGGTTACCTCAATCCCGATTTTTTCGCCGGCGGCGCGATCAGGCTCGACATCGATGCCGCGAGATCGGCGATCCGCGAACATATCGCCGAACCGCTCGGCCTCAGCATCGAGCAGGCGGCCGCCGGCATGTACCGGGTGGTCGGCAACAACATGGCACAAGGGGTGCGCGAGATCACCATCAAGCGTGGCTTCGACCCGCGCGAGTTTCCTCTTGTGGTCGCCGGCGGCGCCGGCCCGGTTCATTCCTGCCAGATCGCCCGCGAACTTGAAATCCCGTTCCAGATCGTACCGCGCGAATCCTCCATCCTGTGCGCCGTCGGCATGCTGATGAGCGACCTCAAACACGACCTGGTGCGGACCTTTGTCGCCCGCCTCGGCGACCTCGACTGGGACCGGCTGCAAAAACTGATCGATGACATGGTCGCCGAAACATCGGCCATGCTGGCCGAAGAAGGCATCGAAGAAGCGATGCGCCGGTTTCACATCAAGTTCGACTGCCGCTACCTGAAGCAGTATCATGAAGTGTCGTTCATCGTTGCCCCTGAGCTGCTGGCGCAGCGCGATGCCGCCGGCATTGCCGAAGCGTTCCATGACGAACATAACCGGCTCTATGGCTACGCATTGAAAGACGGCGATGTCGCCATCGAGATCATTAATGTCCGGGTTCAGGCGGTCGGTGAAACCGACAAGCCCGAGAGCACGTCGCAGGACTATGACGGCCCCGACCCCGCCGCCGCGCTCAAAGGCAGGCGCGCCGTCTATGTACCGGAAGATGACGCCTTTCGCGAAGTCTCGGTCTATGATGGGGCGCTGCTGAAGTTCGGCAACAGAATTGAGGGACCGGCGATGATCGAGCAGGTCACGACCGCGATTTTCGTATCCGGCGGGTTCGACTGCCTGTGCGACCGTACCGGATCGTTCGCGCTCTACGCCAAGGACCGTGGCGATCTGGTTGCCGCGGCACTGGAAGGAACCGGATCATGATAAAGATCGATCCCATTCTGCTGTAGGTCTATGCCCGCACCTTAAAATCGATCACCGACGAGATGAGCATTTCGGTGCAGAAGACCACCCGTTCGCCGATCCTGTGCGAGGCCAAGGACTTTG
>Ga0114931_10007731_pt1 | contig 13110 bp, 14 predicted proteins | sample 2SBtaG_FD_89579 | JGI IMG/M metagenome (GOLD analysis project Ga0114931, IMG submission 89579) | Deep subsurface microbial communities from Kolumbo volcano to uncover new lineages of life (NeLLi) - 2SBTROV14_V59a metaG | ecosystem: Environmental > Aquatic > Marine > Volcanic | place: Kolumbo... | reverse complement strand
TCGATGGGCTTTTATAACGGCCTCTTTCCCTTCAACCATATAAATCGCAATATGCTCCGCGCTATTTATGTTCTCACTCATAGCATTAACGGCGTTCTCGAAGACCTCTTCGAGGTCGATTGACTGGTGCACGCTCCGCGTCACGGCGCTTATTATGGTTTCGTACCGGTTCTTCTTGGACAGCAGGTCGAGGTTCGCCGCGAGTTTTGCCTCTGCACGCTTGCGCTCGGCATCTATTGATTCGCATTGAGCAATCTGCCTACGTAGTTCGCTGAGTTCCCCAATCAGCTGCTTCTTGGTCTTCTTCTCATCACCCATGACTCACCCACTAGACCTCCTTAAATTGGAATTGGTCAATACGTTATTACGATCATAATAACCCGCAAGGTTGGAGGGGCGACTTCTTGTAAGGAGGTACAGTATTCCGAAGGATAGAAGAAACTCTGAAATTGAAAACGTAGTAATAATATGACAAAGCCGGCATCCCCTATTTGCTAGCCTTGGTTATTCAACAGAACCTTTATTAATATGAATATAGTTATATTATACTGCTGGAATCTACAACGTGCAACTGCATCCATTTAACGTTATCTTTATGTATCCTCCGAGAATAATTGCATGTTTCTTTGGCTACCGAACTATAAATCAAATTAGATGGATGAAAATATTTTGGCCTAAATCTGGAAAACTAGATTAGTTCAAAGGAGGGATTTTGCCATGAAGAAATCGAGGTTTACATAGCGTTTGACTTGAGACAGGCGGAGACCGGCACGAAGCGGCGAGAGCAACAAGGGAATCGGCCGGGCGCATTGATGGGGCTTATCCGGTGGGAGTGCAAAAGGCGTGCCGGGTCATAGGCCTCGGCCGATACACTTACTACTACCTATCAGTAAAAGACGATAGAGCTATTCGGCGCTGGACAATCTGACGCCGAAGGAGTTTGTGCGGAAACATCAGAATGACCTACCCCCGGAAGTCTCTAATTTCCCCGGTACAGCTTTTGGATGAGGCTCAACTTGTTACGCCTATTATGTGGCTTCTCATCCAATAGGCAATTCTAATATTGGATATATCCTGAATATGGACTCGTTTATCCTAATTGTTCGTTTTATGGAACTAGTTACCGACAAATCCACTGACAACGGTGGGTGAGTGTGAGTACTAGGTGGAAGGATAGCTGTATAACTACCTGTTATTATTGAGTGAAGTTGGTGGAGATGACGGGATTTGAACCCGCGACCTCCGCCTTGCGAAAGCGAAAAGTGGCATTTATCTACGTTTGTACTAATTAGGTTATATTTATATAACTACCTTATATTGCAATACAATTACGGGCGAGGGCTTCGTATTGCTTTGTAGGGATTTATACAGAAATGGATACCACATGGCCACCAAAGTGGCTACCAGCAAATGAGGGTTATAATGGGGGGGTCCTTCGCTCCTTTTATTCTGAGCTCCGCAGTTTCAAAGATTAGCTCTATAGCTTTCCACCGTTCCGCAACGATTCTAAGCGCGCTCTAGGTGATGGGATAACGTACATATTTTTCGCACAAAGGCGGCAAGGTTATCCAGATAGATGAGGACCGGATTAAGTCGCACCTCGGGGAGGTCGTGTGGGGTTCGGTTAAGGAAACATTCAATGACCTTCTAGATGCCCGTTGCATGGCAGTTCTCTCTGCAACCTTTTACCGCCTCGCGCGGTCTAATATATAGAACGCGTGCGGGAGGGAGAGTGATGACGCGGACGATACGGACGGCGTTTTTAATCATGGTTCTTTTGGCGGTTACGGCGGCCGGCGGATTCGCTCAAAGCGGGGAGGGGACGGCGAGCGGCAAAGAGGCGGGCAAAAGTGTTAAGGGGAGCGGGGGGAAAACGGGCAACGCCGACCTCACTTTTAATAAAGTCGAGCGCGCGCCGCGCGATACCGCTTCCGCGGCGGAGTTCCGCGATTGGTACCGCACAAGGCTGCCGGTCATGAACGCGGTGATAGACTCCTGGACGAGCGACGTCGCCTCGTGCGACTACCACTTGGTTTACACCGCATCGCCCTACGCCCTGGCGCAGCTGCAAAAGCTCAGGGCTGAGGCGTTTGAGCTCACGCCCCCGCCGGGGAAGGAGCAGTTTCACTCGCTGATGCTCGGCTCCCTCAACAAGGCTATCGCGGGGGTTGCTCAGTCGCGCATCGCCTCGGGAATCGTCGTCGGGGCGGAGCCCGGGACGCAGGCGGACGCGGTGCAGCTCTTCGGCCGGTCCGCAAGCTCGTGGCGGGAGAGCTTCAGGCTGGCGAGGCGGGCGCAGTCAATAGGCTTCGAGGACTTAAAGCCGGCGTCGTCGGCGACGGAGGCGGATAAGGCGGTTGATTCCTACTCGTTAAATTCATTCAAAGCGGCCGTGCAATTACTCAAGGCAGGAGATGGGGGGGATGCGCTTACGCCATAGGGGGAGGAGGACGACGCCTCGCCCCAAGGGATAACCCCAAGGGATACCTATCCCAAGAGACGCCGCAGGGGGCGGCGGCGCTCCCCCTTATCCGTTGCTACCAACTTACCAACCTTTCGCACGCCTCTCAGCGCCCAACGCCTTTTAACAGTGCAAGCGGACTCGCACGGGGCGCTGATATGTTAAGTGTCCAATCGTCACACCTGCCCCTCGCTTCCTTCCCTCTACACTATAAAATAACACCGGCACTCTTCCCGTGTCAGTTCCTACCAAATCGCCAACACCTAAGCACTCTGCAAACTATACGCGCTTGTTAACAGTGCGGACAAAAAACCGGTCTTTAACACTAACCCTGTAGTTATTCCTAGTAAACTGCTGAATAATAGAATAATAAATTACTTAGTACCAATCTTTGATACTAACCCTGTAGTTATTCTAGTAAACTGCTGAATAATAGAATAATAAATTACTTAGTACCAATCTTTGATACTAACTCCGTAGTTATTCTAGTAAACTGCTGAATAATAGAATAACAAATTACTTAGTACCAATCTCTTGACATTCTTGGCATTATAGCTAACCTTATTGCAGTGTATTGGAAAATGGTAGAACAAGGGGGTGGTTAAAGATGGAAAATAAACAGTTCAGCCTAAAGCCCCCCCCTCTCCCGCCGGAGATAGACAAAGGGGCGCTGCTTGGGGAAATAATCGAAGCCCACAAAGCCCTCGGCCGCCTATCGGGTCTGATGGAAAACCTGCTCAACCCCACCCTCATCGCAGCGCCGCTGCTCGCTAAAGAGGCGGTCTTGAGCTCCCGGATAGAGGGCACTCACTCCACAGTGGAAGAGGCTTTCGTCTATGACGCGGAGGGAGCGGTGGGAAGGGAACCGCAGAAAACGACGAGGGAGCAGGACACGAGAGAGGTTAACAACTACAGGAAAGCCGTATTTGCTGCCGAGGAAGCTATAAAAAAGCAACAGCCCATAACAGAGCGCCTCGTAAAGCACCTTCACGCAATCCTACTTGACTCCGTAAGGGGCGCGCGGAAAACCCCCGGGGAGTTCAGGCGCGAGCAGGTGTTCATCGGAAAGCCCGGCGACACCATCGAGAGCGCCGCCTACGTGCCCCCGCCGCCGCAGGAGCTTCCCCGGCTCATGAGCGACTGGGAGCGCTACGTAAACACGGACGAGGAGAAGGAGGATTTGATAAGAATAGGGGTCGCGCACTACCAGTTTGAGGCGATTCACCCATTCTCGGACGGCAACGGCAGAATAGGCAGGCTCCTCATCCCGCTCATGCTCTACGAGAGGAACCTGCTCCCCAATCCGGCGCTCTACATAAGCGGGTACTTCGACGATAAGAGGGACGAGTACTACGACCGCCTGCATGGGGTAGACGAGACGGGGCACTTCGAGGGGTGGCTCAGGTTTTTCTTCGATGCGGTCTCAGAGCAGTCGAGGCGCACGCAGAGAACGGTCGTGGAGATGAACGAGCTCTACCATAGAATGAGTGCCGAGGCGGACGGGCTCGGCTTGCAGTACGCAAGGGGGCTAGTGGATTTCCTCTTCGAGAGACCGGCCATCACACACAGCTCTCTCAAGCACCGTATCGGGGCGGCGAGGGGAACGACCTACTCGCTTATCGATAGGTTTGTGGAGGCGGGCTTACTGGAATTCTTCCCAAGCGAAAAAAAGCGCAACCGGGTCTACATCTGCCGCCGCCTCATCGAGGTTTTAAGCAGGTGAGGAGCCATCTCCACAGCCCCGCCTGACAACTACTAATTATCTACTAATTATTACCAAATTAGTATATTCATTTGCTATGACAACAAATTTTGTAGTACCGCCCACCCCTTGCTTCCTCTGACTTTTACCATCACGCCACTGGTGCTCACCTGTTTCAAAGGCAATCAGTGACCTAAACATCTCTCAGCTCCTCAGACCTCTCCCCCTTATTAACAGCACAGATGAAAACGATTTGCGCACCTCCCTTTGGGCATGCTATATATTTAAGGTGTGCGAGGCGAGTCGAGTAAGGAGGTGAAACGAAATGGGACGCGCGGCAGTAGTGATAACGCTCTTGATGCTCGTTGCGGGCGCGGCGGGACTTTGGGACGCGCCCACCGCCCTGGGGCAGGGAGGGGGGCCGCCTCCTGAGTCGGCTATCAAGAAGACGACCAAGGGCGCATATGAGTGGGAGACGACTAAAGAGCCGGTGTCTAAGGGAACGATTGAGGAGGGGGCATCTGAGAAGGGGGCGACTGATGAAGGCGCGGTGAAGGGAAGGACGCCTGAAGGGGCACCTGGGGGAACGACTGAAGGCGCGGTCAAAGAGCCCGCCGTGAAGCCCGCCGAGGAGCCTCCGCCGCCGCTCATGATGAGCGATAAGGAGTACAGGGCACGCGCGCTGTCGATTTTCGAGGGCGTCATAAGGTCTATGCAGGACTACAAAAAGGACGTCGCGGGCAAGAACGTCGACACGATTTACAACTCGCTCTCAATACTCATCGGCACACTCCGCCGCAGGATTACGGAGTTCGAGCGCCTCATCCCGCCCGCGGACTATTACTCGGAGCACCACTTCCTCTCGCTCACACTCCGGCAGGCGCTCCGCACGTTTCTTGAGGCGAGGGATACGCTCTCTAAGATAAGGGAGCGAATCGCTGCCCTCGACCCGGCCAAGAGGGAAGCCGCCCGCGAGCGCGTATCTAAGCGCTTAGACGTCTATGCCGTGAAGGTGGACGACTCGATTAAGTGGATGTGGCGGAGCATAGACGGGCTCAAGCAGGGGCGGCTGAGGGAGAAACCGTTGGGGCAGGGGGCGGCGGTTAAAGAGCCCGCGCCCGAAGGGAAGGCCTACGAGGGAAAGGTGGAGTGAGAAGGGGGGTTAGCCATTCCGGGAGAGCGTCTCTTCATGTTTAGCGCTCTCAATTACTCTGTTCAGTTCATCTTCTGAAATTAAGTTCTTGCCCCCGAGTTTTATTGGCCTAATCCTGCCAATCCGTTTCCAATTATAGAAGGTTGGCTCACTTATTCTTAAGATTTCTAAAACTTCTTTTACGGTGTAGAACTTATGCATGGCAACAACTATAACGAATTGCTCTAGAATACTCAATAATAGACTATAATAACCGATAATAATTGCTCATAGGATATGAATCGTCGAGCATCATTCAAAGGAGCGATACGTCAGTATAGTGTAATGTTGCGCTCTGGCTTTCAGTGTCGTCGTTGCCCAGCTGGCTCCTTTTTGAATCGTCTCCTCTTCCTTTCCCACCGTTCTTTGTAACCGAAGGCATACAGCTTGGAATGCTTCTCTTTAAATATACCAAAACCGTATCCAGAACAGGGAGCGAAGTTTTCACTGTTTGAGCTTCTCGATTATCTCCCGAAGGGTCAATCCTTGTTTTTTCAAGCGCTGAATCTGCCTTTGCGCACTCCTATACGCGATATTTTTTTCGTCGGCGATTCTGTTAGCTAAGGCCTTCTGGAGTTTCCCTTCTCCTCTCTGTTTCTTGTAATTTTCGATTTCTCCTTTCCCTTTTTCCCAATCGTAGTGGTTATATCCGTTAGGGGGTATTTTAAGTTTTCCCCTGCGGATTAATGTATACACGGTTTGGTTCGGTACACCACAAATGTATTGTCCCGACCCTTCTACATTTATGTCTTCACCGCCATAAAACTCAACATTCTTCGTTGTTCCTATTGCATGCGAAGTGGATTGTCTTCTTACTTCATTAAGCATCGCGTACATATATGCTCTGAAAGACGTTGCCTGAGTAGGGATTAAGTAGCGCTTAAGCAGTCGCTTAAAAATATTAGTATCATCCTGACCTTCGTTCTTTTTAAAACGATTTGTAGCCTTGATAAAAAGAGGGTAGAGCTCCATTTCCTTTTTGAATACGCCCTCTCTGAGGAAGTAAATTCCAACCTGCAATGCCACTTCGAGGAGCTCCCTTTGACTCTGCCTTTCATCTGTATCAACGATAATTAAATTGCGAAATTCTGCGGGTAAATATTTCAAATCGTCACTAAGATAGAGCTTCTTTTCTTTTAGGTCTATTGTTCCACGTAGACCAAAGAAGCATTGCCGGGGGATAGGTTTTCTCCCCTTTGAGCTGCGATGATATATTTTTTTAAATGGGTGCCAACGTACATTTATAGTTGTCGTCGGTTTGTTGTTATCAAATAACAGGTCGAATGAGCAATAGGGCACTCTGTCCAAATTTGCAATCCTTTTAATCACTAAAAGAGCGCTCAGGTTGTCTGGCTTGGGGTATTCGCTAGGAGATTCTAATTTGTCCCAGGCTGTTGTAGTACCATCGGTTAAAAAATAATCCTCAAGGCTGAGGGCGTTAATGCTCCCGGCCTCTATCCCCTTCACGTAATGAATAATCAAATCCGCTATGTATTTTAGATTTTCCGAATTCATGTCGGTCGCTTTTGAATAGCTTAAACCAACAGAGGGGCCAATACAACCAACCCAAAACCTCGGGAGATTCTGATGGACAATGAAGGCTATTTAAGTATTAAAGAGGCTGCGGAATTCATGCGCATGTCCAAATGGACTCTTTACAAGTTGTCAGCCCGGCGTGAGCTGCCCATCACTAAGGTTGGCACACGAGTTATCATCTCGAAGGCTGCGCTTATAGCTTACCTAGAGAGCAAACGCGTAGATACTGAGACGAGGTGAAGCTGTGGGCAGGAGAACGAATTACCAGCGTAACAACCATTCTCGCTTTGTGATGCTTCGACACGATATGCTTAAGTCAAACACATATAACGCCTTAAAACCATCTTCACGGGATGTACTTCACGGGATTATGTCGGGGAAAAACGGCAAGAACGATACGGAAGATAATCCGATTATTATCTCTTATAAAAGCATGCCTGGCCGACACTCGAACTCGACGATTTCGCGAGCAATTAAAGAACTGCAAGGCGCGGGCTTCATTAAGCGCATCTCGCACGGCGGACTTGAGGGTTCACCTAATAGCTACATCTTAACAGATGACTGGCGACGGGTGGCAAAAAAATAGACCCCAAGTTTCAAAATGAAACAGGGGTGGTTTCAAAATGAAACTATTTCGCCTTGTTTGAGTTGGGGGGGTGTTTCAAAATGAAACAGGGAGTTATGTGATTTCAATGAGTTACAACAGGTGGGGGGTGTTTCAAAATGAAACACATATATATATAACCACGCAGTAGGGGTTAAAAGATATGGAAAGTTACACTAGATTTACACATAAGCTACCAACGTTTAACGATTATCTCCCTACCTCCCGGGGGCCTATATGCGAAAAATAAATTTAAAGCAGCCTCAGGACGTGCGACGCCTACTTTCAAGGGTGATTAACATGAGCTTGGCCGACGAAATAGAGACTAGCCGAGCAAACTCACTCAGCACATTGTGCAACGTCCTCCTCCGAGCGATGGTTGAGAGCGCCCTCGAGGAGCGTGTAGAGAAGCTTGAGCGGTTAATTGAGAATAAGAGCGAGGTGAAAAATGAGCGTATTAAAAAAGCGAGTTGACGCGCTAGAGCGTAAGGTTGCCGTCGATGAGGCGGAGCCTATTGAGAACCCTGAGCCAATCGGCATTTTCTTAAAGTGCACGCCTGAGGATTTGGTGAGCGTGTACGACCACTTACTATGCCCCACAAGTGAGTGGCATAGCCTGAGTAGCAAAGAAAAGCTTCTGGTCGTAAATGAGGCTTGTTTTGAGAGTTATTACGAGTTGGAGAATGATGATGACCTCGTCGAGCCGCTTATTAACTGTGGCCTTGCTGTGATTCGCTGCATAAAACGTGTTCGCAAGCTCACCGGCGAAGTCGCAGGCGAAGAGTATGCCAAGGCTTTGGAGGAAGATTGGGCACGTTTAAATGGTACCGTATAGCTCGATAAAGGGTTAAGCGCCCGTGGTGTTGCTCCCTGTAACGCTCAGGAGGGGATAACACCTAATCAAGGGGATAACACCTAATCAGAGGTACTTTGAGCGACCTTGAGTTGTTAGAATACGGAATTTGTTCTAGAGTTATCCTATTGTTATGCGCCAAGTTTAATCAATGCCGGAGGTGGTTGACGTTGTTAGAGGTTGGAACTCCAAATCTTGCCATGCGGGTCTACTACTCTTCATATCACCTTTGGGCTGCTAAGCATTTCACCCGTTTGTCAAGTACGATAGAGGACCAGCATACTGGACGCTCCGTGTTCGACAGTGCCCATCGGGCTTACGTCACCAATGCGATTCTCTCGTCGGTCAGCTTCCTTGAAGCTGCCATCAACGAGCTCTTCCAGGATGCAGCAGACGAGCATTATAGCTACATCTCAGACCTCGGTAAAGCGAATATGGCATTACTAGCTGGTCTCTGGCAAAGCCGCGAAGGTCAGTCGATTCCCCGCTGGTCCACCCTCGACAAGTACCAGCTTGTGCTACTCCTTACTGGCAAGCCACTTTTTGAAAAAGGTGCACCACCGTATCAAGAAGCTACTCTTCTCGTCAGGCTCCGGAATGCCTTGGTGCACTTCAGACCCGAGACGCTAGGTCTGGATAGTCCACACAAGCTTACGAGCGCACTTTGCACCAAGTTTCCGACTAATCGTTTGATGAAAGGGAGTGCCAACCCATACTTCCCCGACCACTGCCTTGGTACCGGGTGTGCGGGTTGGGCAGTTGGCGCTGCAGAGAACCTAGCAGACGAGTTCTTCTCACGCCTTGAGATTGAGCCGAACTATCAACGGGTCGACTTTGGCCCACCGTAAATACATTGCGCATAACAATTGATATACAGTTTCATCGGATGTTCTCCTTTTCGCAAATGGTTTAGTCTTGAGCCTCATCTGGTACATACTCGAATAGCTCCCGGAGAGTGATGCTTAGAGTCCTGCACATCTTGTCCATTTCCTGAAAGGTCACTGTGATGGCTTTCAATGGTGCTTTAGCTCTTACATGAATATATTGAAGGAATCTTTTAGCTTAATCCTCGGTGCCTTTGCTACTTTCTTTAGCAACTGCACTGTGGCAGTATCCAGATTTTTTTCAATTCTACGCACGCTGTCAACATTCACATCGGCCAGCTTCGCTAGTTGAATCTGAGTTAATTTCTTCTTTTTTCGTTCCCTTCGCACTGGGTTACTATCCATAATGGATTAGTATATATATCCGTTATTATATGGGTAGGGATTGAGAAGGGAGGGAGAGAAAATAAGAACGCAATCAACACAAAGTGAGAACGGACATAAAGCCCAGGCAAGCGCGACTGGCTCTGAGCACGGAAGGGGAACCCAGACCGCCCAGGGGACACGTGAAGAGAGAGGCCGCGAGATATTCACCATGGGCGCCGTTAAGGAAATAGGGAACGGGTTCTATGAGGTTAACGGGAAGCACTCGGCGAACGTAAGGGATAAGACTTGCAGCTGCACGGACAAGATTTACCGCCTAGAACACGGCGAATTTTGCAAGCATCTTTCCTTTGTACAGCGCAGATATCGAGTTACTGATGTAATTAATTTCATCAAAGCGAGGTATCCCTTGAAGCGCCATGAGGTCTGTATGGACTATTTGACTAGGCCCAAGGTTTGGCCTTTTCGCCACTTAGTGAGTGAGCCACCGTCACGGCGCCGTGACGCTTAGATTGTCGAAGGCGAGGTGGCCTTGAGGAAGGTGGAAGAAGGGAAGAAGCTCACGATAAAGGAGCAAGAGAAACTTGTTTTTGTACACTAAAAAAAACGAGTCAGAAGCGGCTCAGAGCGTGGAGGTAATCATTATGGGAGTATTTAAGAGAACACGTGTTCATAAGTATGGTAGGGAGGTTGATTATTGGTATATCCGGTATTCGCTAGGCTATGGGAAGCGCAGGGTCGAGAGCATCGGGCCAGTTGGTCAGGCAACTAAGACGTTAGCTCGGTCGGTACTAGAGGAACGGCGGCGCCAAGTGAGGCTTGGTACTCTCGGCATGGCGAAGGTTGCAATCCCTACCTTAAATGAGTTTGCAGGGGAGTATCTATCTTATGTAAAGGATACGGTTAAGAAGCGCTCCTGGGCGCGGGACGAGCTTTGTCTAAAGCACTTAAAGGGGTTCTTTGGGGATAAGAAGCTCTCGGAGATAATGCCTAAAGATATTGACGATTACAAAGAGACAAGGCTGATAAAGGTTGCCCCTGCAACGGTAGACCGCGAGCTTGGGGTCTTAAGGCACCTATTCAATTTAGCCGATAGGTGGGGCCGGTTCTTTGGCAAGAACCCCGTTAGTCAGGCTGGGCTTTTACTCCCCAATAACCAGGTTGAAAGGGTACTCACTTTTGAAGAGGAGGGAAAGTTGTTAGAGGTCTCTCCCCCACACCTAAAGGCTATTATAGTTTGTGCTTTAAATACTGGTATGCGAAAGGGTGAGATAATAAGCCTTGAGTGGGCTAGCGTGGATTTAGAGAACGGTGTTATAACACTAGAGGCTAGTAATACCAAGTCTAATAAGACGCGCAGAATACCCATAAACGCCCCATTACGGTCTCTCTTATTGGAGTTAAGGCTAAAGAGCGGGGGCAATGACCATGTATTTCTAAACTCAGATAGCAAGCCCTATAAAAGGCACGATTCAATCAATCAGGTTTTTAGAAAGGCTTTGAAGATGGCGGACATTAAGGGTTTGAGATTCCATGACCTGAGGCATACGTTTGCTAGCCGAGCGATAGAGGCCGGGGCTTCGATTGTTGCGTTGTCTAAGGTGCTAGGCCATGCCAGCTTGGCAACAACCATGCGCTACGCCCACCCGGATAAATCCCTTAGTGAGTTGGTGGAGAAGGTGGCAAATTTCAAACAAGATGGCCACCAAAACGGCTACCAGCCGAAAAGCGAGAATTCTTAATGTGTTGTAACCTGCCGTAAACATTGGTGGAGATGACGGGATTTGAACCCGCGACCTCCGCCTTGCGAAGGCGGCGCTCTCCCAGTCTGAGCTACATCCCCACTTGGAGGTCTTGATAGGCTATTATCGGACGGCTCTAGGTATTCTAAAGCATTTGCCGGGCGGCTTCAAGTATTTCCCTCCCCCCTTTCCGGTTCTCCCATTAGCTAGACCGCGATGCCTTTGTCGCTCGATTCGACGCCCAGCGCTCAAGCTTTGATATATCCTCTCTCATTGTGGTCGAGAGCGGCACTATTGAGGAGGCCGCAATGACGAGTTCCCTGTCATCGAGCTCTTTGTCGTTAGCAAGCGCCTCGTAGGTGGCGGATATCACCGCCTGCTCCAGCTCGGCTCCGCTAAGCCCTTCGCTGTTTTTTGCGAGGGAGGCAAGATCGAATTTCTCCAGATCGTAGCCCCTATTTCTGAGATGGATATCGAGGATTTCCCTCCTTTCTCTCTCCGTGGGGAGGGAGACGAAGAATATCTCGTCGAACCTGCCCTTTCTAAGAATTTCCGGGGGTAGCAGGTCTATTTGATTGGCGGTGGCGGCGATGAAGACGTCATGAGTCTTCTCCTGCATCCATGTGAGAAAATATCCGAAGATTCTCGATGAGGGGCTATCTCCAGTCTTCTCCCCGCTTCTAGTAATGCCTGCCTCTATTTCGTCGATCCAGAGCACGCACGGGGATACCGCCTCGACGGTCTTTATCGCCTTTCTGAACGATTCCTCCGGGCTCCCTTGGACGCCGCTGTATACCTGGTTCAAATCGAGCTTAATAAGGGGAAGGCTCCATGCCGTCGCCACTGCTTTTGCACAGAGGCTCTTCCCGCAGCCGCTTACGCCCATGACCAGAAGCCCCTTGGGTTTATCCAGCCGGTGCTCTTTTCCCTTACCTGTAAACGCGATAGACCTGACCCTAAGCCAGTCCTTCAGGTTCTCGAGCCCGCCTATGTCGCCGAGTGTGGATTTGGACTGGAATATGTCGAGCGCGCCTGACTTCTTCACGATTTGAGCTTTCTCTTCGAAGAGCGCTTCTATTGCTTCGTTGTCGATCTCGGACCGGCCCATCAGACTCCTTCTGAGTGCGAGCTTCACCTCGGCCTCTCCCAGCCCTAGGAGGGCGTTAACACACTTGGCCCTGCACTCAGGTGTAAAGGAGTCGGTGAGGGCTTCTGCGTTCTTTGCTCGTCCGATTACGGATTCCATTATGGAAGATATCTCTTCAGCGTCGGGCAAATCTATGTCGATTATGATTACATCTCTTTCGAGGTCGGGGGGGATGGCTTCGAATACAGGCGAGAGCATGAATAGGGTCTTGTCCCCGCCGTAGAGGTTAGAGTAGGTATCTTTTATTTTTCTTATGACCCTCGGGTCGCCGAAGTAGTGGTGAAGGTCTTTAAATAGGAAAAACCCCGAGCCCTCACTTCCGGCTACCGCATCGAGCGCCTCCATAGCGTCGGCTGCTTCGTGGAACTCCCCTGCAGTGCCCCGCAATCCCCCCGTGCAGGACCAGGCGTAGAAAGCCCTGGGCCCGCTTGGGAGACTCTCGGCCATTTCCTTGAGCTTTTTCTCCACCCGCTCTTCCTCCCACGAGACGAGATAGAGCATCGGGTAGCCTGCTTCGACGAACTGAGATATGGCCAGGGTTGGGAATGGCATATTAACTTGTTTGGGTCAAGCGATTCCTCGGTTTCATTGCGACTATATAGGACGCACGGACGTGCGGCGAATCCCAAAGAAATCCGCATTGCAAGCGCGCGTGCGGGGGCGAG
>Ga0114931_10007730_pt1 | contig 13110 bp, 9 predicted proteins | sample 2SBtaG_FD_89579 | JGI IMG/M metagenome (GOLD analysis project Ga0114931, IMG submission 89579) | Deep subsurface microbial communities from Kolumbo volcano to uncover new lineages of life (NeLLi) - 2SBTROV14_V59a metaG | ecosystem: Environmental > Aquatic > Marine > Volcanic | place: Kolumbo... | reverse complement strand
GTGTCATTTTGAGTCTGCCGGCGCGCCGACAAAGCCCCGCCAACGAAACCGCGGATTGAAGTCCGCAGCTCGCTGCGTTCCCTCCTGACAATGGGGGGATGGTCCCACGTTCCCCCTTTACAAGGGGGGATACAGGGGGATCACTGGGTTTTCGCCATGCGATTCGCTCCCCCACCGATTCTGTCACACGCTCGCGACCGCGTGCGGACGTGCGTCGCGCGATTGGTTTCGGTTTGTCCGTCCCTTGAGACAAGACGACCGGGGCGTATAAAAACCGCACCGGCTGGTCGTGCAAGCGATAGACGCTCACAGGACCGGCCGGCTGTCTTTCCCCCCCCGGAAAGCACACGGCGTGTTCCAACGACCACAGACAAGACCGACTTTACCCCATACACCGGACACAGTAGTGCCGCCGATAACCCCCATCGCCCGATCCCCCTCGAAGGGAGCGGCAAAACGCAAGTGCCAGAACCCGTGATGCCGATCGACCGAGCACCGATAAGATACCCGACCGTCGCGTTTTGAGATGGTCTCACATGACCAACCCAACTGTAAGATTCGTTGGCGGAGCGACGCAACTTCGATGGGGTTATCGTTCGAAGGTTGGCGCGTTGTGGTTTCACCGCCTCGTCCGCACCCGTATCCCAGACTCTGCAACCAACCACCCAAATCGCCGACAATAGAAGGGTGGGCGTCATGACACCGGGCGGTATCGGACCCCCTCTTTCAGGTTCCCAAAGGACCGCAAATCGATGGTCGTCGAGGGTCACAATGACGAAAACACCTTCTCTTTGAAATCGCCCGAGGTACGCAGGGAAAACCGCCTCCGCATCCCGCTCTTGGGAAGTGATCCGGCTGCAACCGCGTCACTGGGGAGCGGTGACGATATGCCCGATCGAATATCAGAACCGAACACGACCCAATAGCCGACAGTAGAATAGATGGGCCTGTTTCAATACGAAAACACGAAAAAGTAGCGAAAACAACGTACCGGGATATGCTTATGCTCATGGCCACGCATCCATTACAGGACAACGATCGCGCCGAAACCCAGGATTGGATCGACTCGCTGAAGGGAGTCGTCGAAACAAGCGGTCGTCCGCGAGCACGATATTTGCTGGATCGGATCATCGACTGGGGCAAGCGACACAACGTCGTTGCCCCATTCACTGCCAATACGCCCTACATCAACACGATTTCGCTGGAGGACCAGCCTCCCTATCCCGGCGACCGAGCGTTGGAACGGCGAATCAAAAGCCTGGTGCGGTGGAACGCGATGGCGATGGTGGTCCGTGCGAACCGGCGTTCAGCGGGAATCGGCGGTCACATTTCGACGTTTGCCTCTTCGGCGGGACTGCTCGAGGTTGGATTTGATCATTTTTTCAAGGGGCACACCGAAGATCGCGTCGGCGACCAGATTTTCTTTCAAGGACACGGTGCGCCGGGCATTTACTCGCGGGCGTATTTGCTGCACAGGCTTTCCAGCAAACAGCTACACAACTATCGACGTGAACTTCAACCACAAGGAGGTTTGTCGTCGTACCCGCACCCGTGGTCCATGCCTGATTTTTGGGAGTTTCCGACTGTTTCAATGGGTCTGTCGTCGATCACGGCGATCTACCAGGCGCGATTCAATCATTACCTGCGCGACCGTGGTCTCAAGGACACAACGGAATCCAATGTCTGGGCGTTTCTTGGCGACGGAGAAATGGACGAACCGGAATCGCTTGGCGCAATCACGCTCGCCGCCCGCGAAAAGCTCGACAATCTCATCTTCGTGGTCAACTGCAACCTGCAACGTCTGGACGGTCCGGTTCGCGGAAACGGAAACATCATCCAAGAACTCGAAGGAGCGTTTCGCGGCGCGGGGTGGAACGTCATCAAGGTCGTGTGGGGTGAGGATTGGGATCCACTTCTCGCCGACGACACGGACGGGTTGCTCGTCGAACGAATGAACGAAACCATCGACGGCGAGTGGCAAAAATACACCGTCGAACCCGGTAGCTACGCGCGCGAAAAATTCTTTGGGAAAGACCCGCGACTTTTGAAGATGGTCGAACATCTCAGCGACAAACAGATTGAACGACTGCGACTGGGCGGACACGATCCCGAAAAAATCTACGCGGCGTTCCGGGCTGCCGTAGAGCACAAAGGCCAACCAACCGTGGTCCTGGCTCGAACGATCAAGGGCTATGGACTTGGAGAAGCGGGCGAGGGGCGAAACGTCACGCACCAGCAGAAGAAACTCGACGAGGATGAGCTTCGCCATTTTCGCGACCGCTTTGACATTCCCATCCCGGACGACCAACTTTACGAGGCGCCGTTTTACCGACTCCCCAAGGACAGCGACGAATATAAATACATGATCGATCGGCGGATGGCGATGGGCGGATTCGTACCGCGTCGCCGCGTACGAGCAGCCGCCCTTCGCAAGCCCAACCCGGACACCTACGGCGAGTTTCTCAAGGGAACCGGCGATCGCGATGCCGCGACAACGATGGCCATGGTACGCTTGCTTACAAGACTCATGGACGACAAGGTAATCGGCAAGTTGATTGTCCCCATCGTTCCCGACGAGGCGCGCACCTTCGGGATGGATGCCCTGTTTCGCAAGTACGGCATCTACGCCCACGCCGGTCAAAACTACGAACCGGTCGATTCCAACATGTTCCTGTATTATCGTGAGAGCCAGGACGGGCAAATCCTCGAAGAAGGAATTACCGAGGCGGGAGCGATGGCGTCGTTCACGGCGGCCGGGACCGCCAACGTCACCCACAGTATCAACACCATCCCGTTTTTTCTGTTCTACTCGATGTTCGGGTTTCAGCGCATCGCCGACTCGATCTGGGCAGCCGCCGACTCGCGCGCTCGCGGTTTTCTGATCGGTTGTACGGCCGGTCGAACCACGCTCGCCGGCGAGGGTTTGCAGCATCAGGATGGTCAAAGTCATTTACTCGCCACAGCCTTTCCCAACGTCATGGCGTATGACCCGGCGTTTGCCTATGAAATCGCCGTGATCGTTCGAGATGGAATCAAACGGATGTATCACGACCGGGAGCCGGTCTTCTACTACATCACGGTGCAAAACGAAGTCTACCCGCATCCTCCCATGCCCGACGACGTCGAGGAAGGGATTCTTGCGGGCTTGTACAAGTATAAAGCGGCGGAAAACCCCGGGGAAAAACCACGTATTCACCTTTTTGGAAGCGGGTCGATTCTTCGTGAGGCGATCGCCGCGCAGGAAATCCTCGGCGAGCAGTTCGGCGTTGCTGCCGACGTGTGGAGCGCAACGAGCTACACGCTTTTGCGCCGCGAGGCGCTGGCGTGCGAACGATGGAACATGCTCCACCCGAACGAGACGGCGCGGGTTCCCTTCGTGCAGAAAGTTCTCGCGGACCAGCCGTGGCCGATCGTTGCCACCGGGGATTACATGAAAGCGGTTCCCGATCAGATCGCCCGATGGGCTCCGGCGGGGTTCCACTCCCTGGGAACGGACGGGTTTGGTCGAAGTGAGGCGCGGGCGGAATTGCGCGACTACTTCGAGATTGATCGCAAGTACGTCACCTTAGCAGCCCTGCAACAGCTCGCTCAAATCGGACAGTTCGATGCCCAAAAGATTCCACTGGCTGTCAAAAAACTCGACATCAACCCCCAAAAACCGGACCCAACCGCCCCACCCGAACCCGACACGCTTGCTGAGGGATAAAACGGAGGCGCAGACGCATCGAACGAGACGATTGCTGACCGTCTGTGATAGATGGCCCCTCCCGCAGACGGGTCTGGTAAACGGAAGCGCCTCTCGCCACGGCAAGAAACTCGCACTTCGACGGCAAAATGGGCTATAATCTCCACGGGGGTTGCTTACCTCGGGTGCAGAGCGAGATGCCGCACAAGTGGGACGTCGCAGCTACGTCTTGGAGTTCGGTTCGTCGATTCAGAGCCCCGACGGTGAGGGAGTGGATATCGCCAACCCCGACAATCAGGCGTGATCAAGCGCAAGGGCCCAAGAGTCGGCAGGCAAGAGGCGGCAGGTGATGGTTCCGACGGAAAAACCACTCGACAATCCGATTAACTGGTCCTTTAAGGTGGCCCGAATCTGGGCGATTGATGTCCGCGTCCATGTTGTATTCATCATCGCCGCGTTCGTCCTGCTCGCGATGGAACTCCCCAAGGAGGGAAGTGGCGACCCCCGATCGTTTGGACAGGTGGCGATCGACGCCTTGGGGATCTACGCGATTCTTTTCGCAATCGTTCTACTGCACGAGTTCGGGCACTGCTGGGGGGCAAGGCGCGTTGGAGGAGAGGCGGAGGAAATCCTGATTTGGCCACTTGGCGGGCTTGCATCGGTGAGTCCGCCCCACGACGCCCGGTCCCACTTGGTCACCGCGGTCGCAGGACCGACCGTCAATGTTATCATATGTGGAATCTTTTCCGGTGTGATCGTTCTTTGGGTCGGGCGTTTGGGCGCGGTTCCGTGGAACCCGATTCACCCGATGTGGCCCGCGGACACAAGCATCATCGCAACGCTGACAACGGCACAACTGTGGACGATTCGCGTCTTCGGATTAAGTTATTTCATTTTACTGATTAACATGCTACCTGTTTTCCCATTCGATGGCGGTCGGGTATTGCAATCCCTACTCTGGCCCTCCAAGGGATACCGCGAGTCGATGATGATCGCCACGGCCACGGGAATGATCGGGGCGATTGTTGTTGGAATCATCGGGTTTTTTCTGGAGGAAAGCTGGGTCTTGCTGATGATCGCAGGCTTTGGATATCTAACCTGCATGCAGCAGCGACGAATGATCCGAGAAGAAGCGACCTTTACAACGGACGAGTTCGGGTATGATTTTTCTCGTGGCTATGCGTCGTTTGATCAGCCGCAACAACGCATAAAAAAGCCCGGTCCGATTGCTCGCTGGAAAGTGAAACGATCCGAGCAGAAGGCGGAGCGCCAGCGATTAGAAAAAACCGCACACCAACAGCGAGTCGATGAAATCCTGCGAAAAATCGCCGCCGACGGGATCGATTCGCTCACGCCGTCCGAACGTCGCACGCTCGAAGCCGAGACTAAGCGTAAACGCTCAACCGATAACGACTGAACGATGCCGCGACATAACGCACGTTTGCGTTCAACTGCGTTTGATGCCACCATGTTCCCCATGACGGAAGTCGCTTTTCAACGGTGTATCGCCGCGTCATGCTCGGCGCGATACGGAATCGAGGAGGTTCTCTTTTCTTGTCCGAAGTGCGGGTCGCTTCTCGACGTACATTACGATTGGGATCGGGCGGAAGTCCCCGGGTCGCTCGCCACATTTGCATCACGTTGGGCGACATGTGGCCGCTCAACCGAAGCACGTGCGGACTACAGCGGCGTGTGGCGTTTTCGAGAATTGTTGCCCTTTGCGCCTCTCGAAAAACTGGTCACGCTTGGCGAAGGTCGAACGACACTCCAGCAGGCTGATTCGCTGGCGACAACGATCGGCATGAAATCAAAGAGTCTCTTCCTTCAATACGAAGGATTCAACCCCAGCGGGAGTTTCAAAGACAACGGAATGGCTGCGGCGTTTACCGTGGCGAGATTGCTGGGCAAGCGGCGCGTGGCATGTGCCTCCACCGGGAACACCAGTGCCTCTATGGCGCTTTTTTCGCGACACGCTCGTTCAAACGACGGGATTCCGCTTGAGGCGATTGTTTTCGTCGGCGGCGGAAAGATCGCTTTTGGTAAGCTCGCCCAGGCGCTGGACTTCGGCGCCAAGACGCTTCAAATCGAGGGCGATTTCGATACCTGCATGAAACTGGTGAGAGATGCCGCCCAAGCGCTTGACCTGTACTTGATGAACTCGGTCAATCCGTTTCGCCTCGAAGGACAGAAAACGATCATGTATCGCGTGCTGGAAGGTTTGGATTGGCAAGTCCCGGATTGGATCGTCGTACCAGGGGGCAACCTTGGAAACACGAGCGCTTTTGGAAAAGCATTCGTCGAACTGAACTATCTTGGACTGGTTGATCGCATCCCGCGCATCGTCATTGTAAATGCGGCGGGCGCGAACACGTTTTGTACGCTGGTTAACGAACACGGGTTGCGTTGGAATGATGGTCAGTGGGATCGGCCCTGCGTCGACGATTACCAGTGCCGGATGAATAAGGCGAATTACGAGGCGCACACGGTGGCCAGCGCTATTGAAATCGGACGACCGGTCAACCTGACCAAGGCATTGCGAACGCTGGATGCAATGGATGGTATAGTGCGACAGGTTACCGACAACGAGATTCTGGATGCCAAGGCGCTGGTTGGGGCTCACGGATACGGGTGTGAGCCTGCAAGCGCCGCTTCGGTGGCCGGACTTCGATTGCTCCTTAAGGAAAAGGTGATTTCGCCGTCTGATCGCGTGGTCTGCATCCTAACGGGGCATGCTTTGAAAGACGCATCGACCACGGTCGACTATCATTGCGCAAAAACCAGTGTGGGCTGCTTCGTCAATGCGCCGATCCAATGCCCGACCAACATCGACGCCATCGCAAAAACCCTGAATGCGGGGGATCGACGATGAGAATTGCCGTCGCCGGTGCAACCGGTCGGATGGGACGGTGCGTTCTGGACCTTGCGGGAAAAGATCGCCGGTTTGAGATCGTCTCGGCGATCACTGTGGGGAATGATCCGCGGGCCGGCGGTTGTATCCGCGTCGGGGACCATAGCGTTGAGCTGACCACCAAACTTGAATCCCCGTGCGACGCGCTGATTGACTTTACCATAGCCGGCGCGACCGCGTATCTTCTTGCACAATGTGAGCACCTGCAAGTCCCCATGATTATCGGGGCAACGGGGCACAACGCAGAACAACTGGCGCGCATTCAACAGGGCGCACATCTAATCCCGATTGTCAAGGCTTGCAATTTCAGTTCCGGTATACAAGCGATCCTGGACATCGTCCCATCGCTCGTTCATTCTTTGGGAGTTGGGTACGATATCGAGGTCGTGGAAACCCATCATCGCAATAAAATTGATGCGCCAAGCGGAACGGCCCTGACCATCGTGGAGCAGCTCCTCGATGCGACGGGAAAAAGCGGAAGGAATGTGGTTTTTGGTCGTCACGGCGAGATGGGCGTTCGCCCCGAAGGTCAAATTGCAGTCCATGCGATTCGCCTTGGCGATCAATTCGGAACGCACGAGATCCATTTCAGCGGGCATGGCGAGACGATTACGATTCGACATACGGCCCATTCGCGTGAGACGTTTGCCGCCGGCGCGCTACGGGCGGCGGCATGGATCGAAGGAAAGTCCGCGGGCTTTTACACGATGCGCGATGTATTGCGACAGGCCGACTGAATCGTGGCATGGCGCTTTGCGAGGCATGGTTGTGGCGCACATGGTTTTCGACGCGCGCGATCCGCTCGACGGACCGCCGTGTTTGACGGAAGTGGCGAAGGAAACCGCGTTGGGCCAAGGCTCGCGGCTCGCTACACCATCACGTACCCCGCTCTAAACAAAGAGCGGTTTGTGACGGGGTTTCAACCCACCTCTCGTTTTTGGAAGAGCGCAATCGCCAAACTGAGGACGCCGAGCGTGATGAGTCCCGCGTACGCGGTGGCGTAACCTACGTATACGAATGGCACCGCGGTCTCGGCAGTTCCGACCGCCAATCCATCCGCCACCCAAAGCGGTCCAACATTGGGGACAAGGTGGTATGCGCAAGATGCCAGTGTGCTGGTGTCGCTGTGCTGACCAAATGCGTAATCCGAGACGATCCCCAAGCCCAAAACCGCCGTGCATAGTATAAGCGTGGTGAGTTGTCCGCACCGCGTTGAAGCCGTCACTGCAACCGAAGCGGTCATCATCACGGCGAGCCATACGAGAAACGTCGCTATAATCACCTGGCCGCCAACCAAATTGCTGGCGAAAGGAATCACCTCCCATTGTTTTCCGAACATCCCGACAAGCGCGACTGCAATGGTCAACAGCGGGGTGACGATCGCGACCGTGGTGGTGGCGAAGTGCCACCCGTAGAAATAATTGCAAAAGGCCCCGACAACAAACGCAACAAGAATCGCCCCGCCGCCAAAGACCCAAACCGGATGGTCCCAGGGCGTGGTCGAGGTCTGCATGACGCCATGACGGACCGACAGGATGAAAACAAGTGAAGCCAGGTAGAATGCGACGGCAAGCGCGGCGATCAGTCCCGCAAATTTTCCGAGAATGAATACCGGCCGGCTGACGGGCTTGGAAATCACAGTTAAAACCGTCTTGTTCTCGATTTCGCGGCTCACCACGCCGGTTGCACTAAAGGCGGACAAGAACAATCCGCTCAGCAGGAGCGTAGATAGTCCAAGGTCCAACAGGAGTTTGTCGTCGTCCTCGAGGGTGAATCCAGCCAGCGAGACGTTGAGGATCATCAGGAGCGTTGTGGCAATCAGGATGACGCCGTAGATCGGCTGTCGCACCGTCTCGACAAACGTGTTCATGGCGAGTGTGTAAAAACGCTGAAACATGGTTTTTCCTGGCGATCTCAGGCGACAGGGCTTACAATGCACTCTCGCTGAATCTTGTGCGTTTTGTCTGGAATGGCTATGGTCCGCCGGGGCGACCAGCTCCAGATTAACCGCCGGGTATTGTCCTCCCACAGGGTACGCAGTTGCGGAGCCTCGGGTTCGCAGGACAGACCGTCGAGGGAAACCGTCGTAGGGCAATTGGGGCTGTTTGGCAGCCCCCAGGTTACGGAAAACATGGCTAAAGAAAACACGGCAGCTGATCGGCGGGCACAACACGTTGCGGCGTTGGGGTTTGTCCTGCAGACCATGGCGTTGGGATTGCTGATCGGGTTGTCGATCTGGAAGCATTCGGACGCGGTGGCCACGCTGGCCCGGTTTGTCGCGGCGGGTATCCCCATTTGGGTGATCCTTTTTCTGGTTTTCAAGCAGCTTACGCGTGTGGCTGCGGAACAACTCGAATCCGCGGAGCTTCGTCGCGCGCAGCAGGCGGGGGCGAGCGATGCGATTTTTGAGCTTGACGACGAAGCGCTCCTGATTGAGCAGAACAAGCTCCGTTGGATGATTCGGCTCCTTCTTCCAGGTGTGACGGTTGTCATAGCGCTTGTTTTTTTGGTCGGGCATTTTGTGGGATGGGGTTGGACGCTGCAGAACGTTTTCAAGGAGGGCGGATTCTCTCGATCTTCTGATCCTACGCTGTTGATGTGGTTCATCGTGGTATCGGGGTTCGTTTGCTTCATGTTCTCAAGAGGGGCGATCGGACTGGCGCAACTGCCTAACTTCCGGTTGTTGCGTGCGGGGGCGAGCTACATGGCGGCGATTGCGGTGGGCTGTCTGCTGCTCGCTATTTCGCTGATGGCGGCGGAGAGTTTCCCCTGGACCGAGCCTCTTTTCTCCTACATCGTGCGTGTAGCGATGATTGTTTTGGGGATCGAGTTTGCGGCCAACTTCGTCCTTGATTTTTACCGTCCCAGAGCTGCGGGTGTTGTTCCCCGGCCATCTTTTGACAGCCGCCTTCTTGGATTAATCGGTGAACCGGGCAGCATCGCCAAGTCGATCGCTGACACCGTGAATTACCAGTTCGGTTTCGAAGTCAGCTCGACGTGGTTTTATCAGCTTTTGCAGCGTTGCTTGTTTCCCCTGATGGTGGGGACGTGTGTGATTGTTATTGCTCTTAGCAGCGTTGTTGTGGTCAATGCCGACGAGCAGGTTATTGTGGAGCGTTGGGGACAACCGCTGGGCAATCCGCCGACGATTCTTTCGCCTGGTATCCACCTGAAGATGCCGTTTCCGATCGACGCCGTGCAGCGAGCGCCGGTACGGCGTATCAAAGAGCTGGTCATCGGCGAGGCGGGTGACTCGGCAAGCGGTCATGCCAAGGAAGCGATTCTGTGGACCAAGTCTCACGACTTTGTCCCGGAAATGATGCTGCTGGTGGGTTCTGCAGAAAAGGAAGAAGGCGAATCACCCCCCCCCTCGTCTGCGTTTCCGGGAACCGAACCCCAAGAGCCTACTGAAACGGACGGCGCCGGGCGGAGCGTTCCGGTGGCTCTTCTTATGGTTTCAGTTCCGATCGAATATCGTGTCAAGGACATCCGCAAGTTTCTCTATAAGTACATGCGACCGGAAAAGATTATGGAGGAGACTGCGTATCGGTTTCTTTCCGACTACGCCGCCAGCGTTGACATTGACGCGTTGATGGGTCCGCAGCGTGGGGAGTTCAACAAAGCGCTGAAGGCGAAGTTGCAAGAGCGGTTGGACGCGTTGGACACCGGAATCGAAATCGTTTTCGCCGGACTTCGAGATGCCCATCCACCTGCCCAGAACCAGGTCGCGGAGGCCTTTCTCAACGTCATTACGGCCCAAACGACGAAAGCGGCGACCATTAACGCCGCGGAAGGCGAAGCTCACAAGATTCTGACCGCCGTTGCCGGAACGAGTGCGCGTGCGAAAGCATTGGATCAAGCCATCGTTGCGTTTCGTGCAATTGAGGCGGACCCGAAGGCTACGCCCCAGCAAATCGCCGAGGCAAAACAACGCGCCGAGGACCTGCTGATGGGCAATGCTTTCAAGGGCATTTCTCAACTGAGTGGAGAGGCGGCCAAGCAAATCGGCGAGGCGCGTGCGGCGGCGAGTCGGCGGGTCGCCACGGCGGCTGCGAAAGTTCGGGCGTTTTCGGCGGAGGTCGCCGCGTACGAGGCGGCCCCCGGTCTCTACGTACAACGAAAGCTTCTCGAGCCGTACCGGGCGATCGGCGCTGTTCGCAAGTACATGATTGTCGGAGACCCCGACAATGTCATTATCGAATACGAAACGGAAAAGCAGATCGGTCTGGATCGCATTCTCGAGGATGAAAAACAATAGCAACGCGGGACGGTTGACAGACCACCGGGAGTCTTGAAGACATGAAGAACATCGGAACGATACTGGCTGCGGTTTTCCTTCTGTGCGTGCTGCTGCTTTACATGTGCACCTTTCAGGTTCGCTTTACGCAGGTCGCGATCGTGAAGACGTGGGGCAAGCCCGCGAAGGAGGCGATTACCGAGCCGGGTCTTCGCTTTAAGTGGCCTGCGCCTATTCAGAGCGTGGTGTTGTACGACAAGCGCATTCGTACGCTTGAGGATCGAACGGAGGAGACGCGTACGGTCGACGGCAAGAATGTCCTTTTGACGACGTATACGCTTTGGCGCATCGCCGACCCGGGAAAGTTCCTAACAAACTTTCCGGATGGAGTCGGCGATGGCGAAAACAAGCTGCGGATTACGACGATGACCAACAAGCAGGCGGTGGTCGGTCAGCACCCCTTTGAGGCATTCGTATCGACCGACCCCCACATTCGTAAGCTGCACGAAATTGAAACAGAAATTCAAACCCGCGTCGCCAAGGATGTTACCGATGACTTGGGGATCGAGATTGTAGGGTTTGGCATTAAAAAACTCGGACTTCCTCAATCGGTCACCAGTGCGATTTTTGACAGCATGAAAGCGAGAGAGAAGAAAAAGGCGGACGGATATATCGCCGAAGGCGACGCCCGGGCGGCGGACATTCAAGCCAAGGCCAAGGCGACGGAGGCCCGCATTCTCGCCGCGGCCGATGGAAAGGTTCGCGAAATCGAAGCGGAGGCGGAGCAACGTGTCAGCGAATACTACAAGGAGTTCAACAAGTATCCGCAACTGCGAATTTTCTTGGATAAATTGCGGACCGTCCGTAAAGCATTGAGTCAGCGAACGACGCTGGTACTGGACATGGAAAAGCCGCCATTCGACGTTTTTTCCCAGGAAACAAGAAGCAAAGTACGCCCGAACGGGACCGAATGATGGTCCCGATCGCTTTGCTCTGAAGCAATGACGCGGAAAAACTTTGACGGATACGTCATCACGATGCGACCACGATCAGCACGGTGTTGATCGTCAGGTCCCGAGAGAGGATCATGCAACAACACGACACTGCAACAGACGAGCATGCCCATCGCAATCTCGACGAGCTGGAGGCGCCGCTGGACGCGGCCAACCAGTCGCTTGCCGATGCGTTGAAGGCGAGTTTTTCGATTCTCAAGGGGATCATGCTGGTTTTGGTCGTCCTGTTTCTCATCTCCAACATCCGTCGCGTGGAAAGTCATGAGCAGGCATTGTTGATTCGCCTCGGAACTCTCGAGCCGAAAGTTTATGATGCCGGTTTGGTCAAAGCGTTCCCCTTTCCAATTGACGAAGTACTGACACTCCCGACTCAAAAAAGCAACGAGCTTACGATCACCAGTCATTCGTTTCACCGCAGACCCGAGGAGATCGGCAAGCCGCTTTCATTCATTTCACGCGGATCGGCGGGACTCGACCCATCGCTTGATGGGGCACTGCTGACCGCCGACGCCGGACTCGTGCATGTGCAATGGAAAGTCGTGTACAAGATCGACCACGTAAGAGACTACGTTTCCAACATCGCCAGTAAAAAACTCGAAGCGGCGGAGTCGTTGATTCAAACGATGGTGGAAAACGCGGGGATCCACGTGGCGGCGGGAATGACGGCGGAGGAAGTCATCCGTACGAAAGTCGACGAGGTGCAGTCTCGCATGAAACAGCGCGTCAACGCAAGCCTCAGCGCGATCGACAGCGGCATCCGCGTTGACCACATTGAAATGGCGGAACCAACCCCCCCGATTCCCGTTCGTGCCGCGTTCGATAATACCCAACGCGCGGAAAACACCAAGCAAAAGCGGATCGATAACGCGGAACAGGCCGGCACCAAGCTGCTCAACGAAACCGCCGGTTCCGCCTACAAACGGGTCATTGCGGCATTGGACAAGGTCGAAGCGGGTGAGGCGGGCGCGCGGGACGAGCTTGACAACATTTTGATGACGCAGGTCGAGGGACGCGCGGGGCGCATGATTAAAGACGCCGGAAGCTATCTTTCGGTTGTTCTGGGACGAATACAGAGCGACGTCGAACTGTACCGGACGCTTGTTCCGGAGTTTGAGCGAAGTCCGGAGATTCTGGTCGGACGTTTGTGGGAGGACACCCGGCAACGGGTCTTCAGCAGCCCGGGTGTGACAAAGATCTGGCGCCCGATCGGAGCGGAGATTCGTCTTAAGATTCCCTATGATCGCAGGCAGGGGCAAAAAGAAGAAGC
>Ga0114931_10007729_pt1 | contig 13110 bp, 10 predicted proteins | sample 2SBtaG_FD_89579 | JGI IMG/M metagenome (GOLD analysis project Ga0114931, IMG submission 89579) | Deep subsurface microbial communities from Kolumbo volcano to uncover new lineages of life (NeLLi) - 2SBTROV14_V59a metaG | ecosystem: Environmental > Aquatic > Marine > Volcanic | place: Kolumbo... | reverse complement strand
GATGTACGCCCCGTGCCGCACCACCGTGCCGGCGCCGATGATGGTGGGTCCGGTAATGTATGCCCCCGGCTCAACGATTGCCCCCTCGGCGATGAAAATACCGTCGCTCATCAGATACGCGCCGGGGTGTACCGTACCGAAAATGCCGGGCTGCACATTCGCCGCCAGATATTCAGCGATGCGCGGCAAAACGTCCCACACATTTTCCAGCCCCTCAAAAATGGCGCGGTGTTCAAATTCGGTCAGGTCAAAATAGGTTTCGGGAGAAAATTCATTTTTCATTTTTCATTCTTTATTTGTATCTGTTCAGCCATAGGTTGGATAGAACGCAGATTCCGCAGATTGTGCGGATTTCCACGGATTTTCTTGAAAACAGTTTTTAAAAGTCTGTGCAAATCCCTATAATCCGCGTTAATCCGCGTTCTGTTCCACCTTCATTTTTAATTGATTTTCGGCTTCCGCCAAATGTTCAAGAGTATTGATACCCATCGTTTCCACCAAATTATCGGTGGTCAACGCACGGATAGTGTGCCCCTCTGCCACAGCAAGCGCCACCAAATCGGTGAGGTAATATTCCCCCTTCGCGCTGATGGTGATTTTCGGCAGAGTATCCCACAGCCAATCAGCGCGAATGCAATATACCCCGGTGTTCAATTCGTTGATTGCCAACTGTTCGGGAGTGCAATCCGCTTCTTCCACAATAGCGATGACATTTCCGGCATTATCGCGCACAATGCGCCCGAACCCGCGCGGATTGTCGGCGATAACAGTGAGCATGGTCAGTGGTGACGGATTTTCTGTCTGCGCCGCGACCAGTTTTTCCAGCGTTTCGGCAGTGAGCAGTGGCATATCGCCGTACAAAATCAGCACATCCCCGCGATGGCTTTTCAGTGCGTCCGCCGCTTGCGCCACAGCGTGCCCCGTGCCGAGTTGCTCAGCTTGCAGGGCGTAGCGCACGCCGTCACCGATAGTTTCGCGCACCAGTTCGGCGCGGTGGCCAACCACCAGCACAATTTCGGCGGGGTTGAGTGTCTGCACGGTGTCGATGACATGTTGCACCAGCGGTTTGTCCGCCAGCCGGTGCAGCACCTTCGGCAGGTCAGACTTCATACGGGTTCCCTTCCCCGCCGCAAGAATGATGACTGCAAGTTTGTTCATAGTTTTCCTTTACCAATCAAGTTGAATTTCTAAAATGGAACACTGAGTTACACAGAGTTTTCACAGAGAGCCTTGAGAAAAAATTTAATCAAAACGCATTGTGCATCTCTGTGGATACTCCGTGCTCTCTGTGTAATTTTTTAACGCTCAAACAGCTATGTTTCTCGGATTTCTGCCAGCGAGGCTTCAACAACCGCCGTGATTTCAGCCAAATCGTCCGCCGTTTCGCCTTCGACGCGCCAACTGAGCGCGGGTTGGGTGTTGGATGGCCGCACCAGCGCCCAGCCATGTTCAAAAAAGATTTTCACCCCGTCAATATCATCCTGCGGATACCGACTGAAACGCGATTTCAGCGCCGCCACCACCGCCGATTTTTTCTCGTCCGGACAAGCGATGCGATAATTCGGCGAGGTATGATAACGCGGCAAATCGGCAATCAGCGCGGAAAGCGGGTGCGATTGCCCCGCCAATAGATTGAGCAGATGTACCGTTGCCAAAATCGCGTCATCAAAGCGGAATTCGTCATCCAAAATGAAGATATGCCCCGCCGATTCGCCGCCGAGTTGCGCGCCGACTTTTTTCATCGTTTCGTGCACAAACGCGTACCCCACCGGCGCGGCGATTGCCGTTCCCCCGTGCGCCGAAACATCATCCGCCAGCGCACGGGTGCTGGATGCATCATGCACCACCGTCACCCCGCCGATTTGCGTCGCCATCTGCCGCGCCAGCAGCATAAGAATCACATCACCGAAATGCACACCGCCCCGGTCGTCAATCAACGCCACGCGGTCGCCGTCACCATCAAAGGCAAAGCCGCAATCGGCATTGTTTTTTTGAACCGCCGCCACTGCCGCCGCGAGTGCGTTTTCGGCGGTGGGGTCGGGGTTGCGGTTGGGAAATGAGCCGTCCAAATCGTTGAAAACTTCGATGACGGTGTGCCCCAGCCGCCGTAAAAACGCCGAAACCACCGCGCCGTTTGCGCCATTGCCGCCATCCACCACAATTTTCAGCGTGCGTCCGGGCATCACCCGCCGTTCCAGCGCATCAACATATGGTATCAGCACATCGCGGGGCATAGCCATCCCCTGCCCTGCGGGAAAATCGCCCGTCATCGCCAGCCGGTATAAATTTTGCAGTGTATCTCCGGTGAGCGTGCGGCGGTCATCCCGCAATTTAAAGCCGTTATCGGCAGGGGGATTGTGACTCGCCGTGACCATAATGCCGCCGCTTGCCTGAAAATAATCCGCCGCAAAATTGAGCGCGGGGGTGGGAACCAACCCCACATCGAACACGGTGGCGCCGGTGGCGGTCAGCCCGTTGATGAGCGTTTGGCTGATGCGCGGCGAACTTCGGCGCACATCGCGCCCCACCACCACGATGGGTTCGGATGCACTGGCGGCAAAGTGTGCGCCCATCGCTTGCCCAATGCGAAAAACCACGTCGTCGGGTAAATCGCGCTCGGCATTGCCGCGGATACTGAATTGTCGGAATATGTTTGGGTTCATCGGCTGCTCGTGATACGTGATACGTGATACGTGATACGTGATACGTGATACGTGATACGTGATACGTGAAGTGAGCATAACATCTGTGACACGATTGTCAAATCACGTTTCACGTTTTCATTTGTTATATTTCATATTTTAATTGACAGAGCGTTCACAGTCATTTATACTATTTTAAACTACAAAAAATATTATATCAATCAAAGGAGATGGAACGATGGCGATAAAGTATACATATGTTGGTCATGCAACACATTTACTGGATGTAAATGGCAAAAAGATTGTCATTGATCCGTTTTTTGGCGATAATCCCAGCACCGATAAGGCGGCGGATGCGGTACAAGCCGATTATATTTTGCTAACACATGGCCACTTCGACCATGTGGCGGATGCGGTGGCTATTGCCAAACGCACGGGTGCAACGGTGGTGAGCAATTTTGAAATCTCAAATTGGCTCGGGCAGCAAGGTGTACCTCAAGAGCAACTGCACGCGCAACACATTGGCGGGGGATTTAATTATGATTTTGGGTATGTAAAATTTACCATCGCCCATCACGGCTCCGGGCTGCCCGATGGCAGTGACGGCGGCAATCCGGCAGGGTTACTCATCACCGCTGACGGGAAAAAATTGTATTTTGCCGGTGATACCGGGCTGTTTTACAGCATGAAACTTTACGGCGAAGAAGGCATTGATTTTGCCGTACTTCCCATTGGCGATAATTTTACGATGGGCCCCGATGACGCACTGCGAGCAGTGAAATTGCTCACTCCCAAGGTCGTGGTTCCCAGCCATTATAACACGTGGGACCTCATTGCGCAGGATGCGGAAGCATGGAAAACACGGGTGGAAGCGGAAACCGGCTCGAAAGTGGTGGTGTTGAAACCGGGTGAATCGCTGAACGTGTAGCCGGTTGTAAAATTTTTCCGTATCGCAAAAAAGGAATCTTATGGCACCTTCATTGGGTGATGCCGTTAAACAGGCACAAAAAGTAAAAGCCAAATATGAACCTCATCTATTGAAAAAAAAGAATGTGGTTGGGGTAGGAGTGGGGTTCAAAAACACACCACAAGGCGAAAGCATCGCTATTATGGTGAATGTGTCGCAAAAAGAGCCGCTGTCGGCACTGGCAGAAGAAGACCGCATCCCCAAAACGCTCGATGATATTCCGGTGGATGTGGTGGCTGTGGGGGAAGTTCAGGCGTTTTAGACCATCGGTCACAGCCGGAAGTGTATTTCCCCGCCGATTTTGACCCTTCGCGGCCTATCGGACTACGCAAGATGCGACATCGGCAAACGTCAACAGAACCTAACCGCTGACAGCTGATGACTGACTGCCTTCAAAAAAGGAGACTGTATGGCACTGGATATCGGTGAAGTTGTTTCTACCAAACAAGCAAACGTGCAGCACCTCATTTCGCGCCGAAATGTGGTTGGGGTGGGCGTAGGATACAAAGTGACCACCGGCGGCCCTACCGATGAATTGTCGGTGGTGGTAAATGTGGCGCGAAAGTTACCGGTGGCACAGCTCACCGAATCTGACCTTGTCCCCAAAAAGATAAACGGTGTGCGCACCGATGTGGTCGAAACCGGCATCATCCACGCTTTTCAAGGGCATCGAGACCTATGGCGACCGACCATTCCCCCCGGCGTTTCGATTGGGCATTATGCCATCACTGCCGGCACATTCGGCTGTTTGGTGCGCCGGGGCGATGAGATTTTCATCCTCAGCAACAATCATGTGCTGGCAGATGTGAATGCCGGAAGCCCCGGAGACGCCATCATCCAGCCGGGGCGCTACGATGGCGGCACAGATGAAAACCGGGTGGCCACACTGGAAACCTTCATCCCGCTGGATTTTGGTGGTGAAGACCCCGGCTGCAATATTGCACAAAATACCGCCCGCGCATTGAATACATTGGCACGCTGGTTTGGTTCGCAACACCGGTTGCAGGCATACAAAGAGACTTCCGGCACAAATTTGGTTGATGCCGCGCTGGCTCGGCCGCTAGACCCGGATATGTTCACCCCGTTCATCTTTGAGGTTGGACGCCCAAAAGGGAGTCGCTCAATTGGGCTGGGAGAGAAAGTGAAAAAAAGCGGGCGCACCACCGGGTACACCGAGGGGCGCATTGTGCAGATTGATGTAACCACATCGGTGATGTACAATGGACGTGCCGCAACATTCAACGGGCAGTTGATGGCCGGCGCGATGTCTGCGCCGGGTGACTCCGGGTCGGCGGTGCTGGATGAGGAAGATTATGTGGTTGGCCTGCTTTTCGCCGGGTCGAACAACACCACGCTGATAAACCCCATCGAGCATGTGTTATCGGCATTGGATGTGGAGATTGTAACCTAAAAGACTCCGGCTCTGTTCACGGGTAATTTCAGAATGATAGCCTCATACAAAAAGCCCAAAAAAAAAGCCTCTCGATTGAGAGGCTTTTTTGAGCCATTTATGCTGCAATTTCTTCATCTTCCGGCGGCAATAGTGCCACCTCAATGCGCATTTCCAATTCAGAAATAGTGAATGGTTTTGCCAAAAACGATTGTTCTTCAACGATGGTATTCGGATTACCGCTCATAAACAATACCGGCACATCCGGGGCAACTTTATAAGCCGCGCGTGCCACATCAATCCCATTTTTTTCCGGCATACGAATATCAGACAATATCAAATCATATCGATTTGTGTTCAGCAAATGAATGGCATCTTGCCCATTATCGGCAAAATCTGCTTTGTGCCCCAATGCAGGCAATGCTTCCTTTAAAAAATCAATGATCGAACCATCATCATCTACCACTAAAATTCTTTTCATGGTTTCCCTACCTTTACCGTAAAGACATTGAATCTATTATAGCAAATTTTTCGCAAATTAGAATAAATATACCGTAAATATTTGCGACAGATATTTTGCTATTTGTATTTTCAGGCACAATCATCCTTTTTGTGCCAAAAATATCATTCGCGGGCTTTCCGCATAAAATAAAGATTGGTCATAATCGCCTAAAATTTCGGCAATAGTGAATCCTGCATCCGCCAACAATAGTTCCATTTCAAAGCGATGCACATACCGCATCGGAAATTTTAATATGCGGCGGCGAAGGTTGCCATCGGCATCTGTCTCATCCAAAAAGAATGTTACGTGCTGCACCTGTTCATCCAACTGCAATTGCCGCGATGAAAACCACTGTACCATGTGGTTTTCGGCTGTGGAAAATTGTCCTGCCAGTTCCACCCTGCCATCTGCTTCTGCCAATGCAGCGGGGTACGGATGATATACATCTACCACCAGCCAGCCGCCGCTCCGGAGATGGTTGTAGGCGGTTTTTAATGTGGCTTTTTGGTCAGCGATGGTTTCGCAGTGCATAAACGTGTTGACGGGGATGAATGCCAAGTCATAATCAGTGCGCGGTAATGTATAATTGCGCATATCGGCTTGCAAAAGCGTTGCCTGCTCACCGAAATTACCGGCATCGATTTTTTTTTGTGCCAACGCCAGCGCATCGGGTGAAATGTCAATGCCCGTTACACGAAATCCCGCTTCCAGCAGGGGCATTGTTACCCGCCCGGTACCGCACCCGATTTCTAAAATATCGGTGCCGGATTCCGCCGCGATAGTGAGCCACATGTCCACATCGTCGGTGCGGTCGGCGTAAATGATATCGTAATAGCGAGCGATGGTATCAAAGTTCGGGTCAGTCATCAGTCTGTTTCCATCGGCGACAAGTTGCCGGGAATGGAGAAATAGAAGCGGCTTCCCTGCCCTACGTCGCTTTCCAGCCAAATTTGGCCGTTATGCGCTTCGACAGCGAGTTTACAAAACGCTAATCCCAGCCCCACGCCCTGAATGGTTGCGTCGGTAGTGGCACGAGAAAATTTATCGAAAATACGCATTTGGCTGTCCGGGGCAATGCCGGGGCCGTCATCAACAACTGCGAAGATATATTCATCATCCGTTTTTATCAGTGAAACCGAAACATGGCCGCCGCCGGGGGTATATTTGATGGCATTATCCACCAAATTTACCAACACCCGCCGAATGATACTGTGGTCAAGATTGATGGTTGCAGCATCGTCAATATCCGTCGAAAAGGTCAACGTTATATCTTTAAACTCAGCCTGAGGAAATGTTTGTTCTCTGACGTTATCCAGCAATACCCTTATCGGCACAGGCACTATATTTAGCGGCAGTGTTCCCTGCTCTAATTTACTCAAGTCAAGCACGCTATCAATCAAATCGCGCAGGTATTGCCCACTGCGATTGGCAAGGCTGATAACTTCATTCAACTCTCCACGCACATCCGGGTCAGCAATATCTTGAATGAGCATATCCAACATTTGAACAGCACCCATCAGTGTGCCGGTTGGGCCACGCAGGTCGTGAACAATCATGTTGGTCAAATCTTGCCGCATAACCGCCATCTGTTGCTTCATCGTCACGTCGTATCCGGACCATTGGATGACCCGTTCGCCATTTAATTCGATATAGCGGGCGGTAATTTCCAGTGCCACTCGCTGCCCGTAAGCATCTTTTATTGAAATTTCTTCGGTGATGGTCTTTCCGGGCTTCAATGTGGCGGCGTGGCGGGTCAATGTTTTTTGCAGAATGCTGTCCAGCAGAGCCACATGGCTGCACACGATAACATCTTTTGGGCGGCGGAAAATTTGACACGCTTTGCGGTTGGCGTCGCAAATTTCCCCGTCGGGGCGGATAATCAACAGACAATCCGAGCTTTCTTCAAACAAGCTGGTATATCGCTTTTCAATATCCTGCAATCGCTGCCAAAGGCGGTAATCGTTGATAGCCACTGCTACTTGCTGCCCCAACGCCATTGCCGCGCGTTCATCTTCCGCACTGAAAGCATCGAAAGCATCGCTGGCAAAGGTGGCAATACCCAATTGACGCTCTCCCACAATTAACGGGATACCCAACCAGCCATGCCCGGTACAGCAATCGCTCACATCTTTAAACCACGATTCTTCTCGCTGCAAATCGGCGGTGCGGATGGACTTGCCATCTAGCACCAATTGGCGGGCAAAATCATTTTGATACAACTCCACCGAAAGTGTGTCCATATCGGTAACGGGGTTGGTGCCATAGGTACCTGCAACGGTCAGGTAGTCTTTCTCCCACAAAAAGATGACACCATGGTCAAAAGATATGATGCGGGCAAAATGTTCAAAAGCGATGGTCAGCAATTTTGACAGTGATGGCACGCGATGCAATTGTTGCACAAAACTCGCGATGGTATCAGCCAGTAACCGCTCTCGTTTTTCTTTTTGATACAATCGAATTTTTAAGATTGCGGTTGCAGCTTGTTCAGCGATGGAAGCGGCGAGATGTAAATGTGTATCGGAGAAATAGTTTTTGCGGGTGTGCGACAGGGTGAGAATCCCCATCAAAATTTCGTTTTCCAACACCGGCACGGCGATGACACTTTGGGCAGCAATACTGCTATCCTGATGGTCGTGTGATGCCCAACGCGGGTCGGAGGCGGTATCGCTGATGAGTGCCGGGCGATGATGCCGATACACCCATCCGGCCAGCCCTTCGCGCAAAATGAAGGTTGTTGTTTGTACTTCCATTACCGACACACTGGCGCCGTCCAACAGCCAGCCACGCGCGTTATCCACTTCTCCATTGAGCAACACAAAACTACCGCGTACCGCACCGGTAATGCGCACGGTCGCTTGCAACATGCGTCGAATTAAATCTTCAACCGTAAAAGCAGAATTTAACTCTCGGGTTGCCAAATACAGTAATGCCAGTTTTGAATCGGTTAGTTGTTGTTCCATAATGAATGACGCGTGATTAAGTGCTATCCGGTACTATTTTCATTATACCACACTTCCCTTCATTATGGCAGTATTGATTGCGCTTGTTGAAGTAAAATATCTGCCCGTGCCGAATTGCCCGCCTTTTTTTCGGCATTTGCCCAGTATTGCAGCACCCGAGCTTGCAATTCATTCGAGCCGCATTCTTCAGCATAAGCCAACGTTGCTTCAAACAACGATGTTGCCGGACGCCCGGCGGTCTCTGTTTCTGCTTGCCACCACAGCGACATTGCCAACCCACAGGTAATATCGCGAACCAGTTCGGGGGGGATTTTCTCCGTTGGGACAGATGACAATATTTGCTGCGCTTTTTGAAATTGTGTTGTGGCAACATCCCACGCGAATACGGTTAATGCTTGTTTGCCCGCGCGGATTAGCCACATTGCACCGACAAGCGGCTGTTGTGCCGCAAGAAAATGGTCGGCAATCAGTGCGGCATAAACGTCAACTTGCTCGCCATTAAATTCAATGAGCCAGTCTGCCAGTTGGGTATGGGACACCACCCGCATTGATGGCGACAAGGTGTCATAAATTGCCTGCTGCAAAGCAGCATGTTTGAAGATATACTCGCGGGTTTTGGCAAACGGAGACGATTCGCGCTGCAAAATTAGCCCGCGTTCCTGCAAATTTTCCAGCACCACATTGACCACTTCCACACTGATGGGCGCGGCATGCGCCTCGCGCATTTGTGCCAATGCAACATTCCAAAATGCGCGCCCGATGGCAGCCGCACGTTGCAGCATTTCTTGCTCAAGGGCGGGCAGCCGCGAAAATCGCTGTTGCAGGACGGCGTGCAAATCTGCGGGAAGGTGTATCGCCGCCAGTGCTTTTTCATCAACCCGCCACCGAGTGGGAAAAGGCAAAATAACACCATCGTCAATTAATAATTGAATTAACTCTTCCAGTAGCAGCGGATTCCCTTTCGATTTTGTTAATAACATTTGGTGTAAATCGGGGGGAATGACATGAATTTTGCGGAAAATCTGCCGGATTAATTGTGCCATCTGTGCCGAGTTGAGCGGTGGCAAAGATATTGTTTGCCGGTTGGGCTCATCGGCAGTTGCCCATTTCGGGTCACGCTCAAACAGTTGGGGTTGGGTGGTGCAAACAATCATCAGTGGCAGTTGGCGGCTTGCTTGCCACAGTTGGTTCAGCAACCGCAACGAGGCATCATCTGCCCAGTGAATATCCTCTAAAAGGAGTACCACAGGGCTGTCTGCATCTGCCAACATAGCGAAAAAATCTATCACAGCGGCTACTGCTGCCGCCAGTAACTTTTTTTCGGGTGCGGTGGGGTACGGCACGGGCACATCAGAAGAAAAACCGACAAGGCGTTCCAGATGGGTAGCCATCGTCTCGGCTGTTCCATCGGCGGCTTGGGTGAGGTTCAATATACCCTGCGATAGTTTTTGGCGGGTAATTTCGGTTGAATCGCTGGCGAAAATGCCAAAATAGAAGGTGAAAATATCCCGAAAAATCCAATACGGCAATTGTCGGGTGGGCAAACTGGCGCGTCCCTGCAACAGTCTGACGGTGCGCGGCTGCTCTTCCAGCCACCGGTCAAATTCAAACAGCAGCCGCGATTTTCCGATACCCGCCGTGCCACTGATGGTCAACAGTTGCCCCGCGCCATGACCGGCTGTATCGAATGCTGTCTGCAAGATTTTCATAGCATCGCTACGGCCAACCATTGTGGTTTCTACCCCTTCGATGCTGTGGCTGATAACCCGTACCGCATACGGTTTTGCGCCCGTTACTTCAAAAGCTCGCACATTTTGCGGCAAGAGTGAAATTTCATACAATTGTGGCATTTGCCGCACATAAAATACGCCTCGAACCTGGCGGTAGATGTGTTCTGAAATGAATATCCTGCCGGGAAAAGCGTAGGTTGCCAGCCCCCATGCAATCTCTACCACATCTCCCCAAACTTCAATTACCGAACGGGAAACATCGGCATGCCACAGTACCGACCCACCGTGCAATCCCATCGATACATTTAACGGCGGTAGTTGCACCGGTGGTGTTTGTTTTTCTACCCAATCTTGATGAAGACGCGCTGTTATTTTTCGAATGTCGAGCCCGGCACGAATAGCCCATTCGGTTTCGTTTTGACGGGGGGCATCGGCGCCAAAAACCGCTATCAGTGTGTATCCGTTGCGAGAGACAACGATTCCACCATTTTCTGCAATCCGCGCATCAAGGTGCTGCCACAATTCGGCGGCGAATTTCTCTGCCTCATCTGCTCTCAACGCATCGCAAAACAGCCGCATTCCGGAAAAACGCGCAACCAACACCGTAACATCACGCGCTTCGACGGGGTGCGCCGACATTTGGGGGGCTGTGTGCCGCAATCGGCGCAGTGCTTGCAATGATGTATCAACCACATCAGACCCCAATATATCTCGATGTGCCTCGAGCGCAGAAATTGCTTTATTTATGTAAGCAGCATCCATAATAATCCTTTACAATCCTTTTGCCGCAAAAAACCGTCATTCCGCCCGTCACTCACTGCCATTTTTGACGGAATAGATAGGCTTGGGTATCCTATTGGTTTGTGTAAAAATTTAAAAAATTGCAGTAAGTTTGAAAGGTATCATAATCAAATGACAACAATCAATCAAATTCGCCCGACACGTACATTTAAAGACTATCTGGGAATTGTGTTGCGCGGCTTTTTGATGGGTGCATCAGATGTGGTTCCCGGTGTTTCGGGGGGCACGATGGCTTTTATTTTGGGAATATACGAAGAGCTGATTGATGCCATCAAATCAATCGACATAAAATTTTTTCGGTTGCTTTTAACGTTAAAATTTAAAGAAGCTTTGGAGATTGTGCCGTGGAAATTTTTGCTATCGGTGCTGACCGGCATTCTGTTGGCGATATTTTCGCTGGCCAAAGGGCTGGAATGGCTGTTGGAAAATAAGCCTGTTTTGCTGTGGTCATTCTTTTTCGGGTTGGTATTGGCATCGGTGCTGATGGTGAGCAAACGGATCACTCGCTGGCATGCCGGCACCATTACTGCCGTGCTGTTGGCTACTCTGGGAGCATACTGGCTGGTGGGATTGGTTCCCACCGAAACCCCAACCGCCCCGTGGTTCGTTTTTTTAAGCGGAGCTATCGCCATTTGTGCTATGATTTTGCCGGGTATTTCCGGGTCATTCATTTTAGTTTTGCTGGGAAAATATCAATACATTTTAAGTGCCGTCAACCAGCGCGATTTTGTAACGCTGGCAATTTTTGCCGTGGGTGCGGGTCTCGGTATCATCACCTTCGCCCAGTTGCTCAGTTGGCTTTTTAAGCGACATCACAATTTAACCATCGCCATGCTCACCGGGTTGATGCTCGGCTCGTTGCGCAAGGTTTGGCCATGGAAAGAAACCCTGTCTACCATCGCCGACCGGCACGGCAACTTGATTCCAGTGGAACAAGTGAACGTTTTACCTGCCGCACTCACTGCAGATGTGGGGTTTGCCATCGCGTTGGCAGTGCTGGGGTTTGCCATCGTTTTCGCAATGGAAAACATCGCCTCGCGGCAAACTGCCCAATGAGAAGATTTTTCAAATGGTTTGACTCGCCTTTGCCTGCATGGTATAGTCTTTTTATAGAAGATTAGCTTCCTCAAACCGCTCTATTTCCGGAGGATTACCCATAAAAATGAATTGGACTCGTGTATTTTATATTGTGTTGGCTGTAGGCGTTGCCTCCTTCTTTTTCAGCCAACTGTTAATAGGCTCAAACACCACTGACATTAAACCTTTATCCGAAGTAGCTCAGCTGGCAAAAGAAGGGAAAATCACTGAAATTGTGGTGCAAGAAGATAACTTGCAAATTACCCTGCAAGGTGGTGCAACGGTCACATCTCGAAAAGAACCGAACGTGAGCATCGGCGAAACGTTGAAAAATCTAGGCGTCACCGATGAGCAAATTGCCAAAATAGATATAAAAGTTGCCCCGCCGAGTCAGTGGGGTGGCTGGATGACCCTGATTGGTACATTGTTGCCCCTCATTTTAATCGGGCTGTTCTTTTTCTTTATCCTGCGGCAGGCGCAGGGGTCAAACAATCAGGCGATGAGTTTTGGCAAAAGCCGCGCCCGCATGTTCACCGGCGACAAACCCACCGTCACCTTCGATGACGTGGCCGGCGCAGACGAAGCCAAAGAAGAACTCAACGAAGTCGTCGAATTCCTTCGTGAACCCGAAAAATTCATCTCTCTCGGGGCACGCATCCCCAAAGGCGTGCTGATGGTCGGGCCTCCCGGCTGCGGCAAAACCCTGATGGCAAAAGCCGTCTCCGGCGAAGCCGGTGTGCCCTTCTTCTCCATCTCCGGTTCGGAATTTGTGGAAATGTTTGTCGGCGTGGGTGCCAGCCGGGTGCGCGATTTGTTCGAGCAGGCAAAGCGCAACAGCCCCTGCATCATCTTTGTGGACGAAATTGATGCCGTCGGACGGCATCGCGGCGCGGGGTTGGGCGGTTCGCACGACGAGCGCGAACAGACGCTCAACCAAATTTTGGTGGAAATGGATGGGTTCGATACCGACACCAACGTGATTGTCATTGCCGCCACCAACCGCCCCGATATTCTCGACCCGGCGTTGCTGCGGCCGGGACG
>Ga0114931_10007728_pt1 | contig 13111 bp, 10 predicted proteins | sample 2SBtaG_FD_89579 | JGI IMG/M metagenome (GOLD analysis project Ga0114931, IMG submission 89579) | Deep subsurface microbial communities from Kolumbo volcano to uncover new lineages of life (NeLLi) - 2SBTROV14_V59a metaG | ecosystem: Environmental > Aquatic > Marine > Volcanic | place: Kolumbo... | reverse complement strand
CGGACTGTGTGAATTCCAGCAAGCTCGCGGTCGACGAGCTGACCATCGAAATACCCGGAGAGAGGATTCATGAGGTCTGTCTGGCCTTGCGTGATGAACCTGAATTCGGTTTCAGCATGCTGATCGACATCTGTGGCGTGGATTATCTGGAATATGGAGAAACGCCCTGGCAGGGCCGCCGCTTTGCCGTGGTCTATCACCTGCTGTCGATTAGCAACAACCAGCGTCTGCGCATACGCTGCTTTCTGGACGACGAACAACCGCGGGTGGTTTCGGTGCTCGATATCTGGGCTGCTGCCAACTGGTTTGAGCGTGAAGCCTTCGACCTGTTCGGCATTCTGTTCGATGGCCATCCTGATCTGCGCCGTCTGTTGACGGACTATGGTTTTATCGGCCATCCCTTCCGCAAGGACTTTCCACTCATCGGCAATGTTGAAATGCGCTACGACCCGGAAAAGCAACGGGTGATCTATGAGCCGGTCAGTATCGAAGCGCGTATTAATATTCCCCGCGTGATCCGGCACGATCACCGCTATGTCAACCCGGAAGAAAATAATGAGGTGAAGGGTGGCTGAAATCCGCAATTACACCATGAACTTTGGACCTCAGCATCCCTCGGCCCACGGTGTGCTGCGCCTGGTGCTGGAGATGGATGGCGAGGTGATCGAGCGGGCTGACCCGCATATCGGCTTGTTGCACCGCGGCACCGAAAAACTGGCGGAGAGCAAACACTACAGCCAGAGCATCGGGTATATGGACCGTCTCGACTATGTGTCCATCATGTGCAACGAACAGGGTTATGTGCTGGCCATGGAGAAGCTCCTGGGTATTCAGGCACCACTGCGGGCTCAATATATCCGGGTGATGTTCGCCGAAATCACCCGGATTCTTAATCATCTGCTGTGGCTGGGCGCTCACGCGCTGGACATCGGTGCCATGACGGTGTTCCTCTATGCTTTCCGGGAGCGCGAGGATTTGCTGGATTGCTATGAGGCGGTGTCCGGTGCCCGCCTGCATGCCACCTATTTCCGCCCCGGTGGCGTGTATCGCGATCTGCCGGATAGTATGCCCCAGTATCGGGTTTCCAGGTGGCACAATGCCAAAGACGTTGCCCGCCGTAATCACAATCGCCAGGGCTCCCTGCTGGATTTCCTGGAAGATTTTACCGAGCGTTTCCCCACCTACATAGATGAGTATGAAACCCTGTTGACCGATAACCGTATCTGGAAACAACGTACCGTTGGTATCGGTGTGGTGTCGCCGGAGCGTGCCTTGCAACTGGGTTTCACCGGCCCCATGCTGCGTGGTTCGGGGGTCGAGTGGGATCTGCGTAAGAAACAGCCCTATGAAGTTTATAACCGGCTGGATTTCGATATTCCGGTGGGCGCTACCGGCGACTGCTATGACCGTTACCTGGTGCGTGTTGAAGAAATGCGCCAGGCCAACCGCATCGTGCGCCAGTGTATCGACTGGCTGCGCGCGAACCCGGGTCCGGTGATGCTGGAAAACCACAAGGTCACGCCACCGCAGCGCACGGCGATGAAAGATGATATGGAATCGCTGATTCACCATTTCAAATTATTTACCGAAGGCTTCTGTATGCCGGAAGGTGAGGCCTATGCCGCAGTGGAACACACCAAGGGTGAGTTCGGGGTCTATATCGTGTCGGATGGCGCCAACAAGCCCTATCGTCTCAAGATACGGGCACCGGGTTACGTCCATCTTTCGGCGCTGGATGAAATGTGCCGTGGACACATGTTGGCCGATGTGGTTGCGATTATCGGTACTCAGGATATCGTTTTCGGGGAGGTGGATCGCTGATGTCTGCAAACCGGAAGAACAACATGTTGCTAAGCGATGAGGTATGCACCAGGATCGATCACTGGCTGGCCAAGTACCCGCAGGATAAAAAACAGTCTGCTGTATTGCCGGCACTCGATATCGTTCAGGCGGCCCATGGCGGTTCCCTGACGACAGCGTTGATGGATGCGGTGGCAGGCTATCTGGACATGCCGCCGATCGCTGTGTACGAAGTGGCTACCTTCTATAGCATGTTTGACCTGCAACCGGTCGGCAGGCACAAGATTTCCGTCTGCGATAATATTTCCTGCATGTTATGCGGCGGGGACGATATTGTCCGTCATATCGAAAACAAACTGGGTATCAAGCTGGGCGAGACCAGCGCAGATGGCAAATTTACCATGAAGCGCGAGGAAGAATGTCTGGCCGCATGCAGTGGTGCGCCTATGATGGTGGTGGACGGGCATTACTATGAAAAGCTGACACCTGAGAAGGTGGATGCCATTCTGGACGGTCTGGAGTAGCGATATGGCGAATCAAGTCTGTTTTACTACCCTCGAATTCGAGCAGCCCTGGACCCTGGAAAATTATCGCAAGGTGGGGGGCTACAAGGCCTGGGAAAAGATTCTGAAGAAGAAAATCTCACCTGAAGAGATCATCGATACGCTGAAAAAATCAGCGCTGCGGGGGCGCGGTGGTGCCGGTTTTCCCACGGGTCTGAAATGGAGCTTCATGCCCCGCCAGTCGCCCGGACAAAAATATATCGTTTGTAATTCGGATGAGAGCGAACCGGGTACCTGTAAGGATCGGGATATCCTGCGTTATAATCCCCATGCCGTGATCGAGGGGATGGCCATCGCGGGTTATGCCATCGGTGCCACGGTGGGCTATAACTATCTGCGCGGCGAGTTTCATCATGAACCTTTTGAACGTTTTGAGCATGCTCTGGCGGAGGCTCGCCAGGCGGGGCTGATTGGCGCTAATATCCAACATTCGGGCATCGATTTTGAACTGCATGCCCATCTGGGGGCTGGCGCCTATATCTGCGGCGAAGAAACAGCCCTGCTGGAATCCCTGGAGGGCAAGAAGGGGCAGCCCCGCTTCAAACCACCTTTTCCGGCCAACTTCGGTCTCTACGGTTGTCCCACTACCATAAACAATACCGAGACGCTGGCCTCCGTGCCGGCCATCATCCGCAAGGGTGGTGAGTGGTTTCTGGGCCTGGGGAAGCCCAATAACGGTGGTGAGAAGCTGTTTTCCGTTTCCGGGCATGTCAACAAACCCGGCAATTATGAGGTCCCGCTGGGAATACCTTTTAAAGAGTTGCTGGCATTGGCGGGAGGGGTGCGCGAAGGCCACCAGCTAAAGGCGGTGATCCCGGGTGGCTGCTCAATGCCGGTGATGCCTGCGGCGCATATTATGGATTGTGACATGGATTATGATTCGCTTTCCAAAGCCGGCTCGGCACTGGGCTCCGGTGGCGTCATCGTCATGGATGACAGTACCTGCATGGTCCAGGCCTTATTACGTATTTCGCGCTTTTACTATAAGGAATCCTGTGGTCAGTGTACGCCTTGTCGTGAAGGGACCGGCTGGATGTGGCGGATCATCAACAGGATTGAACAGGGGCAGGGACGTCCGGAGGATCTGGATCTCCTGGTCAAGACAGCGGGCCGTATCGAGGGACGGACGATCTGCGCCTTTGGTGATGCCGCGGCCTGGCCGGTACAAAGTTTTCTGCGCCATTTTCATGATGAGTTCGCCTACCATATAGAACACGGGCGCTGCCTGGTGGGACCGAATTCCGGCGGTGCCAATACGGAGCAGGCGGCATGAGTGCGACAGTGGATACGGTGCGGCAGGACAACATGATCAGTTTTGAGATCGACGGGCATGACCTCAAGGCCCCGCGTGGCGCTATGGTGATTGAGGCGGCGGATGCCGCCGGTATCGAGATCCCCCGTTTCTGTTATCACCGCAAATTGTCGGTTGCCGCCAATTGCCGTATGTGTCTGGTGGAAGTAGAAAAGGTGCCCAAGCCACTGCCGGCCTGCGCAACCCCGGTGACTGAGTGGATGAAAGTTTTTACCCGTTCTCCCAAGGCGATCGAAGCCCAACGCGGCATCATGGAGTTTCTGCTGATCAATCACCCCCTGGACTGCCCGATCTGCGATCAGGGTGGAGAATGTGATTTGCAGGAAATGTCCATCGGTTACGGTAATGACTTTTCCGAGTATCATGAAAGCAAGCGCGTGGTGCCGGATAAGAATATTGGCCCACCGATCGCCACCGAGATGACCCGCTGTATCCACTGCACCCGTTGTGTACGTTTTGGTGATGAAATTGCCGGCGTGCGGGAACTGGGTGCCACCGGTCGGGGTGAGAATACGCGGATAGGCACCTACATTGAACAGGCAGTGGCCTCGGAGGTTTCCGCTAATATCATTGATCTCTGTCCAGTGGGGGCGCTGACTTCCAAGCCGTTTCGTTTCACCGCCCGGGCCTGGGAAATGACCACTCGTGACGGTATCTCCGCCCATGATTGCATCGGCTCCAATCTGCATATCAAGCTGCGCCGCAATGAGGTGATGCGCGTTGACCCCCGTGTCAATGAAGCCATTAACGAAGAATGGCTTTCGGATCGCGACCGCTTTAGCTATGAAGGCCTGCATTCAGATCAACGTCTGTTGCATCCGATGATCAAACAGGAGGGGCAATGGCGGGAGACGGACTGGAGTACAGCCTTGCAGTTCGCGGTGAGCAGACTGCAGGCGGTGAAAGCACAGCAGGGCGGTGAGGGACTGGGCGCACTGCTTTCTCCCAATGCCACCCTTGAAGAGATGTATCTGCTGCAGAAACTGATGCGGGAGATGGGCAGCCAGAATATCGATCACCGCCTGCGGCAAATCGATTTTCGTTGCCAGGCAGACATGCCGCGCTTCCCGGCGCTGGGCCTGGAGCTTGCCGGGCTGGAACAGCTGGATGCTGCATTGCTGATTGGTTCCCATGTGCGCAAGGAGCAGCCCATCGCGGCCCTGCGTCTGCGCAAGGCAGCCGTCGCGGGCGCCGCCATTATGTTTGTCAACCCGCTTCGGCATGAATTTAATTTTCCGGTACAACGTAACGAGGTAACCGGTCTGGCAGGCATGGAGCACATGCTTGCCGGTGTGCTGAAACAACTGATGGCACAGGGCGGTACTGTAGTCCCCGACGGCCTCGGCAAGCTGCTGGATAAGGTGGTGGTCAATGAGGCGCATCGTGATATTGCCGCCCGCCTGAATAAGGCCGAGCGTGGTGTCGTGCTGCTGGGCAACCAGGCTGCCATGCATCCCGGTTATAGCACGCTGTGTGCCTTGGCACAGATGATTACCAGGACGAGCGGTGCCCGCATTGGATTTCTGACTGAGGGCGCCAACAGCGCCGGCGCCTGGCTGGCCGGTGCGCTACCTCATCGCCAGGCCGGAGGCCAGCGCTCCTCTGCTTGTGGTCAGAATGCGCTGGAGATGTTGCTCAAACCATGCAAAGCCTATGTGCTGCTCAATATCGAACCCGAACTGGATTGCGCCGATCCGGCGGCGGCCCTGGCTGCCCTGCAGGCGGCTTACAGTGTCGTCGCCCTGACCCCTTTTCGCAGTCAGACCATGGAAAGCTATGCCGATGTGCTGCTGCCGGTGGCACCCTTTACAGAAACCTCAGGTACCTTTGTTAATGTGGAGGGGCGTTGGCAGAGCTTTCAGGGGGTGGCCGCTCCCCGTGGTGAAGCACGGCCGGCATGGAAGGTCTTGCGGGTGCTGGGAAATCTGCTGGATCTGCGCCATTTCGACTACTTTTCTGCGGAGGAAATCCGCGACGAGATCGCAGCCCTGGAAACGGCTGCTCAGGCGAGCAGCACCTCCTGGCCACTGCCACCGCAGCTGGCGGACACACATGAAGGCCTTGTTCGTATCGCCGAAGTGCCACTTTATGCGGCAGATAACCTGGTGCGGCGAGCAGGCGCCTTGCAGCAGACCACGGATGCAGGTCGTGCCGAGGCAGTGATCTGTAGCTCCCAGGCCGGCAGGTTGGGTCTGGCGGATGGTGCACGGGTACTGGTCAGTGATGGGGATGAGCAGGTGAGCTTGCCGCTACGGGTGGACGAACGGGTACCCGATGCGGCCGTACTGATTCCCCAGGGTGTGCCTGGTACTGAAGGCCTGGGCCGGAATGGCGCCGGTATTGAATTGCAGAAGATCTGAAGCGGGGAACAGCGAGCGCAATGGACACCTTGTTGGCAATATGGAATTCCATCCCGGATGAATGGCGCAATCTTCTGGTGATCATCGGGGAGATTGTGCTCATCGTTGTGCCGATCATGTTATCGGTGGCCTACCTGACACTGGCGGAACGCAAGGTTATCGGTTATATCCAGGTGCGCATCGGCCCCAACCGGGTTGGCCCCAGAGGCCTGTTGCAGCCTATTGCCGATGGGTTGAAGCTGATGATGAAGGAAATTATTGTTCCGACACGGGCCAATCGTTTCCTGTTTCTTATGGCGCCCCTGCTGGCGCTGGCGCCGGCACTGGCCGCCTGGGCGGTGGTGCCCTTTGATGATGGTCTGGTGCTTGCCGATATTAATGCCGGGCTGTTGTATATTCTTGCACTGACTTCTCTGAGCGTCTACGGCATCATTATTGCGGGCTGGGCCTCAAATTCAAAATACGCTTTTCTCGGCGCCCTGCGTTCGGCAGCCCAGGTGGTGGCTTATGAAATTGCCATGGGATTTGCGCTGGTTTGTGTGCTGATGACGGCAGGCAGCCTCAATTTGGGGGATATCATCCGCGCTCAGCAGGGTAGCCTGTTGCACTGGTTCTGGTTGCCCCTGTTGCCCATGTTTTTTGTCTATTTTATTTCCGGGGTGGCGGAAACAAACCGTGCGCCCTTCGATGTGGCGGAAGGGGAGTCGGAAATCGTCGCCGGTTTTCATGTGGAGTATTCCGGGATGAGCTTTGCACTGTTTTTCCTGGCCGAGTATGCCAATATGATTCTGATTGCTGCCCTGGCGACAGTGATGTTTCTGGGGGGCTGGCTGTCACCCTTTCAGGGGATTCCGGTGCTGGAAAACCTGTTTTCCTGGGTGCCCGGGATGGTTTGGCTGCTGCTCAAGATGTCGGTATTTCTCTTTCTGTTTTTGTGGTTTCGGGCGACTTTTCCGCGCTACCGCTATGACCAGATCATGCGGTTGGGCTGGAAGGTCTTTATCCCTTTGACAATTGTCTGGATACTGGTCGTCGGTGCTGCCATTATGGTGCATCTGGGCCCATGGTTTGATTGATATGAACAACATACGACAGATCTTGAAAAGCTTGATCCTGGTGGAATTGTTTCGCGGTCTGCGGTTGACCGGCAAATACTTTTTCGCCAGGAAGATTACCGTACAGTATCCTGAAGAAAAAACGCCACAGTCGCCACGCTTTCGCGGCAAACATGCGCTACGGCGCTACCCCAATGGCGAGGAACGCTGTATTGCCTGCAAGCTTTGCGAGGCTGTCTGTCCTGCGTTGGCGATCACCATCGAGGCGGAGCCTCGTGAAGATGGTTCACGGCGGACCACCCGCTATGATATCGATTTGTTCAAGTGTATCTACTGCGGTTTTTGTGAAGAGGCCTGCCCGGTGGATGCCATTGTTGAAACCCGCATCTATGAATATCATTTTGAAAATCGCGGTGAGAATATCATGAGCAAGGATATGCTGTTGGCCATTGGGGATGAATGTGAGCAGCAGATCGCCGAGGATCGTGCCGCTGATGCGCCGTTCCGTTGATTGAATTGAAGAATATAGAGCTAAAAAGATAACGATAACAAAGCGATGAGTATCGAACCTATTCTATTTTATCTTTTTTCTGCCGTGCTGGTCTTCGCCGCGCTGCTGGTGATTAGTGTGAAAAACCCGGTATTTGCTGCCCTGTTTCTGGTGCTGGCGTTTTTTACCAGTGCAGCCATCTGGATGCTGCTGGAAGCAGAGTTTCTCTCTATCGTGCTGGTGCTGGTCTACGTTGGCGCTGTGATGGTGTTGTTTCTATTCGTGATCATGATGCTGGATATCAACCTGACGCCCTTGCGTGAAGGCTTTATCCGCTATCTGCCGGTGGGTATTTTTGTGGCTGTATTGATACTGGTGGAAATCGCCATGGTGGTCGGGCCGGCTAATTTTGGTTTGCAGCAGATTGCGGCGCCGGCAGGGCATCCTGCGGATTACAGCAATACCGCGGCACTGGGTGATGTCCTCTATACCGTTTACGTCTATCCCTTTGAAATCGCTGCGGTCATTCTGCTGGTGGCGATTATCGCCGCTATTTCCCTGACGATGCGTCGGCGGCCACAGACCAAATACCAGAACCCTGCCGAGCAAGTGAATGTCCGGCGCGCCAACCGGGTGCGGATGGTTAAAATGACAGCAGAAAAAAGAGAGCCTTAAAACAGACACGAGCTTAAATGGAGCGTTAATGATTGCCTTGTCGGATTTTCTTGTGTTGGGAGCGGTGCTGTTCTGTATCAGCCTGGCTGGTATTTTCCTCAATCGGAAAAACCTCATCATTCTGCTGATGTCCATTGAGTTGATGCTACTGGCGGTTAACATCAACTTCATTGCCTTTTCCCATTACCTGAACGAATTATCCGGGCAGATTTTCGTGTTTTTTATCCTGACAGTAGCGGCCGCTGAGGCGGCCATTGGCCTGGCGATTCTGATTGTGCTGTTTCGCAATCGCCATACCATCAATGTCAGCCATCTTGATACCTTAAAGGGCTGACGGGGGATACACCATGAAGGGAATTTATTTGACCATCGCACTGGCCCCGCTGGCAGGATCAATACTGGCCGGTCTGTTGGGAAAAAAGATCGGCCGTGCCGGTGCCCATGGTGTGACCATTGCCGGTGTCGCAGTGTCCTTTCTCCTGTCGCTGGTGGTCTACAAGCATATGGTGCTGGATGGCGCTGCACCCTTTAATGAGACCGTCTATACCTGGCTGATCAGCGATGGTATCCACTTTGAGATTGGTTTTCTGATCGACAAACTGACCACCCTGATGATGATGGTGGTGAGCTTTGTTTCGCTGATTGTCCACATTTATACCATCGGTTATATGCGGGATGATCCAGGTTATCAGCGCTTCTTCAGCTATATTGCGCTCTTTACCTTCTCCATGCTGATGCTGGTGATGTCCAACAATTTTGTCCAGCTGTTTTTTGGCTGGGAGGCGGTGGGACTGGTGTCCTATCTGCTGATCGGTTTCTGGTTTCAGCGGGAAACGGCGATTTACGCCAACCTCAAGGCTTTTTTGGTGAACCGGGTGGGAGACTTCGGTTTTTTGCTGGGTATCGCTGCAATACTGATGTACTTTAACAGTCTTGACTATGCGGATGTTTTTGCTGCCGCACCGCTGCTGCAGGATGTGACGATTCAGATCATCCCCGGGACAGACTGGTCATTGATGACGGTGATCGGTATCCTGCTGTTCATCGGCGCCATGGGTAAATCAGCACAGGTGCCGCTGCATGTCTGGTTGCCTGACTCCATGGAAGGCCCGACGCCCATTTCCGCGCTGATCCATGCCGCGACCATGGTGACGGCGGGCATCTTTATGGTGGCGCGCATGTCGCCCTTGTACGAACTTTCGGAGACCGCGCTCAGCTTCGTCCTGGTGATTGGCTCCATCACGGCCTTGTTTATGGGCTTTCTGGGTGTGGTGCAGAATGATATCAAGCGGGTTATCGCCTATTCCACCCTGTCGCAACTGGGGTATATGACGGTGGCCCTGGGCGTTTCTGCCTATGGTGCTGCAATTTTTCATTTGATGACCCATGCCTTTTTCAAGGCGCTGCTGTTCCTGGGCGCTGGTTCAGTGATCATCGCCATGCATCATGATCAGGATATCCGCAATATGGGCGGGCTGAAGAAGTATATGCCCATCACTTACTGGACTTTTCTGATCGGTTCACTGGCGTTGATCGGTTTCCCTGGCACTGCCGGTTTTTTCTCGAAGGATTCCATCATCGAGGCGGTCGAGGCCTCCCATCTGGCGGGTTCGGGTTTTGCCTATCTGTCGGTATTACTGGGGGTTTTTGTGACAGCACTCTATTCCTTCCGGCTGTTTTTCATCGTCTTCCACGGCCATGAGAGGATGGATCCCCACACCCGGGAACATTTGCGGGAATCACCCTGGGTGGTGACAGTACCCTTGGTGCTGCTGGCAATCCCTTCCTTGTTTATTGGTGCCATGACCGTAGAGCCACTGTTGTTTGGTGGTTATTTCGGCTCTGCAATTTTTGTACTGCCGGCGCACGATACCCTGGCGCACATCGGTGAGGAATTTACCGGGGCCTTCAGTTTTATCATGCATGGTCTCCTGGGCGGCCCCTTCTGGCTGGCCATGGCCGGTGTGCTGACCGCATGGTATGTCTACATGCGACGCCCCGAGATGGCTGATCAGTGCAAGACGCGTTTTATAAAACTCTATCATGTGCTCGATCGTAAATATGGTTTTGACGAATTCAATGAAATCTTTTTTGCCGGCGGCAGCCGCAAGACCGGGCGCCTGTTCTGGAAAGTGGGGGATCGCTTTGCGATCGACGGCATTATGGTTAACGGCACGGCAAAAAGCATTGGCTGGATCGCCGGCAAGATTCGCTATGTCCAGACCGGTTTTTTGTACCACTATGCCTTTGCCATGATCATCGGCCTGCTGGGGTTGATCACGGTGTTTGTCATATTCTAGGACACATTCAGCGGCTGTCTGAATCAATATAAAGTAACAACAGATATCACAATAAGGCGCATTGCATGTTTTCGGGATTTCCACTACTGAGTTTCGTCATCTGGCTACCCATCATCGGTGGTGTGGCGGCAATCCTCGTCGACAGGGGAGGGTCCTCAGGGAATATTGTTCGCTGGACGGCCCTGTTGTTTGCGCTGCTGACTTTTATCATTTCACTACCGCTTTACAGTGGGTTTGATCCGGCTACGTATCAGATGCAGTTTGTCGAGAAGGTCGCCTGGATCCCCACATTCAACATCAATTATCACCTGGGGGTGGATGGCCTTTCCATGCCCCTGATTCTGCTGACTACCTTCACTACCGTGCTGGTGGTGATTGCCAGTTGGGAGTCCATCCAGACCAAAGTGGGACAATACATGGCGGCCTTTCTGATTATGGAAGGCCTGATGAACTGCGTATTTGCAGCCCTGGATGGCATCCTGTTCTATGTTTTCTGGGAAGGCATGCTCATCCCGATGTTCCTGATTATCGGTGTCTGGGGCGGCCCGCATCGGGTGTATGCCGCGATGAAGTTCTTTCTCTATACCTTTCTTGGCTCCGTGCTATTGCTGGTGGCGCTGATCTATCTGTTCTTCCATACGGAGAGTTTTTCCATTCTCGATTTTCAGGCGGTGAAGATAGGGCTGTCCGCACAGATCCTGCTGTTCCTGGCTTTTCTGGTGGCCTTTGCAGTCAAGGTACCCATGTGGCCGGTGCATACCTGGTTACCGGATGCCCATGTGGAGGCACCCACAGGCGGTTCGGTGATCCTGGCAGCCATCATGCTGAAGATGGGGACCTATGGCTTTGCGCGCTTCATGCTGCCTATCACGCCCGATGCCAGCGCCCAGCTGGACGGTCTGATCATTTCTCTGTCGCTGATCGCTGTTGTCTATATTGCTCTGGTTGCCCTGGTACAGGAGGATATGAAAAAGCTCATAGCCTATTCCTCCATATCGCACATGGGGTTTGTTACCCTGGGATTTTTCCTGGTGTTTTCCATCGTTGCCACCAGCGGTAGTGCACAAGGCGCCGGTATGGGCATCGAGGGTGCGTTGGTGCAGATGATTTCCCATGGTTTCATATCCGGCGCCATGTTCCTCTGCGTGGGGGTGATGTATGACCGCATGCACAGCCGCCAGATCAGTGATTATGGCGGGGTGGTGAACACCATGCCCATCTTTGCCTCCTTTATGGTGCTGTTTGCTCTAGCCAATGCCGGCTTGCCGGGTACTTCGGGCTTCGTGGGGGAATTCATGGTGATCATGAGCGCCTTCAAGGCCAATTTCTGGTACGCCTTCTTTGCCGGTCTGACACTGATACTGGGCGCAGGCTATACCCTGTGGCTGGTCAAACGAGTGATCTTCGGTAAGGTGGCGAACGACAATGTTGCGGCCCTTACGGATCTCAATGGGCGTGAGGCAGTGGTACTGGGCTCATTGGCTGTGGCGGTGTTGCTGCTGGGTATCTGGCCGGAACCGCTGGTCAATATCATGCATGCCTCGGTCAGTCACCTGCTGGAACAGGTGACGGTAAGCAAACTATGAAGCCGGCAATGAGAATTCGCTAGGTGTCTTATGAATCAAATCCAGAAAGAATTGAACCATGAGCTTTGAATTTTCAGATGTAGTACCTGCTTTAGCGGAGATCTTTGTGCTGGTCATGGCCTGCATCGTGCTGGTAGTGGATCTCTTCCTGAACAGCCGCAATCGGGTGATCACCTATCTGTTGTGCCAGGCCACCCTGCTGGGGGCGACCATCCTGACGGTGGGTCTCCATGGCGATAAATCACAGCTGATTTTCAACGGGATGTTTATCAGTGACGGCATGAGCGATGTACTGAAGGTATTTATTTATCTGGTGACTGCCACAGTATTCCTCTATTCACGCGATTATCTGGTGGTGCGCAAGCTGTTCAAGGGCGAGTTTTTTGTGCTCGGACTGTTTGCGGTGTTGGGCATGATGATGATGGTATCTGCCCATAGTATGCTGACCCTCTATCTGGGTCTGGAGCTGCTATCGCTTTCATTGTATGCCATGGTGGCTATGCACCGCGACTCGGTGGCTGCTTCGGAAGCGGCGATGAAATACTTTATCCTTGGCGCCATTGCCTCCGGCATGTTGCTGTACGGGATGTCGCTGATCTATGGTGCCACCGGCAGTCTGGATATCGCGGTCATCAGCGACTATGTGCGCCAAAGTCCCGGTCATGACATGGTACTACTGCTGGGACTGACCTTTATCATCGTGGCGCTGGCCTTTAAGTTGGGCGCGGTTCCCTTTCATATGTGGATTCCGGATGTTTATCATGGCGCACCGACAGCGGTAACCCTTTACATCGGTACGGCCCCTAAGATTGCTGCCTTTGCCATGGTGATGCGCTTACTGGTGGATGGTCTCGGTGGTTTGCAGATGGAGTGGCGGGATATGTTGGTGATACTGGCGGTGCTCTCCATCGGCCTGGGGAATGTCATTGCCATCGCCCAGCACAACCTCAAGCGCATGCTGGCCTATTCG
>Ga0114931_10007727_pt1 | contig 13112 bp, 9 predicted proteins | sample 2SBtaG_FD_89579 | JGI IMG/M metagenome (GOLD analysis project Ga0114931, IMG submission 89579) | Deep subsurface microbial communities from Kolumbo volcano to uncover new lineages of life (NeLLi) - 2SBTROV14_V59a metaG | ecosystem: Environmental > Aquatic > Marine > Volcanic | place: Kolumbo... | reverse complement strand
CCTGATACCTGATACCTGATACCTGATGCCTGATGCCTGATGCCTGTACAACCTACCAATTAAACCCAACTCTCAACTCCCAATTACCGTTTGCTTTTTGCATTGAGCGCTGCTTGCAATAACCGGATCGTTATTTGTTGGCTGCCTCTTAGTTCCAAGCATGGCCGATGAAGCCGCCCCAGCCCGCCCGCTCCAAGCCGTGATCAATCCATGGACACTCCTTCCCGCCCGGTGGTGACCTTTCAGGGTGTTAGCAAGACATTCCGACAGGGCAAACAGACGGTCCACGCGTTGTCCGACCTCACGGCCAGCATCCAGGCCGGCAAGGTGACCGGCTTGATCGGCCCCGATGGGGCGGGAAAAACGACCACCCTGCGAATCCTGGCCGGCCTCTATAGACCCGATTCGGGGACGGCTCGGGTGCTGGGCATGGATGTCGCCAGCGACGCGCTAGCCGTGCAGGCGCGTGTTAGTTACATGCCCCAGCGGTTTGGCCTGTATGAGGATCTGACCGTGCGGGAGAATCTCAATCTGTACGCCGATCTGCAGGGAGTTCCGCCGGCCGCGCGGACGGAACGTTACCAGGAATTGATGGAGATGACCGGCCTGGCGCCGTTTCCCGATCGGCTCGCCGGCAGGCTGTCCGGCGGCATGAAACAAAAACTGGGCTTGGCCTGCGCGCTGGTGCATCCGCCGCCCCTGTTGTTGCTGGATGAACCAACCGTGGGCGTCGATCCCGTCTCGCGGCGCGAACTTTGGCAAATCGTCGACCGGTTTGTGCAAGAGCGGCAAACGACCGTGCTGGTCAGTACCGGGTATTTGGACGAGGCAGCGCGGTGCGATTGGCTCATCGTGCTGCACGAAGGAAAGCTCTTGCAGCAGGGCACTCCGCAGGCTTTTTGCGAACCGTTGCGAGGCAAGACTTTCCAGTTGCGCGTCCCGGGCATGAAACAACGCCACCTTCAGGCCCGCCTCGATGCGTGCGATCAGGTTTCCGATGCGGTGATCCAAGGCGATAGCGTTCGGGTGGTGACCTACGCGGCAACCGACCAACCGTGCCGCGAACTGTTCGCCGAGCATGAACAGCCGGTGCTGGAGCCGGTGCCGCCCCGTTTTGAAGACGCGTTCGTCACCCTGCTGAGCGCCCGGCGTCAGGACCATGCTACGGCTGCCGGCCTTGGGAAACCGGATCCGTTGCGGCCGGCCACCAGCGAAGGGGCCTTTCTGCCAACGCCCCGTCCGACGGAAACCGGCCTCTCCCAGCCAGCCCCGGTAATCCAGGTGGAGGGCGTCCAACGACGTTTTGGCGATTTCTATGCCGTGAAAGGCGTCACCTTCGAGGTCCAGCGAGGCGAAATCTTCGGCCTCCTGGGTGCCAATGGGGCGGGCAAAACGACTACTTTTCGCATGCTGTGCGGCCTGCTGCCCGCCAGCGCGGGAAAACTGCTGGTGGCGGGGGTCGACGTCCGCCGAACCGCGGCCCGGGCCCGCCAGCGGATTGGCTACATGGCGCAGAAATTTTCCCTCTACGGGGCCCTCAGCGTGACCGGCAATCTGCGGTTTTTTAGCAGTGCGTACCGCTTGCGAGGAGCCGCCCGCGAACAGCGTATCCGCTGGGCTTTGCGGCAGTTTGAACTCGAAGAAGTTGCCGCCACCACCTGCGGCAGCCTGCCGCTGGGCTTCAAGCAACGACTTTCGTTTGCCTGTGCGTTGATGCATGAACCGGAAATTCTTTTTTTGGACGAACCGACTTCCGGTGTCGATCCGTTGGCCCGTCGTGAATTCTGGCGCCGCACCAACCGCCTGGCCAACCAGGGAGTCACCGTGCTGGTCACCACCCATTTCATGGAAGAAGCGGAAAACTGCGACCGGGTGGCCATCATGGAATCGGGCGAGGTTCTGGCCCTGGACACGCCCGAGGCGATCAAAGGGCGGATGAAAACGGCCGACCAGCCCATGCCGACGATGGAGGATGCCTTCATCGCATTGATCAGCGCCCGGGAAGCGGGAGCAGCGCCATGAGCGGCAGCGGCCTCCGGCCGCCTCATCTTGAAACTGGTCGAGGTGGCTGGCCGATGCGCCTCGGCGGTCTGGTCCGCAAAGAATTCCTCCAGGTGCTGCGCGATCCCAGCGCGCTGGCCATCGCCCTGGTGTTGCCGGTGATCCTGATGCTGCTGTTCGGTTATGGGGTCTCGCTGGACTCCCAGCATGTCCCCATCGCCATGGTGGTCGATCAGCCCACCCCCGACACGATGCGTTTATGCGCGGAATTTGCACACTCGCCCTACCTGGCCCCCGTCACCATGCATGGTCTGCATGAGGCCCGCCAGGCGGTCATGCAGCGGCGGGTCGATGCGATCGTGCATCTGCGCGAGGACTTTACCGAAAAGCTCCGCCGTCCCGGAGGCGCGTCCATTCAGTTGATCGTCAATGGGGTCGACGCCAATTCGGCCCGCATCGTGACCGGTTATGTCGAGGGCGCGTATGCCAAGTGGCTGGAGCATGCCGCCCCGCTCGATGGGGCGCCTCCATCGGTCGCAGTCGTCGTGCAGTCCCGGGTCTGGTTCAACAGCAATGTGCTCAGTCGCAACTTCCTGGTCCCCGGCGTCATCGCGGTGGTGATGACCCTGATCGGCGCCCTGCTCACCGCGTTGCTGATGGCCCGGGAATGGGAGCGGGGCACCATGGAAGCTTTGCTGGTGACTCCCGTCTCGATGAACGAAATCTTGTTGGGCAAAATCATCCCTTATTTTCTGCTCGGCATGGGCGGCCTGGCCCTGTCGGTTGGCATGAGTTTCTGGCTGTTCAAGGTGCCGCTGCGCGGATCGTTGGTGGTGCTCGTGCTGGGTTCCATCCTGTTTCTGCTGACGGCGCTGGGCATGGGCCTGTTGATTTCCACGGTCACCCGGGTGCAATTCGTGGCCGGCCAGGTGGCGATCATCACGACATTCCTGCCTGCTTTTATCTTGTCGGGATTTATTTTCGATATCGGCAGCATGCCGTGGCCCATCCAGTGGATCACCCATATCATTCCGGCCCGCTATTATGTGTCGCTACTCAAGACCAACTTTCTGGCCGGGGATGTCTGGTCGGTGATTTTGCCCAACGCGGCGGCCCTGGTGGTGATGGCGACGATTTTTTTGGGTCTGACCCGCCGGCTTTCACGCAAACGGTTGGATTGACTAATGGCGGCTCCCCATGGCACGACTCATTGCCCTGATCATTAAGGAATTCCAGGTCCTGCTGAAGGATCCGCGCAGCCGGTTCGTAATCATCGGTCCGCCGCTGATCCAGTTGATTGTGTTTGGCTACGCGGCCACGTACGATGTCACCGACCTGCCCATCGCCATCTACAACGAGTGCCCGGGAGTCATTTCGCGCGACCTGGTGGCCCATTTCACTGGCTCGCCCAATTTTCGGCAGGTGGCCACGATTTCGCATGAGGGGGAAATCGGCCCCCTGATCGAAGCCAAGACGGCCCTGCTGGTCCTGCACGTGGGACCCCAATTCGAGCGCGCCCTGGCCCAGGGGACGCCGGCCCCACTGCAGGTGATTCTCGATGGCCGCGATTCCAACACGGCCCTGATCGCGCTCGGTTATGCCCGGACCATTCTGGCCAACGTCAATGCCCAGTGGGCCCGCCAGCGCGGGCTGCCTGGCCCGCCAGCCCGGCTGGAAGTCCGCTCCTGGTTCAATCCGAATTTGCAAAGTCGCTGGTTCATCGTGCCCGGGATTGTGGGCCTGCTGACGCTGGTGGTCACCATGCTGGTCACCGCCCTATCGGTTGCCAGGGAACGCGAACAGGGCACGTTCGATCAGCTCCTGGTGACCCCGTACCAGCCGTGGGAAATTCTGCTTGGCAAAGCGGTCCCCGGTTTTATCATTGGCACGCTGGAAGCGACCTTGATCATCCTGGCAACCGTGTATTGGTTTCAAGTCCCCCTGCAAGGGAACCTGGCCACGCTCTACCTGGGCGTGATGCTGTTTTTGATGTCGGCCATTGGCGTGGGGCTGATGATCTCCTCGCTGTCGATCACCCAACAGCAGGGATTGTTGGGCGCGTTTCTGTTTCTGGTGCCGGCGATTATCTTATCCGGTTTCTCCACCCCGATCGCCAACATGCCACCGCTGATTCAAAAGCTCACCCTCATCGACCCGCTGCGCTACTTCATGGTGATCCTGCGGAGTGTGTTCCTGCAAGATGCCCCTTTCGCGCTGCTGGTCAACCAGATGTGGCCGCTGGCAATCATCGGTCTGGTCAGTCTGACGCTGGCCGCCTGGCTGTTTCGCCAACGGATGTACTAACGGCTCACTCGCCCAGGCAAACGACCCGGCCGTCGACCAGGGTGACGATCGCGCGGCCGTGGCGGTTGATGGCCAGGCCCCAGGGGACCGGGGCGGCAGGCAACCCGACCGACCAGAGCGGCTGGCCGTCCGCCAGTTCGTAGGCCGTGACTTGCTGGCTGTCGGCCACCACCGCCGCATTGGCGCCGACCGCGATGGCCAGGCTGCCGGGAACCTCGTGTTGCCACAACGGCTGCTGGGACACTTTGAATTCGCCCCACACTTGGGTGACGTGCCTGGCGATTTTCTCATCGCTGACACAACGCGTCAGGGCCTGCCGGTCGAGCGGCGCGAATCCCAGCAACCGGCGGTTGTCGAGCCAGACGATGTCGTGCTTGCCGCTGTGGGCATGCACGATTTTTTTCTTCACCGTGCGGTCGTAGACGGGGTTTTCGGGCTGGGCATAAAAGGGCCGTCCGTAGGCGACCACCCGGTCGCCGACCAGGCTCAGCTCCCAACCGCGGGGGCTGGTCGACTGGCACTGAGCCAGCGGGGCCGGATCGTTCAGGCAGCGGCCATCTTGCAGGTCGTAGCGGGCGGGCGAAACGGCATTGCCGCCGGCCAGGTAAAGCTTGTCGCCATGAATGAGCAACTGCCCCTGCACGCTGACCCCCGTGTTGGCTGCGGCATCGAGATGGCCCGACGTGTCGTTGCACCAACGGACTGCGCCGCTGGCCGCGTCGAGCGCATAAACGTAGGTGCCATCGTAATTGGTCAGCCCGGCGGCGACGTAGGCGATGCCCGCCCGCACGCGCACGCCGCTGGAAGCGGGCCAGGTGGACAGCAGCCGCCCATAGACGGGAATCATTCGCTCGGCCGGCGCCGCTCGAAACCGCCATGCTTCCCGGCCGGTACGGGCCTCAAGGGCGTAGACCCAGCCATCGGCCGAACCGACCAGGGCGCGGCCTTCCCAGACGGTGGGCGGAAAACGAACCTCCGCGCCCGTAGGAGCCTGCCACCGCGGCTTTCCCGTCGTTGCATCCAGGGCCCGGACGACGCCGTCGGAGCCGGCCAGCAAAACCAGATCGCCCACCGCCACCGGCGCAGTCGGCCGGACCGGGGCGCTCCCGTTCGGCTTGGCCCCGTCCAGGTTGGCGGTCCACAACAGGTGGGCGCTGGCGGGAATCCGGGCGGCGGTGGTGGCTGTCGAGCGGTTGTTGGCCCGGAAGGTGGGCCAGTCGGCCGGCGTGGCCGGCAGGTCCGCGACCTTTTTCACCAGTTGGCGATTTGCCCGCAGTCGCGGCCGATAGTCGTGCTTGGGCGTGAAATCAAAGTCGCCCGCCGAGCCCACGCAGGTGACGCCATACAACGAAAGCTGGCAATCGCAGACATACGGCCACCAGTAAAGCAGTCCATTGGCCACGGTCACCCCATCCTGGCAGGAGGGCCGCATCGGCGAAACCCAGCGCTGATGTTCCGTGGCCAGGTCGAAGCGGATCGAACCGCCCATGGCCCGAAACAGAATGCTACGCAACGTGGCGTTGGGCCGGGTGCACGCGCGGCGGCCCACCGGCAGTTTGGCCAGCACCTGGCCGGTGAGCGGGTCGAATTTCTTGCTTACATTGTTGCCCCACGGACCGCTGATCGCCACCAGGCCGGTCGGATGGAGGATCAGCTGGTAATTGTCGTACGCATCCTGCCAGAGTAGCCGGCCATCGGCGGCGGCAACGGCTACCAGCCTTTCCAACTGGGGCCCGGCAAAATAAATCGCCTGGTCGCTGCATTTCATGTAGGCGACCGTGCGCCAGTTCGTCTGCCAGCCCTGCCGCTCCTGGTAGCTGCCCAGGGCCTGGAACAGGGCGGGCGCGTTCTGGGGGGTTTTACGCCAGACGACGTGGCCGTCGGCCGTGTCGAGGCAGGTCAAGAACCGCCCGAACCGGAAGGCGAACAAGCGGCCGTCCCGCATGCAGATCGCCCGTCCGTCGATCGGCTCGTCTTCATGATAGTGCCAAAGGATTTTGTGGGTCTCCGGGTCGATGGCCAACACATTCTGGCCAAAACCCCACGGATCGACCGGCTGGTTGAACCCCTTGGAGATTTCGTTCCAGGGCCAGCCGTGTCCGCGCCGGCGCCACTTCATCTCCTGGTCCCGGTTCTCCTGGCCGCCGGTCATGGCGAACAACACGCCCTTCTCCATTCCCATCCATTTCCAGAAGGTGCCGCCGGCCAGATCGACTGGCGGCCGGATCTCTCCCTTGAGCTGGCCGGTCGCCGTATCGATGCGCTTGCACGACTGATCGTCGCCCAGGTAGAGCGTCGTGTCGGTGGCGATCAGCGTATTGCGGTGCAGCATCAGTCCCTCGGGCAGTTTTCGCCGCCAGAGCTCGGTGCCGTTGTAACCGTTGTAGGCGACCAGTGTGTCGAGCAGCGGTTCCTCGCGTTGGTGCCAGGCGACATGGCCGAAGGCCTTGAACACGCGCCCGGCAGCGGCCACGGTCGCCTGGGGCGCCGGGCCGTAACGCGGGTTGGCCAGAAACTGCGTCAGGTAGGGCGCCTGGATGAGCCGGTCCTGGGAGAGCGTATTGTTGTCCGGGCCATGGTATGGATGGGTCCACTGGTCCACGCCCGCGGGGACCGGCTTGGTCAGCTGTCGGCTGTCCGCCTGGCCGGACTGGTCCAGCCCAGACGGATCGATCCACGCCCGCCCGCGCGGCCGCAGAACCCGCAACACCTCGGCCTCGGAGACCTGGCTGGCCGCTTTGCCCAGTACCACCACTGCGTCGGCCAGATTGTCGGCCAGGTGGAGATGCGCCAGCGGCCCCTGGCCGACACAAAACCGCTCCGCCCCGAGCCCCGCCGCCGCGGCCGCCGCCCGGGCTTGCCGCACCTCGGCCGCCCGGGCCAACTGCGTGTACACCAACAGTTCGCTGCGCTGGGCCACTTCCAGCGCCAGCGCGCATGCGGTACCGGTTCTGCGGGCCCCGTCTGCGTGGGCAGCGTCACTTTGGCCAGCGTCCTGGTCCGCCCCAGCCAGAATCACGCACAGCCCCCGTTCCATCGCCACCTGCTGCAACAGCCGGTCGGCCTGCTCTCCGGCGGCCTGCTGCTCCGCCTCCAACGGGTGTCCGGCCTGCAAGGCGAGCAGCGCCAGCACAACACACAGCCAGCCCACCGGTGGTCTTCCATGCCCGCGCAGCCAGCTCTGCAAATGTGGCGAATTCCTTCGTCGCGGCAAGTCCTGTTTGCTGTCAACCATCGAACGATCTTTTGCTATGCACCGTTTTACTTGCGGGCCAACGTATCGAATCGGGCGCGGTCAAGATAGTCCTTCAGCTTCACATGGACGAAGGGACGCTTGTAGGCTTCGACATCCTTCTTGGCATACGAAACCCAGAATTCCAACTCCGTCGCGTCGTAAACGACGTCGAGGATATTATCTCCCTTGATAGGAATCTGGCAGGCCACGTCGATCATCGATTTGGCGTCGATCTTGCCGTACATTTGTTGCAAAGGGCCAAACGCACCACGGCCTTCGTCCTGATAGACCAGATTTTTCATTACCTTGGGGGCCAACTCGTCGGTTGGGTCGTTGTCCTTCCAAATGACCAGGTTCGGCGCGTGGGCCAACATCTTCACTGCCCGCCGCTGCTTGCCATCACCGACCACGTAGTGGTACTTCTTAATTCGCTGCGCTGACTTGAAGATGCCAACAGCCCGATCCAAATTGTCGGCGTCGTACAGAACCTGGCGGAAAAGGCTCGTAAAAGGCACCCCGTCGAGGTTAAACGGATAGTCGCTGCCCGGGGAGTCGCCCATCTCCGCGAGTACAATGCCCGCGGCATTCATGCCCGTGTTCGCGCCGATGTAGCCGGCAAAAGTGATGTTCACATGGGCAATGCCATGGTCGGGAAGATAGACGACGATGCAGGGGTAATCTTGCGCCTTGACATGCATATCCCAGTCGAGGTTTCGGGTTTGATAAAGGTGCCCATCTTTCGTCGCCGATCCCCAAGCGGCGATGCTACTGCAGGAATAGTTCGACACGGCGGAAACCGCCTGGACCCTCTGCAACATGGCCAGTGGCAAACCGGTGCCGTCGGCCATGCCACGGAGTTCCTCTTTGAAACGCCGGTCCGTATGCGGTGCCACCGCGGCCCAGGCAGCATCGAGCTTGGCGTCGGAATACCGCGACGGGTCGGCCGTTTGCACCAAAGCCATGAATGTCTTGGTTAGCGCAACGGCCTTGTCCTTGATCAGTTCACCCTGGGCGCGGCCCATTTCATAAGCCGATCCCCGCACGACGACGACCGGGATCCGATCGGCGCCATGGCCAACCGAGGTGAGATAGCCTTCGGCATGAACAAGCGAACCCATGCATAACCAGGCAAACGACAGGACAAGAACCATTAATCTCGACTTGGCCATTTTATTACTTTCGTACTAGAAAACATCGGTGGCGGAAATCTTCCCAGGATACTCTCACTGGGTAAAACGCATGCCGGCTTCGTCAGGGCCTCTTGCGGGGGATTCACAAAATCGTTTTTGGGCTGTCGTGGGATTCGCACGAATCTAACGCTGGCTGGATTGTACCCCAAAGGCCTCCTGGATACAAATTTTTGAGCCTCTGTCTTCTATACCCCCGAAAGGTATTGGTGCTTTGCCCCGCTTGGACACCGAGTGAATTTCAACAGCCAGCGTATCGCTCACCCCCAACGAGTTCAAGATGTCCACGGGCAAGTAGTATTTCGCCGAGCCGATGGTAGCGATCGTTCGCCGCCAGTGGATGCAAGTCGTTCGGCGAGCGATTGCATTCGAGGTTTGACGATTGACATTAGTAGCGCACCGCGTTATTATTGGCAAAGATGATCCGCACATTTGCCAGTAAGGAAACGGAGCGGCTATTCCAGCGGGATCCGGTCAAGCGGTTTGCTTCTTCTGTTCGGCGGTCCGCCTTGCGAAAATTGTTGCTGCTCGACGCGGCGGAATCGTTGAGTGATTTACGCATACCGCCTGGAAATCGGCTTGAGAAGCTCCGAGGGAATCGGCGCGGGCAATACAGCATACGCATTAACGACCAATGGCGCATCTGCTTCCAGTGGGATCGCGGGGATGCCTGCGAGGTTGAGATTGCGGATTACCACTGAGGAGTATTAGATGTCGCGGCGAAAACTCTCTCCGATCCATCCTGGGGAAGTCTTGCTGGAGGAATTTCTGGCCCCCATGGAGATTAGCCAGTATCGGCTGGCCAAGGATATCGGCGTCGCCCCCCGACGGATTAACGAGGTGGTGCGCGGCCAACGGTCAATTACCGCCGATACGGCCCTCCGGCTAGCACGCTATTTTCGCACAACCGATCGGTTCTGGATGAATTTACAGACGCGTTACGACCTGGAAATGGTGAAGGACCGATTAGGGAACCGACTGGATCAAGAAGTCACAGCTCTAGCGGATCCTCCTTGACCGAGTAGCCTCAACCGCCCAGACGAAGAGGCATGCCCGCGATACGACCTGGCACTGGTGAGATCGAGCGGCCATATCGCCTGATGTGGGTGTAACCCACGGCTGGAAGGAACGGTTGTCGTGTAGGGCTGGGGTGATCTATATTCAAGGAGCCCTTTTGGGCGAATCCTTCCCCCGAGCACGGCACTGGGCGAGGTTTCCTCTTCGAGTGCGCTGGCAGTCCCCGGCGAAGAATCACGATCAACGCATGATGAAAGTTCCCTCCAGAGGCGGCGGTTGGCAGGCGGTCCGGTACACCTGGCGCAAGGCCCGTGAAGTGGGCGGCGTTTGGAAATTGTGGCAGGCCATGCGGTCGAAGAACGCCTGCAAGACCTGTGCCCTGGGCATGGGCGGGCAACGCGGCGGCATGGTGAACGAGCTGGGACACTTCCCCGAGGTCTGCAAGAAGTCGCTGCAGGCCATGGCCGCCGACATGCAAGGGGCCATTGAGCCGAAGTTCTACCAGACGTACTCGATCGCCCAACTGCAGCGGTTCTCGTCCCGCGAACTGGAAGCTTGCGGGCGGATTGCGACGCCCCTGTTGTATGTCCGCGGCGAGGACCATTATCAGCCCATCACGTGGGAGGGCGCCTGCGCGCGGATCGTCGGCAAACTGAAGAGCGTGACGCCGGACGAGACCTTCTTCTACTTTAGCGGTCGCAGTTCGAACGAAGCGGGTTTTTTGCTGCAGCTCTTCGCCCGGGCCTACGGCACGAACAACGTCAACAACTGCAGCTACTACTGCCATCAGGCCTCCAGCGTGGGCCTGAGCACGTCGCTCGGCACGGGCACCGCCACCTTGCTGCTCGAAGATGTGGAGCGGGCGGATCTGGTGTTCGTCTGGGGCGGCAACCCGGCCAGCAACCATCCACGGCTGATGCGGACGTTGATGCAGGTCCGCCGCGCCGGCGGCAAGGTGATCGTCGTCAATCCGGTCATCGAAACCGGCCTGGTCAACTTCAGCGTGCCGAGCGATGTCCGCAGCCTGCTGTTCGGCAGCGAGATCGCGAACCTCACCATTCAGCCGCACATCGGCGGCGACCTGGCACTGCTCACGGGCCTGGCCAAGCGGATCCTGGAAATGGACGCCATGGACGAAGAGTTCGTCGCCCAATACACCAAGGGCTGGCCGCAACTGAAGGCACGGCTGGAAAGCGTGCCGTGGGACGAGATCGTTGAGAAATCCGGCACGGAGAAGGCCGAACTTGACCAGATGGCCGAGCTGTATGCCAAGGCCAGGCATGCGGTGTTCTCGTGGACGATGGGGATCACGCATCATCAGCATGGCGTGCGCAATGTGCAGGCGATCGCCAACCTGGCTTTGATGCGCGGCATGGTCGGCCGGCCGAACGCCGGGCTGCTGCCGATTCGCGGGCATTCCAATGTGCAGGGGATCGGTTCGATGGGCGTCACGCCGACGCTCAAACAGGCGGTTTTCGATCGGCTGGAACAGCACTTCCAGTTGAAACTGCCGGTGACGACGGGCCTGGATACGATGGCCTGCATGGAAGGCGCCGAGGCCGGACGGCAGAAAGTCGCGTTTTGTCTGGGGGGCAACCTTTATGGTTCGAACCCCGACTTGGGCTACGCCGCCAGGTCGCTGTCGAACCTGGAGCAGTTGGTGTACTTGAACACCACGCTCAACACGGGCCATGCCCATGCCTTGGCCGCCGAGACGATTATCCTGCCGGTGTTGGCACGCGACGAAGAACTGCAGCCAACGACGCAGGAGTCGATGTTCAACTATGTCCGGCTCAGCGACGGTGGACCCGCGCGGCACCAGGGGTTGCTTAGCGAAGTGCAAGTGATTGCGGCAATCGCCCGCGGTGTGCTGGGAGACGAGGGGCCAATCCCCTGGTCGGAGATGGAGAACCACGGCCGCATTCGCGCAGCCATTGCGGCCATCGTGCCGGGTTACGAGGCCATCGCTCAGATTGCCGAGAAGAAGCTCGAATTCCAGATCGGCGGCCGGACTTTCCACGAACCGAAATTCCCCACCGCCGATGGCCGCGCACAACTGCATGTGCATGATCTGCCCGGCCTGCGCGGTGGCGGTAGCGAACTGCGGCTGATGACCGTGCGCAGCGAAGGTCAGTTTAACACGGTGGTCTACGAAGATTACGACTTGTACCGCGGCCAGGAGCGTCGCGACGTGGTGCTGCTGCATCCTGACGATATCCGGCGGCTTGGCCTCCAGGCCGATCAACGGGTGACGGTGCATGGCGAAGGGGGCACGCTGGCCGGGCAACTCGTGCGGGCGTTCGAGAAGATCAAGCCGGGCAACGCCTTGATGTATTACCCCGAGGCCAACGCGGTGCTGCCGAGGAACCTGGACCCATTATCCAAAACGCCGGCGTTCAAGGGGTCGTTGATCCGTTTGGAAGCCACCCCAGCCACGACGCGATCCAAGTCTGAAGCCTGAAAGCAGAAGCCTGAAAGCAGACACTCAACCTACGGAGAAAATATAGGGAGAACAGGTCGCGCCATCCCATCCCCTAGATGACCTGTTTTTCCTGGCTGAGGTGTGTGTGTGGATTTCCGTCTGGATTTCCGTGTCTGGATTTCCGTGCCAATTTCATTTAGGTTTGGTAGGATGGCCAATACATGGTAAACTAGAGCTATGGCAACCGATATTGTTAATAAGTCTGAACTCGATGCTTTTCAGCGTTACATCGATGAACGCTGCGGAGGCTCTCTCCAGGGCCATTCACTCACAGAAGCAATCGAAGAATTTCGAGAGTATCAACAGCAGCTATTCGCTGTGCGAGAGCGGCTTCGCATTTCAGAAGAATCCGCCGAGCGTGAGGGGACAATGCCTCTCACTGAGAAACGTCTTAACGAGTTGTGCGATCAGTGGAAAGCGGAGTTGAAAGAAGAAGGGGTCATCGAGTAGATGCCACAAGCCGAATGGAGTTGTGAGGCAGTAGACGACCTTCGTGAAATTTTTCGTTACATCGCTTTCCAAGATCATCGGACAGAAGTCGCCAGAAAAGTGGTGTACAAAATTCGAGAGCACTGCGACCAATATGCCGAGCTGATTGCCGGTGGAAATGTTATTGGCACAGGGCGTTCTGATTTGCGAACAGGCGTTCGCAGCTTCACTCATCAACGATGGGTCGTTTTATTTCGTCCACTCGATGAAACCATTCGAGTGCTTGCTGTCTTTGACGGCAGCCGAGAATACGCCAAGATATTCGAGCAACGTGTCGAAGAATCTCATTAAAGATTCCAATAGCCTGAAAGCAGAAGCCTGAAAGTAGACTGAAAGCAGACACACAACCTACGGAGAGAATATAGGGAGAACAGGTCGCGCCATCCCATTCCCTATT
>Ga0114931_10007726_pt1 | contig 13112 bp, 8 predicted proteins | sample 2SBtaG_FD_89579 | JGI IMG/M metagenome (GOLD analysis project Ga0114931, IMG submission 89579) | Deep subsurface microbial communities from Kolumbo volcano to uncover new lineages of life (NeLLi) - 2SBTROV14_V59a metaG | ecosystem: Environmental > Aquatic > Marine > Volcanic | place: Kolumbo... | reverse complement strand
TGCCCTGCGACCTCAGGCGGTCGGCCCATGCTGCGTCGGCCAGCGCCCGCTCCCGATAGACGGCCAGGAAAGCACGGCCGCCCTCGCCCGCTTCAGCCTCGATATTTTCCAGACATTCCTCGACCAGATCCCGGCTTCGTATCGTGCCGGATGCGAGCTGGTCGGCCAGGTCTCTCAAAGGTTTCATTTTTCGTAGCTTCTGTTCAGCTTGCCGGCAGAAGTGCTTCCAGCGATTTCACAAAAAAGGTTTCCCGAGAAGAGATGGCCGCCTGTCGCCAGCAGCGACCCGCAGAGAATGCGCTGACGCCGAGCATGATTACCGGGCTGGACCGCCCCTCCTGATTTCCACTCTTGCCGTTTCCAGCAGTTAGAGCATTATCCGATCGGCAACAATCATATCAACCATTGATATGTTGGTAAAATATCAATACGGCGACTTCTCCGCCTGATTCCGCCGACTTGTTACTCCCGGACCCAGACTGGCCGCTGCCGAGGCAAACCGAATGATCACAGGATTCTTCAATGAAACCCCTCCAGAGGCAGAGAGCCTGCCGGGGCGCTTCCTTTTCGATCTCACCTTGACGGCGGCACCACCGCTCGATGTTGGCAATCCTGGCAGAGGCAAAGCCAGATCGGTCATGGTGACCGGTGGTGTTTTTGACGGCCCGCGCCTTCGGGGCGAGATCGTGGGCGGCGAAGACTGGATCATTGAATCCAGCAATGGCGTCCACAATCTCGACGTCAGACTAACACTCCTTACCACGGAGAATATCCCGATTCTGATGCGTTACAAAGGGTTCCGGCATGGACCGGAAGAGGTTATGGGGCGTCTTCTGCGAGGGGAGCCTGTGTCTCCCAGAGAGTATTATTTCAGAATTTGCGCAACTTTCATGACCGGTGATGCCGATCTGTCATGGCTCAATGGCGGCCCGGCCATCGGCTATGGAAGCCGCTCTGAAAACAGCGTCGACTACAGGCTTTACGAAATCCTGTAAGTCTTGCGCATCAAGCTGCCGGGGCATCACCGTGGATGTCATTGACGCAAAGGGCCTGTACTCTTGACAGGACAATTGGCAAAGGTAATAACAACGGCATTTGATATTTCACAAAGCTTTCACAAGAAATCCATGAACCAAATTCAGACTCTGGACGATGACACAAGGACGGTGAAATGACATTGGAAGCCCCGATCGATCGCTGGAAAGAGGCCATCCTGCCTGAATGGACCGACTACAACGGCCACATGAACGTCGCCTATTTCTCGCTCATTTTCGATCACGCGACCGACGTGTTCTACCCGCTGGTCGGACTCGGCAAACCCTATCGCGAGCGCACCGGAGATTCGACATTCGCCGTCGAGTGCCATATCACCTATGGCCGCGAAGCCAGTGTTGGCGACAATGTCGGGGTAACGACACAACTGCTGGGGTTTGACGAAAAGAGAATCCACTACTTCCACACCATGTACCACGCCGACAAAGGCTATCAGATGGCAACCCTGGAACAGCTTGCGGTCCACGTTGATCTTGCCAAGCGCAAAGTGTTCCCGATGCCTCGGGACTGCCAGGACAAGCTCGCGGATCTGTGGAAAAGCCATGAAGCGCTGCCGTTGCCCCGGGAGGTCGGCAGCGTGATGAAAGTCGGCTCCAAGTCCCGTTAACCTGCCGTCCGACCGTCGCTCCTGCATCTGAACGTCTCCGGCCATTTCTGCAGCTGTCGCGCAGGTCGGACCCGTGCGGATTCTTACGGGTTTCAGTTCTCCAATCGCTGCCTCGTGGCGGATTGGCCGCGCTGTCCGACCAGTTCAGCACAGCCGCCGTCCGCGACGCCACGGCGCCGAATGTCGTACACGGAGCGTGTTTTGATCTGAATCAATGCGGACGCGACCTCTCGACGCTATTTCAATCTCCCGGTGGGGATGGAAGCTGCGGATTAGCGTCATGTGACGGGATCCGGGTTGAATTCTTGCGAGGGGGGCATAGTAGTGCATTTCCCGATCCGGCACAGGTTCACCCTCCATTCGCTTTTTCGCCATTCGATGACATGGATTCCGTTTGGTCTGGCGACCCTCGTCGCGGTGGTCGCCATGCTGGCGCCTGTTGCGACAAATGCGCAGGAACCCGCCATCCAGAAGGGCGATGCAGTCTTCACCCGGTTCTCCGGCGCCAGGGACATCAAGGCCACCGACAATACCATCAGGACCGTCATAGACCTCGACGGCGTGGTTGCCAGCCTGCTTGAGTTGCGCAATCCCGGCACCCCGGGCCGCGGCCAGCAGTTGGGCGACATCAAGCAGCGCCTGCAGGTCACCGCAAAACAGGTTGGCCAGGTCTTCGGCATCGCGTTCGACAATGCGACGCCGCCAAACATCTACCTGACGGCAACATCGGCATTCGGCCTGCACCGGACAGCCGACAACAAAGACTGGATGGCTGGCATGTGGGGTCCGGGCGGCGGTCCCGGCACGGTCTGGAAACTGAATGCGGGCACCGGATACAAACCGGAGATCTTCGCGACGATCCAGACATCGGGCCGGAAAAATACCGGTGCCGGGCTCGGCAATATCGCCTTTGATCCCTGGAACAGGCAGCTTTATGTTTCCGATCTGGAAACCGGCATGATCCATCGCCTGCGGATCGATGACGGCACCGATCTTGGCCAATATGATCATGGCGTTGCCCGGGCAAATTTTGTCGACGGTCAAACTGGTGAGAACGGCCAGCTTCGCGCGCTCGGATTTGTCCGTGAAAACGCCGCCCGGACAGATTACTGCCCGTCAGGCACTTTCACACGTGATCCCAAATGCTGGAACCTGGCCGATTTCAGGCGCCGTGTGTGGGGCCTCGCGGTACGCCGTGACAAAACAAGCGGCGAGGTGCGGCTTTTTTATGCGTCCTGGGGCAGCCAGGGCTTTGGCCATCCCGACTTCAAACAGGCGCCGGACGAAGAAAAACAAAATGCGGTCTGGTCGGTCGCGATAGCCGGTGATGGCTCGTTCGACCCCGGCAATGTCCGCCGCGAATTCACCCTGCCCGGATTTTTCGTCCGCCAGGACGACATCATCCGAGCCGGAAAAAGCCACCCGGTGACCGATCTGGCCTTTGGCAATGCGAATGATCAGCGGATCATGCTGCTGGCCGAGCGTGGCGGCGTCATGAACCGGGGACTGTCCGCCAGATCCGCGTTCGCCAATCCTCATGAGGCGCGGGTATTGAGATATGTGCTCGGCGACAATGGCACCTGGCAGCCGGCGGGCCGTTATGATGTCGGCTTTTATGATCGCAAGAAGCACGGCCCGCCCTTTATCCGGGCTGGAGGTTCCGGCGGGGTCAGTTTCGGATTTGGCTATACGTCCAATGGTGCGATCGACGAAGACCGTGTCGACGATTTTGTCTGGATGTCCGGCGGACTGTTATGCAGCGCGCCTGGCCCCTGCTACGATCCGCAGACCGATAAATTTGGCGACACATCGGAAGTCAACGGTGTTCAGGGCACGCCGGCCGAGGGTATCGAGGCGGTCTCGCCGGTTGATCCGCTGTCGCCCTATCCGGCCACCGGAACGCCCTATCCGGCCAGGGGAATGAGCCTGTCCTATATTGTAGATCCTGCGATTGCCGGCCAGTCGACTGGCGCCAGCGGCAGCGGCGATATAGAGGTCTTCTCGCCGATCGCGATCACCGAAACGGCACCGCAGGATGTCGCGGAAGGCGCAGAACCACCCGGGTGGCCGCCTTCTCCCGGCGACCTCGCACCCGGCGGACCAGTTCCCGGCCCGATACCGCCACCCGGCGGGCCACCGCTACCGCCACCCGGCGGGCCGCCACCGCCGGGGGCCGGCGGGCCGCCACCGCCGGGGGCCGGCAACATCATCGTTCCGCCGCCGTTGCAGGTCGATATTGTCGATCTCGGGATCGAGAAGAAGCACGTCGGTGGAGCGTGCAAACCCGGCGGCAAATGCAGTTTTGAAATCACCGTCACCAACGTCGGCCAGGTGGATTACAAAGGCACGATCAGCTTCGTCGACACGTTGCCGGCCGTATGTACCTTTTCGTCTCAATTCGGCGGTCTTGCGGTCTGGATATGCGGACCGAAGGGCAGCAACAAGGTCACCTGCAAGCACACACCGGGCGTATCGATCAATCCCAATGTCAACCGGTTCGGGCCGGGTTCGCAAGTATCTGTCAGGATTACCGCCGATATCCCGGCAAACGCTGTCGGTCCGCTGGCCAAGAATTGTGGCAGCATCAAGGAAAATCCCAAGGTCCCGCAAAATGGCGGATTAAAGGCGAACGACAGGGCCTGTGCGGACATAACCTTGCCGGCACCTCAGAAAACCGGATCGGACCTGGCGATCAAGAAAGACATTGTCGGCATGATCCAGGCCTGCAAGCCGGATTCTGTTTGCAAGTTCGAAATAACGGTCACCAACAAGGGGCCTGCGCCGTTGACCCAACCGGTTGTCTTCGAGGACGCCATGCCGGTCGGCTGGAAATTCGTCAAACAGACCGGTGGCGGCTGGCAGCAATGCACGGTTGCCGGGCGGATTGTCAGATGCGAGACAAACCCGACCCTGTTGGTCAATCCGCCCGTTGTTGTGCTGAAACCGAATGAAACCATCAAACTCGGGCTGGAACTCAGGACGCCGCCGGCAAAAGCGGATTCCGCAAAGGTCTGGAACTGCGTCAAGGTCTTCCCCAATCCGCAGACCGGCGACAAGACGCCCGGCAACGACAAGTCCTGCGTCCTGCTCGATGTCCCGGGCGACCCGCCTATGCTGCGCGTGATCAAGAAAGGTCCGGCCAAGTGCTATCCCGGCAAGCCGTGCCACTATCAGGTCACTGTCGCGAACCCGGGGAAGCTGCCCTACAAGGGCGATGTTCAGCTCTTTGAACGGGTTTCGAATATCGCCGGACTGAATGCCAGCGACTGGGCGCCGAAAAACGTATGGACGTGCACGAAAAAGGCCGGCGGACTGCTGTGCGGCTACGGGACGGTCACCCTTCCAAAGAACAAATACCTGGCGCCGCTGAAAATAAAGATCGACGTGCCCGCCAACCTGCCGGCGCAAATCAAGTCGCTGGACAACTGCGCCGAGATCAAATTCAAGTACGGCAAGAGCAAGCATTGCATCTCGACGCCGATACAACGGCCGTCCGGCTCGGTAAAAAGTTACACGGACTGGGCGCTGGCTCTGAAGGAACTGGCCCAGCCGTGGTGCTGGTTCGGCTTTTGCACCACATATGAGTTCCAGATCTCCAACAAGGGACCGGATGCCTACGCCAAGCCAATGGAATTGCGCGTCAGGATGCCGAAGGGTGCCCGGTACAAGAGCATGATCGGGACGCGGTCGGCGAAATCCTGCAGCGCGGCAAACTGGTCATGTTCGGTTTCGGGCCGCGACGTGGTGTGCCGGCCGCGTGGTTGCCGTCTTGAGGCCAATGAGACCGTCGGCCTGCTGTTTGACCTGAAACTGCTGTCTACGCCACCGACATACGTTCCGCCGCAAGGGATGACCAAGACCGTTTGCGGCAAACTCAACTGGGTCGCGCCGCGGCGCGGGACCATTGAGCAATCCGGCACTCGCAGGGTCGAAAGGGTTTGCGGAACGACCGAAATCCGCGTCCCCAAGAAACCGGCCAAAGCGGCGCCACCCGCGGCGATACCGATACCGCCGGTTCCCAAGCAGACAAGACCGAAAGCGAAAAGGCCCAGATGTTATGGCGGCCAGGTCGCGCGCGGAAGGCGCTGCGTGTGTCCACGGCGGCGCCCGGTCTGGACCGGCCGAAAGTGTGTGAAGCCCCGGGCCAGACCGAGATGTTACGGCGGCCAGATCCTGCGTCGCGGGCGTTGTGTTTGCCCACGGCGGCGTCCGGTCTGGACCGGCCGGAATTGCGTGCCTTACCGCCAGCGGGCACCGCGGACACCGGCCCCGCCGGTCTACAATCCGCCGCCGCCGCGACCACCGGTCGTGAGACCCCGGCCACCAGCGCCACCGGTCGTGAGACCACGGCCACCGGCTCCTCCGGTCGTCAGGCCGCAGCGGCCGCCAGAGCCTAAATTCCAGACGATCCCCGGCCGGATCATCTGCCCGAAAGGGACAAGATGGGTTGCACGCTACAGGAAGTGCATGGCTGTCATCCAGTAACCGCCCCGGCTGCAATGTCAGACGAACCGGAACAGGCGCCGACGCCACCGGAAAATCCGGCTCATACCAGTTCGGCGTCGGTGATGATCTCCACGAGTGCCGGCCCGTCATGGTCCAGCGCATCCGCCAGCGCCTGTCTGAGGGTGCCGGTCTTCGTTACCTTCACACCGTGTCCGCCGCACAGCCGGGCGAAGGCGGCAAACGACGGATTGTGCAGGCCGGTCTCCCAGACCGGCCATTCGCCGGCACGCTGCTCCTTCGAGATTTTCCCGAGTTCGGAGTTATTGAGCAGAATATGGGTGATGTTCATGCCATATTTTACGGCGGTCGTGAAATCCATCGGATACTGCCCGAACCCGCCATCGCCGGAAATGGAGATGACTTTGCGGCCGGCATATTCCTCGAAATCCTGCGTCGCCGCCCAGGCGCCCATGGCGGCGGGAAACCCGAAGCCGATGGACCCCAGATAACCGGACATCAGGACCCGTTGACCGCCGGTTTCAAAATAGCGGCCAAACGAGTAGGTGTTGTTGCCGACATCGACCGCGATGATGGCATCTTCAGGACACAGCTCGCTCAAGGCCTCGAAAATGGCGGCTGAATGGATGCCCTGCCCGCGCTCCTCCGCCAGGCGTCTTTTCTTTTCGTCGCGCCACATCCGCCAGCGTTCCGCCAGTTCGCCCACCTGATCGTCAGTGCCCCTGCGAGGTGACAGTCCGGGCGCAATCGCTTCGCAGAAGGCTCCGATCTCCCCCCAGACCGGGAGCTCGACAGGATGGAACTTGCCGAGCTGCATACGCTCGAAATCGACCTGGATTATCGATTTTGAGCTTTCAATGCCGGTATGATTGGCAAATGACGAACCGAGCGCAATGATGAGATCCGCCTCGTTCATGAACCAGCTTGCGATCGGCGTGCCTGAACGGCCGAGCACGCCGGCGGCATTGGGGTGGCTGTCGGAAATCAGGCCCTTGCCCTTGAAGGTGGTGAGAACGGGAGCAGCCAGCGTTTCCGCCAGCCCGATCACCGCCGAGCGGGCATCGAGCGCGCCATGGCCCAGAATGATGATCGGTCTGCTGGCGCCGTTGATCATGGCGACGGCGGTGTCGATATCTTCCTGAGACGGCCTCACAGTCGTGCCCCCCGTCCGCCCGGCGGGCTTGGCGGCCTGCTCGTCGCTGGCCAGGGTCTGAATGTCATCGGGAAATATCAGATGCGCCACGTCGCGTTCCACGATCGCGGTTTTGCAGGCAAGCGACATCAGTTCCGCATGTCTCGAGGTGCTCAGTACCGGTTGCGAGAAGCGGGCAACGGCGCCAAACGCGGCGTGCAGATCGATATCCTGGAAGGCGCCGGGGCCAAACACCTGGGTCTGGACCTGTCCGGTGAGCGCCAGAACCGGCGCCCTGTCGACCTTCGCATCCCACAGGCCGGTCAGCAGATTGGTGGCGCCGGGACCGGCGATGGTAAGACAGGCGGCCGGCCTGCCGGTCAGTTTTCCGTATGCCGAAGCGGCAAATGCGGCGGCGCCTTCATGGCGGACACCGACATAGCCGAGTTCGCCATCAACAGCGCGCAGCCTGATGGCGTCGGCAAGCCCGAGATTTGAATGGCCGACCATGCCGAACACCCGCTTCACCCCCCAGTTTACCATGGTCTCTGCCATGACATCTGTGGTGGTACGTGCCCGCTTCGGCCCGGCCTCAAGGCCGACCAGAACCTCACCACCACGCAGTTCCACCGGGTAGGTCGTCTGTCCTGAATCCTCATGCCCGCCCGGCGGCGCACCGGTCAGCGGATCAAAATCCCAACCGTGCCACGGACACCGGATCCAGCATTTTCCGTCATTGCCCTTTTCGATCGTGCCCTCGCCCAGTGGGCCGCCCTGATGGGGACAGTGATTGTCCATCGCCGCCCAGCGGCCGTCAAAATGCGACAGGCAGATCGAGATCGTGCCCGCCGTCACCGTCTTGACCCGGCCATCCGGCAGATCTTCTTCGCGGCCAACGCTAACCCACTCCAGACCCTTGTCACTCATGATTTCTTCCTGCTCTTGACCACTCGCAACCGCGCGAGTTCTGTCCTGATCACTGAAACCGCCCGACGTCACGCCCGACCTGCGATTGCGGCACCGCTGCCCGGTATTCGACGCAACCGGCGCAACAGGGGTTACAGATTGTCCACCGCCATTATGCCTGAAAGAATCCCGCTGTATCGAACAAACAAGTGCGCTAGGCTGGCCACGCGCGCGCGCTGATCGTGTGAGAAAATCAATTGTACCGCGGCCCCGATATCCGTCACCGGATAAAAAAACAGACAACAGGACCCATGCACAGCAAACTCATACTCGGCGGGCAGCGGGACAGCGGGCAAGGCGAGCCTTTAGATGTGTTCAATCCAGCGGACGGCTCAACCGTCGGCAGTTTCAAGGCCGCCTCGGCCGGTCAGGTCGATATTGCCTTTCAGTGCGGCGGCGCGGCGCTGGCGAAAGGCGACTGGACGGGCCGGCCGCCGCATGAGCGCGCAGCTGTCCTGTTTGACAGCGCGAGGCTGATTGAGGCGCGCGCCGATCAACTGGCCGCCCTGCAGACCGCGGAGAATGGCAAGATGTTGCGCGAATCTCTCGGTCAGGCAAAAAGTGCCGCCGCCATCGTCCGCTATTTCGCGTCCGCGTGCGAAACGCTGGAAGGCGCAACACCGCCGCCGCGCGGACCGTATCTTTCGCTTACCAGCCATGAGCCCGTGGGCGTCGTGGCCGCGATCACACCCTGGAATTCACCGCTCACCATGGCGGCACAAAAGATCGCCCCGGCGCTGGCGGCGGGTAACGCCGTCATTCTCAAACCGTCGGAACTGACGACCCTGGTATCGCTGGAACTTGCGCGCTGCTTCGTTGAGGCCGGACTGCCACAGGGCCTGTTGAGTGTCCTGGCCGGCGGGCGCGAGGTCGGCGAAACCATCGTCAGCCACCGCGACCTCGCCATGGTCTCGTTTACCGGCGGCACACAGGCCGGCGGAGCGATCGCTAAGGCCGTCGCCGGACGGTTTGTCCCGACTATTCTGGAGCTGGGCGGTAAATCTCCCAACATCGTGTTCGCCGACGCCGATCTGGCGGCGGCGGCAAAAGGCGTCTGCTCCGCCATATTCGGGTCAGGTGGACAATCCTGCGTCTCCGGATCGCGGCTGTTCGTCGAACAGGACATCTACGGAACGTTCCTCGATCGTCTGGTCGCCTGCGCCGATCAACTGAAAGTCGGTTCACCGCTCGATGACGGCAGTGACATCGGTCCCATGGCGTCGCAAACACAGCGCGAGCGGATCGAGAATTACGTCGCGATCGCACGCCGCGACGGCGGCCGCATCGTGCTCGGCGGCCGGCGCCCCGATGGCCCGGAATATCGCCAGGGCGCCTATTACCTGCCAACGATCATCGATGGGCTGAAACACAGTTCCCGGGTCTGCCAGGAGGAGATCTTCGGCAGCGTCTTATGCGTCCTGCCGTTTGCCACTGAAGAAGAACTGATCGCTCTGGCCAACGACACGGTTTTTGGTCTCGCCTGCGGCATCTGGAGCAGCGACTATCTCAAGGCCTGGCGCGTCGCCGGTGCCATCAGGGCGGGGACGGTCTGGATCAATACCTACAAACAACTGAGCATCGCGGCGCCGTTTGGCGGCTACCGGTAAAGCGGGCTCGGGCGCGAAAAAGGCCTTCAGGGACTGCGGGCCTATCAACAAACCAAAAGCATCTATCTTGGCGGCTTCGGGAGTTCGCGAAAGGGCTGAGGAAAAAACAGCATGAATGACAAAACAGAGCTCGGATTTATCGGGCTGGGCGTCATGGGTGAGCCCATCTGTCGGAACATGACCAGGGCCGGTTTGGGACCCATGACCGTGTTCGATCTCAATCGCGATCCGGTTGCGCGGTTGCAGGCGCTGGGCGCGCAAGAAGCCGGATCGCCCGGCGAACTTTCCCGCGAGGCGGATATCATCTTCCTGTCCCTGCCCGGTGGCCGGGAGGTGGAAGAGATCATTCTCGGAGACAACGGCCTGATGGCCAATGGACGTGCCGGCCAGATCATCGTCGATATGAGCACCTGCCCGGTCGCCGTGGCGCGGCGGGCTGCCGCCCGGCTGGAAGGCAGGGGCATGATATTTGCCGATGCCCCGGTCGCCCGCACCCGGCAGGCGGCGCGGGACGGCACCTTGAGCATCATGGTCGGGGCCGATGATGAGACCTATCACCGTCTCCACCCAATCCTGTCCGCCGCCGCCACCGATATTACGCATTGCGGCGGCGTCGGCGCCGGACAGACGGTAAAACTTCTGAACAACATGGTTCTCATTCAGTCCGTCGTGGCGCTGGCCGAAGCTTTTGTTATCGCGGAACGTGCCGGGGTTTCGCGCGATGTGCTCGCCGATGCGCTCGCCAAAGGATCCGCCGACAGCTTCGCGCTGCGCAATCATGGACAAAAGGCGATGTTGCCGGGAAACTTTCCGACCGGGGCCTTTGCCGCCGACTATGCTCATAAGGACCTCACTTATGCGCTCGAACTGGCGGCCGATTGCGGCGTAACATCGCCGGCCGGCGAACTGGCGAAATCACTGCTGGAGCGGACCCGCGATGCGGGGTACGGAGAGCAGTATTTTCCGGTTCTGATGAAACTGGTCAAGGAGCAGCCGCAATGACCGGCACCGCGTTCGACGTCGTCATTGTCGGCGCCGGCAACGCTGCCCTGTGTGCCGCCCTCAGTGCTGAAGAAAACGGCGCAACGGTGCTGGTGCTCGAATGTGCGCCGGAAGACCAGCGCGGCGGCAATTCCCGGTTTACGGTCGGGGCCATCCGCTTTGCCTACAACGGCATTGAGGATCTCAAGGCCGTCATGCCCGACCTGTCGGACCGCGAGATAGAGACGACGGATTTCGGCACCTATACGCAAGATCAGTTCTTCGACGACATGTTCCGGATCACCCGCTATCGCACCGATCCCGATTTATGCGAGGTCCTGGTGCGGCGCAGTTTCGAGACCATCCGCTGGATGCGGGAAAAGGGTGTGCGGTTTGTCCCGATCTATGGCCGTCAGGCCTTCAAGGTCGATGGCAGATTCAAATTCTGGGGCGGCCTGACAGTGGAGTCCTCTGGCGGCGGCCCCGGCCTGGTCGACGCGCTGAGTCAAGCCGCGCTCGGGCGCGGCGTCCAGATCTGGTACAACGCCCGCGCCCTGGAGATCCTGACCGATGGCGTCTCGGTCACCGGTTTGCGCATCCGCCGCGATGGTGAGATATGCGATGTCGCGGCCGGATCCGTGGTGCTGGCTTGCGGCGGTTTTCAGGCCAGTACCGAAATGCGGACCCGCTATCTCGGGCCAAGCTGGGATCTCGCCAAAGTCCGGGGAACGCCGTTCAATACCGGTGACGGCATTCGCATGGCGATCGATATCGGCGCCAGCACGGCGGGCAACTGGTCGGGGTGTCATGCCGTTGGCTGGGAACTGAACGCACCTGAATTCGGCGATCTTGACGTCGGCGACGGCTTCCAGAAACATTCCTATCCGTTCGGTATCATGATCAACGCGAACGGCGAGCGCTTTGTCGATGAGGGCGCCGATTTTCGTAATTACACCTATGCCCGTTACGGCCGCGAGGTGCTTGCCCAGCCGGGGCACTTCGCCTGGCAGATTTTTGATGCAAGGGTAGCACATCTGCTGCGCGACGAGTACCGCATCAAGCAGGTCACCAAGGTTACCGCAGATACGCCTGAGGCATTGGCGGAAAAGCTGGAGGGCGTCGACGCAAAGGCATTCCTGCAAACCGTCAGGGCCTATAACAGGTCGGTGAAGACCAACGTGCCCTTCAATCCCAACATCAAGGACGGTCGCTGCACGGATGGACTGACGGTGCCCAAAAGCAACTGGGCAAACCTGCTGGATGAGCCACCCTTTGAAGCCTACGCCATCACCTGCGGCATCACATTTACCTTCGGCGGCCTTCGCATCGACGCCGCGGCCAGGGTGCAAAGCACCGACTACCGGGCGATCCCCGGTCTGTTCGCCGCCGGCGAACTGGTCGGCGGCATCTTCTTTCACAACTATCCCGGCGGCACCGGGCTCATGAACGGCGCGGTCTTCGGCAAGATCGCCGGCAAGACGGCGGCGGATTTTGCGGCGGCGCGAGAACCTTCGAACTGACGCGGCCTCACTCGACGCGAATACGGCCCGGTGTGTCGGTGGACCGGACTTCTCCGATAACGGCCCGCACCGGGACGCCCTGCCCTTTCAGCTCCGCCAGCAACATGCCCAGTTTTTCGGCCTCCACCGCAATCAGCAGGCCGCCGGAAGTCTGGGCGTCGGCCAGAAGCAGCTGATGCGCCTCGTCAAAGCTGCCGTCAAAATCAACATTGGGGGCGGCATGGTCCAGATTTCGCCTGGTTCCGCCTGGACAAAGGCCTTCCTTGAGATAGCCCTCGACCCCGTCGAGCAATGGCACATCGGCATGGTTGGCGCCACCCTCAAAGATCCGGCCCGGCGGGTCCAGTCCCAGACTGTCGATCGGCCAGGCGACAAAGCTCAGGGCGTTCAGGGGCTGAGCACCCATGGCGTTAACATCGCTCAGGGATGCGCTGACGCGATTGCACGAAATCGAGACATCCACGCTGCTCGAAAACAGTCCCAAGCCCTCTCACCACGAAGTCAGGAAAGCGCTTGACGGCAATCTCTGCCGCTGCACCGGCTATGGTGCCATTTTCAATGCCATCCTTCAGGCTTCCGGGCAGGATGGGGTCAAGCCCGTCATGCAATAGAACGCCACCAGCGAGGACGCCTTTGATGAACAAACTCAGTTATGTCGGCAAGAGCTGGATGCGCAAGGACGGCCCAGACATGATACCTATTTGTGCCCCTGGGGCGCGTCTGACAGGTTTGAAAATCGGCGACCGGATAACGCCTGACTGCCTCGCCGTGATGATCTCCTC
>Ga0114931_10007725_pt1 | contig 13112 bp, 9 predicted proteins | sample 2SBtaG_FD_89579 | JGI IMG/M metagenome (GOLD analysis project Ga0114931, IMG submission 89579) | Deep subsurface microbial communities from Kolumbo volcano to uncover new lineages of life (NeLLi) - 2SBTROV14_V59a metaG | ecosystem: Environmental > Aquatic > Marine > Volcanic | place: Kolumbo... | reverse complement strand
TGCGCGGATCGAGCCGCAGGACCGGCCGGCCGGTGCGGATGGTGCGTCCCAGGTCGCCGACGTCTTCGATTGGCTTCGCGCCCGCGTCTGCGGTCGGGTCGAAGGTCTTTCGGCGCAGGCCACCACGGTGGGCCGGAACCACGAGGGTCTGTCCGGGCCGGAGCTTGTTGGGCGACACCGCCACCGCTTGTTCGCCGTCCCAGGCGAGGGCTACTGGCGTCGAGTCGTCGGCCCGGCCCTGGAGCGGTGCGTCCACCTCGCTCTCCACGTCGCCGAAGCTCTCCACGAATTCGCCGGCGAGCCAGCGCCTGGCTGCGGCGATCGGCAGGGGAAGCGCTTCGAAAGATGTCGGAGGGACGGCTGCCAGTCGTTGGTTGGCGCCTTGCAGATCGTCCAAGGTGATGTCCGCCCGCCAGACGATCTGGACCTCGGGACGGGGCGGTTCGAGCCCGTGCAGGTACAGGGCCGGGTCCGGGTCCGGTGACGGCACGGGGCCCGTCTGTGCGAGCAGGTCGAGGTGAGTGGGGAGCAGAATCGCCACCGCGTCCCGTGGTGCGAGGGCATCCCGAGGCACCTTCTGGAGCAGGGGTTCGAGAGCAGACGTGCTCGCGTCGAACTCGTCACCCCGTTCCCGGAGCCACGCCCAGGCGTGCTGGGGAGCCTCGCCGTAGATCGGGTCATCGAGCTTCGCGATGTCCTTCGGCGCCACGACGACCACGGGGGCCTGCGTTTGGTCGCCCGTGCGGTTGGCGCGCCCGAACCGCTGAACGATGGCGTCCAGGCTCGCGATCTCGGTGACGAGGGCGTCGAAGTCGAGGTCGGCGCCCGCCTCGATGCACTGGGTGGCGACGCACACGAACGGGAGCGCATCCTCGGAGGCTCGCTCTCGCCACGTGGGGCTCGCGCGATCGATCAAGCGCTGTCCCTCGTCGATCCGGTCCGCGGCGCGCATCCGTCCGGTGACGAGCTGGACCTCGACGTGTCTGCCGCGCTCCAACAAGTCCGCGACGGCTCGGGCCGTGTCGACCCGATTGACCACCACCCCCACGCAGCGGGCGCCTCCCTGCACGAGGCCCCGAGCCTCGGCTTCGAGCGCCTTCACCCACTTCTTCACGACGCGGCCAGTGGTGTTGTGCGTCTTGGTGTCCACCTTCCGCAGGCGCAGCGGCTTGGAGGCTTCCAGACGGCGGCGGAGGCGTGGATGGGCGCGGTCCTCCGATGTGAGCTCGAAAGGCTTCTCCGCGGCACTGGTCGCCGACAGGGTCACGACCTGCCAGCGGTCGGGCAGCGCCTGTTCACGCCAGTTTCGCCACTGGTTGTCGATGGCGGACAGGGTCTGCTCGAAAGCGCGTGCCAGGTGCACCTCGTCCAGGAGCACCAAGGTGTCGTGGCCCAGGAGTCCCGCGTGGAGTGACTGCATCTGGTGTCGCACGCCGTACCCCCGAAACAGCAGCCGCGAGCCGACCTGGTCGACCGTCGACAGCGCGATGAGGGCCTGGTCGGGGCGGCGTGCCCAGCCGTCGTCGCGAGGCACCCCACCACGGAGGAGCGCGATCTGCAGCGGCTCCTCCCGGTCGGCATGCATGCCCATCAGGGCCACGAGACGCTCTCGCAGGGGCACCAGGGGGCCAGTCGTCGCCTCCGTCAGCTTCTGCCGGATGTCGAGCGCGTGGCGGAAGGACTGGTCCACGATGGTCCGCCGATCCACCACCATGACGATGCGTCGGGGCGCTCGGCGTTCGGGGGCAGGCCGCGCCGCGTCGGCCGCGAGGGCGTACAGCGCGATGTCCAGGGTGGCCGTCTTGCCCGTACCGGTCGGGACCCCGATGACGGAGGGCCACCGACCGTCCTTCACCACCTGTGCCGCCAGCCGCTTCTGCCAGGGGTAGGGGGCGTGGCCGTCGTGGAGGGCCGTGAAGACGTCCGTGAAGTCGGGGAGATCGGGCAGCGTCACGGTGCGTCCTCCAGCGGGCGGAGCGGAACACACAGGCCGAGGCCGAAGTGGCGCCCCGAGCCCAGGATCATCGGGCCGCGGACGGGGAAGGGGAGCTCGAACAGCGCATGGACCAGGCGGCGCGGCCGCGGATGCCCGGGTCGTCGGTAGGTCGGCACGTCGCCGAGGTGGGCCCCGCCGGGAACGGGGGTGTCGAACACCAGGGTGAGATCGATGTGCTCGGCGGTCAGCGAGCGCCCCTTCGGGGGGCGCACTGCGTACAGGATGGCCTTGCGTACCAGCTTGGCGGCGGTTCGATGCGCTTTGCGACGCACGGACGCCTTCGGGTGGTTCAGAGGCGCACACTCGCCGTCGAGCGCGATGGGCGTGGCCGTGGCCCAGGAGCGTGCGGGCCCCCGTCGGGTCTTCGCCCAGCGTGCTCGCCGGAGGGTCTTCAAGCTGGTGGCCGTGTCGACGACGCGCTCGGCCGTCAGTCGGAGGTCGCCGTAGACCAGCTCGATCACCGGGTCGTCGTCGTTCGCGGCTTCCCACCGGCCGAGGGCTGCCAGGAGCGCATGATCGTCCGCCTGGGAAGCATCCGAGGGCAGGGAGAGGGCGAAGCCGTGGATGGCTCCGTCGGCGTGGCGGTGGCCCACGAAGGGAAGGGGGAGGATGGCGAGGTGCGGCGCTTGGAGGACGGCGTCCCCGTCGCGTCCCGTGAGGACGGATGCGGGCGGGGAACCGGCGTGCTCGAGCAGGGCGTCGCGGACCGCGCCGGCCACCGCGACGGCGGCCGACGCGGGAGGAAGCTCTTTCGACAGCAGGTGATAGGCGATCCACCGGCCGCCGGTCCTCACCGTGCTGCCGACCTGATCGGCCTCTGTGGCCTGCCGATACCAGACGTGCCGGGCCGGCATGACCCGTCCGGGGAGGTCGCCTCCGTGGCGGGCAAAGGCGGCGTCCAAGGCGCGGCGCTGGCCGGGCAGCGGAACGCGCAGCACCTCGTCTCCACGCGGGTCGGGCTTCCAGACGACCCGCTGCTCGTCGTCGGGCGCAGCCCAGGTTCCGGCGACGCCGGTGGCGCGCACGGCGACGAAGGAGGAGCTGTGGCCCAGCCGGACCACGCGCGAGGCGATGCGGTTCATCGCGCCCAGGAAGGCGTCATCGACGTCGGCCTCGGGCCACACCACGCTCACGGTGGAGTCGTGAGGTAGGAACGCCGGGAAGGTGCGCGGCTGCTTCGTGCGACTCCACGGCATCACCGCGGCCGCGGGGTTTTCCTTGGGGTACTTCCCGTCGAAGTGCGCTCGCTTCTCAGCCTCGGCACGCAACGACTTTCGGGCCTTGTCGACCGCTCCGGTCGCGCTCTTCTGTTCCTTGGGCGTCGCCGTCGTCGGCAAGGACCGGAGCGCGCGCAGGGCGTGCCGGTACTTCTCCTCGCGGCTGGTGAGGGACGCCCGGTCCGTGGTGGCCACGTCGTTCACCGGCACGAAGAAGGTCATCACTCGGCGCGCGAAGCCGTCGCTCGCGACCACCGTGGGCTCGTCCCAAGCGGCCAACGCATCGAGGGCGGCGCATTCGTCCTCGGGCGGATCGTCCTCCGAGTACAGGGCGTCCACCAGCGCCGAGTACACCCGTGCGGGGTGTGGCGGCCACTCGGGGGACGAGCGATCGTTGTAGGCGCTGGCGGCATAGCGATCCGTCAGCATCTCGACGTGGAGCGCCAACATCAGCCCTCCTCGGCCTGGAGCGCCTCCTTGGCCTCCAGGCTCTGGCTCTTGGCGAGCAGCTTCACGAGCTTCTCGGCGGGTCGAAGGGCGGCCAGGGGTTCGCGGGTCCACGGCAGGCCGGCAGCCGCCGCCTGCTCGGCCGCGACGCTCAGCAGCTCGGAGGCCGCCTCGGCGTCGAGCGTGTAGGTCCCGGACACGGTGCCGTCCGACCCGACGATCTCGAAGGCGAGCGGGCCCTTCCCGACCAACAGGGCGCCAGATCGCAGGTCGTGCCCCTCGGCGTGGGCCCCGACGACACCCGCGAGCGCCAGCGCGGCGAGGGCGGTGCGAGCAGCGGCTTCGGCCTGCTTGCGGTCGGCGAGCTCCGTCCCGTCGATTCCCTGGGGGAACCGAAGCCGGCGAAGGGCTGGCAGCGACAGGACGATGGTCTGCCGCGCGTAGTCGAAGGTGATCCCGCCGGCCTCGTCGTCGCGGGAGGGGGCGACGTTGCCGTGGTTGACGTCCGAGGGGTTCAGCGAGTCCTTCTTGCCCTTCGGCGCCTCGAAGGCCCAGCCGTCGCGGCCTCCGACCTCGCGCAGGGGACCCGCCTTCTTGACGATCCCCAGGGGATCGAGGCGACCGCCGACCTTCGTGCCGGCCTGGGCGCCGATCGCGACGATCTCACTCGTGATCGTCCGCTGGAACTTGCTGCCCAGGCCTCCCTTGGGACCCGTGATGTCCCACGCTCCGAACACCAGCGCGGTCGGACAGTAGTGGTAGAGCGATGTCGCGTCTCGCACGGTCGCCTGGGTGACCCGCTGTCCTGCAGGCGTGTAGCGGAACAGCACACCATCGGCGTCCACGCTGTCTCGCAGGATGGCGTCGTAGATCCGGTGCGGTGCCTGGAGTGCCGTCACCCGTCCGATCGGCGCCTCGAGGTCCTCGTCCGCTGCGGCGAAGTCGACCTGGACCAGCGGGAACTCGAGCTCCCCCGCGTCCCAGCCCTCCTGGAGCGCCAACTCCATGCGATTGGCCTGGCTGGCCACGCTGTCGAGCAGGACGCACGGGACCTCTTCGCCGTCGATGCGGCGCCGCTCGAAGGCGTACCGGGTGTTGCCGTGGTTGCGGTTGTCGTCGGCCACGTAGGTGGGCGGGAAGACCTTGGTGCCTGGACCCCCGGCGGGCTGCAGGCGGAGGTTCGCCCGGATGGCCACAGCATCGCGTGCGGCGGCTGCGAGTGTCGACAGGTCCAGGGTGGGGAGATCAGGCATCTTGGGCTCCGAGGTGGGAAGTGGGATGGAACTGGCCGAGACCGAAGTGGGCGCCGTAGCCTACGGCAATGGGGCCGCGGATCGGACGGTCGAACCGCAGCCGGAAGCCGAAGCCCGTCCGTGGCCCGTGCTTCCCCCGGCCGCGGTGGCGCCGGCGCTCGAACTCGTTCCAGGGCACCAGGTGCCCCTGGACCCAGGCCCCGTAGACGACGTCGTCGGCGATCAAGGGCTCGGGTGCGGGGAGATTGGCGTTCTGAATCTCGCGGAGAAGCTGGGCCACGGGACCTTCGACCCAGCGGCCGCGTGCGTCCCGTCGTGGACGATGGCGCCGCAGCTTCGGGTGGCGGGGCAGGACGAAGGGGGTGGCACTGCAGAGCTCCGCGGAGGGCGCGAACAGTGGACACTGCAGGGCGTCGTCGTGAGGGCGCAGCGCCACGCGGACCCGCCGCCCCTTCGAGTCCTTGAACCACTCGAAGGTCGAGAGGGTCTCCGTGAGTTCGTCGCTCGGCCCGCCATCGACCTGGACGACGATGGCCTCGAGGAGACCGTCACCATCAAGGTCCACCGGCAGGAAGTACGCGTGCACATGGCCTTCGAACGGGTCGCCGTTGGCGTCGCGTCCGATCAGCTCACGGGGGAGCCGATCGGTACCGAGGCACTGGCGTGCGTGGCCCATCAGGCCTACGCGTGCCTGCTCACCGACGAGGAGGGTCTCGCGGACGCTGGTCTGTGTGCCGAGGATGTCGAAGACGGCTGGCGCCTGTGCCGTCATCGTCACGGCGGATGTCGTGTCGGCGCGCCAGTTGCTGTCGGCGGAACGGGTCACTGCTTCTCTCCGGCTGAAGGCGACAAGAGAACGTCCGCCATTCCAAGTGGTGGCGGGCTCCATTGAAGACTGGGCTTGGACAGCGAAGCACCAGCGCCCGGTGTGCGTCTCTCCCGCCACGCTACCCCTCGGCCTGATACGCTTGAGTCGTGACGGCATCGTTCGGCCGGCTGGCACCCGCCGTCCGGCTGCAGTCTGCGAGGTGAAATGTTGTCGCGACCGCTGCTGGAATCCCTGGAGGTGGACCCCGATAGCCGCCTTCGTGCACGCTACGGCGGTGACGCTGTGATCGTCTTTCGCGGGGTCCTGGGCACTGTGTGGGGCTGGTTCACGCGGGAGGATCCGCGCATGCACCTGCAGACGGTGAACGAGTCGGGCGCGCGGGCCTACAAGGTGTGGCTGGAACGAGACGGAATGCGAGTGTTCGAGCCGGCGGGGCGCATGCCCGCGAAGCTTCGCCTGGCCCTCGAGAAGCGAGTGGCAGCGGAGAGGTCGGCGGTCGAGGCGAAGTGGACCAACTTCATGATCGAAAAGGGCTGGCTTCACGCCCGTCTTGACGGCTCCGTCGTGCACCTCGTCGCCTACCCCGGCACCGGCGGGGAGCTGCGTAGGAGCGTCGACCTGCTCCAGGAGTTGCCTGGCCTCGCGGATCGCAGGCTCGAACGCGACGACGTCCGGCTGGATCCCGAGTTCGCCTCGCTCATGGTCCTGGCACGACGGGGCGACGATGCCTACCGGGTCTTCCTCCCGGACGTCCTCTGGCAAGGGCGGCGGTAGTGTCGTTCTTCTGGCGTGCGAAGCCACGATTGCCTCGATCTTGACGTGAGCGCGAGTCTACACCTCCTGTCTGACGAATGAGGTCAGGGAACTCGGCGACGTAGACCAGGCGGGCATTCCCGCGCTTCCGACATTCGGATCGGCAGGCGCACCCAAGCGCATGCCGGGAAATCCGTGCTCTCTCCAGGTGGACGACTTCGCCAAGGCCCTCTGGGGGCCCATTGAATCGCTAGATCTCACAATCCGAGTGCCGCCGCCCGAAGTCCTTCGTGACCTCGAACTCGATGTACCAGCTCGCGCCCGGATTCTCGAGCGTCCACTGCCCCAGCTCGATCGTGTACCCCTTCGGGTCGCAGTTGAACCGGTCCACCGTCGCCATCACGAACCACGGGTGCCCGGTCGCCTCGCCGCACCAGGCGTCGTCGGTGAGCGCCTGGTCGATGATCGCGACCACCTCGGCGGGCAGCTCCGAGCGCCACTGGCCGGCATCGTCGGCGTAGACGTACTCGGTCTCCCACCCGTCGACGTCGCACTGGGGCGTGCCCGCCGCGGTGTCGCGCAGGGTCGTGAGCGCGGAGGTGCCGACGTAGTACAGGCCGGCGAGCTGGTCGACGGTGGCGATGGGCCGGGCGTCGATGATGCTCGTGACGGCGCGGACGTCGAGGCCCAGGTCGTCGTCGAGGTAGGTGCGGCCGGCGGTGTTGGCCAGCTCCACCGTGGCGTCGGCCTCGGCGACGGTGAACTCGACGCCGTCCCAGGTGCCGAGCAGGTCGTCGGGGCTCTGGGCGATCCAGTCGTGGTCGCGCGCCCAGCTCTGGATGCGGTCGAGGGCGACCTGGCCGACGTAGTAGCAGTCGTCGACCTCGCCGACGCTGTCGAACAGATCGTCGTGCTCGTAGCCCAGCGTGCCGTCGGGCCCGTTGCGGTGGGCGATGAGGGACTCGGCGGCGCGCCGGTCGAGGCCGAGCTGGTCGTCGAGCAGCTCGAAGGTGGTGCTCGGATCGTTCAGGAAGTCGAGCATCCCCAGCGCCTCGGGGGTGCCGTCGGCCACCCGCTCGGTGCCCTCGTAGACGGGCGTGAGGGCGTCGCCGGTGGGGGCGGTGGGCTGGGTGCAGCCCGCGAAGGTCAGCGCGAGCGCTGCGGTGAGCACGGTGTGCCGGGTCATGGCGAGACTCCAGTAGATGCCCGAGGGCATCAGCGTGAAATCCGCGAATTTCGTCGATTTACGGAGGGGACATCAGCCGTCGCGGACCCTCCGTGGCGGGCAGGTAGCCCGGTCACCCGGACCACGCAACTGCCCTATTGCCCTCACGTGGGGCGGAAGATCAGCGACGAGCTGTCGATGCACCACCGCTTGCCCGTCGGTGGCGGCCCGTCGGGGAACACGTGGCCCTGGTGTCCGCCGCACCGCGCGCAGCGCACCTCGTTGCGCGTCATCCCGAAGCTGTCGTCCTCGGCCACCTTGACCCGGTTCTTGGCCGCGGGACGGGTGAAGCTGGGCCAGCCGGTGCCCGAGGCGAACTTGTCGGCGGAGTGGAACAGCAGCAGGCCGCACCCGGCGCACAGGTAGTCGCCCTTGTCGTGGTTGTCCCACAGGTCGCCGGTGAAGGCGCGGTCGGTGCCTTGCTCGCGCAGCACGTAGTAGGCCTGCGGGTCCAGCCGCTTCTTCCACTCGGCGTCGGAAAGGTGCACCGGCTCGATGGTCTTCGACTCGGCCGGCAGGCCCTTGATCGCGGGCTCGCGTGGGCCCTTGGAGGCGGCCCGGCTGGTGCCGCCGCTGACGGTGCAGGCGGCGAGGGCGAACAGCGATCCAGTGAACAAGCGCCGCGTCAGCACGAAACCTCCTCGGATCAGATGCCTCGGAGCGGACGCGGTTGCACACCCGACGAATCCCGCCCGACCCGATGGATGCCCGGCTACAATCCGCGCCGCCATGCGCCTGCTCCCCGCCCTGCTCCTCCTCGCCGACGCCACCGGGCCCTTCGCGGTCACCGGGGACACCTCCGCCATGACCCCCGGCGAGACCCGCGACCTGACCGTCACCCTCGCCGGCGGCACGGGCGCGATCCGCCTCGCGGACGGCGTGCTCACCCTCGTCGCGGGCGACGCACCCGCCGTCGTCCGGCTGTCCCTACAAGGCCCTCGTCGACGACGTGCTCGCGCTCGCCTGGCGCGGCGGACGGCACGACCTCGCGGCCCTCGGACGTCTAGGGCGCCACCGGCAGCGACTGGCTCGTGGTCGACGGCTTCGACCGCGTGCTGGCCGGCACCTACACGAAGGAGACCCACCCCTTCGCCGCGACCGTCGCCCAGGCGCTCGGCGGGACCTTCTCGACCGCGTTTCACGAGGCGGTGGCCGAGGGCGCGGGTCGGGCCAAACGACGCGGTGGTCCTACGACACCGGCGGCGCGGCGGCGGTCGGGTGGCAGCACCGGGTGGTCGTCGTCGGGTTCCCGCTCGAGACCCTCGCGCCGGACGACCACGGGCCGGCGGTCGCCGAGCTGGTGGGGTGGCTCCAGTAGAAGTCGGCGAAGGCATTCGGGCTTACAACGACTTTCGGGACGCCTTCACCGGGGCCGCGGGCACCGGGCCGCTCGTGGGCGGGAGCTGCCCGCCGGTCGCCTTTGCCCTCGACAGCTCCGACCTCGTGCAGGACGGCGACGAGCTCGGCACCGACTGCGGCGGCACCGTCTGTCGCCGCTGCCCCTGACCAGAGGTAGGGTTAGCGGGAGTGCAGGAGGTGACGATGCCTTCCGGACAGGCGGAAGCGAACGACGAGCTCGTCCCGGACGCCGAGCTCCAGCGGGTGCTCGACGATCTTCGCGGGCCCCCGCGGCGGATCGACGCCAAGTACTTCTACGACGCTCGCGGATCGGTCCTCTTCGAGCAGATCACCCACCTGCCCGAGTACTACCTGACCCGGTGCGAGCTGGAGATCCTCCAGACCCGCGGCGAGGAGATCGTCAGCACGGTGAAGTCCGGCGCGGCGATGATCGAGCTGGGCGCGGCGAGCTCCGACAAGGTGCGTCCCCTGCTCGAGCACCTCGCCACCCCGGGCGTCTACGTCGCTCTCGACATCTCCGAGGCGGCGCTGGAGCGGGTGGTGGCCGAGTTCGACAGGGCCTTCCCCGAGCTGGGGCTCCGACCGGTCCAGGCCGACTTCACCGCGCCGATCGACCTCGACGAGATACGCGACTCGCCCCAGCGGGTGCTGTTCTACCCGGGCTCCACCATCGGCAACTTCGACCCGCACGACGCGCAGGCCTTCCTGACCCGCCTGCGCGAGGCGCACCTGCGCCCGGGTGACCTGCTGCTGCTCGGCGTCGACCTGCAGAAGGACCCGGCGGTGCTCGACGCCGCCTACAACGACGCCCAGGGGGTCACCGCGGCGTTCAACAAGAACGTGCTGCGCCACCTCGACGCGCGCTTCGGCGGCGACCTCGATCCGGAGCAGTTCGAGCACCTGGCCTTCTACGACCCCGAGAAGGGCTGCGTCGAGATGCACCTGCGGGTCCGCGAGCCCCACATCGCGGAGCTGGGCGGCGACCACTTCGCCTTTGGCCTGCACGAGACGATCCACACCGAGAGCTCCTGGAAGTACACCCGCCACCACCTGCGCGCTCTGGGCGAGCAGGCGGGCTTCTTCGAGACCGGGTACTGGACCGACCGCCGGAGCTGGTTCGGCGTGTGGCGGTTCGAGGTGCGATGAGCCGGGTCGGCTACCAGGGCACCCGCGGCTGCTACAGCCACGCCGCCGGCACGCGCCACTTCGCCGGACAGGCGGTGCAGTGGGAGGGCTTCGACACCTTCCGCGAGCTGCTCGAGGCCGTGGCCAGCGGGCAGATCGACTACGCGATGCAGCCCCTCGAGAACACCACGGCGGGCTCGATCCACGAGGCCTACGACCTGCTCGCAGAGCTGGACCTCGCCCTGGTCGGCGAGGAGGTGCTGCACGTGCGGCACGTGCTCCTCGCCCCGGCCGACGTGCCCCTGTCGGCGATCCGCCGGATCCGCAGCCACCCCCAGGCCCTGGCGCAGTGCAGCCGGTTCCTCCGCGGCCTGCTCCCAGACTGCCGCGCCGAGGCGTGGACCGACACCGCCATGGCCTGCGAGGCGGTGTCCGACGCGGGAGACCCGTCCGAGGCGGCCATCGCCGGGGAGGCCGCCGGGGCGCTCTACGGCCTGCACGTGATCGCGCGGGACATCGCGAACCAGGCGCACAACTACACGCGGTTCGTGGTCGTCGCCCGGGAGCCGGTCGCGGTGCCGGCCGGGGTCCGCTGCCGGACCTCGGTGATCTTCGGCACCCGCCACGAGCAGGGCGCGCTCCTCGAGTGCCTGAACGCGCTCGCGAGCCACCACCTGAACCTGACCAAGCTCGAGTCCCGCCCGCGCCCCCAGCGCCCGTGGGAGTACCTGTTCTACGTCGACTTCGAGGGCAACCTCGCCGACGCGGAGGTCCGCGCGGCGCTGGACGAGGTGCGCGCGCGCACCGGCTATCTCGACGTGCTGGGCAGCTACCCGGCCAAGGAGCGCCCCGGCGCCCGGTGACCGTGCCGCGGCGCAGGAGTGGCATACACTCGCGACATGGACGATCTCCCTTCGCCGCTCTCCCCCGAGGCGCTGCGCTGGCGGTGTGACGTCGCGTGCCTCGACTTCGCCACCACGGCCGACGTGGCCCCGGTCCAGGGGGTCGTGGGCCAGGACACCGCGGTCGATGCGCTCCGCTTCGGGCTGCGCATCCAGGGCGCGGCCCAGCACGTCTTCGTGCGCGGGCGGCGCGGCACGGGGCGGCTCACCCTGGTCCGCCGTCTCGCCGAGGAGGTCCGCAAGGGCCGCCCGCTGCCGCCGGACAAGGCGCTCGTGCACCGCTTCGACCATGCGAGTCGCCCCGCGCTGCTCACCGTCGCCACCGGGACGGCGCCCGAGCTGGCGCGCCGCGTGGAGGAGCTGATGGAGCTGCTCGGCCGCGAGCTGCCGGCGACGCTGCAGTCCGAGGCGGTGCAGACCCGGGTCGCCGAGGTGAACCAGTCGGCGCGTCACCGGGTGCAGGACCACCAGGCGCCCTTCGAGGAGGAGCTCGAGGAGGCGGGGCTCGCGCTCGTCGCGGCACGGAGCGGCGACAACATGCGGCCGGTGATCGTCCCGCGCTTCGAGGGCGAGCCCGTCCGCCCCGAGCGCTTCCAGGCGCTGCAGCAGGAGGGCCGCGTCGACCAGGCGTGGCTGGAGGAGGAGCAGGAGCGGATCCAGACCTTCCTGCCCAAGCTGCGCGAGCTGACGGCCCGGGCCGCGGAGATCCGCCAGCAGACCCAGGAGCGGGTGCAGGAGGTGGTGCGCGAGGCGGTGCGGACCCAGGTGGAGACCGCGACGGCGCCGATCCGCGCCGCGCACCCCGAGGACTGCGTGGCGGCCTTCCTCGACGCGCTGACCGACGACGTGGTCTCCCGCAGCGGTCGCGAGCCCGACGCCCGGCTGGCGCGCACCTACCAGGTGAACGTGCTCTCGACCCACGACCCGGGCGACCCGGCGCCGCTGGTCGTCGACAACGCGCCGTCGGCCGCGGGGCTGCTCGGCACGGTCGAGGTGACCCTGCTGCCCGACGGCACCCCGGTCGCCGACCACCTGTCGATCCGCGCCGGATCGCTGCTCCAGGCGGACGGTGGGTTCCTCGTGCTCGAGGCGGCCGACGTGGTGCAGGAGCCCGGCGCCTGGCGGGCGCTGGTGCGCACCCTGCGCGCCGGGCGGGTCGAGTGGGGGGCGCCCGAGCGCCAGGGGATGGGGCCGCTGATCAAGCCCGACCCGGTGCCGGTGGACGTGAAGGTCGTCCTGCTGGGCTCGCCCGAGACCTACGCGCTGCTCGATCGGCGCTCGCGGGAGTTCGGGCACCAGTTCAAGGTGCTCGCCGACTTCGACTCGACGCTGGATCGCGGCGAAGACAGCGTGCGGCTGTACGCGTCGGTGGTGGCCCGCCTGGGCGCCGACGAGGGGCTGCTGCCCTTCGCGCCCTCGGCGGTGGGGGCCCTCGCCGAGCACGGCGCGCGGATCGCGGACCGGGGCGACAAGCTGACCGCCCGCTTCGGGCGCCTGGGCGACCTGGCACGCGAAGCGAGCTTCATCGCCCGGGAGGCCGGCGCCGACGTGGTCACTGGCGCACACCTCCGCGAGACGGTCCGCCGCACCAAGCAGCGCGCGGATCTCCCCGGCCGGCGGTTCCGCGAGGCGGTGGCCCGCGGGATCCTCCGGATCGACGTCACCGGGCGGGTCGCCGGGCAGATCAACGGCCTCGCGGTCGTGCACGCCGGGCCGCTCACCTACGGCTTCCCCATGCGGATCTCGGCGACGGCGGGCCCCGGGACGGGCGGCACGGTGAACATCGAGGGCGAGGCGCGCCTGTCCGGCCAGATCCACACCAAGGGGTTCCAGATCCTCCTCGGGCTGCTCCGCACCCTGCTGCCGGCCGACCATCCCCTCGCCTTCGACGCCTCCATCGCCTTCGAGCAGAGCTACGGCGGCATCGACGGCGACTCGGCCTCGGGCGCCGAGGCGTGCTGCCTGCTCTCGGCGCTCACCCGCCTGCCCCTGCGCCAGGACCTCGC
>Ga0114931_10007724_pt1 | contig 13115 bp, 10 predicted proteins | sample 2SBtaG_FD_89579 | JGI IMG/M metagenome (GOLD analysis project Ga0114931, IMG submission 89579) | Deep subsurface microbial communities from Kolumbo volcano to uncover new lineages of life (NeLLi) - 2SBTROV14_V59a metaG | ecosystem: Environmental > Aquatic > Marine > Volcanic | place: Kolumbo... | reverse complement strand
CGCAGCCGCCGAACCAACGGCGTGATCACCGTGGGCCCGGTGACGATGACCAGGGTGCCGAACAGGATCGACAGCCGCCAGTCCCAGCCCATGCAGACGCGCGCGACCACCGCCGCCAGCGCGCCGGTGATGATCGCACCGACGGTGACCAGACGGCGGATCGGCACCGCCTGTTGGCGGAGGACGCCGATGCGCAGGTTGAGTCCGCCCTCGAACAGGATGATCGCGACCGAGAAGCCGACCACCGCCTGCAGGCCGGCGCCCATGGTGTCGGGACGGACCATGCCGACGCCGTCGGGGCCGAGCGCGACCCCGGTGGCCAGCAGCAGCACGATGCCGGGCAGGCGGACGTGGCGCGCGATCCCCTGGGCCAGCACACCCACGACCATGGCCAGCGCGAAGGTCAGAGGACCGTTGTCGAACGATAGGTGAAGCATCCGGCGACGGCGCAGCATAGCCCGGGGCCAGGCCGAGCGCCCACATCATCCTACACCTGGTGAAAAACCGGCCCCCTGCGCCCGCTGGCCGGTGTAACATTGACTGGAAGTGTGGGCGTGAAAACCATCCTGGTGGTCGAAGACGATGCTCTGAGCCTGCAGATCCTCTCCGACTTCCTGTCGGCGCACGGCTACTCCATCCGCGGCGCCATGACGGGCCCGGAAGGGCTGGACCAGTTCCGCGAGACCAAGCCCGACCTGGCGCTGATCGATATTCAGTTGCCGCGCAAGAACGGCTTCGAGGTCTGCTTCGAGATCAAGCAGTCCGAGCAGGGCCAGAGCACCCCGGTGCTGCTGATGAGCGCGGTCTATACCGACACCGAGCACGCCCGGCGCTACGCCGAACGCGGCCTGTCGGCCGATGGCTACGTGACCAAGCCGTTCGAGCTGTTCGATCTGCTGGCCAAGGTCCGCGGGCTCATCGGCGAAGCCTGAACGCGAGGCGGACGTGGGCTACCCGGCGTTCGTCACCGAGCTCGCGAGCCCGCAGCACCGGTCCAAGCTGCGGATGGGGGTCTGGTCGGGCTACGCCATGGTGGTGGCGTTCGCGCTGCTGGCGCTGGCCGGCCAGCTGCAGGGGCTGGTGCCGTGGACGGCGTCGTTCTACCTGCTCATCGCGGTCAAGCTGGTGACCAACACCGTGGCGCTGATCAGCCTGCGGCGCGACGCCTGGGTGCTGGAGGCGCAGGGGATCAACACCATCACCGACGTAATGGTGATGACCGGCGCGATCTATTTCACCGGCGGCCAGGTCAGCCCGCTGTTCGCGATCTACGTGATCGAGATCAGCGTGCTGGCGCTGCTCAGCAACCTGCAGATCACGCTGATCACGGCCGGCGGCATCTGGTTGGCGTTCAGCACCATGGCGGTGCTGACCAACCTCGGCGTACTGCCGCAACAGCCGGCGCCGGCGGTGACCGGAATCGCCATCCACTCGTCGTATCTGGCGACCGATCTGGTGTTCGCCGCCTTCGTGCTCGGCGTGCCGACGCTGTACACGTCGCTGATTCTGCGCCAGCTGGCGCGCAAGCAACGCCAGCTGGAGCTGCGCAACGCCGAGCTGATCGAGGCGAGCAAGCAGAAGAGCCAGTTCATGGCCAGCGTCACCCACGAGCTGCGCACGCCGATCCACGGCATCTGCGGGCTGAGCGAGCTTTTGGTCAGCGGCATCTACGGGCCGATGACCGACAAGCAGAAGCAGGCGGTCGAATCGATCAAGCGCAGCGCCAAGGGCCAGCTGCAGCTGGTCGACGAGATCCTCGAGCTGTCTCGAGCCGAAGCCGGACGACTGGAGCTGCGGCCGTCCGAGGTCGCGCTCGACGAGGTCGTGTCGCAGGTGGTCGCGGCCGTGCGGTGGATGCTGGGGACCAAGGAGATGGAGCTGGTGGCCGAGGTCGCCGACGACGTCGGCCTGGTGACGACGGATCGGGTCAAGCTCAACCACGTGCTGGTCAACCTGGGGTCGAACGCGGCCAAGTTCACGCCCGCCGGCGGAACCATCGCGGTGCGCGTGCGCCGCGCCAGCGCGGACGACTGGGTGGAGATCGCGGTCAGCGACACCGGACCCGGCATCCCCGAGGCCGAGCTGGGGCGCATCTTCGAGGCGTTCCGCCAGGTGGACGGCTCGGACGAGCGCGAGTTCGGCGGCGTCGGCCTGGGCCTGTCGCTGGTCGACCGGCTGGTGACCATGCTCGGTGGGTGCGTCGAGGTCGACAGCGCGGTCGGCGTGGGAACGACGTTCGTGGTCCGGCTGCCGCGGCAGCTCGAGGTCGCCTCGGCGGCGGCGTAGGGGCGAGCGGGAGCTGCTGGCCACGGACGAGCGTCCGGCGTCGGGCCGACCTGCCGCCGCACGGCCGCGCCGGATATAGTTGGAGCGCCGTGGGTTTCTTCAAGCGCCTGTTCTCCGCCGACTACCGCGCCGCCGTGGCGGCGGAAGCGGCGGGAGATCTCGAGCTGGCGGCCGAGCGGTACGCGCTGGCCGGCTACCACGACGCGGCGGCGCGCATGCACCTGGCCCGGGCCGAGCGGGCGATCAGCCACGCCGAGGAGATCGAAGCGCTGCGCGACGCGCTGCACTGGGCCCCCGAGGAGGGCGACCTGCGGCAACCGGTGATGGCGGCGCTGGGCAAGGCGCTGCTGACCCGAGCGCGGGCCGAAGGGGTGGCCACGGCCCGCGACCGCGAGCGGGTGCGCGAAGCGGCGCAGTTCCTCGAGGCGGCCGAAGAGTGGGAGGCGGCCGGCGACGCGTGGGAGTCGATCGGCGCCGACGGTGAGGCCGCGCGCGCGTACGGCAACGGCGGGTTGGTCGACCGGCTGGAGACTGTGCTGGCGCGGGGCTCGGAGAAGTCCGACCGGGCGCGCACGCTGCGCGAGGCGTTCGCCGACTACGAGATGCACCTTCACGGCGGCGATCGCGACGCGGCGCGGGAGGCGCTGAAGATCTGCGTGGAGCACGCCGAGAACAAGGCCGACTACCGGCGCCTGCTCGACGAGCTGGAGTCGCAGCTGATCACCGGCGGCCACGTGGTGCTGCGCAGGCGCGGCGGGCAGCGGGTGACGATCGCGGCGCGCTCGCCGCTGCTGATGGGCCGCGACTCGCTGTGTGATCTGGAGCTGCGCGCCGGTGGTGTGTCGCGGCGCCATGCGGAGATTCACGTCGGCCGGGCGGACGGGGTCAGGTTCTCACTGGCCGACGCGGGGTCGCGCAACGGCACGCTGATCGGCGGGCTTCCGATCAAGGGCGAGGTGCCGCTGATCGACCGCGGCCGCTTCGCCCTGGGCGAGGTGTACGAGCTCGAGTACGAGACCCACGAGGATCCGTCCATCCTGGTGGTGCGCGTGGTGCGCGGGCTCGACCAGGGCGCGGTGCTGATCGCGTGCGACCCGGGCGTCAAGGTGCCGCTGGCCGAGATTGCCGGGCTGCCACTGTCGGTGCGCTTTTCCGACGGCCGGCCGTACGCGTTGCCCGAGCCGCCGGACACGACGCTGCTCGTCGGCGGGCGACCGGCGGCGCACGGCGCGACCCAGCTGATCCACGGCGACGTGCTCACCGTCGGGCCGGACGAGCTGGAGGTGGCGTGAGCGAGCGCGAGGGGATGTTCGACCGATTCGCCCGCTGGTTGCGCGGCGAGCCGCCCAAGCCGCCGCGGGCGGCGGCCGAGGACGCGGTGCCGGAAGAGCCGGTGCACCTGCAGCCGGAAGAAGAGCTGTGGCTGCGCGCGCTGGCCGCCGACCTGGCCGAGGGCAAGCGCGGGCACGACGTCGGCAGCGATGAGTTCTGGAGCAACGTCCACTCACTGTGGAGCCGCGGCCGCGAGCGACTGGCGGTGGAATGGCTGGTCAAGCTGATCGGCGCCGAGTCGACGCCGCCCGAGGCGCTCACGGCCCTGCGCCTGGAGCTGGTCGACCTGCTCGACCGGCGCGGCGAGACCGAGGAGGCGGTGCCATACCTCTCGCGCTGGCCGAGCTGTCCGAGCACGCGACCCGCGCGCACTTCATGCTCGGCGAGCACTACCGGCGCAAAGGCGACGAAGCCCGGGCGCTGCGCCACTACGAAGCGGTGCTGGCCCGCGACTTCGACTATCCCAACGTCCGCGCCCGGCTCGAACGCCTGCGCCGGGCCCGCGGTCGCCACGGACCGGCGACGACCGGCGAAACCATCGCCGGCGCCGGCTCGGTGGGCGTGGCCGAGGGCGCCCGCTACCAGCTGCTCCGCGAGCTCGGCCGCGGCGTCACCGGCGTGGTCTACATGGCCCGCGACTTCGAGCTGGAGCGCGACGTCGCGGTCAAGCTGCTCCACCCGCACCTGGCAGCGACCGATCGCGCCGCCGCCTGCGCGCGCTTCTTCGACGAGGCGCGGGTGTCGGCGTCGCTGCGCCACCCGAACATCGTCGCCATCCTCGACCTCGACGAAAAGGCGCGGCGCATCGTCATGGAGCTGGCGGCTGGCGGCACGCTGCGCCGCGTGCTGCAAGAGCGAGGTCCGCGCACCGTGCGCCGCGCGCTGGAGCGACACGCCCAGCTGATCTCGGCGCTGGCCGCGGCCCACCGCCGCGGCGTGATCCACCGCGACATCAAGCCGGGCAACCTGATGTTCCGCCGCGACCCCGACGCTCCGGGCGCCGAGATCGTGCTCGGCGACTTCGGCGTCGCCCACCTGCCCAACGAGCAGGGCGAGACCGGCGCCGCAGCAGCCGACCCGCGCCGGGCCGAAGCGATCGGCACCCTCGCCTACATGGCGCCGGAGCAGCGGACCGGCCGCCGCCTCGACCCGCGCTCGGATCTGTACGCCGCCGGCGTGGTGCTATTCGAGATGCTGACCGGCCGCCACCCGTGGCCGCGCGATGTGCTGATGGCCGGCATCCGCGAGCGCGGCGACCTGCGCCTGCCCGGCGAGCTCACAACGTCCCTCCATCCGGATCTGCGCGCCGAGCTGCAGGAGCACCTCGACCGCCTGGGCGATCCGGACGCGGGGTCGCGACCGAGCACCTCCGACGCGCTCAAACAGGCGCGCACGCTGCGCGACCTGGCCATCGCCGAGGCCAGCTGACCGCCCGCGCCCGCAGGCGGGCGCTCCTCGTGTATGCTCGGGATCGATCGACCTTCGAGGGGGAGGGCTCGCGATGGCTCGCTACGAGAACGAGTACATGGGCGGCGGCAAGGCCAAGCTGCAGACCTACATGATCATCGGTTTGTTGCTGATCGGCGCGCTGGTCGTCGGCAACCTCGTGTGGAGCGATCCGGACGTGGCCAAGCACGGCTTCGACAAGCTGCTCGGCTTGCCGGGGTGGGCGTTCCCGCCCCTGCTCCTGCTCGTCGGCGCGGTCATCTTCTGGTTCGGCCTCAAGCTCGAGACCGACTGGCCCGAAGCGATCGGCGCCTTCCTCGTCGCCGGTGGCGTGGGCATGGCCGAGGCCAAGGTCGGCTGGTCGAAGTTCGCCGCGGGCGGCATCGTCATCCTGCCCTACGTCATCCCGATCGTGGTCTTCCTCATCCTCCTGTTCTACGGGATGATGAAGAGCCGCTGACGGCGACGGCGGTCAGGCCGCGGTGCTGGCGTCTTGCCGCTCGGCGGTCGGCTCGCCGGCGCCAGCGCGCACGCCGTACTTGCCGCGCAGCCAGTCCATGAACGCGACCCGATCCAGATCGAGGGCCGCCCGGCAGATCTCGTGGACGTGGCCGGGGAAATCTTTGCCCAGGATCCAGCGCAGGTAGTTGCCGTCGGGGCCGTGGGCCAGCTCCCACACCGGCGTGCCGCCGTGGCGGCCGAACGACAGCACCGCCTCGCCGTCCTGCCACTGGATGTGGCGCGAGCTACCGACCCACTGCGGGCGGTTGGGCTCGCATACCTGGGCGACGCTCGGCCAGTCGCGCGGCAGCCCGAACTGCTCGACCATGCCGGCCAGCACCCGGCCGGTGGCGGCGACGTCGGCGCTGGCGCTGTGCGCCTCGTCGAAGCTGTCGCCGACGAAGCGGCGGTGGGCGTCCTGTAGCGTGCGCGGCTCGCACTGCTGCCACAGGCGGAACGGATCGATGATCATCTTCTGCCCCAGCTCGAGGGCCGGCTGGCCCAGGCGCTGGTACTCGGCCTGGAGCATCTCGATGTCGAACGCCAGGTTGTAGCCGACCAGCACGTCGGCGTCGGCGAGGATCTGGCGGAACGGGTCGGCCACCGCCGCGAACGGCGGACAGTCAGCCAGATCCTCCATGGAGATGCCGTGCACCGCCTGGGCGCCCGGGTTGATCGGCACGTCCGGCTTGACACGCCAGGTCTCGCGCTCGGCGGTCGGCTCCAGGCCGAACTGGACGCACAGCTCGATGACCTGGTCGCGGCGGCGATCGGTGCCCGTGGTCTCGACGTCAAAGACGATGATGCGGCTTCTCGACACGTGCGACCCAGGCTAGTGGGCCCCCCTGACACTATCGGCCAAGCCATTGGAACCAAAGGCCTCTTGGGCCACCGACAGGGGCCGGGACGGGTTGAAACCGGCGCCGGTCGCGAGCAAGATACCGGCCATGGCCGAGACTCGCACGGAAACCGACAGCATCGGCGCCATCGAGGTGGCCGCCGACCGCTACTGGGGCGCGCAGACCCAGCGCTCGCTCGAAAACTTCGCCATCGGCGTCGGCACCATGCCGATCGAGGTGGTCCACGCCCAGGCCGTGGTCAAGAAGGCGGCCGCCCGGGTCAACCAGGAGCTGGGCAAGCTCGACCCCGAGCTGTCGCAGGCGCTCCAGGCCGCGGCGCAGGAGGTGATCGACGGCGCCCTCGACGATCACTTCCCGCTGGTGGTGTGGCAGACCGGCAGCGGCACCCAGACCAACATGAACGTCAACGAGGTGATCTCGAACCGGGCCATCGAGATGCTCGGCGGCGAGATGGGCTCCAAGAAGCCGATCCACCCCAACGATCACGTCAACATGTCGCAGTCGTCCAACGACAGCTTCCCCACGGCGATGTCGATCGCCGGCGTGGTGTCGATCCACGAGCGTCTCTTGCCCGAGCTGGTCCGCCTGCGCAACACGCTGCGCCACAAGGCCGACGCGTGGAAGGCGATCGTCAAGATCGGCCGCACCCACCTGATGGACGCGACGCCGCTGACCCTGGGCCAGGAGTTCTCCGGCTACGCGCAGATGATCGAGAACGGCATCGAGAAGATCGACGCCAGCCTCGACCACCTGCGGCAGCTGGCCATCGGCGGCACCGCCGTCGGCACCGGCCTCAACTCGCCGATCGGCTGGGGCAAGAAGATGGCCGCCGAGATCAGCGCGCTCACCGACCACGAGTTCAGCAGCGCGCCCAACAAGTTCGAGTCGCTGTCGGCGCACGACGCGGTGGTCAGCTCCCACGCTGCGATCAAGGGCGTGGCGGTGTCGCTGATGAAGATCGCCAACGACGTCCGCTGGCTGGGCTCGGGCCCGCGCTGCGGCATCGGCGAGCTGGAGCTGCCGGCCAACGAGCCGGGTAGCTCGATCATGCCGGGCAAGATCAATCCGACCCAGTGCGAGGCGATGACCATGGTCTGCGCCCGGGTGTTCGGCAACGACACGACGGTGACCGTGGCCGGCTCCCAGGGCAACTTCGAGCTCAACGTCTACAAGCCGGTGATGATCGCGACCCTGCTCGAGTCGACGCGGCTCATCGCCGACGCGTGCAAGTCGTTCAACGAGCGCTGCGTCGCCGGCATCGAGCCCAACAAGGCGCGCATCGAGGAGCTGCTCGAGCGCTCGCTGATGCTGGTCACCGCGCTGGCGCCGGTGATCGGCTACGACAAGGCGGCCAAGGTGGCCAAGCACGCCCACGAGAAGGGCATCACCTTGCGCGAGTCGGCCCTCGAGCTGGGGTTCCTCGACGGCGCCACCTTCGACGCCGCGGTCCGTCCCGAGGAGATGATCGCCCCCAAATGAGACGCGCGCTGGCCATCGGTCTCCTGCTCGCCGCGCTCGGCGGCTGCAAGGTCAAGGAGGCGCCGCCGATCACCGAGCCGTACAAGGACGACTTCTCGCGCGCCGACCCGGGGTCGGACTACTACAACACCGGCGGCGACTACCAGATCGTCGACGGCCGGCTGCGCGCGCAGAAGGGCTACAACCACCCGCTGTGGCTGCGCAAGGCCCTGCCCCACGACGTGCAGATCGACGTCGACGTGTGGGCCGGCACCGCGATCGGCGACATCAAGGTCGAGTTCTTCGGCGACGGAAAGTCACACGCGTTCAACAAGGGCGCGTACACGTCGACCGGCTACGTGGCGGTGTTCGGCGGCTGGTCCAACAGCCGATCGATTCTGACCCGGCGCGAGGAGCACGGGCACCAGCTGTCCGAGGACAAGACCCGGCGCAAGGTGATGCCGAATCACAAATACCACTGGACCATCGTGCGCAGGGGCAGCCAGGTCTCGTGGTCGATGGACGGCCAGCCGTTCCTGACCTACGACGACCCCAAGCCGCTCGCGGGGCCGGGCCACGATCACTTCGCCTTCGCCAGCTGGGAGTCGCCGACCTACTTCGACAACCTGGTGATTACGCCGCTGTAACCCGAGCGTAACTCACCGAAATCCCGCCTTGGAGTGCAGGTCGGAGCGCCCGAGATCCGCTACAATGTGCGGCCTGGGGGCTGGCGCCTCCTCTCGTTCGGGGCATGGAGCAATACGGGAAATACCGGCTCGTCCGCCGCATTGGCTCGGGCGGGATGGCGGAGGTGTTCCTGGCGCGCACGCAGGTGGCGCAGGGGCTGGCCAAGCAGCTGGTGCTCAAGAAGATCCACCCGGCCTTCGCGCGCTCGCGCCAGTTCGTGTCGATGTTCGTCGACGAGGCCAAGATCGCGCTCAAGCTCAACCACCCCAACATCGTCCAGGTGTTCGACTTCGGTCAGGTCGGCGACACCTTCTTTTTGGCGATGGAGTACGTCGAGGGGATGGACGTCTTGCGCCTGGCTCAGCACGCGCGCGAGGCCGGCCGGCGGATCCCGTTCGGGCTGTGCTCGTACATCGTCCAGCAGTCGCTCAAGGGGCTCGACTACGCCCACCGCAAGACCGATGATTTCGGCGAGCCGCTGGGCATCGTCCACCGCGACGTGTCGCAGCAGAACGTCTTGGTGTCGTGGGACGGCGCGGTCAAGATCGTCGACTTCGGCATCGCCCGCGCGCGCGACGTCCATGAGGAGACCGGGGTCATCAAGGGCAAGTTCGCCTACATGGCACCGGAGCAGGCGCGCGGCGAGCCAGTCGACCGCCGCGCTGACGTCTTCAGCGCCGGGGTGGTGCTGTTCGAGCTGGTGTGCGGACGGCCGCTCTACTCGGGCAAGGGGCAGGAGGTGCTGGAGAAGGTCAAAGCCGGCGCCATCCCGCGGCCGCGCTACATCGACCGCGACATCCCCATCGAGCTCGAGAGCGTGATCGTCAAGGCGCTGATGTATCATTCCGGAGACCGATTCCAGACCGCGCGCGACATGCAGAACGCGCTGGGCCGGTTCCAGCTGCAGCTGGCGTCCGACTCCGGCGACCTGGTCGACTCGTCGACGCTGGCGCAGTTCATCGCCCAGGTGGTGCCGGACGACGCCCGCCAGCGCGCGGTGTTGCCTCCGACCTCCGCGACCGCGTCGTCGACACCGTCGCGCGCCGACGACTCGCAGCTGGAGGATCTGGGCTCGCAGCCGGTGACGCCAACGCCGCGGCCACCGTCGGAGGTTCGCGAGCGCAAGTACGTGTTCGTCCTCGAGGGCCAGGTGTGTGGCATTGCCCAGCTCGAGCGCCGCCTGGGCCGGGCGCGCGCGCGCGCGCTCCTCGGCGACTTCGTCAAGATCGCCGCCGACATCGCCTTCAAGCACGAGGCCCACGTCCACCGCCAGGACGACAGCGGCTTCACCTTCGTCATCGGCTTGCCGGTAGCCGGCGAGGACGACGCCGCGCGGTCGATCCGCTTGGCGCTGGCGTTGGTCGACGCCCTCGACGGCATCGGCGTCGACGTCGAGCCGGACCTGCGGTTGGCGGTCGGCATCCAGCGCGGCGTGGCCATGTACCGGCGCGAGCGCGGGCGCCGATTCAGCTACGACCTGGCGCAGAGCACCACCGCGATCGCCCGCCGCCTGGCGCGCGAGGCTCACGGCGCCGAGGTGCTGGTCGGCGGCCGCGTCTTCCGCGTCGCCCGCGCCGAATGGAACTTCGAAGAGCTGCCGTCGATCGAATTGCCGCCGGATCCCGACACCCAGCCCGACGCCGGCGACGAGGCGCGCAGCGCCCGAGTCTACCGCCTGCAGGGGCCCAAGGGTCGGGCCGATCGGCTGCGCGACCGCGCCGGCGGCGAGCCGCATCTGATCGGCCGCGAGCTCGAGCTCAAGGCCCTGCGCGACGCCTATCGCGACGTCCTGGTCGGGCGCAAGAAGCGCCAGCTGGTGGTGGTCGGCGACGCCGGCATGGGCAAGCGCTCGCTGGTGCTGGCGTTCCTCGAGGGCATTCCCCAGGGCGAGGCGACGATCATCCGAGCGGCCGCGCGAGTGTCGACCGCGCTGACGCCGTTCGCCATCGTCACCGAGCTGGCGCGCGATCTCTTGGGCCTGGCCGACGGCGCCTCGCCGCACGAGGTCACCCGCCGGGTCGAGCGCGCCGCCGCCCTGCTCTACCCCGACGACTCCCACGACCGCGAGGTGCGCGGCCTGGTGCAGGCGGTGACCACCCTGCTCGGCGGCGCGCGCGACGACGACGCCGGCGAGATCGACGCCGACGAGCGGCGCCAGCGGATCTTCGAAGCCATGCGCCGGGTCGAGAGCCGGCTGGCCAGCGACAAGCCGCTGGTGGTGATCGGCGAGGACGCACAGTGGGCCGACGAAGAGTCGAGCGAGCTGTTCCGGGCGCTGCTCAAGGTGCACACCGCGCGGCCGATCCTCGGCATCGTCACCACCCGGCCGGAGAAGCGAGTGCTCGACGCCGCGCTCGACGCCAACGCCGACGTCATCCGCCTGGAGGAGCTCGACGACGCCCAGCGGATGGAGATGGTCCGCCGCGAGTTCGTGCCCGGCGAAAACGTCGACGCCCTGGCGCAGCAGATCGTGGCCCGCGCCGGCGGCAACCCGTTCTTCATCCGCGAGGTGCTCGACTCGCTCGAGGAGCGCGGCATCGTCCTGGCCGAGCCGGAGGACGGCGAGCACCCTGGCCTGCTCCGCTGGGTGGTGCGCGACGCGCCGATCCAGGTACCGACCAGCGTCGAGTCGCTGCTGGCCACGCGCATGGACCGGCTGCCGCAGTCGGAGAAGGATGCGCTGCTCCACGCCGCAGTGCTGGGCCGGCGCTTCAACGTCGCATCGGTGTAGGCGCTGCTCGGGCGCCGGGCCGAGCCGGAGCTGGCGTCGCTGGCCGAGCGCGGCCTCATGGCCAAACGCGGCGGGCAGTTCGCGTTCAAGAGCGACATGGCGATGAGCGTCGCCTACGGCATGATCGCGCCGGAGGAGCGCGGCCGCCTGCACCGCGCGGCGGCCTCGCAGATCGCCGGCGCCAGCGGCTACCGGCCGGGCCTCGACGACGCGGTGATCGCGCGCCACCTGGAGCTGGCCGGCGATGCCTCGGCGGCGGCCGAGCGCTACCTGCGCGCCGCGGCCCAGGCGGTCGACGTCGGCGGCAACGCCGACGCGTTTCGCCAGCTGACCCGCGCGCTCAAGCTGTTGCCCGCCGACGACCACGAGCGCCGCTTCACCGCTCGCCGCCAGCGCGAGGAGATCCTCGGACGCCTGGCCCGCCGCGCCGAGCAACTGCGCGAGCTGCACAACCTGCGCAAGGAGGCCGAGGCGATCGGCACGCCGGCCAAGCTTGCCCAGGCTCACTGCCGGCTGGCGCAGTTCTACATCGACGTCGGCAAGGCGCCGGCAGCGTCGCGCGCAGCGGTGCCGGCGCTCGACTACGCGCGCGAGGCCCACGACCGGCTGCTCGAAGCCGACGCCCTGCGCCTGCGCGGATCGATCGCCCGCCTGGTCGGCAACAACGAGGAGGCGCTGGCGCTGCTCGCCGACGCCCTCGTGCTGTGCGGCGAGGAGGAGAAGGCGCTGCCCCAACGGGCGCTCATCCTCAACAACCGCGGCACCGCGCTGTGGAACATGGGCCGACTGCACGAGGCCAGCGAGAGCTACGCCGAGGCGCTGGTGATCTACCGGATGCTGGCGCTGCCGCGACTCGAGGCGCGAGCGCTCAACAACATGGGCATCGTCTTCGCCGCGCTCGGCGAGTTCGAAGAAGCGCTGGCCCACTACAAGAGCTCGCTGAAGATCGACCAGCAGCTGGGCGACCGCGCCAGCCTGCCGCTCAAGCTGGGCAACATCGGCCAGACCTACTCCGACCTGGGTGACACCGCGCGCGCCGAGCGCTACCTGAAGAAGGCGCTCAAGTTCGCCGAGCAGATGGACGACGACTCGAGCGCCTGCGACGCCGCGATCTCGCTGGCGCAGGTCTACTTGCAAAAAGAGGTGCCGCGGCGTGCCCTGGCGCTGCTCGACCGCGGCCTGCAGCTGGCCATCGAACAGCGCGAGCGCTATCAGGAGATTCGCGCGCTGATCTACATCGCGTTCGCCCAGGTCGACGCCGGCGATCCGCCGGGCGGCGCTCTCGAGCTGGCGCGCTCGGCCACCGAGCTGGCGCGCAAGGCGCCGATGCTGGTCGGCCAGATCTACGGCTCGTGCGCCCAGGGCATGGCCCTGGTGGCGATGAAGCGCGCCGACGAAGCCGCCGACCTGGGCGCCCACGCCGTCGCCCTGCTCGAGGGCCGGGTCGAGGAGACCGAGGGCTCCGAGCAGGTTTACGCCATGTACGCCGAGATGTGCACCGCCGCCGGCCGCACCGCCGCCGCCGCCGCCGCCCTGCAAAAAGGCCGCGCCGAAGTGGCCAAAAAGGTGGCCAAGCTCCGCGACCCCGAGCTGCGCCAGCTCTACCTCTCCTCCCGCACCCCCACCCGCCTGAACCCGGGACGCTCGTAAGTTTCTGAGCAAAATTTCCCGCGATCCCGCACCGCTAGTTGCTAGTACTCGGACCCGGAACTCCGTTCCGGGTTTCGGGTACGAAAAGCAACGATCGTAGGGTGCCGCGGGCAGACGGATGGCCGACGCGGGTTTTGGCCCGGCCTCACCCAGGCCGGGCCGGG
>Ga0114931_10007723_pt1 | contig 13117 bp, 11 predicted proteins | sample 2SBtaG_FD_89579 | JGI IMG/M metagenome (GOLD analysis project Ga0114931, IMG submission 89579) | Deep subsurface microbial communities from Kolumbo volcano to uncover new lineages of life (NeLLi) - 2SBTROV14_V59a metaG | ecosystem: Environmental > Aquatic > Marine > Volcanic | place: Kolumbo... | reverse complement strand
GCAATGTAAAATGATAATCGTACAATAGCATTAAGCATTCGATTTACGCCTAAATCCATTTTAGGTTGAAATTCGGTAATATATCGAGGATCAATTAAAATACATGGATCATCAACCCAAAATGGCGAATCTTCTTGTTGTTCGTTATTTTCAAAAGATTCAGCCCCACCCATCATACGATTTTCTAGCTTTTGTTTTAAATATTCTTCATGTTCTCTTTCTCCGTTCTGGGATAATATATCAACACGTGCATCGCCTCCATAAATAAGCTTGTCAGTAGTAAGTGGATCTTGTTTGTAAATATTAAAATAAGGAATATCACTCGGGCACCGGATAGTATTAGCAACAGGTTCATTACCAGAAGAAACTAATCTTTCAAGTTTTGGTTTCTTGCTTGTACCAAATCCTTGTGTAGGCGGAGCACCATTATGTAATTCAGTAGCTCCTTTTAGTCCATTATCATTAACGGCGGACATCACCCTATATTAAATGAAAAGTAAAAAATAAGAAGACTATTAACATAGCTTAGTCTTTCTTTTCTTTAGTTTCGCCAATTGTACCCCTGAGTTTGTCAAGAATTTCCTTGATTTCTTTAATTTCTTCCGGATTACCTCCACTCTTTTCTAACATCGAATTAATTGTTTCTTCATTCATATTTTCTACATTCATCATTTCCATCATATCTTTCATCTTATCCTTTACTTCTCCATCGCCACTTGTCATTACATTCTGTACAAGCATCTTTGTAGTCTTCACTAATTCATCTTTATCCAAATCCCCAGTATGATATAATTTCTCAAGTTTATCATAAATTTTCTTAAAAAGATGTTGCATCTTCTTTGGATCAGGTTCTTGCATCATGAAAATATCTTTGTTCATTTCCATTTCTTCAAGAATACAATCTACTACAATTTCAGTAGATTTATTCTTACCTTCTGCGCCAAGCATTTTATAAACATGATCCTTAATTTGATTTCTTCCAAATTTTCTCAATTTTTTTCTTTTTTCAATTTCACGTACCTGTGCCTTTGATATTTCAAAAAGGTCAATTGTATCAGTGGCACATTTATATAAAAGTCCAAGATAAACCAGAACGGTTTTACGATTTTCCGGTTTATCTTTTTTGGCTTTCCAAATCTTTCTAAAATTAATATCAAACCCAGCTAAAGCAGTATCCGGAGTTCTCCTAAACAAATCCTTTTGCTCTTCTGTCAATTTACCATTTGCTTTATCCGGTTTTGGTGGTTCAAAAAGAGTTAAATTCTTTTTCTGAATTTCATTTTGTACTGGTCTCAAATTACTTGCATATCTTACCATATATTTGAAAAGCTCTGAACGTTTAAATTTCATAAATGTATCATACTTACTAAGATCATCATCCTTTAAAGGCTTTAGAGTTTCACTTACTTCTTTGATATTGGTTTCAAATTCTTCTGGATACGCATTAACAAGCTTTTCGATAAATTCAGTAAGATATCCTTGAAATTTTTTGGAAACACGAATGGCTTTCTCCAAATTAGGATCTGCCATTTTTATTAATGTCAAATAAAATATTATCCACACGAAGACGCGCTAAAATAATATTTCTTTTGTTTCTTTAATCCTATCAATTAATCTATTTAGAAGCTTTAAATGGACCCAAATATTTTCTTTTGTCTTAGGATCCATCTCATTTGATTTAAATAATTTTTTGAAATATTGAACCTTGAATTGTACTTCATTTTGATCTTCAATATCAATTTTAGGAACAAATTTGGCATCTAGGAAGAAATTTTCATCTTCTTTCTCAATAGATTCTTTGTAAATATACACTAAATTGTAATAACTAGTTACCACATGTTCAGGATGAGTTCTTTTGGCTACACTAATACCGGATTTCAAAAGACTAATATCTTTTTCTCTTGGAAATCTATCTTCTAGTTGATCAAGGAATTTTTCAACTTGTTTGTTAAACAAAGGAACGTATTTACTAGCCATTTTAATTTTATTAATAATTTATTTCTTTGAATTAAGAACGCGCTTCGTTAGATTTTGTTAAAATAAAATATTATAATAAAAAAAAAGATGAAATTGGAGTTATATTATAGTAATCATTGTGCAGGTAGTAGAAGAATTTCACAACTTTTTAAACAATTTCCGCAATTACGAGAATTAGTAGAACTTCGTTGTGTTGATAAGTACTATTACCAATATAAACAGTTTCCTGATGGAGTTCGAGGTACTCCCACCATTTTCAACGAAGAAAATAACAAGATTAAAGCATATGAAGGTCAAAGTGCATTTGACTTACTAAAACAATTACTAAATAGTACCAAAGATTCAACTCAGACCAATGTACCGCCATCAGGTATTCCAATTGGAGGAGTGAGTATATCTCCAAGTCAAAATACTATTACAATGCCTGACGGTCCTGGCGGTCCTGGCGGTCCTGGCGGTCCTGACGGTAATAAAAAGATTGAAGGAGCAGGTTCGGCATCTGGAACTGGTGTTTCAATTACAGCAATGACGGCAACAACCGCGGATTGGTTTGATGCTAGTAAATTACCATCAGACGAAAAAGCAGCACAATCAACTATAAATCCATTTGCTATTAGTGTAAAGGATGCGTATAAAAACAAAATGGATGAAACTGAGACTGTACGAACATTGGCACAAATGGAAAAAACTAGAGATGCTGAACTTAAGAATTTAAAGAGCAAATTATCTGGTGGCCAAAATGTTGCTCCTCGTCCTAATCCATTTGTAGAACCTGCCAAAAAACATTAAAATTGATTGGAATTTAAAGAAAAAACGAGAAGTTAAAGTAATGAGCATCACCGGAATCAAAGAGAATAAAGAAATATTAACATTTCTTTTAAAAGATGTTGATGTCAGTGTAGCTAATGCATTGAGACGTACGCTGTTAATGGATATTGAATCTTGGGCACTCGGAGAAATTGTTTTAAAAAAAAATAAAACCCCATTTATTGATGAATTTTTGACTGATAGAATTGGGTTAATTCCTATTAACCAAAAAGAAGTAAAGAAAGAATCACCAACAGCATTTAAATTATCAGCCAAAGGAGAAATCAATAATACAATCACAGTTTATTCTAAAGACCTAAAGGCGTCAGATAACAAAAAGTATTTTCCAGACAATATTATGATTACAAAATTAAAGGGAAATAAAAATACTATCGAAGAAATAGAAGCAGAAGCGAAATTAGTACGTGGAACATCGAAGATTAATTCAAAATGGGCTGTTTTAACAGTATGCGGTTATGCTATTGACGAGCATGGATTTAAATTTACAGTAGAAGCTCGAGAGGTACAGAGTCCTAAAAAGAGTGTTAAAGATGCATTCGATGTTTTAACAAAAAGGCTTAAAGACTTAAAGGAAAACATTGAAAAGAACAATGAAAAAAAAGTTAAAATCGATAAAGTCAATAACAAGTACTTTGTTTACTTGTACCAAGAAGGACATACAATTGGTAATTTATTGTCTAGTCATATTCAAAACAAATTCAAAGATATTCCATTCGTTGCGTATGAAGTACCACATCCGTTAGAGGAAACTGTACTAATTACGCTAGTCGGGATTAACCCTGTCGAAGCTATTAATAAAAGTATTAATGATCTTGTAAAGTTATTTGAAAAAATTCGAGGTGTATTTTAACCAAAAAAATAAATTTATTTTTTTGGTTTTAAACGAATCAAGTTCGTTTAACAAATCAAGTTCGTTTAACAAATCAAGTTCGTTAAACAGGAATAATTTTTCGTGTTAGCATGCGATGATGTTTGATTACTGGGCTAATTCCCAAAAGTCCAGCAATTCGACAAACATTTTGGCTTTTAATTACTCGGTTTACCTTGCCCAGTGCAATTGATTGGTTATCTTCCAGGAAGTTTAGATAAATTTCATCGAAAATGTGTTTTTGTATCAAACTAATAAGTGTTTGAGGTGCCGGAAGAGGACGAGAACGCTTCACATATACATCAATGTATGTACTCATTAAGCTTTCACCTAACTCATGTAGTTTGGTTTCAAGAGTATAGAAATTCTTTTTGTATTGTGGGAAGAATTGTAGAAATTCTGTTTTACGAATATGGTTATGACTGGAATCTGATTGATGCAGTTTATAATCTTCAAGAATAATTTCCAAGACACGATAATTAATGTTGGCGTGATTGCCCTTTAATGTTTGTGCGCGAATGTACTCGCGACGACGAACTCGGGTTCGCTCACCAGTTTCTGTATTAATAAGAATAAATCCTAATGATGAATCCTTGTTAAGCGGAATGGTTTCTGAACGAGCAATTTCTTCTTCAAATGCCTTGAATGAATCAAAGTTTACTGTTTCGACACTAGGAATTCCTGTATCATTGGTAGTAATATACGTTGGTAGATCTTGAGAAGTGTCGACAGTACAGAGATGAAGCATTCGAGGACCTTGGCAATTAACCACCATATGATTATGAGGATGCTGAATAATGAACGTATAACAATACTTGGGGTTCAGCTTTGAGAAATCTAGTCCACTTTCGGCAGCACATTCTTCAAATAATTCACGAAAACTCTTTTGGTTTGACCAAAAAGCATCATTAGCATCCACGCAATTGAGAGTTGCCACATTCCAAGTACCGTTAAAGAAGAATACTCGCATCACAGCACCATCAATCACTCGCTCTGCACGGTATTTACTCCAGTTTTCTTCAAATTGTTCTTTCATTGAATCGGTGTAATCGGTAATAAAATCATATGAATAAGCCACCACATGGTCATCAGCAGTATCCATAATAATACCACATGACTGACGTACTTCTTTGCGACTAAAATCACTATAACGACGCTTACTGCTTAGAATATACAGATTATTTTTCCAATTTACATTAATACAGTACGGCGCACTACCCAGAATTCCTCGAAGCTTTCGAGCATATTCACCATCACGCGGAATCGAAAAAGACCGAATGAGCTGTTGGATTTCCATCTTGTATTGTAAAAGGTTTTCCTTTCAATTTTAATATTGTTTTGTCTTTAAATGGAATAAGGTAGTGAAATTTTGTTAAGAATAGTCTTTTCTTTGCATATTTTAAAGATGGCAAAAAGAGAAAAGGCTAAGCGAGAAGAAGAAGATTTGCAAGGTAGTAAACCTTCTGAAGAAATTTTTATTATCAAAGAAAAAGAAGATGTAATTCCTTGGGACATTTTAAATGAAGACCAGCGAATTGCTATTTTAACATTTGAATTAGGAGATCTTATCCTTAAACAAGGAGAATTTCGAAGAACTGTCGATTCTATTAACAAATTATTCAAAGAAACAGCCCGAAGAGAACTTCAAGAACGCAATGTACTTAAAGCTAATGCAGACACTGTCAATTTTTTAATGGAATATAATTGGTTAATTCCAATTGTTTCGGACAAATTACAAGTAGTTCTTAAACAAAAACCAGGACCAGGTGAGGAAATTGTACCTAGAGATTTATTTTATAAAAAGGTTCAAGAAGCTGGGCCTGTAAGTAATTTAGTTGATATCGTCAGTCCATATATACCAGTTCCCGAAGAAGGAGGAATTATGCTTAAATCAAAAGTTGCTAGACTTGCCACGCGAGTGGTGAATATTGGAAAATATAATCGACTTATTGCTGAAGGTGAAACGATTGTGATTATTGGATTTATTGTTGATTATGGCAGAATTTGGTCTAATGATTTAATGATTTATCGAATGAATAACATTATGAATTTATCTAGACTTTTTCCGCCGGAATATAAACGACAACATTATCCAATACGATTTGAAACTACTGATTTAATAAAGCTTATCGGTAATGTGAGAAATCGCGATGATTTTATTGATATTACTCAAAATTCTACACTATTTAATCTTAATATCATTGATAAGTATTTGAAAAATAGGGCTAATATAGTTAGCATTAAAGCTAGTGTGTCAGCACAACTCTCAAAAGAAATTAATGATCAATTCCCTGGACATTTGCTTGATTCCGCACCGATAAAAGCAGTATATGGAAAATATCCCATTTTAGGAAAGCCGGGAGATTTGGTAAGTCAGCGTGAATTGTGGATTAAAAGAAATCCATATTTCTTGTATTATTATTGGATTTTTGGCAAAGAATCAGAATCATTATTTCAAAAACTTCAATATGAAGATCTTATCAAAGAATTTCAAAGAAAATATAAAGAAGAAAGACACCGTCTTAATATTGTTGAATCTATGTATGATTCTGCAATTAGTGAACAATTAACCCCATTTGCTAGAAATAAACTACGAAAAAATGCCGATGAACTTGGTGTTTTTATTCAAGATGTCCTCACTAGCAAAGAAAAAGGCTTAGTAGAACAATTTATTATTCAAACAAGAAAACATCGAGATAATTGGATTCAAAATAAATGCCCTCATTTCGTATTCCGTGCAAGATATAATACAGAAATTGAGCTAAATGAAAAGTTTAAAGCATTTGCAGAAATGATTCAAACTTTTGGTACAAGACCAGAACCAGAAACAAGAAGAATATTATGTTCCAATTGTGGATTTAATTTAGGTTGCGAACATGAAGTACTTCTTTTGCGGAGGCATCAAGATCGTAGTAAGTACAATGAAATTACTGACCAACTTGAAAAAGAATATTATTCTGAAGAAGCAGTCGATTTTGTGTATTGTCAATTTTGTGGAAGAAAAATTACTGATATTGCCTTAGGTGGTGCTGGAGATATTCAATTTGATGAGGATACTGGTTCTCGAATTACGGGAACTGTAATTGAGGATCAATCTCCCAAAGCAGTTGATCTTTTAAATCTAATTAAAACTGTTTTGGTACATATAGGATTACAGGGAAAATTTAATGCCAAAAAAATTCTAAATTTTATTAGTTATCATGTTTTTCAAATGTACTCCAGAATTGAAGAAATGGAATTAAAAACTATTGACACCAATCTTCAAAAGAAAATGTGGGCTTTGGTATATGTGTATGCTAGAATTATTCAGGAAATTATTAATAGTAAATTTAAGATTAATTTTCGGCGCAATGTTCTTCCAAATCGAGAACCATTAAATACCAAAGAACGTGAAACTGTAAGTCGAGGGGACATTAGCATATACAAATTAGTAGTTTTGCGAATTATTCAGCAAAATGATCCAAAATTCTTCCAAGAAATTCAACTCCGGAAAATGAAACTTACATTTGCACTGACATCCGCATTTAATGTACTTCGGAAAGATGTTTTCCGAAAAGATTTAAGTGAAATTGCTAGACTAATTGAACTTCACGGGAGCAATACTATTCCCAGAAAAGTTTATAATATCAATAAAGATGAAAATAAAGACAGGGGTGAAGATTCAATTAAATCAAGAATTAGCCAATTACTTAAAAAGAAGGAAAACATTCTTGCTACCAATGAATTGCTTCTTAGAGCATTTAAATTCAGACTTCAGACAGTAGCTAATATACTTACAACACCTATTAGATCATCTGAATGGAAATCAGCATTGGATATAAGAAAACTTAATGAAATTTATGAATCAAGAACTTTTTGGTCTAAACAATTGTATTATAGATATTTTCCGGAGATTAAACTTCCTTGGTTGATTGCTAATGAAGAATCTATTTTGAATCTTTACACTCCAACGGCGTACTGTGAAAATGGCACTAAACAAAAATGGAATTTAACATTGTTATCAAAAGGAAAAGAAACACAAAAAGTTGCTTCGGGAGATTTTAAAAGCAAATTAAAGATTCAAAAGAAAACATTTGATCTAGATTATAGTCCAGATGAAGACTATGAGTACATGTCTTTTAATAAAGACATTAACATTCTAAATATGAATGAATATTCTCGTGATCTTGAAAATACAGAATGCAAAGAACTAAAATCGGAAACTAAGAAGATTAAAATGACTAAAAATGATCACAAGGAATTACGAGATAAAGCTATTAATATTTATGAAGATAGTCGTCTTAAATTGTTATTGCTTCAAGCATGTGCCGGAGAACCTGGTCATATAATCAGCGCTGGGAATGTACATATCGTATGTGGTATTGATGTTATAGATATCAAATTAGTTCGAAAATTCAGAAAGGAATTAGAAAAGTTTTATGCAACTGAAGAAACAATTGAACATAAGCTTATCATACCCAAATTAGATACGTTCAACATTAAACAAGTAAAAGATTTTGACTTTAATACTTCAACATTCAATCAAGAAGAGTTAAATAAATTGACTCAAAAACTCACAAAATTATCCGACCTAAAAGACTTAAAACCAGAAGATATTGTAAATACTGTAAGCAGTCTTGGTAAATTTACTCAGACTTTCCAAGAAAATGCAAAAGAATTAGAAAAACTTAAATTCAAATTACCAAAAGAAGACCGCGAAGCTCGAGAAAAAGAACTAAGAAGAGATCAAAATTTGGCTAGAATGCAGGAACTAATTAATATAATTACTCAATTGCATCAGTACTACACCATTATCAAGACTCATCCCAATAATCTATTTTTCCCAGTTAGTCCAAGTCATCGATTTTTAGTACAATATGTTAATGACAAAAAAAATAAAGAATTTACTAAATCAATTCCCGTAGTATTTAACTTTCATACGTACACAGAACTACAATATGACAATTCATTTACACTCTCTAGAAAGATTATTATCTTCTTAAATATCTTAGTTTCTTTAGCCAATTTCATTGTGGAAACCAGTTTAGAAGCTAAATTTGTAATTGAATTCTTGGCTATTACCAGAAATGCAGAAGATATTGTAGATGCTACTGAAAGTCAAATAGAAATTATTCAGGAAAATTTAGATCTTCTTCGCAGAAAAAGAACTGAAAAGTTCCTTAAAATGACTCAGGAGGAAAAAATTGCACAAGGTATTATTGGAGCGGGATTGGAAGAACAAATTGAAATTCTTGAAGAAAATATTAAAGAAAAAAATGAGAATGCGGAAGAAGCCCAAATAGAAACTTATGATGATGAAGAAGCTCAAAGAATTCAAGACGAAGATTTTGAATCAATTGATGACGTTGATTATGAATCTGGATCATTTGACTTGCTTTAAAATCCCTTATGAGGAGAATTGTTGAGCGTAGCGACGAGGAACGAAGAGAAGTTTCGAGAAGAGGAGGGAGACACCCAGCGCCTCAAGGGCGCAGGTGTCGGGCACTGCTCGCCTTGCGCGAGCTGGTGCCTTCGAAGAACGATCGACGATTCGACGACCCAGGGAATCGTTTATTTTTTTGGTGCATGAATAGCACAATAATCTCCTTTTGTGGCATTCTTAGTACAGCTTAGTCCGGCCTTATCTCCCCTTTTAAATGTGTACTTACATTTATCACTTTCTAACTCGCTATCATCTTCGCTTTCTTCGTCATCACTTTGCTCTACTTTTTCAGGCTTTAAATTAACTTCTACTTCTTTTTTAGCAGGTTGTATACTTTCAACTGAAATTACTCTACTATTTTTTTCTTCAAAATCACTTTCATCTTCTTCAACATTTTGATTTCTTACTACTTGTTCGCCTTCAACATGCTTATCTCTAGGTTGTTCGCGTGTTAATTCCTCTTTTGGCGGTGGCGGTCTTCTAGGTTTTCGCTCTAATTCTGGTTCCGCTGGGTAAGCCCATGGTGGATAACCGTAAGATGCAGGGGGCTGTTGTTCAGGAGAATTATTGGAGCGTCGTTTCATAACAATTACTGCAACTACGATTACTCCAATTCCTCCTAAAATCCACCATTTATAACGAGATAATGCATCCATTACAGACATTTCACCTTCATTTTTGGTTGTTTCCGTTTCTGTTACTGTTTCTGTAATCTCAACTTCTTTAGACATTTTATCTATAAAAATTTAATAAAAAAAAGAGAAGAGACGCGCTTCACCTCACTTCGTTCTTTGCTCACCTCACTTCGTTCGGTTCGCTCTATACTTTTCATATTTTGTCATAACTTCTTTAAATGAAGGATTTTTGGCAACTTTGTTTCCCTGATTTCTCAACTTTTCATTTACCATATTGTGAATTACATATAACCAGTACATCATTAAAGTTCTATTTTCAAGATAATTATCAATAGGTAAAATTTGAATAAACTGATTATATGAATCACGACAATATTTGCATGGCAATATGTCTTTTAAAATAGTAAAAAAAGCTTTGTAAGTTCTTTTATGGTCCGCAGTTGGTTTTTCAGGATAATTTGCAGATATCACATGTAATGATACCCATAACGGGGGGCCAAATTTTTTAGTGTTCATACATTACTACTATTAGCTGAGATATTTTCAGGATTATAAGGAGGAGGATTTTCAACATCATTATTTCTTTGTTCAACAACAAACATCTCTGATCCACAACACATTAAACCAACGACTGTTGATAAAAGAATCCAGGCAATCATTTGCTCAAGATTTGGATAATGCCAATATACACCAAATGCACATACCATCATAAATGCAGAATCATTGCAACGCAATCTGTATGACGACATTGGATTGAATATTTATTAAAAAAAAGAAATATTTTTCATTTTTTTAGTCTTCATTAACTTCAATTGCAATTTGTTTAGTGAAGTACAATAATGCTAAAGAACTAATTCCAGCTAAAGCTTTCATGTCTCCTGCCAAGAAAGGAACTATCATAATTGTAATAAATGCAAACGGAGACAACCAAATAGAATATCGACGGACCATTGCTCGATAGAGATTTTATGAATAAGTAAAAAGTTTTTCAATTTTAAACTAAATCGCATAGACCATTAGAAACGCATAGGAATTGCAGAAAATCCTTTAGCTCACGACCTCCAGTATAATCAGTAAATTCACTGCCATTCCAAATTTTAATTGTTGGATAACCAGATACTTTAAAGTAATCAGCAAGAAGATTGTTTCCACTCTTTGAATCATCACAATTAATAGCTCCAACTGGATATAATCCTTTTGTTACATTAGCCAGTTCAAGCCATGTAGAGGCCATATTCTGGCAATGAGGACACCATGGAGCATAAAACATCACAAGGCCATTTTTGCCTCGAAATTCAGGTTGAATAAACTGCATTTTTACATCTTTTGCCTTGTTGTCTAGGATTTGAAATCCACGTGGCATTTTAATCTCAACCACACTCGAATCCTGACGAGAAGAGAATAAATCTGTGTAGCCACCTTCCATGATATACAATAAAACAACAAAATATTCTCAATACAAATTAAGTATGAACGTCATTAATTCCATTGTCCAGTTAAATACTACATATATTGGAGTTTTGGAAGTTCATCGCGAAATCGAAAAAACTCTTTTGAAAATAAGTAATTTAAAATTTCCTTATCCCCGAGAGCCAATTTACTTTAAAATGGGGGATAAACTTCGCGAACATGCCAAGGCCAATAGTGAAGCTGTTATTAAAATGAAAGCTTCGTTAAATAGATCAATTGAGGCTTTTATTACTCTTGTTGAACAGTGTTTGCTTAATTTTGCATTTATGGAAAGATACACATTAAGAATGAAAAAGGATTATCAAAAAGTTAAAGAACAATTAATGAATGGAAAACATTCGGATCTTACAATGTCTGATTTTGCTAAATTAGAAATAAACAATTTCTTGAAATACGAAGCTAATATCCAACAACTTTACGATGTTTATGAGCAATACCTTAATGAACATCGGCAAGATAATTCTGGTGATATTATTGAGATTTACCTTAAAATGAAAATGCCCGATATTCCTAATATTGTAGATTTTATTCGGCATGATGCCTATCAAGAAGTTGCTATATTTCAACAAAATAGAATTGTTAAGAGCAAGTATTGTTTATTAATTAATCAGCCAGATGCTAATAAACATCAGCAATTTAAAGAATTTTTGGATAGTCTTAAGCTTATCGAGATTCAAAGTCATCAATATCAAAATTATCCTCAGTATCTCATGCAATTTCCATTTATTACCACAGAAACGAAGATACAAACTCTGGATGAAATTGTTAAACAACTTACTTCCGATCCTGAGATTTTGGAACTAGCTCGATCAGCATCTGATACCAAAATTAGAAGAATCGAAGAAAGACTAACCGCAAAATTTATAATTATAAATCAATCTTATAATGATGCAGACTTTTGGGTAAGATATGTTGATATTCAAGATCAAGAAGCTAAGGAAATTACTAATGAACTTGCAGAAATTAGAAAAAATATACAATTATCGCGAGTACAAAAACCATTGACAGTAATTAAAAAAAATATTTATGAACTTCAAGAACAACGACAAGATTTAGAAAAAAAGAAAATGGAAATGGAAAAGAAACTTTCCGAATTGTCTGATATAGGAACAAAAGCAGTTCTCAAAGGTCCTTCTCCTAACGAAATAAAACGCCCAATAATTCTGGAATCATATACAGTGTCTCCTTTATTTGAAACCGATGCCCTATTATTTCGCAATTTAAGATCAGATGATAAAAATCCCAAGTATTATGTATTATTATTTAGTGCTTTAGAGAATCAATATCAATATCTTGGCAAATATCACACATTTGCGGATATACCTATATCTCTAGGTTTATTTCGATTAATAAGCGACCAACGATATAATACTTCTGAGATTGGTTTTACAATTCCTTCTGAAAGGTACAGCGACCCTGTTAAGAAAAGACAAGAAGCAATTGACAAATTAAATGCAAATCAAAGAGGAATGAAGGGAATCATTAGATTGTTTAATAAAACTTCTCGGAAAATAGAATTAGAGGTACCGCCGGGTCTTGATGAAGTATTTATCAAAAAATCACATGAAACGTTAAAGGACAAAGTATTATCAGCCAAAGAAGTGATAAAGAAGTATATTAATACCAACAAATCTAAAATGCAAAACATTGAAGATAAGTATAAATCTCTATCATTACCAGTTGAAGAGTTTCCTTGGTCAGTTAAAGATCAATTCAAAAAAATAGAACAAGCATTTTTAATGAATATTGCTTTAACTAAAAGTGATTTGCGAAACAAATTTTTAACTGAATTGGAAAAAATGAATCTGGAAATTCAGGTATTTTATCAAGAAATTGAGAATTTCTTAGTACTTCAACAATACAATCTAACTCTGCGTAAGAAGAGTACGGAAGAAATAGAAAAATTGCTTCGCTCGT
>Ga0114931_10007722_pt1 | contig 13118 bp, 8 predicted proteins | sample 2SBtaG_FD_89579 | JGI IMG/M metagenome (GOLD analysis project Ga0114931, IMG submission 89579) | Deep subsurface microbial communities from Kolumbo volcano to uncover new lineages of life (NeLLi) - 2SBTROV14_V59a metaG | ecosystem: Environmental > Aquatic > Marine > Volcanic | place: Kolumbo... | reverse complement strand
TCGCCGCGGTTGGTTTAGTTCCGCTTTGGCGTCGTATGCGAAAGTAGACGTCTGACTTACCGGCTAACTTTGAAGTTCAGCAGGCCAGCCCTTCTCACGGGGCTGGCCTGTTTTTGTTTGCTCGTCCGCACCACGAGACAACAAAAAGCCGTTACCACGCTGATTGCACCCCTTGCTTCTCATGGAACTGGAATTTCCGGAAGTCGGTTTAACAACATCTGACAGGTGATTCCGTGATGACGAAGCGAAGGCGTTTTTCCGGCACGGGCGGGTGCGTATCGCGGATACTAATTGGTCGCCAGTGGCTTGATCGTGATGTTGCGATATGCCACGGGACCATGATCTCCTTGGAGCATCAGGGGCCCCCTGGGCTGTTCGTCGTCGAATGTGGAGGCTCGCGTGGGACCGGTTAGCTCGACGTTTTCGTGGATTAGCACGCCGTTGTGGATGACTTTCACAAAGCGGGCGTTGGCAATCTTGCGGCCCGTGGTGTCAAAACGCGGCGCGCGGAAAATGACGTCATAGGTTTGCCACTCTCCAGGACGACGGCAGGCGTTCACGCGAGGGGGGTGCCCCTCGAAACCGTGATCGTTTTTCCAACGTTTGTAAATTCCTCCACAGTCGCTGGACTTCGGGTTCTTCACGCCCCAGCTATCAAGAATCTGAATCTCGTAACGCCCTTGGAAGTAGACTCCGGAATTCGAGTCCTTGGAAACAAGAAACTCGACGTGGGCTTCGACATCGGCGTGCTGATAGTCGCTCAGCAAGTTGACGGTTCGGCCGATCGGGCCGTTGACAATCGTGCCCTGTCCCGGAATGGTTGTCAGCAGATGCGGATTGGAGGGGGATGGTTGCGCGCTTTTGCACACGATCCAATCGCCAGAATCCTCGTGCCATGCTTCGAGTCCACGCTGGCCAATCCATTGCATCGTAGCGTTTTCCCCACGCGGTTCGGCTGCCAGGGTGATAACCGTCGCGAAGACAAAAACGATCCCAGCGGTGGCCGCGACGATTCTGGTTCTGCAAGGCGGAAAATGGGGCGTAAGATTCAAGGCAAACTCCTTTGAAGGTGTTAGGATGGATTATTCGTGACGAACAAGCTTCGCGGACCCAGCGATTGCGACTTGGTGGGATGCCGCGCATCGACCAAACTGATTATCCTCGTGTTCTAGGCTGGGCGAAAGTGTGGTCGTGGCGCCGCACGGCTTTGCCCCGCGGATCCACCCATCGTCCATCGAACCATCACCCTCCACGCTCGGAACGGCAAGGCCATGGCCGCTGGCGGTAAGAACTATTTTCCCGAGTTGACCGGCATTCGCGCCGTGACGATGTATGGCATCTACAACTGCCATTTCAACCTCATTGACCCCGCCATCTATGGAAATACGCTCTACCTGCTTGGCCAGGAGATGCACCTTGGCGTGCCGATCTTCTACGTCCTGAGCGGCTTCCTGATTTATTATCTGTATGGACACAACCTCGAACGCATCTCGCTCCCATGGGCACTCAACTACGCGAAGAACCGCGTGGCGAGAATCTATCCGGTCTATTTTATCCTGCTCACCGTCACCTACCTGTGGTCGGGATTTCCGGATAGTACACGCGAAACGATCATTACCTACACACTGACACAAGCGCTTTTCCCCGACCTGGTTCACGCGGGTATCTCGCAAGCGTGGACGCTAACCATCGAGGAGACGTTTTACTTCTCGGCACCGATTATCTTTCTCATGGCGCGACGCTGGGGGCTTCTGGTTCCGTGTCTGGGGATTGTGTTGTTGGGAGTCTTCCTGGTCACGGTCAATTTCCCCTTCAATCTTTACTACGACAACCCTTCTCACATCTTCGGTCGCACGTTGTGTGGGATGATTGCGTGCTTTGCGTTTGGAATTTTGTTGGGCAAGAGAGTGCGCGGACGCGGGAACAACATGTCACGCCGCAGGCGACCCGTCTTAACCTACAGTGCCCTGGCTTGCATGTTCGCGATCATGCTGGTGCAAACGAAACTGGCCGAAATTGCCGAGACATGGCATTCTGGTGGCGATCTGGTACGCGGCAGCGAGCATCCCCTGGGTTTCTTCTTAAGCTACGTCGTGTTCCCAGGCATCGTCGCGGTTTGGTTTTGGGGAATGATGACCGAACCCAGCGCCGTGAAACGATTTTTGAGCGTTCCGTTGGTCGTTCTCTTGGGACGGAGTTCGTATTGCTTCTACCTGTTGCACTTCGGTGCCGTAAGCAATTTGCTGGAACGCTACATCACGGATAGCCGACTCGGACAGATTCTGCTTTTGAACCTGTTGGCCGTGCTGATGTTCAAGCTGATCGAGCATCCCGCGAACCAATACATCAAGTTTTTGGGACGGCCCCCCAAATCCGCGGACAAGCTCTTCGGCACGGCGCTGAATCGTGGGTCGCTCGTCTACGCTGGGCTGTTCGCGGTGATCCTGAGCGTACAGTTGCTACCGCTTGCGTTGATCACGCAAGATCGAGCCGAGATGGCCTACAAGCTGTTGGCCGCCGGCGGCTGGTTCCAGTCGCTGAAAGCGGCGCTCTACGTGGCCGCGGGCGTGATGTTCGCTTCGCGACTGTTTCGGTTCCCGGGCGGCATGGCAAAGTCGACGGCACCGCCCCCCATGCGAAAGATCACGTTGGCGATCTTGGCCGCCGCCACCTTGCTCATCGCCGGTGAGGAAGTGCATTGGGGAAAACCGTTCCTTGCCGACGGCACTCCATCTTCAGCCGTCGTGACCGAAACCATCTCCCACGGGGCGATTCCCACGGTGTCGACCGGTCGTGATAAAGCGATCGATTGGCTGCGACGTCTATGGACCGTCGCGGTGTGCGTCTACATCGGCGGCGGTGCGATCGTTTCGGCACGCCTTCCCAACATCAAACAGCGGACGGAACACTGGGGATTCCCGCTGGCCACTCCACGCCTGGGCCTTGTGTTGGGTGCAAGTTTGTTGTGGTATCTGGGCGTTGACCGCACGGCGGAAACGTTTGCCGTGGTGCTTGGTTTCGTCATGATGGCCTTCGCGGTCGAGGGGCTCTTGAAATCCCATTCAGAAAAATCGCCTCGCTCTCATTTCGGAACCTGTGTCACGGTGTGTGTCACGGCCCTGCCCTTGTTCGTGGCTTCGATTGTCACGGGGCATCCCTCCGATGCACCGCGCGTTCGGGCCGCGCGGCTGGCGCGTGAAGCGGAGGAATTGTTTGCCCGGGGGGATGGGAAAGCGGCAATCGAAGTAGCGAAAGCCTCCCTGGAACTTTGGCCCGGTGATGCTGAAGCTCTCTTTACGCTCGGCCTGGGATACTTGCAGCAGGGACAACTTGAACCGGCCGCCGAAGCATTCTCCCAAACCATCGGGCTCGATTCGGGGATGTCCGAAGCGCACAACAATCTGGGAATCATTCGCCTCCGGCAAAATCGGCTGAACGAAGCAAGTCTCCATTTTCAACATGCCATTAGTGCGAACCAGCACAACGCCGACGCGCACAATAATCGAGGACTCGTGCTAGAGCGACTTGGCTACTTAAAGAAGGCGCTGGTCGAGTACGAGATTGCTTTACGACTCTCTCCTCATTTCAACATCGCCCGCGACAACATCAGGCGTCTCAAGACTCGACTCGAAACCACGCCTTAGTGCTCTCTGTCACGGCTTGGTTTTAGAGTTGGGTGCCACAAGACTCGGCCAGTGTGGGATCTTAAAATAGACATTGAATGCGGGAGCTGACTAAGCCATTGGCACCCTAATCCCCAGACGTGACACGGCACTCCGCGGCAGATCGCTCACGAATCATCCGGGCTAGTCTGCCCCCATGTCCGGAGATCAATCCGCGGACGATTCGGCCAAGATGCGACGATATGCCTTGCGGGCGGTCTCATAGGCGGCTTCGGCATCGACTAGCTCACTCTCCCGAATCCTGGGGCTTTTTGATTTCCAGCAAACATCGACCGCGTCGAGACACCACTGCGCGCTGCGCCGGCTGGCGCGGATTGGATTGTTGTCGATCTCGACGAACACCGGGTTGGTGTGGCAACTGGGAAACACCCGGAGGGCGACCCAACTCGATTGCTCCAGTGCGACGTCGAATTCCAGATCATGGACCTCTCCGTCGGCTTCGAGTTCTTGCCGTGCGACCGCGTTGCCGTTGACGATCAATTCGACGGGAACCTTGTTCGAGTTGCCAATTCGCGCGCGTTCCACGTGCCAATATGGTTGACTATCCAGCGGACGTTTGCGAATGTCCTCTCGCGGCTCATCGGCTAACAGCGCCGCCGCGCGGACGCGAGCCTTGAGCGGCTTTGGTTTGTCCAGCGCGAGCACGCTGGCGCGACCATCGGCACCGGGTTCACCAACCCCCAGACCATCGAGCGTGAAGTCGTAAAGATGACACAGACCATCGGTGCAGTAGCTCCGCCCGGCGCGAATCCCCCGCACCCAATCTTGGTAGTTCAACGGCTTATCCGGGTCGAGCTTCACATACGCCCGACCCAAACCAACGCGCTCTCCATAGATGCAAGGAAAGTCGGTCTCGCCGCTGATGCGTGCCGTGTAGCCGCAATTGAGTGTGTGATACCAGATGTTCAACTCCCACACCGCCGGCGTGTCGACCGCGGAGATGAAGTCGCAAACGCCGTGTACCACATCGACCACGTATTCGTTGGCCCCGATTCCATCGAACGGTGGCATCTCGAATGTTGGCAGCGACGTGGCGTCGACCTTGAGTCCCCACCCGCTGTGAGAGAAGCCGACCACCCCGCCCTGCTCTTTTCCCCATCGCAAAACGGGCAGATCCCAACTTGGCCATTGGTCGATTCGTGTCGTGCCTGGATAGTCGTCGTCGGTCAACTGCAACAGGCAAAGGTGTCCGGCGTGTGAACTGGGAAAGCCGGAAACTTCGACGTCGTATCGCATCAAATAGCGATCGGTCGAGAGCCGATTCACGCGACCTTCAAAATACTGTTTCTGATAGTACCAACACGGTCCCCACGACAACACACAGCCCACGTTGAGATCTTCACCCAATATATGGCGCATCATGTCCAGAGGCTGAACGCCCTCGGTGGGCGACTCATAGTGTTTGCATCCCGCGGCGTGGATGTGATGATCGCCCGAGAACCAGCCGGCATCGGCCAACTTGATCCACCGCTGGAGTTGGAATCGTTCGCGATGCGAGGCGGTGTGCGGAACGTCGATGGTGCGTTTTAGAATTCGATATTCCGGACCGCGGGTATACGTCACCTCGTATTGCCCCGGCGGCAGCATCACCGATTCGCCGTCGTGACGATAAATTTGCTCATGAAAGAAAAAGTCGGGGGCCAGACGCCGCGCGAGCGACGGATAAACCCGATCGTACTTGTCGCGGAACACGAACTGCCCGGTGGTCGGTTGACCGTCGTCATCGAGAACCTCGAGCACGACTTCCACCGCGGGCTCACATTGGAACAGCACGTTCATCTCGCTACGAAAGCCCAAGTCTTGGGTGCCCTGCCCCGTGTCGAAGACGAGTTTGGCCTCGCGGCTCCCCACATCGCGGCTGTACAGTTCGATGATGCGGTATTCGAGTTCGAGCCCGGAGAGCTTTTCGTTCAAGGGTTGTTTTGCGTGCATGCTCACGTCAAGCCAGCGATCCCCAACTTCACTTGGCTTGATAGTCACTTCCGGTTCGGCGTCGCCTTTTGACCTTTTCACCAACGGTTTGGCATTGGGACTACGGCACCGTAAGGCGGCGGTCACGCCCGCTTCGTTGTGAACTTTGACCAAGAACACGCGCCACCCCTGTTGCATCAATAACTTTGGAGCGGGCCCCACCGCGGACTTCACACGGCTTTCGGGATTGATGTTCACCTCCGCCAAGCACAACGGGTCGAGCACGCGCTGCACGGCGCGCGCGGCCTCGGCTTCGTCCATCATTTCCAGCGCGGCGTCGAACTGCTTCTGTTGTTCGGCGGAAAGCGGCGAGCCGAGTAGTGCAAGCGTCTGAACCACACGACGAACTTGTGCCTTGAGCGGTTGCCATGGGATACCGCCGATCGTCGGCAGTGTCTCATCCGCTGAGGTCGAACAGGTGACGCACGCAAGCAGCAGCAACAGCATGGATCGCACGGCTTTGGAACACCCTGTCAATCGCATCTTCGCATCTCCCATGGATCGCCGTATGTTCTCATCCCACACTCGGGTCTCACATTGTGAGCCATGAATCCTCGACATGCAATGAATCCCAGTCATCCGCCCCTCACACGGGCCGTGCGAAGATTCCTTTACCGGCGATTACTTCTCTTGTGGAGGCGCGACGCCCAATTGGGCCGAAAGATCGACAAGCGGCTGCCAGTTCCCCGGGTCAAACGAAATTCCATTGGCTTCACGCTCGCGCAGAATGCGCCGTTCGGGATCGCCAGGAAGCTGAATCTCGTCGACACCCTCAACTGTTGGGCAGCCGCGCAGGAAGGCCACTAGCGAGGAAATCTGTTCGCCGAATCGCGCGGCCCCGCCGAGATGCTCGGGGTCGAGCACCATCATGAATACACAGTTCCCCAGTTGGTTGATCGGCACTTCCCGGGCACAAACACCGCCGGAGAGCGCGCCGGAGAAAATCTCGACGATCAGCGCCAAACCAAAACCTTTGTAGGATTGATCACCGCCCAAGGGTCGAATCGTGCCGGGAGGGTCTGCGTAGAGGCTGTTCGGATCGTTGGTCGGACGTCCTTCGGCGTCGAGCAGCCACCCGTCGGGGCACGTTTCGCCCGCGATCCGTTTCACGCGGACCTTTCCCTCGGCGGTGGCGCAGGTGCCGAAGTCGAGGATCAGCGGACCTCCTTCAGCCGGAACGCCAAAGGCGATGGGATTCGTGCCCAACCGCGGTGCCTTTCCCCCGGGTGGCGCAACGCGGCGCGTGGCACCGTGGGTATTGACCATCATCATCGAGACCATGTCCGCCTCGGCAGCACGTTGGCAATACTCTCCCAACCGCCCGACATGCGAAGCGTGAATCATGGTGCCGACGCCGGTGCCATGTTCGGTAGCCATCTCGATCAGTCGCGCGGTCAAATCGTGCATCAGCGGTTGACCAAACCCCCAATGTCCGTCGGCGACGATCGTCGTGTCGGTTTGTTTGGAGATTGTCAGTTTGACTCCCGCGCGGGTCTCGCCTTTTTTCAAACCATCGAGGTAAAAAGGAATCCGCATCACGCCGTGTGAGTCATGCCCCCGCAGGTTGGCGCCCACCAAGCTGCCGGCGACGATGGCAGCCTCGTCATCGGGCACATGGCTCGCCGTCAACAGTCTCGTGGCGAAGTTCAAGAGTTCCGTGGCGTCGATGGTTGGCATGGTAAGGAGAGCTGTAAGAAGAAAAGAACAAGGTGATCGATCGAGGGAGATTCGCCAAGTGGCAACGCGATTCAGCTCCATTGGAATCACGATTCGGGCTGTCAACGTAACATCGTGGGAAGCGAAGGTCTAGCCGGGCGGTTTTACGTGGTGTGTCGAGAGGACGTGTGTCACGGCCATGCGTTTTGTCGACATGCCTCGTACAACGCCACGGCGACTGAGTTCGAGAGGTTCAGGCTCCGGGCGTCGTCACGCATCGGAATCCGCAGACAATGTTCGCGGCGCGCGTTGAGGAGTTCGCTCGGCAGTCCTTGCGATTCGCATCCAAAGACGAGAACATGTTGCGAGAGAATCGTGCTTCGCGATAATCTCGCGTGGCGGTCTTGGTGAACATCCAAAAAACCGCATCCGGCGGAAGTTGGTTGATGAGCGCCGCCCAATCGTCGACCACCTCCCACGCAAGGTGCTGCCAATAGTCCATGCCCGCGCGGCGTAGATGATAGTCGTCGACACGGAACCCCAACGGGCGAACCAACCACAGCTTCGCTCCCACTGCGACACACGTTCGCCCGACACTGCCCGTGTTGTAGGGAATCTCGGGTTGGTACAAAACGACGTGTAGCAGCGGATCGTACATTGTGGCGACGGGAATCTCGGGCTTCTACACGTTCTCTCCGGCCCTTCACCCGTTGGGCGGGGGCCATTACGATGCGGTTCGACAAGGGGGATGCGAATCGTGACGGTCAACGATAACGTAGTCCGTGGCGGATTCCCAAGGAATGCCCCCGGGCTCATCGCGATCCGTGCCTGAGTCGTTCGCCATCGATATCAACCCGAGAACAACACAGCCATGCCAGAGAGCATCACACCGCGCCGACGAGAAAACTATCGCAAGGCGTTCTCCTTCGCAGAATCGCAAGTGGCGGCGACCATCGAGCGAACGCCCGATTTCTTTCCAATCTACACGACCGACGGCCGATGGCACCACCAGGGCGAACGGTGGACCGATTGGACCGGTGGTTTCTTCGCCGGCATGATGTGGCAGTTTCACCGTCGCACCGGTGACCAAACATGGCGACAACGGGCCGAACATTACTCGAAGTTGCTGGAACATCGTCAACACGACCGGGAGGTTCACGACCTTGGCTTTATTTTTCTCAACACGTATCTCCCGTGGTACGAACTGACCGGCGACCCTGATTTGCACGCCGTGTTGGTGCAAGCCGGGCGAACGTTGGCCATGCGGTTTGTCGATCCGCCGGGTTACCTGCAAAGTTTCGTGGCTCCCGGTTCGCTGTTCATCGACATTATGATGAACGTGCCGATCGTCTTTTACGCGGCGCGAGAAACAGGAGACCAGCGATTGCTGGAGATTGCCTTGCAACATTGCCGGACAACCCGCGATCGGCTGGTGCGTCCCGACGGGTCGACGGCGCACGAAGGCGTGTTCGACACCGCCACCGGCGCGTTCTTGCGGCAAGACACGCACCAAGGGTTGCGCGGCAACAGCCGTTGGGCACGCGGGTTGGCTTGGTCGCTCTACGGATACAGCACTGTGTTCGCCTATACCCAAAACAGTGAGTTTCTCGAAGTGGCTCAGCGGAACGCCGATCATTGGTTGGCCCATCTCCCAGAGGACAACATACCGTATTGGGACTTCGACGCCGATCTCACGGCCACGCTTCCCTGGGGACCACAAAAGGATAGTTCGGCCGCGGCGATCGCAGCCAGCGGGTTGTGGAAACTTTCGAGACAGACACCCGATGGCGAGCGTGCCGCGCGCTATCGCGATACGGCTTTGGCCACGCTCGATTCGCTGTGTCATCCCAACTATCTGGCCCAAGAAAAAGAGGGTTCCGAAGGAATCTTGCTGCACGGCGTCTACCATACGGCAAAGAATCTGGGCGTCGACGAATCGGTGATGTGGGGCGATTTCTTCTTCGTCGAAGCATTGACCCGGGTGTTGACCGATCGTTGAGCATTGACAACGCCCCCTTTGCGTGGGCAAGACCGCCCTTCGCGGTTAAACTCTATTCTGGCGGGAAGAAGACCTTCAAGGAGATCACAGGCGTGAAGTTATCGCGTAATCCAACTCGGGCGGTTCCGATTGGTTCGATCACCGTCGGGGACCACAACCCGATCGCCGTGCAGAGCATGACGGCCACCAAGACGCAGGATGTCGACGCAACGGTCGCGTTGATCAATCTCCTGCGAACAGCCGGCGCCGATGTGGTTCGCGTGGCGGTCGACAGCAAGAAAGACGCCTTGGCTTTGGTCGCGATACGCGCCAAGACCAAGGCCAATCTATCGGTTGACTTGCAGGAGAACTATCGCCTTGCCGAGATGGTCGCGCCGCAGGTCGATAAGATCCGCTACAACCCTGGCCATCTTTATCACCACGAACAAAGCAAGCCCTGGCAGGACAAGGTTCGCTTCCTGGTCGATGTGGCCACGGCGAATGATTGTGCGATGCGGGTCGGTGTGAACTGCGGGTCGGTCGATCCGGCGATCGCGGAAAAGTTCGCCCCTGATGACTCCCTCTCGCCAATGCTCCAAAGCGCGTTGGATCATTGCGAACTGCTCGACAAGTTGGGATTCACACGCTACGTGGTCTCGCTCAAGGATTCCGATCCCCGGAAAGTTATCGAGATCAATCGCCGCTTTGCCGACTCTCGGCCCGATGTTCCGCTGCACTTGGGCGTAACCGAAGCGGGCATGCCCCCGGCGGGCGTCATCAAGACCCGAATCGCGATGGAGCAGCTTGTTGCCCGGGGCATCGGCGACACGATTCGCGTATCGCTTACGGTCCCCAATGCCGAAAAGCCGCGAGAGATCGCCGCCGGGCGAGAGATTCTCGCGGATATTGCCGCCGGGCGCGTGCGGTCGGTGGTCGATTATGGCCTTGGCACGCTGAACATCATCAGTTGCCCAAGTTGCTCGCGCGTGGAAAACGAGGCCTTCGTCGAGCTTGCGCAAGAGGTTCACGCGATGACGCGATATGCCGAAGCGCACGCCCTGACCATCGCCGTGATGGGTTGCCGCGTGAACGGTCCCGGCGAAACCGACGACGCCGATTTAGGCCTGTGGTGTGGGCCCAACTACGTCAACTTGAAACGTGGCGGCGAACCCCTGGGGGCATTTCCCTACGACGAAATTCTAGACAAGCTCAAGACAGAATTGGACGCGCTGATCGCCAACCGGGCGGCCGCGGGAGTATAATCTCCATCGAATCCCTTGCCAAAGTTGGTCGCTCCAAATCATACATCACACAATCGCCAATCAAGGGGTTGCCTCTCATCAGTAATCGCACGTCAAGAGTAGCTTGATCATACGTCCATGACTCTGTCGGCTGAGAATCTAGATCTCGGCGAGCCACGATTATCCGAGGGAAGGCAAGAAATCCGAGAAAGTAGGAATCCGCTTGGAGAGGCGATTACTGTTTCGGATACTCATTTCCCTTCGGTACGGTTGGACGATCGTCGGGATTACCCTCTTACTGCTCGTGATCGTTGATAGGATCGTCTATCTACTGGCACGCGATTCCGCTGATACGATGGTTCAATTGGTAAGTACCACGGCTCTTCCCGATGCGAGAGCCAATGCCACGGAGATCGGAACGGAGTTCTTTGAATCAAACGGGAGCCCCTGGGATCCAGGGAAGTTACGCTGGCAGCCCTATGTTTACTGGCGTGCAAGTCCTTATCAGGGGAAATGGGTAACCGTCGATCAGACGGGGCTACGAAGGACGGTGGGTGCCAGCGTTGAACGGAATAGCCCTCCCGAGAAGTCGATCGCTCCTATTAGAATCTTCTGTTTCAGCGGCTCCACGATGTGGGGCACCCTCGTGCGCGACGCTCATACAATCCCCGTCTGAGTTGGCCAAACTCATTGGTGCCGCGGGGGTAACCGCTGAAATCACTAATTTTGGTCAGCCAGGCTATGCCTCGACGCAAGAGCTCATTGCACTGAATCTCGAACTCCAGTCGGGCAATATTCCCGACATCGTCATCTTCTATGATGGATTCAACGACATCGGCGCCACGCTTATGAATCGACATTCGGGCTTGGCGGCGGACGAATTCAGGAGAGGAACTCAAGATGATCTGCTACGCCGAACCTCCCTTGCCAGTATCGGGGCACTCTTGGTGGCACACTCATCGATCAGTCATCTATTTCGCCCGTCGACCAAGGATGAATTGATTTCTCAAATAACCGAAACATTGCATTCCGCCGATCCAACCACGGTGATCGAGTCGATTGGACAATGCTACGTCGCGAATATGAAGTTAACTCAGGCGGTGTGCGCCGCACACTCGGCTCCTGTCGTGTTTTTTTGGCAACCGATCGTTTTTTCTCGCTCTTCCGCGGCTCCCGCCGAAAAATCCATCGTCGATGATAACGCTGACAATAAACAGTTCTATCTACTGGTGTACGAAATGATGCGAAATTACATTCGAGACAACATCAACGATCCCTTGATCAGCCGCCTTCACTACCTAGGAGATGCCTTCGATCGGCCGGAACTCGATGATACTGATTTTTTCTGGGACCGTTGCCATGTCTCCGAAGCCGGAAATGCTATTATCGCCAACCGTATAATGTCTCATCTACTACCAATCATTCGTTCCCAAACCAAGACTCGGCTCTGAACGCCACCCGTGCGGCTGCCACTGGCTGCGCCAGTGCTTTGCATCGCGAAGAACGTGGCGGCAACCGGCACGGGCGGAGCCCGTGACACACTTTTTCAACGGGCTCTTCGTGGGTATGATCCGCTGCCCCATTCTCTCTTAGTCTCCGAGACCCGATTCCCATACCATCGATTGCACAATCACTTAACGACGGGCTTGCTCATCATCGTTCGGGGCAGCTTGACGAGGCGCGGGCTTGTTACCAACAGGTTCTTGCCTTGGAGCCCAGCCATGCCGACGCCCTGCACTTGCTGGGAGTTATTGCTTGTCAGCAGGGCGACAACGCCAAAGCGATCGATTTGATTGGTCGCGCCATCGCCTTGCAGCCGAACCAGCCGGGATATCACGGCAATCTGGGAAACGCGCTTCAACAACTGGGGCGATTGGAAGAAGCCGCCGCTTCCTATGGCAGAGCGATTCGACTACAGCCTGATTTTGCCGATGCCTATAGCAACCTAGGACACGCGCTGCGAAATTTGGGCAGACTCGACGAGGCGATCGGCTACTTTCAACAGGCCATGCAGTTGAAACCGGGACACGCCGACGCATGCAACGGGCTGGGAAGCACGCTGCGGTCGTTGGGGCGGTTGGGCGAGGCGGAAAAGTGCTTTCGAACGGCTATCAGTTGGCAACCGAAGTTCGTCAACGGCTACTCGAACCTTGGCAATACGCTTCGCGACTTGGGCCGCGCGGATGATGCGATCACGTGCTTTCAAAAGGCGCTCGAGCTACAACCCGATTCGCCCGAGATTCTGGCGTCGTTGGGCAACACCTGTCGCGAAGACGGGCGAAACGATGAGGCGGAAGATGCCTATCGCCAAGCGGTACGGCTTGTTCCGGATAATCTTCTCTTCCGCCTGCAAGCCGAAACGTTGTGCCCCACGGTGTTCCCAGACGTGGCGGCGATCGATGCGTTTCGCGACAGCCTGCTCGAACGACTAAACGAACTACGCCGTGAAACAATCCGATTGCAAACCGATCACATCCGACGCGTCGGCGGTGAACCACCGCTCAATCTTCAGTTCCATGGTCGCGACGAACTCCCCCTTCGCCAGGCTTACGCGTCGTTGTTTGCCGGGTCGTTTCCGGCAATCGACTT
>Ga0114931_10007721_pt1 | contig 13119 bp, 9 predicted proteins | sample 2SBtaG_FD_89579 | JGI IMG/M metagenome (GOLD analysis project Ga0114931, IMG submission 89579) | Deep subsurface microbial communities from Kolumbo volcano to uncover new lineages of life (NeLLi) - 2SBTROV14_V59a metaG | ecosystem: Environmental > Aquatic > Marine > Volcanic | place: Kolumbo... | reverse complement strand
CACGCTTGCCGACGTCGACAACCGCAACGCGCTCGGCGCGAAGCTGCTCGACGGTCTGCATGCCGCACTCCAACGTGCCAATTCGGACCCGTCGATCCGCGCCGTCGTGGTCACCAACGAGGGCTCGACCTTCTGCGCGGGCGCCAATCTGAAGGAGCAGTCCGGCGTGGCGGCGGCGACGCACCCGACGGTCGGCTTCGAAGAACTGCTCGTCGAGATCCAGCGCTCGCCGACGCCCGTGATCGGGAAGATCTGCGGTCACGTGGTCGGCGGCGGCAACGGTCTCGCCGCGGCGCTCGACATCGCGATCGCCCGGGACGACGTGAAGTTCGGGTTCAGCGAGGTTCGTCTCGGCGTCGCGCCGGCGATCATCTCGGTGGTGTGCCTGCCGAAGATGCGGCGTGGCGATGCGCTGGAGGCCTTCGTGCGCGGGCACCGCTTCTCGGCGGTGCGCGCCGCGCAGATGGGCCTGATCCAGCGCGCGGTCGCCGTGGAAGAACTCGACGCCGCGGTCGAGCAGGTCCTGGCGGACATTCGCGAGGGCGGGCCCGAGGCGATCGCCCACGCCAAGCGTCTCGTCTACGAGGTTCCGGCGATGCCGCAGTCGGAGGCCTTCACGTGGACGGCCGGGTTGTCTCGCACGCTCTTCCGCGGCGAGGAGGCGGCTGCGGGCATGAAGGCCTTCCTGAAGCGGGAGAAACCGCCGTGGGCCTCCGACCCGGAGTGAAGGATGCGCGCAGGCCGCGTCGCGACGACGCCGTGCGGCAGGAGGATGTGACGTGTTGCAGGTAGCCGTGGACTTCCGCGACGAGGTCGACGACCTCTACGCGTTTCTTCGGACGCTGGAGCCGCACGATTGGCAGCGCGAGACCGGCTTCATGAACTGGACGCCCTGGGACGTCGTCGCGCACCTGCACTACTTCGACCGCGTGTCGCTGGCGGCCCTCGGCGGAGAAGAGGCATTCGCCCCCGAACGCGACGCGCTCTTCTCGGCGATCGCAAAGGGGCGCACGAACCAGGAGCTGGCACGCGAACGCTTCGGCGACCTCGACGCGGAGGCGCTGCTCGACGAATGGCGCAGCGGCGCCCGCGAGCTGGCCGAAGCCCTCGGCAGCTCCGATGCGAAGCGCCGGCTTCCGTGGTTCGGGCCGGACATGGGCGTCGCCATGTTCACGACGGCGCGTTATATGGAGACCTGGGCGCACGGTCAGGAGGTCTACGACCTCGTCGGTGTGTCGCGGACGCACGGCGACCGCATAAAGCACATCGCCACCATCGGTGTGAAGACCTACGGCTGGACCTTCGCCAACCGCAAGCTGGAGGTCCCGGGTCCCCCGCCCCATGTCCGTCTCGTCGCACCCTCGGGCGACATCTGGGAGTGGAACGAGCCGAGCGACACGGACAGTGTCCACGGCGATGCCGTCGACTTCTGCCTGGTGGTGACGCAGGCGCGCAACGTCGCGGACACGGCGCTCGAGGTGCGCGGACCGGTCGCGACGCGCTGGATGTCGATCGCCCAGTGTTTCGCGGGTGCGCCGGTGGACCCGCCCCGGCCGGGCGAACGCGGCCCGGGACGCCAGGCGCCGAGCGCGCAGGAGCAGGGCTGAACCATGGATCTGGAATTCGACGAGGGCTACGACGCGTTCCGCGCACAGGTGCGGGGATTCCTCGCGGAGCACCGCCCGCCCGAGGCGATGGGGCTCGTGCACGGCGACCGGCAGCGGTGGGTCGAGTGGTTGACGCTGCTGATCGAGAATGGCTACTGGGCCCGCACGATTCCGAAGGAATACGGCGGCTACGGTGCGGAACCCGACCTGCTCGAGACGGTGATCATGGACGAGGAGTTCAACCGCGCGGGCGTGCCGCGCGGCTTGCCGGCCCAGGGCCCGGCGATGCTGGTGCCGACGCTGCTCGCGCACGGCAGCGAGGAACAGAAGATACGCTGGGTCGGGCCTACGATGCGCGGCGAGGTCGTCTGGTGCCAGGGCTACTCGGAGCCCGGCGCTGGCAGCGACCTCGCGAGCCTCCAGACCTCGGCCGTCGAGGACGGCGACGACTTCGTGATCAACGGACAGAAGATCTGGACGAGCACGGCGGATGCGGCGGACATGTGCTTCATCCTCGTGCGCACCGAGCCCGATGCCCGCAAGCACGAGGGCATCAGCTACCTGCTGCTCCCGATGGACACGCCCGGCATCGACGTGCAGCCGCTGCGCACGATGTGCGGCGACATCGGAGAGAACTCCTTCAACCAGGTCTTCCTGAACGACGTGCGCGTGCCGCAGTCGAACGTGGTCGGTCGGCGCGGGGAAGGCTGGAAGATCGCGAACACGACTCTCTCGCACGAGCGCAACTCGTTGAATGCAAACGCCGAGGGCACGCTGATGCGTCTCGCGCGGCTGATGGAGAAGGAGAGCGTCGGGGGCGTCCCGGCGATGGCGAGCCCCGTCTACCGGGACCGCTTGATGCGCCTGCAGGCGCGCGCTCTCGCAATGAAGCACCACGGCATGCGGATGCTGACGTGCCGATTGAAGGGCGAGTCGCCCGGCGTGGCCGGTCTGGTCGTCAAGCTCCAGAACTGCCAGCTCAACTTCGACATGGCGGCGCTCGCCATCGACGTGATGGGTGAGCTGGGCGTGCTCTACGACCACACGCGCTACGAGCGAGAACGCGGCTACTGGCAGGCGCACTCGATGTTCTCGCTCGGGCTGATCATCGGCGGCGGTACTGCGCAGATCCAGAAGAACATCATCGCGGAACGCGGCCTCGGCATGCCGCGCGAGCCTCGGCCGGCGACGGCCTGAGCGAGACGGAGAAGGACATGGATTTCGGACTCTCCGAAGAACAGTCGCTGCTCGAGGCCAGCGTGCGCGGCTTTCTGGGCGACCATGTGCCGATCGAACGCGTGCGCGAGCTGCGCGAGAAGGACTGTCCCAACGACCGGTCGATCTGGTCCGGCCTGGCCGAGCTCGGCGTGACCGGCGTGCTGGTGCCGGAGGCGCAGGGCGGCAGTGCGATGTCGCTGCTCGACGCGGCGCTGGTTTCGCAGGCGCTCGGACACGCAGCGACGCCCGCGCCCTTCCTGGCCTCGGCGGTGATGGCGCCGGTGGCGCTGCGCGAGTTCGACGCCGCGCCGGCGAGCGATTGGCTCGAGGGCATCGCGGGCGGCGAGCTGGTGGTCGGTGTCGCCGCCACGGAGCTGTTCTCGGTGCGCGAAGCTGCGGGCGTCGCGCTCGACTCGGGCGTCCTGCGAGGCAAGGCGATGATGGCCGTCGACGCTTGCGGCGCCGATCTCGTGCTGGTGGCGACGGACCCGGAGCAGCTGGCCGTCGTTCGCGCCGACGCGCGCGGGCTGGAGACCACGCGCCTGCGCACGATCGATGCGACGCGCTGCACCGCGGAGCTGGTCTTCGACGGCGTCGCGCCCGAAGCCGTCTTCGAAGGAGCCGGCGCGCCGATCGCGCGCATGCTCGACGCCGGGCGCGTCGCGTTGGCGGCCGACGCGCTCGGCGCCTGCGAATCGATGGTCGAGCAGGCGGTCGCGTACGCCAGAGAGCGCAAGCAGTTCGACCGCGTGATCGGATCCTTCCAGGCGGTCAAGCACATGTGTGCCGAGATGATCGCGGAGGTCGAGCCGGCGCGTTCGCTGCTCTGGTACGCGGCCCACAGCTTCGATGCAATTCCGAGCGAGGCGCCGCTGATGTCCTGCCACGTGCTGGCGCACGTCGGTGAGATCGGGCGCGAGATCGCGAGCGTCGCGACGCAGGTGCACGGCGGCATCGGCTGGACCGACGAGCAGAACCTGCACTTCTGGTTCAAGCGCATCGGCAATGCACGTCACCTGCTCGGGGGGCCGGAGTGGCTGCGCGATCGCGCGGCGCGGCTCCAGGGCTTCGGCGCGGGCGCCTGAGAGCGCTCGGAAAGGAAGGGGATCCGGATGCGAACCAAGCTCGCGGAGGAACTCGGTCTCGAGTTCCCGATCTTTGCATTCACACACTGTCGCGACGTCGCGGCGGCCGTCTCGAAGGCCGGGGGCCTCGGCGTGCTCGGCGTGGCCGGGCACTCGCCCGGAAACCTGAAGATGGAACTCGAGTGGATCGAGAACGAGGTCGGGGACAAGCCCTACGGCGTCGACCTGCTGCTGCCCTCGAAGTTCGTCGGGAGCGATCGCGGCGGCATGGCCGCGTCGCAGCTCGACGAACTCCTCCCGCAGGAGCACCGCGCCTTCCTCGACGAGCTGCTCGAGCAGCACGGCGTGCCGCCGCTGCCGCAGGATGCCGCGCTCTCGCCCGAGTTCGCGGTCGGCTACGAGCGGCAGCGCGAGGTGATCGAGCTCGTCTTCGAGCACCGTATCCGCCTGATCGCCTCGGCCCTCGGGCCGCCGCCGCCGTGGATGATCGAAATGGGCCGCGAGAAGGGTGTGAAGGTGGCGGCGCTCGCGGGGACGGTCGAGCACGCCCGCCGGCACGTCGAGGCCGGCGTCGACATCGTCGTGGCCCAGGGCTACGAGGCCGGCGGGCACACGGGGACGGTCTCGACCATGGTGCTGGTGCCCGAGGTGGTCGATGCGGTGAGCCCGGTGCCGGTGGTCGCCGCCGGGGGGATCGGCAACGGCCGGCAGGTGACGGCGGCGCTCGCGCTCGGCGCGCAGGGCGTGTGGTGTGGTTCTGTCTGGTTGACGACGGAAGAAGCCGAGACGCACCCGGTCGTGAAGGAGAAGTTCCTGAAGGCGACCTCTCTCGACACCGTGCGAAGCCGCTCGCTGACCGGCAAACCGGCGCGGCAGCTGCGCAGTGCATGGACCGATGCGTGGGAGGACCCGTCCAACCCGGATCCGCTGCCCATGCCGCTACAGCCGCGACTCGTCCGCGAAGCGCAGGCGCGCATCGCGCGCAGCGCGCACAACACGCCCGGCGCCGAACAGCTCGCGAACTACTTCGTCGGCCAGATCGTGGGTTCGATGAACCACGTCAAGTCGGTGCGTGCGGTGATGGAGGAGTTCGCGCTCGAGTACGCCGACACGATGGAACGGCTGGACCAGCTCGCAGAGGGCTGAGAGCGAAGAGGCCGGCGCGACGGCAATGCCGCCGCACCGGCCTCGAACTTCGGGCGCCTGCCAGCTCCGCCCGCCCGGCTCAGGGCGTCGGGACGAAGTCCTGAACCAGGTCGACCCAGCTGCGGCGGCGCTTCAGGAGGGACTCGGTCCAGTCGTCGAGTGTCACGCCGTTCACCGTCTGCGTGTAGAAGAGCGGCGTCTGCAGCGCGGTGTGCGAAGTGTCGCCGCTCACGATGAATCGCTTGTAGCGGCGCGGATGGCTCGAGTTCAGCTTGCCGTGCTCCGTCAGGATGAGGTCGCGGTACTGCGACTGCGTCGGCACGTTCAGGAAGAAACGGTTGGTCGCATCCGCATCGGTCTCGTAGAAGGCCTCCCGGATCGCGCCGTCGTGGTCGAGACGCCACTCGATGATGGCGGTCGCCTGGCCCATGTCGTCGCATTCCGTGCAGCTCGCGGGATAGAACTGCCCGAACTGCCAGTCGGCTGCACGCGCTGCGATCGACGCCGTCTCGTCCAGGTTCGTCGCCACCGGCCCCGCGTCGTTGAACACGCTCAGCTTGACGCCGTTGCCGTACAGGAAGCGAACCAGGAAGGGCGAGAAGCCCGCTACACCCACGCCACCTGCGCTCGACCCGGCCACCGTGATACGGCGTGCGTGCGGGAAGGTCGCCTTCGCGAGGTCCATGCCCGCCGACTGGTTGCGCAGCCCGCGGTGGAAGCGGACCGGGCCGAAGGGGAAGTTCGGGTCGACGACATCGTTGTCGCCCGTGAACACCGAACCGTCGCAGTAGGGCATGTACACGATCGAGTAGTCGGCGAAGGGGTTGTCCGCAGAAGCGTCGTCCCAGATCCCGACCGGCGCCGGCGGAGGTTCCTGGTCTTCGGCCAGCACGTTGCAGAAGTAGAAGTCCTGCCAGCAGGCGCCGCCCCCCTGCTCGAAGATCAGCAGCTTGCGCGGGTCGCCCTGTTTCGTGAAGGCGGAGAAGGGCGTTCCGGCGATGCAGATGGGGCCGTCGCCGCCGTCGGGGTCGAAGGTGTGCTTCGTCCAGCCGCCGCCGACGTCGACGGAGGAGACGGGCGTGAACTCGCCGAGGTACTTGTCGACGCCTGCGTCGTGCAGTTCGAGGTAGCCCTGCAGGTCCAGTCCGAAGGGGCAGCTGTGGCCCATGAGCATCACGCTCGCGAGGGCCAGTCCGATCAGAAGCGGTGTGCGTGTCGTCCGTCGTGTTCGCATCGTGGTTCTCCTCGGCCGGGAGGCGGGCGTGGGGGGTGGAGCGTTCGTTCCCTTCGTCGTTCGTGCTCGTTCCGATTCGCCGTGCCCTGCGCTACGCCCCTTCGCTCGGGGCGTCGAGGTCGCAGCCGTGGCCGGCTCGTGGCCACTGTCCCACGCGCCGGCGCCCGCGGTCAACGCCCCTGCGCGCCCGCCGGAGCGCGGGCCGCCCTCCGGCCCCGGGCCGGCCGCCCGCCCGCAGGGCTGCGGGAGCGCGCGAGCGCGGCCGGTGCGATGCTGGCGGTCATGACGAACCCGCCGCGTCTGTCGCGCCGCTCCTTCCTGGCGGGCGCCATCGCCGGTGCCGCGGCGCTGGCGGCGCCCGGATGTGGCGCTCCCTCCGACCCCGAGCGCTATTCGCAGGCCGACATCGACGCGCTCGCGCTTCAGCGAGAGCGCGAACGCGCGCGTTCGGGCCACGGCCCCTGGGGCGTGCAGCGCTACCGCGGCTACCGCGGCCTGGCCGAGTTGCCGTGGTTCGAGCTCGACCCGCAGGGGCGCCTGCGCTGCGTGGCCGACGACCTGCCGCCCGCCATCGACATCCACTGTCACCTCGGCATGTCGCTGCTGCTCGCGCCCGAGATCGACCTGCAGGCGCGCAGCGAGCGCGTCCACCACATGCTCGACTGCGATGCCGGGAAGCCCGGCTGCGAGCTCGACCTCGACGTCTACATCAACGCGAACTTCACCGAGGCCGACCTGTGGGCGCTGCGCCGCGACGCGGTGGCGCAACTGCTGTGGGGCAGCAGGGCAGCGGCGACGCAGACCATTCCGAACCTGCTCGACGAGATGGACGCGACCGGGGTCGGCGAGGCGCTGATCCTGCCGATCGCGTTCGGGCTGCCCTTCGGCGATGACCTGAGCGAGCGCTGGCGGACGGCGATCGCCACGGCCGGCGCCGCGGAGCGGCTGATGGCGGGCGCTTCGGTGCACCCGCGCGACCCGGCGCGCATCGAGAAGCTCGAGCATCAGGTCGCAGCCGGCGCCCGCGCGCTGAAGCTGCACCCGACGATGCAGCGCTTCTATCCGGACGACCCGGAGGTGATGGACATCTACGAGGCCTGTGGGCGGCTCGGCCTGCCCGTGGTGTTCCACGCGGGTCGCGCGGGGATCGAGCCGGAGGCGACGCACCGTTATGCGCTTCCGCGCCACATCGAGGGCGCACTTTCGAGCTTTCCGCAGGTCGACTTCGTGCTCGGCCATGCGGGCGCGCGCGATGCAGCCGAGGCGCTTGCGCTCGCGCTTCGCTACGACAACGCGTGGCTCGGCATTCACGGACAGGGCGTGACGACGCTGGGAGAGATGCTCGAAGCGACGGGCGGTGAGCGGATGCTGTTCGGAACGGACTGGCCCTTCTACCATCTGGCGGCGACGCTTGCGAAGGTGCTGATCGTGACGCAGGAGCGCCCCGATGCCCGCGCGGCGCTGCTACGCGACAACGCCGAGCGTCTGCTCGGGCTGACCGCCTGAGCGAAGGCGAGGACATCGACCCGCGATGCTGGAATGGCTCCACGACCCGAAGGCCCTCGGCACCGCAGGCCTGGGCCTGCTGGTCGCGCTGGCCGCCGCCCTGCTGGTGCACCTGCTCTTCTGGCGCCTGCTGCGCGTGCTTTCGCGCGCCGCGCCCGCCGTCGCCCTCGAGTCGCTGCTTCGCCACTGCCGTCGGCCGACGCTGTTGCTCTTCGTTGCGATTGCGCTGCGGCTGGCGCTCTCGTTCGGGGGCGAGCGCCTGCCCGCGCCGCTCGGTGCCTGGGCGCGCGGCGGGCTTGCCGTCCTGCTCACCTTCTCGACCGCCTGGCTGCTGATCCGGCTGCTGTCCGTCGCGCAGGACCTGGTCGCGGCGCGTTTCGACATCGACGTGCGCGACAACCTGCGCGCGCGCGAGGTGCAGACGCAGTTCCGGATCGTCCGGCGGATCGCGGTCGTCGTCATCGTCGTGCTCAGCGTCGCGACCCTGCTCGCGAGTTCGGAGCCCTTCCGTCGCTTCGGCGCGGGCATCCTGGCGTCGGCCGGTCTCGCCGGCCTGGTCGTCGGGTTCGCCGCACAGAAGGCGCTGGGAAACCTGCTCGCCGGCATCCAGATCGCCTTCACCCAGCCGATCCGTCTGGACGACGTCGTCGTCGTCGAGGGAGAGTGGGGGCGGGTCGAGGAGATCACGCTGACGTACGTCGTGGTGCGGATCTGGGACCTGCGCCGGCTGGTCCTGCCGATCAGCTACTTCCTCGAGAAACCCGTCCAGAACTGGACGCGGACCTCGGCGGACATCCTCGGCAGCGTGCTGCTCCACCTCGACCACGCGATACCGATCGACGCACTGCGCGCGGAGCTTCGCCGCATCGTCGAAGCCTCCGACGACTGGGACGGCAAGGTCTGCAGTGTGCAGGTCACGGACACGTCGGAGAAGAGCATCGCGGTGCGCGCGCTCGTCAGCGCGGCCGACTCGGGCCGCGCCTGGGACCTCCGCTGCGAGGTGCGTGAAAAGCTGATCGCCTTCGTGCGCGCGCACCATCCCGAATGCCTGCCGCGCCTGCGCGCGAACGTGGAAGCATCGGTCGCGCCGGGCGTCGCGCCGCCCGGCGTGGGATAGGATACGCGCGCCGCGCCTGTGGGCGCGCTGCCGCACCGACGCGACGCGTGCTGTGTCGCAGACCCGGAGGAGCCGATGAGCCGTCTACACTTTCCGGAGGGCTTCCACTGGGGCACCGCCACGGCTTCGTACCAGATCGAAGGCGCCTGGAACGAGGACGGCAAGGGCGAGTCCATCTGGGACCGCTTCACGCACACGCCCGGGCACATCAAGAACGACGCGACGGGCGACGTCGCGTGCGACAGCTATCACCGCTGGCGCGAGGACATCGCACTGATGCGCGCGATGGGGCTGTCGAGCTATCGCTTCTCGATCTCCTGGCCGCGGATCCAGCCCGACGGGCGGGGCGCGCCGAACCCGCGCGGCCTCGACTACTACAGCCGGCTCGTCGATGGCCTGCTCGAAGAGGGCATCCGCCCCGCCCCTACGCTGTACCACTGGGATCTGCCGCAGGCGCTGGAAGACGACGGCGGCTGGCCGGAGCGCGACCTCGCCGCGCGCTTCGCCGAGTACGCGGGCATCGTGGGCCGCGCGCTGGGCGACCGTGTCGGCGACTGGATGCTCTTCAACGAGCCTTCGATCTTCACGGTGCTGGGCTACTGGCTGGGCATCCATGCGCCGGGCCGGCGGGACTACGAGGCCTTCCTGCGCGCCACGCATACGGTCAACCTCGCGCAGGGCGATGCCTTCCGGGCGCTGCGCGACGCGGTGCCCGACGCGCGTATCGGCACCGCCTTCAACATGACCGCGTGCGAGCCCGCGAGCGACGCGCATGCGGATCGCGCGGCGGCCGAGCGCTGGCACGCCTTCGCGAACGAGTGGTACCTGCGGCCGGCGCTTCGCGGCGAGTACCCGCCCGCCTTCCTCGAGGGACCGCCGCTCGAGCGCATGGGCGTGCAGCCGGGCGACATGGAGCGCGTGCGCGCGCCGCTCGACTTCCTCGGAGTCAACCTGTATACGCGCACGCTGGTCGCCCACGCGTCCGACGAGCCCGAGCGCGGCGCGCGTCCGCTGCTCGGCTTCGGCGGTGCCACCGGCCCGCGCACCGATTTCGGCTGGGAGGTGTGGCCCGACGCGCTGCACGACGTGGTCGCGCGCATCACGCGCGACTACGACCGCCCCGTCATCGAGATCACCGAAAACGGTTGCTCCTACGGCGACGGTCCCGGGCCCGACGGCGAGATCCACGACTCGCGACGGATCGACTTCCATCGCGGCTACCTCGGAGCGCTCCACCGCGCGATCGAAGAGGGTGCGGACGTACGCGGCTATCACGCCTGGACGCTGCTCGACAACTTCGAGTGGGGAGAGGGCTACGAGCAGCGCTTCGGCCTGTGCTGGGTCGACTTCGAGAGCCTGGAACGGCGGCTCAAGGAGTCCGGACGCTGGTACGGACGCGTGGCCGCCGAGAACGGCTTCGAAGCCTGACCGCAAGCGCACCTAGATTTCCGGGCCGGCCCCGGGTAGGATGCGCCGGCCCGGGGGTAGACCCGGTTGGGAGAACCGGATGGCCCGCATCATCGCCAGTCTGTACGGGCTCGTCTGCTACCTGGTCGGATTCGGCGGCCTCGCCTACGCGATGGCCTTCATCAACGACGTCGTCGTTCCGGGCACGATGAACGCCGGCACTTCGCCGTCGCTGGCGGTGGCGCTGCTCGTCGACGTCGCCCTGGTGGTCCTGTTCGGTGTGCAGCACTCGCTGATGGCGCGGGGGTCGTTCAAGCGCGCACTCTCGCGGGTCCTTCCCGATTGGGCCGAGCGCAGCCTGTACGTCCTCCTGTCCGGCGCCGCGTTCATCGTGCTCTACGTCTTCTGGCAGCCGTTGCCGGGATTCGTCTGGCACGTCGAGGCGCCCGCCCTGCGCCTGCTGCTCTTCGGCGTACAGGCGCTCGGCTGGGCGTTGCTCGTGGCCGCGACCTTCATGCTCGATCATCTCGAACTCTTCGGCCTGAGCCAGGTTCGGGCGCGCCTGCAGGGCCGTGCGCCCGATGCCAGCTCCTTCCGGACGCCAGGGCTCTACCGCTTCGTGCGGCACCCGATCCAGCTCGGCGTGCTGATCGCCTTCTGGGCCACGCCCGACATGACGCTCGGCCACCTGGTGTTCGCGGCCTCGATGACCCTCTACATCGTGCTCGCGCTCCGCTGGTTCGAGGAGCCCGACCTGGTCGCCGCCTTCGGCGACGACTACCTCGCCTACCGCGAACGGGTCGGGATGCTGTTGCCCCGCTTGCGCCGCGCCTGACCCCACGCAGGAGTGGGCCGGCTCGCCGGGCGTTGCCCGGAACCGCCCGCGTCAGGAATGTCGCCACGATCGCAATGCCGCCGCGCCGCACAGTGCCAGCGCGCCTGCGAAGAGCGCGAGCGGGGGCAGGGCGGGGACGGCGCGTGCGCCGTAGAACCACGGTGCCGATGGCTCGGAGACGTTGCCCGCCGCGTCCACTGCTCGGACGGTGTAGCGGGCGGTGCCGGGCGCGAGCGCCGTGTCGGTGAAGGTGGGTTCGAAGGTCGTCGCGTAGAGCACGCCGTTGCGGTGGACCTCGTAGGCGTAGACGAAGACGTCGTCGGTGGCCGGGTTCCAGTCGAGCGTCAGCGTGCCGGCGAGCGGGTCCGCGACGCCGCCGAGACCGTCGGGGGGCGCCGGCGCGACGAGGTCCGGCACGCCGAGCACGATCGCGTTGCTCGGCAGCGACTCGTTGCCGGCGGCGTCGACCGAACGGACGACGTAGGCGTTGGTCTGCGAGCCGTCGTAGACGAAGTCGACGTAGAGCGCCTGGCGGGTCAGCGGGGTCGGCAGCGCCACCCCGTTGCGATACGGCTGGTACACCATCACGTCGGAGACGTCCGCGGGCTCCGTCCACTGCAGCACGGCGTAGTCGTTGCCGCTGCCGGGAAAGGTGTTTGCGAACAGCGCCGTCGGCGCGGGCGGTGGCGTCAGGTCGGGCGAGGGCAGGACCTCGTAGCTGGCGCTCGCGGTGGTCGAGACCGGCCCGGCGCTTCCGGTCGTGTTCGTGAGCGTCAGCCCGATCGCGTAGACCCCCGGCGTGGCGGCGGGCGGCGACGTGATCCGCAGACCCTGTACGACGACCGTCGCCCCCGTGTCGACCAGGATCTCCTTCGGGTCGACGTCCCAGTTCGCGATCCAGCCGGGCCCGGGAAGCGTGAAGGAGTTCTCGAAGAAGGCGGGGAAGCCGACGGAGGGGTCGTCGGTGCTGGTGATGCTGACGCTGTAGTCGAGCGGGGTGCTCGCGTAGGCCTGGTCGGTTGCGACCGGCGAGACGGTGACCAGGGGCGGGTTCGGGTAGTACGCGGCCTGCGAGACCGAGACCGTTGCGGTGTCCGCGGCGAGCGAGAGCACCTCGATCGTCGCACCACCGCTGGTGAAGACATCCCCCGCAGCGAGTGCACGCTCCAGGTAGCGGAACAGCTTGCCGTCCTTGCGGTCATGGTGCACGTGAACCGTGCCGCGAAGCGCGGTTCCGTAGGCGTCGTCGAGATCTGCGAGGTTGGCATCGATGCCGACCGGGGGCCGGAAGCTCAGGTGCGTGTCGACGGGAACGCCGAGGCTCGCGAGCGCACCGTGTGCGTCGATCGTCACGACCTGGAGCGCGTCGGCCGGGTCGGCGAGGCCGTGCAGCACCCAGATGCTGGCCGTGTCGAGCGGGTGTGCCTGGTGTCGCGCACCACCGAGCCAGCCCTTTCGCAGCTTGTTGGGCGCGTTGGTGTGGACGGCGCCGCCACTGCCCATGAAGTCGGTCGTGTCGCCGAACTCGAGAACGCTTCCATCCGGCTGGATCTCGCTGGCGTGGCGCAGGCCGAGCGTGTGTCCGAGTTCGTGAGCGAAGACGCGCTCGTTGAGCGAGGTGCTCGCGGCCGAGACCGACGAGGCCCACAGCCAGTCCCCGTTGCCTGACGCGTTCCCCGTGCTCATCTGGCCCGCAAAGCCATAGGAGACGAGATAGGCGAGCCGGTCGAAGTCGCTCAGGACGTAGCCCTGAGCGGCCGCCTCGGCATCGGCGGCAGCCTTCCAGTCCAGGAAGGCCGCGCTGCCGATCTCGAGTGGGATCGCGACGCGCGCGACCGCGCCCGTGAGGGTGAGGTCGCCATGCGACATGTCGGCGTAGCGCGCCGCGGTCGAGGCGGCGTCGGTGAAGAAGACGCTCGTTGCGTTCGGGACGTCGAGTGGCACGGTCGGCGAAGCACCGCCCT
>Ga0114931_10007720_pt1 | contig 13120 bp, 18 predicted proteins | sample 2SBtaG_FD_89579 | JGI IMG/M metagenome (GOLD analysis project Ga0114931, IMG submission 89579) | Deep subsurface microbial communities from Kolumbo volcano to uncover new lineages of life (NeLLi) - 2SBTROV14_V59a metaG | ecosystem: Environmental > Aquatic > Marine > Volcanic | place: Kolumbo... | reverse complement strand
GGTTATTCAAAAAGTGAAATAAGTCGTAAAATAAATCTTGCACAAAACGCTATGAATAATCGTATTAAAAAGTGTAGAAAAATAATTAAAACTTTAATGAAGGAAAATATTTAATATGGGAAAAACTATTGTATCAGTGACGAAGCATCTTACGTTTGATGCATCGCATTATTTAGTGAATCATAATTGGAGTGTTGCACAAAATATTGAAGCATTTCATGCTTGCAGTCTTTTTAAAAATGCAGAAGGGACAATACTGGAACCCCACGGACATACTTATCATATAGAAGTAACTATTAAAGGGGAAGTTGATCCTGATACTGGATTTTTAATAGATTTTAAAGAATTAAAAAAAATTCTTAAAAATGGAATAGTTGCTAAAATGGATCATAGATTGCTCAACAATATTGAATATTTTAAACAAACTAAAAAATCTCCCACAGTTGAAAATTTATTGTATTTTGTTTGGGATGAGATAGAAGATCAAATTAATTCGATTCGCCCAAATTTTGCATGGTTAGAAAGTATTCGTATATGGGAAACTCCAGATTCATTTGGAACTTTAACGAAAGAAATGAAATCATAAAATTATATAGAGGAAAATTATGGCCGAAAAAGTTGATAGAAATTCATTGCCGGATATCCAAAATACAGGGACAACCGAGGCAAAGCAATTGAACGTGTTGGGGTAGAAAATGTGATAATCCCTCTAAAAATACGTAGAAAAAATATTGAGGATAATTTACCTACAACCGTGCAAGCAACCGTTTCTATGTATATAGGAATTGGCGAAGAAATTACTGGTGCGAATATGTCTAGATTTATTCAATCTTTGATGAAATATCAAGATCAAACCCTTTCATCAGTTTCTTTAAAATCTATAATGGAAACAATGCTTAAAAAATTAGGCGCAACAGATGGATTTATAAAATTATCGTTTAAGTATTTTGTTGAGCGGTTTGCGCCAGTTTCAAATACAAGGGCAATACAAGGGTACAATTGCGCATTTATTGGTAAGATGAAAAACAATGATTACACATTTGTTACGGAAGTCAATGTTACTGGTACTACTGCTTGTCCGTGCAGCAAAGAAATTTCAAATTATGGTGCACATAATCAACGAAATCATACGAGAGTCCGGATTGTCCCTGCAACAGAAAAGTTGTATTGGTTAGAAGATATCATTGATTTAATTGAATCTCAATATAGTTGTCCAATTTTCCCAGTTCTTAAAAGAGAAGATGAAAAATGGGTCACAGAAACAGCATATGAAAATCCAAAATTTGTAGAAGATATTAGTCGAGATATTGCTTTAAAATTGGATTCGAAAAATATTGAACATTATCATATTCGTACAAGTGCAGATGAATCAATTCATCTTCACCAAGCAGTTGCAGTATTAAGTAAAAATTGGATTTTAGAATAATGGAAATTAAAACTCAAATGGCGTGGTCTAAATATATTAAGGCAGTTAATGTAATAGCAGAACATTTTAAAAATACTAGATTCGATGTTATTGTAGGTCTTACTAGAGGAGGGCTAATTCCTGCGGTTCTATTATCCCATGCCATGAATACCCCAATGTTACCATTTAACCCTCACCTACTCCATTCTAATGGAGATGAACGCGGTAGTAAAATCAAACTTCCTATATCGCCAGTAGTAACCAGAAAAATATTAATTGTAGACGATATTTCTGATACAGGCAAAACATTTGATAAATGTGCGAAATTTTTTGAAAATAGAGGATTCAATGTGAATACTACAGCGGTATATATAAATAAACAAACAACAATTTTTACCCCCACTTTTACTGTTTATGATAGTCATAAACGGTGGGTAGTTTTTCCGTATGAAAAAGAGGATTAAAATGAGAAAAAATAGAGGAGTCGTTGCTCTTAGTGGTGGAGCAGACAGTGCTACTTTGTTATATTTGGCTATGCAACAATGTGATGAAGTGCACGCAATTTCTGTTGATTATGGGCAACGGCATGTAAAAGAGTTAGAATCTGCAAAAGAACTTTGTAAAATAAATAATATTAAACATACAATTGTTCCGTTCGACCTCACCGTATTTGGAGGATCTCCATTAACAGATAAAAATATGGATGTTCCTTTACAATCAGACCAAAAACAGACAGCGACTGTAGTTCCTTATCGGAATACATTTATTGCAATGATTGCTGCTGCATACAGTAAAGCGAATAATATGAATATTATTTACATGGGACCTACATACGAAGATCTTGCAAATTATGAAGATTGTCGTCCAGTATTTTTTGAAGCTCTTCAACACTTATTGCTCGTTGCAGGTACTGTACATGATTTGGAAGTTAGAACGCCATTTATTCTTGTAAGTAAACAAGAAATTATACAAATGGGCCAAATGCTTAAAGTTCCGTACGAAAAAACGTGGACATGTTATAAAGGTGAAGAAACTCCTTGTATGACTTGTGATGCATGTCGAGAAAGAATGGCCTCGTTTAGAGAAAATGGTTTGCGCGATCCACTTATTGCTGAAGAAAAGTGGGCGGAATATATGAAAGAATTCAAAGATAACAAATTAGTTAATAAACAATAATATTAATAAAGGAAAAACTTATGAGTGATGTCCAGGGAAAACAAATTAAATTTTGTGATGATGCTATCGATAAAATTAAGAAAGGCGTAGACACTCTTGCGAATGCCGTAAAAGTTACTTTAGGCCCAAAAGGCAGAAATGTGGCTTTAGGAAATTCTTTTGGTGGTGCCCCTACTATTACTAAAGATGGCGTATCTGTCGCAAGAGCAATTGCACTTTCTGAACAATTTGAAAATGCTGGGGCACAATTAATTAAAGAGGTAGCACAAAAGACGGCAGACACTGCCGGTGATGGTACTACTACTGCAATCGTTTTAGCGCAAGCAATTTTTAACGAAGGATTAAAATTAGTTAAAGCTGGCGCAAATCCGATGTTTATTAAAAAGGGTATTGAAGAAGCTACTAAGATTGCGGTTAAAAAAATTAGAGAAATATCAAAAGATATAAGTCCTGATAATTTACAAGCAGTAGCTACAATATCTACAAATAATGATCCAGTTTTGGGTAATCTTATTGCTGATGCAATGAAAGACGCAGGAATGGATGGAGTTATTACTGTGGAAGAGTCTAAAACTTTGGAAACAACTAAAGAGGGCGCCGAAGGTATGGAAATTGGTAGAGGATATCTTTCACCATATTTTATCAATAATTCGAATTTGACTTGTGAATTAAATGATTGTTATATTTTATTACTGATCAAACAATTTCAAATATAAAAAGTATCTTACCTGTTTTAGAAAAAACTGCACAAGCTGGTAGACCAGTCCTTTTTATCGCTGCAAATGTTGATGGAAATGCGTTGATTACTTTAATTCAAAATAAGATGCAAGGTAGGTTAAAATGTTGTGCGATTAAAGCCCCGTATTTTGGAGATAATCAACGGGAAACCCTTGAAGATATTGCCGCAATAACTGGAGGCAAATTTTTATCAAAAGATCTTGATATGAGTTTAGACTATGCAACCTTGAATGATTTAGGTGAAGCTAAAAAAATAGTTACGACTAAAGAAACATGCACAATTATTGATGGCAAAGGTGAAGAAGAAGCCATTCAGCAGCGCATTAATTACACAAAACAAGAACTTGAAACTATTGATAGTGATTTTGAAAGAGAAAAGGCTCAAGAAAGATTAGCCAGATTAACTGGAGGAGTTATTATTCTAAATATTGGTGCGACTACTGAAACGGAAATGAAAGAGAAGAAGGCTCGCGTTGAGGATGCTCTCCATGCTACTCGGGCCGCGGTTGAAGAAGGAATTGTTCCTGGTGGCGGAGTTACATATTTATATGCAAGTCACACTCTTAAGGACCTTCAAAATACTTCAACACAAGGTAAGGATATTGAAGCGGGCTATAGAATTATTCGAGAAGCGCTGAAAGCCCCTCTATTCCAAATTTGTATAAATGCTGGGTTAACTCCAGAAATTATTCTTGATCGCATTCTGAAAGGGGATAATACTTTTTATGGATACAATGTTGTAACAGATAAATATGGAGACCTTTTTGAATTAGGGGTTACAGATCCTACAAAAGTTGCAGTTAACGCACTTCAAAATGCGGCATCAGTTGCAGGAATGTTATTAACATTAGATGCAGTTATTGTAGATGAACCTGAGAAAAATACAAAACAAAACTTGGAAGGACCTCCCATGCCTATGAGCGGCATGCCAGGAATGATGTAATGGAAGAGAAACAAGAAACAGTAGGAATATATTTATCTGACGGCGCTAAAGTTCTTCCAAATCTTGCATATAAAAACGATGTAGGATTTGATATTCGAGCAATTGAAGATGTAGTTGTTCCTGTAGGATGTATTATGATTGTGAAAACTGGAGTACATTTGGCAATGCCAAAAAATATATTTGCACAAGTTAATACTCGAAGTAGTTATGGAAAGCAAGGAATTATAATACATCACGGAGTCATTGATAGCGATTTTACAGGAGAAATTTTTGTTATGGCTATGAATCTTGCAAAAACTGTCGATGCTCAAGGACGACAAGTAGCAGAGCCATTTACTATTCGAAAGGGGGATAAAGTCGCACAATTACTTTTTCATAAAGCAGAGCGAGTCAATATAAAACAAATCAGTAAACTTCCGGAAACGGAAAGAGGAGATAAAGGTTGTGGAAGTAGTGGGCACTAATACTATCAAAGATGAACTTTTACCAGAATTAGAAATGTCTATCATCCCAAGTAAATTGACAGATAATGTTAAGGTAGATTTATTCGGATTGAGTGAAACTTTTTTGAACTTTTTGGTAGTTCGGAATTGTATAACAAATGACGCTAATAATGATACACAGTACATGTCAATGACAGAAGCTATTAAGTTTTGTAAAACTATAAGAGACATGTATAGAATATTTATGAGAGGATAACAATATGCCTACCTATAAATTTCATTGTAATAAGTGTAATAAAGACTGGACAGAACGGCAATCTCTTTTGTTAAATGGATCAGAACATACTTCGAAATGTCCAAAATGTAATAAAGAGTGTAAAAATATCGCGCTTGGTGGAACAGGATTCCAGTTTGCGGGAAGATATATGAATAAACAATTAGAGGGATTTCCAGATTATACAACTAAAGTAAATAATGACGCATCAAAAGATGCTGAACAAATGGAGAAGATTTATGATGCAAAACAACGTGAAGATCTTAAAAAAGAAAAGAAGAAAGAGTAATAGAAAGGAATGAGTATTATGGAAGAAGAAGTAAATACTAAACACGCGTGTTCAGGCAATTGCCATAAACACGGCGATAAAACAGAGCTAATTTTACAAAAGTTAGATGAACTTCAAAAACAACAGAAAAAAGACGAACTGACTGCATTTGGTCGGAATGGGTGTGTATATTTAAGTGGAAAGATTTCACCGGGAGCGAGTTCTACATATTATCGAAAAAGTGCTGCACAAAAATTACGTGATGCAGGTTTTCATACTCTCGATCCTATGAGAGGGAAACAAAAGAGATCGGTTAAGTGGTCAGATCTAAATCCTGCCGAATTAATTCAAAGAGATATACAAGATGTATTAAGATCAAAAGTCGTGTTATCCGTTATAATGACTGATGGTAGAAAATAATCATTTGGAACTCCTTGTGAAATTGCCGCGGCATGGTGGAATCATATTCCTGTGGTTCTTGTTACTAATGATAAAACTTTAGCAAAACATCCTTGGGCAATTCAACTTTGTAGTAGAGTATTTTCCGATGTTGATGATGCTCTTGATTATATAATTGATTATTATGGAGAATCAGAAGACGATACATAATGAGAAATCCTAATTGTACTTTATGTGGGCTTTGCAAAGGGGTAAACACTGTTTGTCTTTGGGGAAAAGGCCCAACTCCTTGTGATATTATGATTCTTGGAAGGGATCCAGGAGAAAAGGAAGATATTAAAGGAGAGCTATTTGTGGGGCGTTCTGGAAAATTATTAAATGAATTTCTCCAAGCAGCGGGTTTAAAAAGGGAAAATGTTTATATTACAAATGTGGTTAAATGTCATCCATTTAAAAATCGCCCACATACTCCTGACGAACGCAAAGCTTGTCGGGTATATTTAGATCAGGAAATTGCTGCAGTTAAACCTAAAGTTATTATTACTTTGGGTGGCGATGCATTAGAAGCAATTACAGGTCAAAATCAAATGATGAAATTTGCGGGAAAAGTTATTGATTATAAAAACGAAAATACTGGATTTAGTTGTAAAGTATTTGCCGCAGTGCATCCATCTTATATTCTTCGTAACATTAATTATAAAGAAAAAACATTAAAACATTTTGAAACATTTGGTAAAATTTTACGAGGAGAAACTCCAAAGCGTTCTGCAGTTAAATATATAAATATTCAAAATATAAATCAATTTAGAAGATTTATGAAAAAAATGCATGAACAAAAAGTGATTGTATTTGACACTGAAACAACTGGATTCGATTTTTTAAATGATAGAATTCTTTGTTATTCATTTTCATGGAAAGAAAATACAGGAGTTGTTCTTCCTTTATTGGGATACAAAGAAGAAGCTATTTGGACAGAAGAAGAACTATCAGAAATTCATACTGAACTTAAAAATATTTATGCAGATCCAACAATTACGTGGGTAGCTCAAAATATATCGTTTGATATGAAATTCTTGAAAACGGCTGGAATTGAAATTGTGGGTCCGATTGAAGACACTATGTTATTGCAAACATTATGTGACGAAAATGCTAAGGATTTAAAAGGGCTCAAAGCTATGGCAGAATTCTACACTGATATGGGAAATTATGATGAGCCTCTTGAAGAATATAAAACGCAGCTTAAAATTAAAAAACGTAAAGAATTACAAGGCAAACAAAAAGTAGTTAGGGATCGTATTAAAGACCTTAAAAAAATGTTAAAAAAGGCTGATGAGGCTACAACTACAAAAATTAATCAAGATATAGCAGCGGGCGAAAAAGAGTTAAACGAATTATCGAAAGTCAGTACAGATATAACTTACGCAGAGATTCCTACAAATATCCTTTGGTATTATGCAGCGATGGATGCGGATGCTACTATGAGAGTTTTCCATATATTTAAAAAGAAGTTACAGTCAGAATCAAATACCTATGCATTTTCACATAATGGTCGACCCACAACAAGTTTGGTTCGGTACTACCATAAACTAATTATGAAATTACGCAGAGTTTTAGATGATATGGAATATAGAGGGGCGAAAGTTGATATTGCATATTTACATGAATTAGATAAAAAATATACGAAAAAAATAAGCGAACTTGAACAAACATTACTTAATATGCCTGAAGTAGTTAAAGTGAGTAAAATACTTCTTCTAAAAAGTCAAAAGAAAGCTGAGGAACGTTACAAAACACTTAAATCAGTAATAGATTATAAAGCGGGTATAACTACAAAAAAACCGAAGTTTACACAAAAAGAATATGGAATACATCATGGTAAACCTGTACCATTTAATATGAATTCCCATGTTCACCTTAGAATTTTATTATTTGATGTTCTTAAACTTGTTCATCCATTTCTAGAAAAGAAAGGGAAAACGGGATTATCTGTAGATAAAGAAATCTTAGAAGCGTTAGAAGATAAACACAAATGTGTAGCAATACTTCAAGAAAATCGAAAGCTAACTAAATTACATAAAACTTATGTATTGGGCCAAATAAAGCGTGCAGATGCTAATGATAGAATACATACAAATTTCAATCAACATATAACAGTAACTGGAAGATTATCATCATCAGACCCCAATTTACAAAATATTCCGCGAGCAAATAAAGAAATCAAAAAGGCGTTTATTACATCACATAAAGACTGGTATATGGTACAAATGGATTATGGACAAGCTGAATTTAGAATGTGGGCGGAATTATCAAACGATCAGGACATGATAAACGACATTAGATGTGGTTTAGATATCCATAGAGCCACCGCGGCACAATTTTGGGGGATCCCTGCAAAAGACGTTACAAAAGCCCAACGAAGTGCGGCCAAGTTTGTTGTATTTGGATTAATGTATGGTAGAGGCGCGGAATCTGTAGCAAAGCAAGTTAAAATAACCGTGGATGAGGCTAAAGCCATTATTGCACAATTTTTTGCAAAATATCCGGTAGCAAGTAGATGGTTAAATGTTACTAAAAAATTTGTAGAGATGCGTGGATTTTCTCCAGGATATTTTGGACGTGTACGAAGACTTCCCTATGCATGTAATCGGTATGCAGATAAAAAGAAGTGGAGTGAATCAATGAGACAGGCGGTAAACAGCCCGATCCAAGGAGGGGCCGCTGATCTTACTGGAATAGCTATGATTAAAATTAGTAAGGCATTAAAAGCGCACCCAGAATGGAAAGCACATCTTATTTTAACGGTACATGATTCAATTATTCTTGAAGTACATAAAGATAGTTTAGTGGACGTAGTAAAAATGTGTCACCAAAAAATGACAGAGAAAGTTGATAATATGCAAGTTCCGATGGCGGCAGATATAGAAATAGGACCAAATTGGGGAGATCTTACAGAAATATCTGTAACTAATATAGATGAGGATGTTAAAAAGTTTTTGGAAAAAGAATATACTTTAGTAAAATAGTATGGATAATTTATCAAAGAAAATTGCACAAAAGCGGATGAAAGTATTGTTAAAAACAATACAAAAAAATATGACTCAAGTATGGTCAAGGTTGACTCCGTATATGCAAAAACAATTTACAATGTTTAATAAACAAGATTGGCGAGATTTTGCGCAAACTATGTTAGAAACGACCTATGAAGAATACCAGGCATTAGGTGGGAATTATTTAGCCCCAGAGATTAAACATATTCTTCAAAAAGGTTTAGATGAATTTGCAGAAAGATTTCCTTCATGGTTCAAGAAAAATTTTGTTAAGAAAGAAAATATTGAAAAAGATAATTAAAAAACATATTCTGCCTATAGTATTAATGTTGTGCGATGATCATCCAAGATATAAGTCAAATTTTCCACCAAAAACAAAATGCCCAATTTGTTGGAAAATTTATGCAACTAAATTACGTCTTTCAATTAAAACCCTTAAACAGGAGTTAATAGAATTAAATGGAAAATAAAGAACCTGAATTCGATGATTCTGAATTTGATAACCGTAAAAATGATACAGATGCAGAGGCCAAGGAATTAAAACAAGCCCTTGCAGCTATCCATAAAAAACTTGTAGAAAAAAGTACAGAACCTATTACAAATAGAGAAATTGTACAATTTTTGAGAGTAGTTAATTACAATTTTTTATCCCTTTCGAGTGCACTGCAAGCAATTTTATTGAGAACTTCAGAAATTGATTCTAAATTAGCAAAATTAGAATCAGCGATTTCACAAACAGGGACACAAATGCAACAATTCTTTGATACAAATAATATGCTGGACGAAATTATAGAAACCCCTGAAGGCTCTGGTAGTGCGCCGGATAACCTTATTCTTTAATAAATCGAGTCATTTCGCCCGAAAACGAAATTAAATGGGTATAAATTACAGATGCCAAAAATGAAATTTAAAGATATAAAAGTAGGTCAAGTATATGTTACCCGTGGTGGTATTGCAGTACTGAACGCATCAGGAAAAACAGCATATTGGGGGTTTGATCGTGTAAAGGTTGTGAAAAAAAATAAAACTGTAATAGTTGTAGAAACTCCTTGGGGAACATTATGTAATTTACCTGTAAATTATCCATTGTATTTTACGAAAGAAAAAACTCCTCGAATAGAATTTAAACTTATAACAACATACTTAACAAAACAAGAATTTGAGTTTGATGAAGCAGTTGCTGCAGGAATTTGCGTAGAACATATTTCACCGGCAGATTTAAAAATTGAAAAAATTTTAGAGGATTTAATTAAATATTTTAATACTCCCCAAACAATTTCGTCAGCGGCTAAAAAGTTTGGGAAAACATATCAAAAGATTAGGTATTTAATAAGTAAAATTGAAAAAATTAATAAATATACTGTAAAACGTACAGAAACTTCTAAAGGAAAAATAATACAAATCAAAGAGGAAAATTGTGGCGAAAGCACATAAAAAAAGAGAAAGCGTAGTAGGAAGACAAGAATTTAGAGATGCCTTCCAGATTAAGTACAAAACAGAAGGGGTTGAAATTTGTTCAGCAGCCGATATGGCGGAAGTAGAAGCAATTCCTACAGGAATTATTTCTTTTGACGCCGCAACTGGTTGTGGAGGGTTTCCAAAAGGCAGAGTTGTTGAGATATACGGACCCGAATCTAGTGGAAAATCTTTATTGTCTCTATGTGCAGTTGCTTATGCCCAAAAAATGTATGGGGCAACTGCATTGTATTTTGATGTTGAAGGAGGAACTCCTGTATCTTGGCTTAGAACTCTTGGAATTAATACAGATAATTTTGACATCGTGCCGGCAGGACTAACTGCAGAACAAAATTACGATGTGATGGTAGATGCAATTGAATCATTAGCATACACTTATATTATTGTAGATTCTCTTGCTGCGATGGTTCCGAGAGCAGAACTTGAAGGAACAATTGATAAGGCATATATGGCAGAAGCCGCCAGAGCATCCAGCAAAGGTATTCGTAAAATTGTAGCAACTCTCGGAGCATTGAAGGAAGATGGTCCGTGTTGTATTTTTATTAATCAAACACGAATGAAACCCGGCGTTATGTTTGGATCGCCTGAAGATACGCCAGGAGGAAAGGCGCTTAAATTTTATTCTGCGCAAAGATTTAGAGTAAATAAAAAAGCAAGATCTACCGTAGTTGAAAATGGGGATGTTATAGGACATTCTATTGAAGTCAAAAATAAAAAGAATAAGCTTGGACCACCTTTACGCGAAGGAGAATTTTTTATCAATTATACTAAAGGGCTGGATACAATACATTCGATTATGACAATGCTTAAATCTAGAAAAATGTACGAAAAAAAAGGACAAAAATATATCCTTACTATTAACGATGAGAAAAAAGAATTTGGAACAGTTAAAGAAATCAAAGCAGCTTTAGAAGATACCGATTTTCAATCAAAAGTATATAAGGCGTTGGTTGCTAAATATATCGGAACTCGGGATAAAAGTAAAATTGAAGATACCAAAGATACTACTTCCGTAGATTTTCCAACATTTCCTGGCGAGAAAAAGGAAGAAAAAAAATAATGTTTTATTATTGTGATGAGTGCAGAATACGATATGGGTGGCCAGAAAGCCCCTGTAAGGCTAGAGGACAATGTAGTATGTGTGGACAGACTCCGCCGAGACTTCATCGGGTAAGTTCAAAAAAATCTCTTTCGATGCCAAAAGAAGGGTGGGAAAGGGAAGAGCCAAAAATTCCTCAAAAAGAACTTGAATGATATTTAAAATAACTTGAACTTATGCGAACATTAATTTGTATTATTATTATATTGAATAAGGAAATAAAATGGCGAAAAAAATATTAATTACTAAAATAGAAAAAAAGGGTTTTGGTAAATCTGTTGCATCGGCATTTGGATTTGGAAGTTGGACTTTTGGTAGTACTACAATTGAAATTGAAGTGGATCCACCAATTGATATTAGCACAAAAGATGGCCAAGAAGAATATAAAAAATTGAAGGACACTTTAAGTAGAATGACATTAACAGCATTAAACGAAGATATTGCAAGAGAACGAAAAGCCGACCCAGAATTAGATGCTTCTATAATGCAAAGAGAATTACTTGTTAAAAATGCATTGGAGGAAAAATGACACCAGATTTAACCCCTATTCCGTTGGAAGAGATTCCAGGGGCAAAAGAAATTTTGACTGCGTATGTGAATTATAAGGTTTTGGATTATGAAACGCTTATAAAAGAATTAAGTGCGCACGGAGTAGCTTTAAGTGATGATCCGGGGGCAGTACCTCTTAATAAGTTGAATGCTCAAATTTGTCAAGTTGACGCACAAAAAACGCGTACAGCAACTATTTTTAGTAAAGCAATTACAAATGAAGAGGGTCTTGGAGTATTGCATAAACAAATTAACGCAATATATAAAGCTGAATTCGATATGAGGTTGCCTCAATCTCCTGTAAAAGATTTTTCTAATAAAGAATTACGCGAAGGGGCATGCAATACAATTTTAGCGGAATTAAAAAAGGTAATACTTGCTATTGAAGGATCTCTTTCTCAAGCAAAAACATTTACTAAAGTAGTTAAAAATGAATTAGATAAATTAGATAGTACTAATAAAAACATTTCAAGGCAGATTACTGTATTACAAACCCAAATTGAGATTGGGGAAATTCGTCGAGCTGCCCAAAATGGAAATTCAGAGAACAATTATACATTTTAAATAATGTAAAAAACAAAACAAAAAACAAAAACAAAAAACAAAAGGAGAAAAACGAAAAACGAAAAACGAAAAACGAAAAACGAAAAACGCAAGCATAACAAATAACATTATCTTGCAAAACCATACTTTATTAATAAAGGAATTTAAAAAATGAAAGTTCATTACCAAGAAAACAAACCAATCCCTGAAGGATTTTATCTTGCCCGCCTTGATGGTCTTGAGGAATCTGTACATCCTCAATATGGAAAAAGTATTAAGTGGTCCTTTACAATTGTGGAACCTGAGACTGAAGCTAATACTTCGGTTACTGCGATGAGTAGTATGAAAGTTTCTCCAAAGAGTAAACTGTTTTCGTGGCTTCAAGCATTTGGAGTAATTTTGAGCGATAATGAAGATTTTGAAATGAATAGTCTATTAGGAAAATTGGTTAAAGTGCGTGTAAAGAATACTGCTAAGACCGCTGTTGTCGACAGTCAAGAACGTACAACCGTTTATTCAAACATTGATGCACTTGCTGCATATGTTCCTCAATCTACTCAAAACACTGTTCAAAACACTGTTCAAAACACTGTTCAAAACCCTGTTCAAAACACTGTTCAAAACCCTGTTCAAAACACTGCGCAATCTACTCAAAACCCCGCTCAATTTACTCAAAACGTCCCTCAACCTACTCCAAATACTCAAACAGTCACACAAAACATTCCACAAACCCCTACACAAAACCCCGCACAAAACGCCG
>Ga0114931_10007719_pt1 | contig 13121 bp, 11 predicted proteins | sample 2SBtaG_FD_89579 | JGI IMG/M metagenome (GOLD analysis project Ga0114931, IMG submission 89579) | Deep subsurface microbial communities from Kolumbo volcano to uncover new lineages of life (NeLLi) - 2SBTROV14_V59a metaG | ecosystem: Environmental > Aquatic > Marine > Volcanic | place: Kolumbo... | reverse complement strand
CGCTGGGAACCGCGAGCTGGGTGTCGGCCATGGCGTCCTGGTTGCGCTGTTTTCCCGCGGGCCGGGCCGCTTGTTCGTCACGCACATGGGCCAAAAAGTCGCGGCCGCGGATCAGCTCCATGGTGAAGAACCAGTGGCCGCCGGACTGGATCAGCTCGAGCAGGCGCACCAGGTTGGGGTGGTGGATGCCCTGCAGCGAGCGAAACTCTTGCTTGAGGTAATACAACCCCTGGCCGCTGACCTGGCGCAGGGTCTTGAGCGCCACGTGCTCGTCGCGCTCGCGGTCGAGGACCTCGAACACCACGCCCATGCCGCCGGCACCCAGGCGGCGCACGGGTGCGAACCGGTCCGTGCCGGTAAACGTCGCGGCGCTCATCGCGCCCGGGCCGCTGAAGTTGTCGAGATCCATCCCTGTGGCCGTGCGCAGGCCCGTGCCCCGGGGCCAACAGTACCAGAAGCCACCTGCAGGCCACCACGGTAGACCGCTACCCGGTGGGCGGCGGTTCCTGTCGAGGTGCGAGATTTCGCTCATGGCGGAATTTGGACAGGGCGGCGTACACCTGACGGCGCGCGCGGTTGATGCCACCCAGGGGGCGGTGCTGCGCCAGGCAACGCCACGGATTGAACGCCAGCTGTTCGCCGAAGCGCCGTCGCTCGACGGTGTCGAATGGCTCGCTGTGCAGGGTGAGGGTGGCGAGCTTGGTAAATGAGCTGTGCCACTCGACCGTGGAGTCCTCGACCGGCTGCTCGGTCGGATCCTTTTGGAACTGGATGACGAAGTCGAAGCGCGCGGGCGCCGCGTCTAGGACTAGGCGGTCGGTCAGGCGGGCGCGCAGAAAGTCGGGCTCGCTGGTGTCGAGGTCGTCATACGCGGCGTCCTGTTGCGGAATCAGCGCGTACTTGGCGGCGCGATCGCCGAACAGATACGGCGTCATGGAAAAATAGCGCGCGGCGAGCAGGTCCGGGAACGTCGCCATCGATCTCCGCACATCGCGCAGCACGCCCAGGTTGCAGGCGAAGAACTTGAGCGTCGACCACAGCCCGTCGCCCACGGCGGTGACCAGCGCCGCGAACGTGGCCACGTCGCGGGTCACGAACGTCGGGTGGGTCACGAGCAGAAAATCGTGACTGTGGCAGTTCTCCTCGCCGTCGAGCAGCTTTGCGCCCGGCACGCTGACGAGCTTGATGGCCAGACCGCGGACATCTTTTTGCGCGTCGTCGCGCACCGAGGCGTCGGCGTTGGACAGGCGCACCCAGGCGTCGTGCGCTTTGGTCTCGGCAAACACGCCCACGCGCAGCTCATCCGGTAGGTCCGCGGGGACCTCGAACGTGGCGCGGACGCAGCCGTGCATCTTGGGATGGGCGTCGCGCAACGTGTTGCCGGGCTGGTACTGGCGGGCCAGCTTTGCGCGCAGGCGGCGGAGCAGCGCGTCGATGTGGACCTGTTCGTTGGCTGGCACCTGCTCGAGGCTGGTGGCCGCCGGCGGTACCGGGACGAGATCGCGCGCGAGCAGGCGCACGGCGGTCAGCGACGGCATGAAAAAGTACGTGCTGCCATGCACGCGCACGAAGCTGTCGAGACCGCGGAGCTCGGGCAGGGTGTGTTGCGCTACGTTGCTCTGCACGGTGAACGTGGTCGGTTCGTCGCCGCGCTGTACGCCCCGGTAGGGGCCGAGCAGCGGCCCACTGCCGCTGGTGAGCCGGGCCAGCTTGGGGTTGTTGCACCACTGCTGTTGGACGAACTCGAATTGGCGCTCGATGTTGGCGTTGAATGCGAGAAATTGCAGACCGCGGCGAGGCGGCGGCTCGCTTGCTTCGGTCATCATGTGCGCCGGGCGCAACTGTTCGTCGATGGCTGGGCCGTAGGGCCGGCCGCGGCGAATGATGCGATGCAGCCGCGACAGGCGCAGAGCTTCGTCGCGGTTGGCGTCGGTGCCCCAGTCGCGGGGGTTGCTGCGGCGAACATGGGCGCCGAACGGACAGCGCGCGCCGTAGCGGTCGTTGTGGCTGTTGTTCTCCAGGTAGCCAAAGTCGTCCTGGTCGCGAAATCGCACCTGGTCCGGGTCGCTGTCCGGGTGGCGCAACAGCGGCGCGCCACTGGGCCAGCGGCCGACCAGCTTGCTGGCCACGGTGATGGCATCGGCAACAGGGGCCTGGCTGGCGCAAAATTGCCAGAACGCGGGCACGTCCTGGGACAGCTGGCGGAACACCAGAAAGCTGCCGTCGCGGCCGAAGTTGAAGCCGGCGCTGCTGATCGGTCCGTGGAACACGTTGCCGTAGCCGTCGCGGTGGCCGAGCAGCATTTCTCCGGGCGCGATGGTGTTGTCGTCCTGTTCGGGCCGACCGCTGCCGGCGACGATGGGCTGGGCGATGCCGTCGCGGAAGCCGAAGTGTTCTTTGCGACCGTGAAGGCGGAAGCCCTCGAGTGCCTCGACCACCCGTGTCAGCCACGCGCTCGCAGCGGCGTGGAGCGCAGCCGAGGTGCTGTTTGCCTGGTCCGCCGTGTCGGCAAACACCAGCAGGACCAGATCCACCGGTCTATCCGCGTTGCCCCATTCCCAGTACTCGCTGTCGTTGTCGGCTACATCGCCGTTGACCCGGCGCCGGTACTCGTGGTGCGAGTCCTGGATGAATGCCAGCGGAAACTGCTCGAGCACAGCGGAGTCGAGCTCGAGGGCGCGCAGGCCGCGGTGACTGAACGCCACGTTGACGAACGGATCGCGGATGTTCCTGATCGCCGGTGCCTCGGCCGCCGAGGTGAGCTTCAACCCGGCCAGCCATGCCCGCAACGCCGCTTTGTCGCAATCGCCGGTGATCTGGTACATCAGATAGCGCGCTGCGGGCTTGTGGCCATAGCCGCGCAGGATGATGCCCTGGATATTATCGAGGGCCAGGCTCGGCTCGCGGGTTTTCTGCGCTCCGGCCGCGGCGTCGGCGCCGAGCTGGTCCACGCTGCGCAGCAAGAACAGCCAGGTCTTTGCGTCGATGGCGCTGCGGTCGGCGACGCCGCGGCGAATCTCGGTGTTGTCGTTGAGGTTGACGATCGACAGGGCGGGGTAGGCGCTGTACCACACCGCTGTGGGCAGCTGATGGTGCCGCGTCCAGGCCAGAAACCGCGCCGCGTCACGCGAGCCCGCGCGCAAAAGCCAGCGGGTGCGCGGGTAGCCGTAGGTGTTGCTCCACACGGCCGTGAGACCGGAGCTGGCCTTGTCGATGAAGTCGCCCAGGTAGCTCTGCCACGACGAGTCGAAGTTGGACAGAAATAGCACCTGACCTTTGCCGAGGAACGCCCAGCGGGCGAAGTGAATCGACGGAATTTCACCCAGCTTGCCCTTGTTGAACACGTTGGTGGCGCGGTTCTGCAAGAACGCGAACACGCCGCGCAGCACGATGCTGCGGACGATGCCCGGTTTGATCCGCACCAGATGGCTGAGCTGATTCTGGTAATACAGATTCTCCTGCGCCGCCGCGTCCGCGACCCGGTTGTGTTGCGCGCGGTTTTCCATGGGCTCGAACGGATCGTCGTGGGTTTCTTTGTAGCGGAACGCGATCACGCCGGCGATCGGAATCACCACTGCCACGGCGAGCAACGCGCGCACGACCCAGCTCCACGGTGAGCCCAGCAGCACGGCGCCGGCCACCAGCGCCACATAGACGGCGACGACGATGCGTTTTGCCCAGGCGTCGAAGCGGTCGGCGCGGGCGCTGAGATCCGGCTGGGCATCGAACCGGGGCACGGCGCCGCCCTCGGCTTCGAGCGTGGCGATGACCTCGTCGCGGATCGCGTCCGGGGACTGTTGCCGCCCGGCGGGCGCGGCCAGCACCTGGTGGTCGAGGATGTCGCGGATGCGCAGGCGCAGGGCTTGTTCGGCCAGTACCTGGTCGCGGCTGCGGCCGGACGAGCCCGCGTAAAACGTCGCCGCGGCCACGTGCCGCTGGGCCAGGAACGCCTTGAGCTGCGTGCGCCCCGCGTATTCGGCGCAGTGGGAGAACACCCGGTCCAGACCGGCGCCGGCGCGGTCGACCAGCTCGTCCAGGTGACGCGACCGGGCGTCGCGCTCGGTTGCTTCGGGGTCGCCTTCGGGGCCGTCGTAGTTGGTCGACAACAGCAGCATTGGCGGGCCACCAGTCGCGGCCGGGTGATCCGGATCGGCGATGACGACGAAGCGCGCGAAGTGCAGGGTCGTGACCTGGTGAAACGGCACGACGGGATCGGCCACATCGTCGCCGCGCATGTGAGTCGCGGTTTCGGCCGCGATGGTGCCCAGCAAGGTTTGAAGCTGATCCAGCTTGCGCGGCTCGACTTGCGCGCGGACAAGTAGAGCGAATTGCCGCGTCGCCGCCGTCGGCAAGCCCTGATAGTCCGCCCCTCTCCGTTCGGTGTCAGTCATGGCACCTGAAGGTAAATATATGGCCACGGGCGAGGCGAGGGAAAGTACCTGTGCTAGCCTTCGAAACGATGTCCTCGGGTTTCGCGCCACTCGTGTTCGTGCTTGGTGCCCTTGTGGGGGCGGCGGCCGCGCTCACCATGGTGGCGCTGGGGGCCGGTCCGCTGGATGGCCCGAAACGCCGCTACACCGTCAAAATCGTCACGATAACGTGTCTGTCGACGCTGGTGGTCACGTTGGTACTCGGCTACGCGGTCGTGCGTTGGAAGTTTCGCGTACGCGAGGTCACGCGGGTTTCAGTCAAAGACGCGCTCGAGAGCTATCGCAAGCGCAAGCCGAACACGGTCAAAACAGATCCCGGCAACGCACCGCCCGCGGGTGTCTACACCTACAAGGGCAAGGGCTTCACCGAGCTGGATGCGCCGGTGCTCGGCAACGATCGACGCGAGCTGCGCGGAGACACCGTGGGCACGCTGGTGGCCAACGGCGATTGTTGGGAGATCAAGGTCCAGTTCTTCAAGCAGGAGTGGTGGAGCGCCCACTACTGTCGGCCGGCACCGGGCGGCGTGGGCATGAGGGGCTGGAAGAGCCACAACGAATACTTCGGCCGCGTGCTGGATCTGACGTACACGTGCAAGCCGCCGGACCTGGTTCGTGCCGACGCGGCGCCGGGCGCGGCCTGGCAACAGGTCTGTCGCGCAGACGATGATCCGAATGCCGAGCCCAAGGTGTCGACGATCACCTTCGTCGGCCGCGACACGATTCAGATCGGCGGCGCGACGGTGCCGTGTTACCACGTGCGCAGGGTCATCAAGACCAGCGGACGTCAGGTGGGCCGGACCGAACGCAACCTGTGGTTCCGCGTTTCTGACGGCCTGCTCGTCCGGGTGCGGGAGCGGTCCAAGAGCCGCGGTTTGGCCAGCTTCGAGTCGGACTTCGAGCTCACCCTGGCGAAGACCGCGCCGACCAAGTAGGGTATGGAGCGCGTGGCCGCGGAGGAAAGCACATGAAACGCAAGCTGATAGTCACAGTGGTAGCAGCAGTCACAGCCATGGCGAGCGCCGCGATGGCCGACATCAACATCCGCAAGGGCGGCAGCCAGTGGGCGAAGCTCGAGGACAACGGCAACGTGCGCATCCGCGGCAGCATCGTCGGCAAGGTCGAGCACGACGGCACCGTGCGCAAAAAAGGCAGCATCGTGGGCCGGGTCGAACCCAACGGCACGATTCGCCGTCATGGCTCGATCATCGGCAAGATCGAATCCAACGGCACCTTGCGCAAGCACGGCTCCATCATCGGTAAGATCGAGTCGGGCGGCACCATTCGCAAGAAGGGTTCGATCTGGGGCAGCGCGTCGAATTGCTGCGGCAGTCACGGCGGCAAGCGCAACGTGGCCGCGGTGATCACCTTCTTCTCCAGCGACTTTTTCTAGAGCGCCGAACAGGTTGCACCCGAAGCGAAATCGTGAAGATGCAGGCATAGCAGGGAACGAACAGGGAGTTGGGTGGTGCCCGACGACCAATGAGAGACGCCGCTATGCACCTTCGGGGCTGTTGGGGACCCTGCCCCCAAGTTGGCGAGCGTACGTAACCTGTTCGGCGCTCTACGCGGCCAGTGCCAGCTGGCGAATGCGCCGCGCGGTGTCGCTGTTCCACAGCGACACCATCGGGGTGTCGAGCAGGGTGCCCAGGGCGGGGTAGCCGTAGTCGACCTGGTGCACAACGCCGTCCGGATCGATGCACGCTTGTTCCCACGGCGCCCGACAGGCGCAGTAGTCGAAGCGGTTGGCAAAGTTGTCCGCGGCGCGGAACGCGCGCAGACCAGCCGAGCCGCCGTTGCACACGCACCCGGTCGGCGGGTCGGTGTGGTCGACCAGGACCACGCCGCTGCCAGCCAGTGCGTCGGCGGCAGCCGCCACGGCGTTCTTGATGCGAGCGTCATCGGCGGGGACGAGCTCGAGTCGCGCGAACTCGGTGGCCGGGTAGGTCTCCTCGAGCTTGAGCCAGTCCACGCCCAGGTCGGCGGCGAGGTGGGCCAGGGCGCCAGCCTGGTCGGCGTTCGACGCGGTGAGCACTGACGAGATACCGACACGCACGTCGTAACCCGCACGCTCGCGCAAGGCGACGAGGCTGCGCACGTTGGCCACGATGCGGTCGAAGTTGCTGCCGACGCGAATGCGGTTGTTGATCGCGGCGCTGGCGCCGTCGACCGAAACCATAACGCTGCTCAGGCCCGCATCGACGAGCCGTTGCGCGCGGGCCGCCGACAGCAGCATGCCGTTGGTCGCCAGGTGGACCTGGTGGCGGCCGGTGCGGCTGGCCAGGGCGCGGGCGATGGCGGCCAGCACCGGCTCGAACATGGGCGAGGCCAACGACTCGCCACCGTGGACGAAGCCGAAGTAGTCGGCGGCCGCGAAGCTGGGCGCCAGGGCGTCGATGAGCCACGGCCGCAGGCTGCGCGCTTTGCGCGAGCGCGTCAGGGCCGGTGCGCTGGTGATGCAGTGGGCACAGCGCAAGTTGCAGTGCTCGGTCACGGTGAGGTACAGGCGCGGCGGTTGCGCCGGGCAGTCGACGAGCCGCCGGCGGTGAGCTTCGCGCATCAGGCTCGCGTTGTGGTCACACAGCTCGATGTCGTGGGGCGGCGAGCGATCGAGCACCACGGCGCCGTAGCCGGGGAGGCCAACACGGCCGGCGGTTACGTCCACCGTGCCCTGCGCCAATAGCAACACGGCCGGTTCGGTGCCGATGTCGACACTCACCGGCTCGTCGCCGCGGTTGACCAGCACGTCGATGACCTGCTCGCCCGCGCGCCGGCGGAAGCCGAATACGTCCAGGTGGTCGGGCGCTACCGGTAGGGGTTCCTCGCTGCCGCGGCGGATCGCGGCGCGCCGGCGGCGCAGATCGATGGCTTTCCACACCAGCGCCTGGGTATCGCAGTCCCACGCGTGCAGGTCCCAGGGCATGCACTGGCGGTCGGCCCAGGCATCCTCGAAGTCGCACGTGCGCACGTCACTTTTCAACCCGAGCTCGTCGCCGTAGTACAGCATGGGCACGCCGGCGCTCATCAGCACCAACAGCTGACCCAGGCGCGCCCGACGTATGTCGCCGCTGGCCGACGCCAGCCGCGGTTGGTCGTGGGTCGACGTAAAACGCAGACGCGACCAGCTCGGGCCTCCGCGGTCGACCTCGCGCTGGCGGCGGATCGTTTCCAGGGCGGCGGCGTCGCTGTCGCCGCACAGCCAGTCGCGCACGGCGTGGCTCATGGCGAAATCCGTGGCCGCGTGCAGCCCGGCGCCGGTGAACCTGTGAAGATTGGCCGGGACTACCTCGCCGAACACCACCGCGTCGCGGTTGAGCCGGTGGACGGCCGCGCCGATGCGGCCGAGCAGCGGCACCGGCACGTCGGCGGCGGCGTCGACACGCACCCCGTCGGCGCCCGCACGGATCCAGTGCTCGAACGTGCCGACGACATATTCGGCGACCTCCGGGTTGTCCAGGCGCAGCAGCGGCTCTTGCCACTGGCCCTTCTGATAGTGGCGATAGCCCGGGCGGGGACCTTCGCCGAACGGGTGGGCGTGGATATAGAACCACTCCCAATAAGGAGATGCCGCGCCGTGCTGTTGCACGTCGACAAAGGCGAAGAAGTCCCGGTGCACGTGGATGACCGTGACATCGACCAAAACGCGCAAGTCGAGGGCATGGGCGGCATCCAGCAGGCGCGCCAACGCCGGCTGGCCGCCCAGGGCAGGGTCCACGCTGCGCGGCGCGGCGGCGTCGTAGCGGTGTGGCGATGGCGCCGTACAAATCGGTGTGAGGTGCAGGGCGGTGACGCCCAGATCGCGCAGCCGCGGCAGCACCTCGCGGATGCCGTCCAGATCGCCGCCGGCGCAATAGTCGCGGTCCGTGCGCGCCGGCTCGGGCCAAACGCCGTCGCTGCCGCCGCGGCGAAACCGATCGACGAAGATGGTGTAGACGATCGCGTCGGGCCACCACGCGGGACAGGGCGAGGCCAGGGTGGCGACGTCGACGAAAAACTGCCGTCCGGCACCGCCCGGCGCTCCGCTGACGCCGGCGTCGGTGACGAACAGATAGTCGATGCGGCGGCCGCAACCGGGCAGGTGGGCCTGGTAGATGGTGTGCTCGGCTTCGCGTGCGATAGCGGTCATGGCGCGTTCGCGAAAGCCCGCGCCGTCGTCCCAGGCGATGGCCAGACTGTCCCCGGCGCCGTGACGCAGGCCGGCGCGAATGCACACGCGGCCGTCGTCCTCGCCGAAAAGAAACGGCGGCGCCGGCGCGTGGAGCACCGGCTCGTCGGTGCCGTCGACCACCACCACGCTGTTGCGCGAACCGGCGCGGGCGCGGGTACGGCGATTGCGCGGGTCGAGCAGCCACTGGTGCTCGCCGAGGCGAAACTTGTACTCATACACGCCCGGGGGCAGCGCGCGCTCGGTCTGCCACCAGCCGTCGCCTTCCGGTCGCATGGCGATGGGGTCGTTCCAGTGGGTGAGGTCGGCGCGCAGCTCGACCCGGCCCGTGCGCTTGCTGGCGCGGTATCGGAAGCGGACGCCGCTCACACCGCCATCGCCAGGCCCGCCCGGTCGCAGATCGCGTCGATGGTGCGCCGGGGCGTGCCCGACGGCGGTGCGATGTAGCGGCCGTGTTGATGATCGTCGCTGGACGCGGTCCAGTGCTTGCCGTGGGCCTCGGCGTAGGCACGGAAGCGGGCAGCGACGTTGTGACGGTGGCGCGAGGTGTACACCTCCAGGCCACCGGCATACTCGAGGACCCGCGCCATGCGCGGCTTGTCCCGGATCCGGCCCGGGTGGGCGACGATGTCCAGGGCGCCGTCGGCGCGGATGGTGTCGATCAGTTGCTCGGGCGTCCAGCCGAACAACGCGTCCGCTTCGGTCCAGAAGCGCACGTGGTTGTGGCGGAACGACTCGTACAGCGGCGGGTGGCGCTCCATGATCAAGTTGATCAGCACCTGCAGGCCGGGAAAGTCGAAGCCTTCCCGGGTCTCGACGACGCCGTCGTGATCCAACGCGCGGCGCTCGGCGTCGGGCAGTCCGTACATCCAGTCCAGGACGAACGCGCGCCAGCGCCGGTGCACCTCCACTGCGCGCTCCCACATCATGGTCTGTTCGAGCGCGCCGGGCGCGAGCATGGCGGGCGGGTAGTAGGCCAGCACATGCACCTGCTCGGCCTGGTCGCTGCCGAAGTGGATGAACGAGGTGGCCTCCATGGCCGGGATCAGCGTGAGGCCAAACCGCGCCGCCATCGCCGCGGCCCGGCGCACGCCGCCGAAGCTGTCGTGATCGGCCAGGGCGATGACCTCGTAGCCGCGCTCGGCGCGGAATTGCACATACGCTTCGGGCGTCGTGCGGCCGTCGGAAAACACGCTGTGACCGTGCAGGTCGGTGGCGACGTACTCGGACACGGCTACTGTACGTCCACGCGTTTGACGCTGTAGTTCTGGCCGCCGTTGTTGGCCCAAAAGCCGTACTCGGTGGCGTTGTTGACCACGCCGTGGGTGTACTGGACCGCGTACTGCAGCTCGGTGTAGTCGCCCGGGATGTCCAGGTCGATTTCCCACTCCTCGCCGTTGTACACGTCCTGTTTCCAGTACCAGGCGTTCTTGTCGCCGGGGGCGCCCATGTCGTACTCGAGCACGGTGTTCCAGTTGTCCACCGTCGCGAGCATCTTGATGCGCTTGTCGTAGTCCAGGTCGGCGACGCGCAAAGACACGGTGCCCTTGACGCCATCGGCGGTGACCGCGACCGTGCTGGCCCACGGCTGCACCCGGATGATCTGCGAGTCCGGCCCCGCGTTGATCACGTGGTACTCGCCCTGATTGTCGTCGTAGTACGTGTGGTAAGCGCCGTCGCGATAGAACGCGTCGAAGGTGAAGTAGTCGCTCCACGCCGGGACAGTGAGCGGCACGTGCCATTCCTCGTCGCCGTTGGCCCAGGTGCTGAAGTAGTGACCGTAGGAGGTCTGCTCGGCGCCGCCGTTGGGGTTGCGCCAGACCACGCCCACCTGCTTGTAGTCCAGGTTGGCGTTGGCCACGGGCTTGACGCGCAGCTTGAGAAACACATCGATCTCGCTGCAGCCAAAGCGCGTGTTGACGTTGCCGCACTCGGCCCAGTAGCTGCCGAAGTAGCTCACCATGTCGGTGTTGCGCTGGCCCTCGTACTGCACCCAGTCGGCCTGCTGCACCGACGCGACGGGGGCATCTTCGGCCAAACAACCGGTCACCGCCGGCGTGGTCAGGGCGAGGGCGCCCGCCATCACCGGGCCTTTGAGCAGGCTGGTGGTCCGAGATCGGGCGCGCCGCATCGCGCGGGCGAACAGGGTTTCGACACTGGGGGATTTGTTGTCGCGGATTTTCATGGTTGTCTCCTGCCGCGACCTACAGCAAGCGGCGGGCCACTCTCGCGCGGCCGCAAGTCGTCGAAACCAGTGCCAGGCCGAACCATGTTCGCAACACGCTCCGGCGCGCGCGTTGCCACAATCAACGGCGGGCTACGTGCCCGCGTGGAGCAGGTCACGCACATACGCAACCGCTGCGCGCATCGTCGAGACCGTGCCGTGGGAAGAAGCCAAGTTCTACGCCGCTGTTCAAGTGACGGATGAATCGCGCCACGTCGAGGTCTACCACCGCTACCTCACCGAGAAGCCGGATTCGGTGGAGGAGCCCGGCGTCAAGCCGCCGGCGGAGCTGGTGCGATGGCTATGGAGCACTTGAACCCCGCCGCTGCAAAGGCCTGATACCCGGCCGCATCAGCGGCGGTCACCCTGTGTGATCGGTCGACACCACCCGGTGTTTGAGCCCGCGCCGGGCAGGCGTTACAACCCGATCCGTGCGTGCACTCTGCTTTGGTATCTGCATCCTGGCGCTGGTCGCCTCGACCCGAACGGCCTATGCCCAGGGCAAGGTCATCGACACGGTGTGCACCGCGACCAGCACCCGCAGCCAGACCTTGACCACCGGTGGTTCCGCCAACGCCACCGGCGGTTCCACGAGCAAAGCCGAGGCAGACCCGGAGCCGACCCTGTGTGACCAGCGCCACTGGCAGACCCTGCTGATCTTCACCGGGGCCGTGACCAGCGGTCTTGCCATCACCGCCACCCAGGCCCTGGTGTCGGGCGAGCGCCTGAGCAAACGGTTCTCCTGGGCCATGTTGATCGCGTCCGCCCCCCAGGCAGTGGCCGGAATCCGCTTTGTCGCCCAGGACATGACCGACGGCGACGTAGACTGGCGCGACATGGCGCTGCTGGGCTCGACCCTGATCTCCACCTATGTGGCGGCCTACAGCGGCTGGTCTCTGCTGAGGCACGGTCAGGAACGTCCCCACGCCCAGCCGACGCCTGCCATCCGGGTGGGCGCCGCGCCGCTGGATCACGGCGTGATGCTCGGCGCCAGCGGCCGCTTCTGAGTGTGATATGAACGGGCATGGCCGACTCGCTGGTCCGTTATGAGCAAGCTGATTCCGTCGCCATCGTCACCATGGACGACGGCAAGGTCAACGCGCTATCGCCGGCGCTGATCGCCGAGCTCGAGACCACCTTCGACCGGGCGGAGAAACAAGCCAAAGCGGTCGTGCTCACCGGCCGCAAGGATCGGTTCTCGGCCGGGTTCGATTTGCGCGTGCTGATGAGCGGGCCGAAACCAGCAACAGAGCTGCTCACCGCAGGCGGCGCGTTGTTTCTCCGCCTGTATGAGCTGTCCTAGCCGCTGGTGATCGCCTGCACCGGTCACGCGCTGGCGGGTGGCGTGCTGCTGGCGGCCACCGGTGATACGCGCATCGGCGCGCGCGGTGACTACAAGCTGGGCCTCAACGAGGTGCAAAAGGGCATGCCGGTGCCGACGCTGGCTTTCGAGCTGGCGCGCGACCGGCTCGATCCACGCGAGATCACCGCGTCGGTGGTGCAGGCCAAGATCTACAACCCGGACGAGGCCGCCAGCGCGGGCTGGCTGGACCGGGTGGTGGACGAGGCCGAGCTGGCCGACGCCGCCCTGGCCGAGGCCAAACGACTGGCGCAGATGCCCGGCGGCGCGTACGGCATGTCCAAAAAGAGCCTGCGCGCCGGAACTATCGAGCGAATTCGAAGCGGGTTTGCCAAAGAGATCGCTCAGCTGGGAGGCTGAGCCGCCAGGCGCGTCAAACGGCGCCCGGTGGGGTGGACATCCATCTTGGACACGGCGCCGTCTGATTTCTTGACGTGAAGCCACATGGTGACGCTGCCCGAGATGGTGGCATCGCGCTTCAGCGCGGTTTCGTAGCACGAGTCGAGCGTCGGCTTTTTGGCGTCCATCGCCGAGCGCAGGTGCTGCTGGGATTTGCCGTAGCCGCCGCAGGCGGTAAAGGCAACGGCCGCGACGGCTACGGTGACAAGGCTGGCGACACGCGCGCTCATTTGCAGATGTGGGGCCTGCATCACGCGACGGGGGCGCGGTTATGTTGCTGGACGAATGAGCTCGACCTCGGTGATCTCGGGAGTCGCGCCCAGGCGCATCGGCGGCCCCCAGTGGTGGGTGCCACAGCTGACGTAGATTTGTGTGCGGCCGCGATGGCGGTGCAACCCGCGCATATACGGTTGTGTAAACCGCACTAGGAGTTTGTAGCGCATAGAGCCCCGCTTTGCGCTGCGCGCTCTGCGGCGGCTTGTCCGACGAGAGAGGGTCAGGCTAGATGCGGTGGCCTCGGTCGGTCGGGTATCGGGCGTTTGGTGG
>Ga0114931_10007718_pt1 | contig 13121 bp, 8 predicted proteins | sample 2SBtaG_FD_89579 | JGI IMG/M metagenome (GOLD analysis project Ga0114931, IMG submission 89579) | Deep subsurface microbial communities from Kolumbo volcano to uncover new lineages of life (NeLLi) - 2SBTROV14_V59a metaG | ecosystem: Environmental > Aquatic > Marine > Volcanic | place: Kolumbo... | reverse complement strand
TACAAGGTCTTTAAATGCAAACTGATCCTGGATATACCCTGCCATGTAAATAGGCCTGAACGCGCCGATCGGGCGGGTGAACATTCCGTTGTCATCCTTTGCATTAAAAAAGTCGGTAAATGCGGGTTGAGTCTTTGTCCGCTCACCGGTGTAACTAAATCCTGCATAATTTAAATAACTAAATCCATCGTTCCACAATTCATCGGGGGAAAACATGCCAACCGACCAACCTCCGTTAAGCGTAGCTGAATGCATATTCCCGAATTTATCGTAATAATCCATCGTATTGTTTTCCGAATCATAAGAATCGGTTACAATGAAATCCAGTCCGTCAACCGGCAATCCCAGTGCTTCACGCAAGCTGATGTCGAAATGTCTTTGTGAAGCCTGGTCATATTTCCTGTAATACAAAATAGTATCCACCTGTCCGTCGTAACTCACGGCAACAGGATTATCTTTATCAAGTTCCCGTATGTGAAAGTTGGTAAGGCCCCGCATGAGTGTCCACAATCCTGTTGGGGCATAGCTGATAAAGCTACTTACCCTTTGTTCATATTGAAAGCCCAGTTTGATGGCATGGTTTTTAATATCGAGCGATGCATCAATACGTATTGAATACTGATCATTATCGTATTTATTATATCCTCCCTGACTGGTTCCGGGTGTCTGGTAAAAAGAATAAATTGAACTGGGTGTACCGCCATTCAACAATCCGCCGCCGAGCTGAATCTGGTCTGTGTTCTGATAGTGGCCAACCGGTTCACCGGTATAAATATCATAATATGAATTTGTGATTTCGGCCACTAAGGGATTGACGTTGCGGGGTGACCAGTCAATAAGGGTATCAAAATCCCATGAGTTGAGCAGCCACACATCGTTATAAAGTTTACCATTTACCGTATCGGAACCCAGTTCAAAAGTTGGTGTTTTGTAAGTTGTATATTTTCCTAAATATCCGTAATTGAACAAATTATCCATGTGATCGGGATCGCCTGTCTGCCCTTTGTCTTTAGTGTAGTCAGCCTGGATGGAATAGAAAAAGTTTTTAAAAGCCGATTTGCTTCCGGATCCCGGGAACCGTTGGGAAAACTTACCATATATCCTGTAATTGGTATTGGTACTTCTTCTGTTTTTATTGTAATTGGCCATGGATGCGGCATAGTTAAAGTTATTTCCTTCATAATAATAATAACTTCCACCAAAAGTCAGGTTAACGGTTTGGCTGGTACGGATGTCCAGTTTTCCAATCAGGTTTATACTGTTTCTTGATGTATTTTCTGAAGTTTTAATATGCTGAAAATCATCCGAGCGAAGGTATTCGGCATTCAAAAAAGTACCCTGTCCTGTTCCGGAGGGACGTAACGGGTTTTGTTCGATATAACTGAGGGCATCATCATTGAGTTTAGTATAACCGATTGCCGATGGAGCTCCGTCTTGTCTCCAGATAAAATCCCCGGCAAGGAAAAAGCCAAACAAGGAAGGTTTAGAACGGTCTTTGCTATGAATGATGGGGCCCATGATGTTAAAACCACCCCTGTTGTAACCGTAAGCATCGAGGAACTGGGAAGTCTCAAGTTCAATCCCTGCATTAAACTGACGGGCAGGCCCTTTGGTGGTTACATTAATAACGCCCGAAGTAGCATCGCCATAACGTGCCGGTGTGCCGCCCAGGATAACGTCAACCTGCTCAATGGCCGACTGTGGCACGGATGAATTACCGATCACACGTACACCATCAATAAAATAAGCCGTGGCATCGCTACGTGCACCACGAATACTCCCGCGCTCTCCGTCTTGTGAAAACACACCCCCTACTGTTGTGGCTACCGAATTGGCATTTCGTTGGGGCATTTTTGCAATTTGTTCTGCTGTAACCGATGCACCACTGGCCGTGTTGTCCTTATCAATTAACGGTACTTTATAATCAACTACCTCAACGGTTTCGAGGGTTTCTGATGTCGGTTCGAGTTCGATATTCAGGAAACGGATTTTGTCGGCAGGAATGGTTACCCCCTGGATAAGTTTTGTTTTATATCCTACAAAAGTAGCCTTTACATCAAACTTTCCCGGAGGAAGTGGCTTGATCACATATTTGCCATCAAAGTCAGATGAGGTTCCGCCAACCTGTGAACCCTTGTTTTCTACTATGATATTGGCAAATGAAATGGGTTCTTTTGTTTTACTGTCTATTATTTTACCCTGCAGTACAGCTTCCTGGGCAAACGTGTACATCCCGGTAAAAAGAATAATACCGAGTGTTAAGAGTAAATTTTTTATCATACCTGCAATTTTATTAACAAAAATTCTGCTTTAATACTGTTGGTTTTAAGGGGCTAAAATTATATAAATATAACGTTCCCTTTTCTATTTTTTTTTCAACAACTTATCCCACCTCAGAAATAACGCGTATTCAATATCTCTGAATAGACTATTGCCTTGCGGAGATCAATGGACTTTTTTTTTCGGCCGGAATGCTTTACCGGTTCACTCTCCCGGACAAAAGATTTATCGGCCGTCTCGTCAGGTTTATAGACTCCCGTTTCTTCCTTTAAGTTGCTTTCTTCATAATAATCATCATAGGAGAATATTTTTTCTTCTGCCGTTTCAGCCTCCGGAACTACTATTTCCGGTTGTGTCGGAATAAATTCAAAAGGTTTCTCATCAGTTGCTGACAGGTCGTCTAAAAAAGACTCAAGAAAGTTTTTCCCTCCCGTTTTTTTATTTTGAACAGAAGGCGCCTTTTTCCTTTCTTTACTTTTCAGCGTTCCTTTATAAATGGAATAGCCTATCCAGGCTACCCCAATTAAAATATAGATTAAATCTTCGTATGACCCTTTGTAAAGCATTTATAAAAATAATTATCCCCTAAAAAACAAGAGCCTAAAATTAGAAATTTATTAAATATAAATACCCCCTTAGCACAAAAAGTAAATTTTATTCAATGGTTTGCCACCAGGCAAACAGGATAAGAACCTGATTATCTTATTGAAAAAATAATTTTGAACAAATTTAAATTGGGAAGCAAAGGAGGTAAAACTCGAAAAAAGACACCAGGAAAACAAATTGTCAGCTTGTTTTTTTTAGTAGCGATGCTACTTCATATACTGTAAGTAATATGTAATAACTGAAAAAAGTAATAATGAACGAGACGGCATTTTGGCGGTTCAGCCATGAGTAAACCAGGATGATTACCGAATAAAGGATGAGCCTGGTAAAAGTACCGAGCATATAAACATTGGCAAAACGACTGATCCTGTCGGATAACGCTTTGTTGAAAAAGTAAAAACCGGCCAGAGTTACGGAATAGAGAAACAAAAGGATATAAATGAATTCGGGGTTGATTTTTATTTTTGGCACCCAGCGATCAATTGCAATGCTGATTATCAAAATAATAACGGTATAAACTGAGAACCCTCCCGTAAACCGCTGAAAATTATTTTTCATAAACCAATTTACTTTTTTTTATCCTGCCTGAAGAATTCCCTGATACCGTAAACAATCGCCATTATAACCGCCAGCACCGTAAGCACTACCGTGAAAACAGGAAATTTCCATTCGAGCATATTGTCCAAAGCCCTGCCCCCGAATGCCCCTGCCAGGATGATCACAAGCATCTGTAACCCCAATGAAGAGTACTTGGCATAAAAAGCCAGTGGGTTTTCATTTTTCTTCTTTTGATCATTGTTATTCAACGGTTTTTGTTTTAATGCCGGTAATGTTGCGCTGTGGAACAGCAGGCTGAACGGAAGAGCCCATCTGGCAGGTACCTGAGAATACTGCTCCGGGTTCGATTGATATCTTTTTGGTAATGATATCGCCCGTAAACTTAGAGGCAGCCCTCAGGGTTGTCAGCTCGGCTGATTCCAGTTTTATCTTTGCTGTGCCCGAAATGTCAGCGCTCTGACAATTGACCTGCCCTTCTATTTTTCCGGTTTCACCAACAACGACTTTTCCTTTTACCTTTATTGTACCGGATACAGAACCTTCTATGCGCAGGTCACCTGAAGATTCGATATCACCTTGTACGGTTGTCCCCTGAGCAATAATATTCCGCGCAACCGTTTCACCATTTCCATTTTTCATCTTTTTCAAAACTATTTGTTTTTAATCAATTATAATTTTTTGTCAAAAGTTTAGAGGCTGTTTATTTCTTAACAAACACTTAGCATATCCCGCCTGCTAATTATTCATCAAAGTTACCATAAAATTCTTTAAAAAACTCCTCATACAGTTTTACGTTTTTATTACGGTAAAAGATGGGATAGTTGTGCAACGATATGGTAAACATTTGATATTGTTCGGAAGAAATACCGGAAAGGACATACTGGTCATTTTTAATGGCCATATAAAAATTATCCGCTTCTGCCTTATTTTTAAAGTTCCCGATGGTAATTAGTGTCCTTTGGTTGTCCAGCACAAGACTTTTGATATTCAGCCTGAGAAGGCGGAAATACTTTTTCTTAAAATCGGAAATACGAACTTTTAGCGGATTGATCTCAACATTTTCGGAATTGATAATGAGCATAAAAAGATGCATGGTTTTCGGTTCATACTTGAATGGGGAAGGTTGTTCCTTCATATTGGCCGAATCGCGCAATTCCTTTAATTTTTCAGCAGGTATGCCCAACCCGTATTCCAGTTGAAGCATTCGAAGCACGGCCTGGGCCATCGGCGTTACTTCGCTTTTGGGATATTTCACAAGCAACTGGTCCAGAGCAGCATACAAACTGTCGGGCACATCAACTTTACCGATTGAAATGGCCCGCAGGTACATAAATTTTGGTATCAAATTCGTATCCTGAGCATATTGTTCAACAGCACGATCGGCATAGGTAATCACCCTGAAATATTGCTCACGTTGAAAGGCGTTGTATGTTTTTTCATACAGTTGAGCCGCCTTATTTTTGTTTTGGCTCAACTTGGTGTAATAGTCCGGATCAAGAATTACATGGGCATAATCACTGTCGGGGAAATTACTCACGATGAGATTTTTATAATAATCTGCTTTGTCAGAATTTTTCTGGTCGCGATAGATTTTATAGAGGGCATACCATGATTCGAGTTTGTATTTATTGACAGGATATTTCGATTGGAAAGCCAGATAGGTATCCAGTGCATTGGTTGTATCGTTCAGGTCTTCAAGGTAAATAAATCCGAGTTTGTTATAGGCTTCAATAATCTGGTTATTGGAAGCTTGTATTGCTTCAGGAGTTGACGGAATATCCGCCAAATAAAACCCGCGTGTTTCCGGATTGGTGGGATGTTGTCCTGCAACCTGGGTTGTATCGCTGGAAGCCGTTTCATTTCCGGCAGTTTGTGTTTCTTCGGAACCCTGCAACAGACCGCGTTTGTCGGTAATAAACCAGTTATCTTCCAATTTTCTCCTTCCCCATTTCTGGATAAAAGCCGAACGGCCCATGCTGATGGCCTGTGGATTATAAAAATACCATTTCCCTCCCAAAGACTGTCCCCGGTTTCCACCTCCCGGCGTAATAAACTGAACACCTTCGTCCGACATGGCCATTTCTGTTTCTTCCGCTTTTTTCTCTTTTTCTTTCCGATAATTGTCAATAATCCCGTCTATCAACACATACAATTCTGTGGAATCCATTGACGCAAGGTGCAGCAGGCTGTCCTGACGCTGAATGGTCTGGACCTGTGTGACCAATTCGGATAAAACACCGGCTTTTTTCTTGATCTCTTTATAATTGGGATAATCATCCGGCAAAGATGATGCGGCGGTATCATAATAAGATTCGGCTTCCGGGTATTTGTGTTTTTCAAAATAAAGATCGGCAAGGGTAAGGGCTGAAGTGGATTTTTGGTAATCGTCGTTTTTGCTTGAGCTTACTGATAATTTAAGGTATTCAATGGCTTTTGAAACATCGTGGTCCTTCAGTGCAACTTGTGCCAGGGCATAATAGACCTGGTCAAGAAAATCGGTGTTTTTAAAACTCTTCACCATCTTTAGCAAAACCTTGTAGATATTTTTAATGTCGCCGGTCCCCTCGTCATACGATTTGGCCAGGTTGATCCTGGCTTCAAAGTCCATAATGTAATCGGGGTTCATTTTTAAGACTTTCCTGTAAAATACGCTTGCCCTTCCAAGATCCCCTTCAAGCTGGTTAATCTGTCCGAGGATAAAATTGGCACGGATATTCAAATCCCTGTTGTTCCCGAGTTCAAGACCCCGTTCAAGAAAACCGTAAGCCATGTCGTAGTTTTTCATGGCGATGTAAAGATCGGCTTCAACCATGGGCATGTCACGTTTTACATCATAGGGGAAATCTTTTTCTTCAATACGGCTCTGCAAAAAATTCAGGGCAGCTTCAGCTTTGGCATAACGTTCGGTCTGAATAAAAGTTTTAGCCAGCCATAAATATCCGTTATAGTGCATTGGCGTGTTCTCGTATTGCCTGGCAATATAATCGAAAACCCGCCTTGCACTGGTATAATCCTGTTTGTAAAAATGAGCCTTACCCATCATTAAATAACTATACCTTACCCATTTGTTCTTTTCTTCGCCGCCAAAATACATGGAATGTTTCTGGATGCCAATGGATGCTTTCTTAATGGTCCGGTCAAGTTTGGGATAAAGACCCTGGGCTTCTTTTTTGGTACCGAAGTTATATACCCTTAGAATGTCATTGTAATTATCTTTGGCGCTTGTTTGTAAAGTGTGTACGGCTTCTTTCAGACTTTGCTCACCATTCCAGTAAACGTTGTAATGACAGGTTACCGAATGGTATGCCCTGCGCGTCCAGGTATTTTTTTTGGTTGAACAAGACGAGGTGCCCAGGAAAAAGAATAAGCCGGCAATAATAATGAATTTGATATTTAACTTTTTATGTGCCAAGCTTGTGGTTTTTCTTATTAACTGAATTTGACCAAAATTATTACAAAACCGACCGCAAAAATAATATGTGCCGGCAATAAATGGACAAACTGTCAAAATTAATTTTCTGTTCCAAAAACAAAAGGGTTTGCAACACCTTTTAATATTATAACTTTGCACCCCGCAATAGTTTAATATTAGATGGCAAAACAATCAAAAAAGAAAAAATGGTACAATAGGTTAAGGAACCAGTACCGCCTTGTTGTTCTTGATAACCATACTTTTGAAGAAAAATTTTCCTTTCTGCTAACACGTCTCAACGTCATTGTTTTCCTCATAAGCCTGGGTATTGTTTTTATTACCCTTACCTTTTTTCTCATTGCCTATTCCCCCATTAAAGAATATATTCCGGGATATCCTGATGTTGATCAGCGTATTAAGCTCTATAACCTGACAATGAAAACAGATTCACTGCTGCTTCAATTAAAACAGGGGGAGAAATATCTTGGAAACATCAGAAGAATAATTGCCGGTGAAGATTTGGGCAATAACCTAATTGATGAACTAACGATGACACCCCTTAAATATGATACAATTCAAATCAGAAAATCAAAGGAAGACAGTCTGCTGCGTTCAGAATTTGAAAACCAGAATAGGTACAGTCTTTATTTTACCGATACCGAAAATCCGGCAGAAATCTCATCATCATCCATTAGGAATTTCAACTTTTTCCCTCCTGTAAAAGGGATTATTTCAGCACCTTTTAACCCTACCCGCGAACATTATGGCACAGATGTGGTTACTCAGTCCAACGAAGCTGTAAAGGCCACCCTTGACGGAACGGTAGTCTATTCGGGCTGGACCCTCGAAACAGGAAATGTCATCGCCATTCAACACCGGTTTAACCTGGTGTCAGTTTACAAGCACAATTCCATTTTATTGAAAAAAGAGGGCGATTTTGTGAAAGCCGGCGAACCGATTGCCATAGCAGGAGAATCGGGGGAATTAACAACAGGGCCTCATTTGCATTTCGAATTATGGTACAACGGCACTGCCGTTAACCCCGAAGAATACATCATCTTTAATTAATCACCGGGTGAAAAAACGCATAGGCATATTCGGCTCAACCGGTTCGATAGGGGCACAGACCCTGGAAGTGATAAAAGAACAATCCGATTATTTTGAAGCAGAGGTTCTAACGGCAAACCATAATGCGGATTTGCTCATCCGGCAAGCGCTTGAGTTTAATCCCAATGTAGTGGTCATTGGTAATAAAACTTTGTACAATAAGGTTTTTGAAGCCCTCAATCCGCATAATATTAAGGTGTATGCCGGTGAAGAATCTATTACCCAGGTGATGGAAATGGATAGCATTGACCAGGTGCTGATGGCCATCGTTGGCTTTGACGGACTGGCCCCGACCCTCGCGGCCATTCAGCATCATAAATCGCTTGCCCTTGCCAACAAAGAAAGCCTTGTGGTGGCAGGAAACCTGATCAGGCAACAAGCCATGGAAAACAAGTCTTCCATTATTCCCGTTGATTCTGAACACAATGCCATATTCCAGTGCCTGATGGGCGAAGGAAACAATCCGGTTGAAAAGGTTGTGCTAACTGCTTCGGGAGGGCCATTCAGGGGTTTCAGCCGTGAGAAACTTGAAAAAGTTACACCGGCCCAGGCATTGAAACATCCGGTTTGGCAAATGGGGGACAAAGTATCCATTGATTCGGCTACCCTGATGAACAAAGGCCTTGAAGTAATTGAAGCCTCCTGGTTGTTCAACCTGGGCATCAGCCAGCTACAGGTTGTTGTCCATCCCGAATCGTTGATCCATTCCCTGGTTTTTTTTACAGACGGAACTGTAAAATCACAAATGAGCCAGCCCGACATGCGAATTCCTATTCAGGTTGCCCTGAGCTATCCCCGGCGTTTTCCCAACAAACTGAAAAGACTTGATTTTATACAAACCGGGGCATTGCATTTTGAATTACCCGATATTGAAAATTTTCGTAATCTTGCACTCGCTTTTGAAGCGCTGGAAAAAGGCGGAAACCTACCCTGTATCCTGAACGCTGCCAACGAAATAGCCGTTCAGGCTTTTTTACGGGAAGAACTCGGGTTTTTGCAAATACCTGAGCTTATTGAAAGATGCATGCAATCCGTTAATTTTATTCATGATCCCGGGTTGGAAGATTACATCAAAACAGATCAGCTCACCCGCATCAGGGCAAAAGAAATTATCAAACTATTTGATTAAAAACAGCAATGGACATATTAATAAAGGTATTACAGCTCATACTAAGCCTTTCGATTCTGGTTATTGTTCACGAATTCGGCCATTTTATCGCAGCAAAAATCTTTAAAACGAGGGTTGAAAAATTTTATTTGTTTTTCAATCCGTGGTTTTCCCTTTTTAAATTCAATTACAAAGGCACCGAATATGGCATGGGATGGCTGCCCCTGGGCGGGTATGTAAAAATTGCCGGGATGATTGACGAGTCAATGGACAAAGAACAGATGAAGAAACCCCCACAACCCTGGGAATTCAGGTCGAAACCGGCCTGGCAAAGGCTGATCATCATGCTGGGAGGTGTCATCATGAACGTTGTCCTGGCCATCGCCATCTACATTAGTTTACTGAGCTATTACGGAGAGGAATATTTACCGACTTCGGAAGCCAACAAATATGGTATCAGTGTTGATAGCCTCGGCATGGAAATGGGGTTCAGGAATGGGGATAAAATTGTTTCAATTGACAATGCCCCTGTTGAGAATTTTCAGAAAATTCCGGTCACAATTATTCTTAACGAAGCCAGAACAGCACAGGTGATAAGGAACGGTCAAGAAATGACAATCCACTTTCCCGAAGGCAGCCTGAACAAACTGATCAACCATAAATCAGCACAGTTTATTTCGGTACGGATACCATTTGTCGTTGACCGGTTTAGCCCGGGGTCAGTTGCTAAAACAGCCGGTGTATTACCAGGGGATACCATCCTCGGAATCAACGGGATGAACCTGAAATATTTCAGTGAATTCAGGGAAGAGATACAGAAACACAAGAATCAACAGATCACCCTTGACCTGAAAAGAGGGCAGGATACCCTGCACCTGGATCTGACCCTTGACGAAAAAGGGCTGATCGGTGTGTATCCTGTGAGTAATTTGTCAGATTTTTATCACCTTCAGGAAAAGAAATATTCCGTAGCACAGGCTATTCCGGCGGGTATTATACGGACAAAAGATGGTATTGACAATTACCTGAAACAGTTGAAGCTCCTGTTTTCACCCGAAGTGAAAGCCTATGAAAGTGTCGGCGGTTTTATTACCATCGGCAGCATTTTTCCAGCCCAGTGGCAATGGCAGAGTTTCTGGCAACTGACCGCTTTTCTTTCCATCATGCTGGCTATTCTGAACATATTGCCCATCCCTGCACTGGATGGCGGCCATGTGTTGTTTTTGCTTTATGAAATTATTGCACGGCGCAAACCCAGCGACAAATTCCTGGAGTATGCCCAAATCGTTGGCATGATTATCCTGTTCAGCCTGCTCATTCTTGCCAATGGGAATGACATCATCAAGTTGTTTAAGTAACTAACAAACTTCGGATAAGTAATAAAAAACCAGCCATCAGGGGTTGCTTCCGTTTGCATAATTTTATCAATTTTCCACTTTGTCCTGCAATGATTTGAATCCTTCACCGAGGATTTCGTTGGCATTCAGCACCGTAACAAAGGCATTGGGGTCAATATTGTGAATAAAATCCTGCAACATCACGGTTTCCCGACGGTTGACAACGGTAAAAACAATAGACCTGTCGGTGTTGTTGTATAAACCTTTTCCTTTTATCAGCGTTCCGCCACGGTTCAGGTCGTTGATGATTTTATCCCTGATCTCCTGTGTTTTTTCAGAAATGATGAAAAGGACTTTATCGTAATTCATCCCTTCGAGGATCGCATCAATCACCTTTCCGGTAATAAAGATCACAATCAGCGAATACAACGGTATCTTCCAATCCCTGAAGGCGATCAAACCAATAAGGACAATAGCCGAATCAACGGCAATCATCAACTGTCCCACAGGCAAACGTGTATATTTACTGATGATCATGGCAATGATATCCGATCCGCCGGAAGTAGCTCTCGATTTAAAGATCAATCCCAATCCGATACCGGCAAACAATCCACCAAAAATAGAAGACAGCAGGGCATCGCCTTCAACCAGGGGTTTGGAACCATACAATAGCGTAAGTCCGTCAACAAAAACGGCTGTCAGCACAAAACCAACGACCGTTTTTATACCAAAACGCGGCCCCAGGATGCGGAGGCCGATAAGGGTAAGCGGGATGTCAAAGGCCAGTGCAACCATACCCACCGGGGTTCCAAACATATAATGAAGAACGATGGAAATACCGTAAACCCCACCCGGTACAATTTTGTAAGGTGTAATAAACAGAACAAAGGAGGCAGCAAGGATGAAAGCCCCTAAAACAATAAAACTATAATTTTTTAAACCCTTTATGCTAAACAGTTTATCTTTTTGCAAGAATGCCATGACCCTTAGAATTTAATGGTTCCACAAATAAAAAAGCGCGCAAAAGTAATCAGTTTAAATTACCGGCAATGGAAAATTTTAGCGAATTTCAATTTTAATAACCCATCAGGAAACTGATGAAGTTGGTTTTTTTGGGAAGGTTCATTTTTTTACGGATCCGGCTTCGGGTTACATTCACACTGGCACTGCTCATGTGCAATATGTTGGCAATGTCTTTGCTTGACAAATTAAGCCTTAACAGGGCGCACATTTTCAAATCGTTTGGAGACAGGGTCGGAAAATCAGCCAACAGTTTGTCATAAAAATCGTTGTGCACTTTTAAAAACCTGAGTTCAAATTCATGAAACGAGTCGGACGAAACCTGGGTCCTCAGCTCATGAATAATCTTTTGAATGTCTTCCTGTTCGTTGACCGGTGATTTTTGCTGCGACTGGATGAGTTTCTTTGTTGTCTTGGCCAGCAATTCATTGTTCTGGGCAAGGTTCAATGCAATACTGGCCAGCTCTTTATCTTTTTGCTCAAGCTGGTCTTGCAATTCCCTTTTCTCCAGGTTAGACAAGTTAATTTTCTCGCGATAATATTTAACAAGAAAAATAATGATGAAAACAACAAGCACTATGATTGCCAGTAAAATAATCATCCTGAGTTGCTGAATTTGCTTTTGGTCTTCAAGGTGTTTGATGGTATCTTCCTTTTTCAGGCTTTCATACATCACTTCAAACTCGGCCAGTTTGGTGTTGGTTTGTTCTGTAAATATGGAATCTTCCAATGACCTTAGCAACTGGCTGTATTCAAATGCTTTCCTGAAATCTTTAAGGTGTATGTAAAAATCAATATAATTTTTATACCCCTGTTTCATGATGGTTTTTGACTTTACCCGGTCATAATAGGACATCGCTTTGTCCAGATATAATCGTGCTAAATCATATTTCCCTGTCTGTGTATAAACAGCGCCAATGCTACTCAGGGCATCCGAGATATCAAGAGGACTGTTGGCCTTTTCGGCATAAGTCAATGCTTTTCGATAAAGCTTTAGGGCCTGCTGATAATCTTTCTTGCTTAACCTGTAAATATCCCCCGTGCTGAGGTAATATTGCATGAGCAAAACATTACTGTCTGCTACACCTTCAATCCCGATAGAACGTTTCAGATAATCTTCTGCCTTTTCATAATCACCTTTTGAAAGATAATCCCGTCCGAGATTGCCAAGCGCAAATGCGGTGTACTGACTATCATTTATCTTTTTAAAAAGCTGATAAGCTTCTGTAGTATATTTAATGGATTCATCTGTCATGTTTATGTTCCGGTAAACAATGCCGATACTGTTGTACATTCGAGCCTGTCCGAATTCTGACCCTGCCTTTTTGTAAATATTAAGCGCTGTTTCCATGTTTTGCAAAGCCAATGCATAATGATGCATAAAAAAATAGGTGCGGCCAATATTGAAATAGGCACTGGCCTGCTCATAAACTATGTCATGTTCCCTTGCCACATCAAGGGCTTTGTTGGCATAAAACAAACTGCTGTCCTGGTTGATCCGGTAAAAATTGTACGAAATTGTATTGTAAGTATGCGCAATCAACGAATCGTTTGAAGTCACGGAAACCAAGCTTTTCAGCGAATCAATATTATTACGGGCCTGGCTTATGGTAAATAAAAACAGCAAAACGATAGCCGGTAACACTTTTCTAAAAAGTCTTAAAAGAACAATTTTATATGAGGAAAACATCTT
>Ga0114931_10007717_pt1 | contig 13122 bp, 7 predicted proteins | sample 2SBtaG_FD_89579 | JGI IMG/M metagenome (GOLD analysis project Ga0114931, IMG submission 89579) | Deep subsurface microbial communities from Kolumbo volcano to uncover new lineages of life (NeLLi) - 2SBTROV14_V59a metaG | ecosystem: Environmental > Aquatic > Marine > Volcanic | place: Kolumbo... | reverse complement strand
CATGAGAGACGACTCTGCGCCGGGGGGCAACGCCCGAAAACGTAGGTTTCGACTCAGCGTACGCACGAACCAGGACGCAACGGAACACCGAGTCGTGCCTCCCGCTCGCGGCAGTGCCGGCGATCCTCGCAGCAACGGCGCCATTCTCACCGTGTACAACTCCGCGGGCAGCGGCGAGGCCGTCTCGGTGGCCTTGGCGCCGGCCAACTGGAAGGCTTTGGGCAACGACTCGAACCCGCGCGGCTACCGGTTTCGCGACCGGAGCCGCACCGGTCCGGTAAAGAGTATCGTCGTGAAAACCGATACGATTCGTGTAAGCGCAGGCAAGGACGATTGGCGCTATACACTCGACGAGCCCACCCAGGGGAGCATTGCGGCGCGTCTGCGTTTCGGCACGTCCGTCCAGTGGTGCGCCGATGTCCCGGCCAAGGCCGGTTCGGTCAACGATCGCCCCGACCGTTTCAACGGTGAGCCGAGAACGCCCGCGCCCGCGGCTTGTCCGCCGGTACCGACAAGCTGAGCGGCCGCCGGTCGTGGCCGTCTATTGGATGCGTAGATAGACCGCGCCGTAGGCCGGTATCGTAATCGCCGGTAGGGTTTGGCCGACGATGGCGGTGTAGGATTCGGTCGGCGTCTTGGTAAAGTTCCACAGCTGGGCTTGTAGGTCCAGCCAATCGGCGTTCGTGTAGCGCGTGTTGAACTCGCCGAAAAAAGCGGGCGCCGGATGGGCGGCTCGAAACAGTTCGGTCGTCGTCGTGCCCGGACCCATGCGGTAGAGGTCCACTTGGTGGCGGCCGCAAGGCAAACCGTCGAGGGAAACCCCCACGGTCAGCGGCGTGCCGCGAACCAGTTTCCGCGCATCGTAGGCTTGCAAGCCGGCTAGCACGGCCGCCGACCGTTGGTCATCGAGAGTGGGACACCGCGCAGCCAACGCTCCGCTGCGTTCGTCGATGGGCGTCCCCGCAAGTACGATGACGGCATCTTTCAAACACTGATTCGGATCGCTGCTTGTGTCACAACCGCAGGGGATGATGAGATCGTCGGGGTCAAAACCGGCGGCGCGAAAGCTGCGCGTGAAGTGCATATTTTCGTCTGAATCGAATTGCGACAGCAGTACATGGGTGACGCCGTTTTCATCGTTTGCCGCCATCCAGGCAAAGCTGCGGTCGCTGAGTGTCTCGATGGAGCCGCCGAGGAGTTTGTCGCGCATTTGCGAGGCGGCCCACAAAGCTTGGGCCTCGGGTTTGGGAAGCACGTGGGCTGTCATCACTCCCATGTCGGTTATGTAGAAATCGTCGGGAGCGAGGTCGTCTCGTTCGAACATATCGAACACATACGGGGTCACGTCGTTTCCGTTGGCAAGGCCGGCAGTAAGAAAACCCGTCAGGGAATAGGCGGCATAGCCCGCACCTCGGTGATCACACAGGGTGCCGGGGTCCCCGTCCACAGCCCCTTCGGGTGCGGAGATCCCGTCGGGCCCCAGCCGGCAGACATGCGTGCGCAGTGCGGTCTGCCATTCATCGACGTACAAACCCGTGTTGCGCCAGCCGCCGGGTATATAGGACCGGACATCATCGATCAGGCCTGTGGCGAACGGCCCGCCGGGATCGGCGACGTACATGTGGAAGGAGACAAAATCGAGTTTTCCGCCGTTGTCTTTATCGACTGCGTTCAACAGGGCCGGTAGCAAAGGGCCGTTGCCGGCGAAGGCCGCGTCTTTGCGCGACACCGCCGGGCCGCCGATCTCGATCGCGGACGAATTGCCACGTTTGGCTTCCAGGGCGGTTCGAATCTGTTCGAACATTCTCAGGAACTGTTTCTGCGTGCCTGTTGGTGGGTTGGGTGGTCGGTCATCGGGATCCGGACTGAAAGTCCCAACGGGTTCGTTCCAGATTTCGAAGCGCCGCACGCCGAGGGCGGCATAGTGTGTGAAGACGCATCCCCAGAAATCTCTGACCGCCTGTTGGGAGGCAGCGTCTTGCCTGGGTGGAAATGACGAGTACCCGCTGGTACCGCCTCCCGGATGGAGACACGTGCAGCCGTTGCCACGGGTCATATGGCCGGCGCAGGTTTGCGGATCGCAATCGACCGACAAAGAGGCGGGGGTGTCGGGCAGGACGAGCATGATGTTGTCGCCTTGCGCGGCCAGGTCCGTGATAACTCTGTCGAGCCGCGGGGTTGTGTTTGGATCGGTTTGTACACCGTCATAGCGACAGTCGACCGGGTTATCGAACCCATACGCCGGCCACGATTTGCGCGAAAACCAGACGCGTACGTTTCTGCCGCCAGGAATCTCGGCGTTGGATCCAAAAGCCTCGTCGAGAGTCGGCACGCGCTTGCCGACCTGGAAGTGCAACTGCGCCATGTTCAGGGAACGCAACGGATTGGGTTGCGGGTAGGGAGTGAAGTTGTTGAGATCGAGCGCTACGCTGCGGTCGGTCACGGTTGCAGCGTGTAACGTGCCCGTGCCCATGCACACGTTGTTTCCGGGTTCGGCTTTACAACGAATCGTGCGACTGTCGTTGCGGGTGCATACGCTGAACTGTGCCTCGTAGCACGCCCCGGAGCTGTCGGTCACACGTGTGGTGATGGGCAAAGCCAGAGGCGCGACAATCGAGTCGATGACACCTTCGCTACCTTTGAGTTGAAAACGGTTGCCACGACTGTTGACCCGGTCGATACCCGCGGTCGGTGCCGGATCGTTACGAGCGTTGTACTTCCACTGCCGCACGGGGTTCCCGGAACTCTTCCATGCCGGTGCCGAGGCTGCGGGAAAGGAAAGCGCCAGCACGGAGACCCCGTCGGCGAGGATGTCGATGCTGGTGGTGCCTTGGCTCGGGTCGCTGATGAGGAAGGATGCGTTGTTGTCGCGGGCTTTCCAGTTCAGTTTGCTGCGACGGTTACCCTGAGCCGAGCGGATGATGAGCTTGTGGCCGTCGATACCGGTGCACTGCGCTCCAGCGACAGCCGCTGTCCCCCCACAAAACCCGCCGCATAGGACGAGGCTTGCAATCATAAGGCGAGAAACGCCCATGGCACTCTCTCCAGGCCAATCTAGCATCAAAGCCGGCCCCGGCCAAGGAGAAAAATATCACCTGGTAACGAGCGAGCCCGCTTCGCGACGCACCGGCATGCGACAACGTCATGGCATTCGCCGTCGACACCACAGAACTCGTCGCGACGGCGGATTCGGCAATCACCGTCCGCGATCTTTCGCTTGCCGGAACCACTTTTGCTCCCAACCTTCGAGTGGACCGCTCCCGTGGGTAGTGTAGTCGTCGCTATCCGCCGAAGCTGCCCACCCAAGCCTAGCCACGGACGGCGCGGACCGGGTTGGGGAATCCCTTAAAGTCGTTGGACATGCCGCCGTTGCCGAAGCCTACCTCCCACACCTTGCCCGGGTTGAATCCAGTGGTAGACGAGGGCCAGTAGAAGGACGACGCAGTGCAGCTGCAGCTTGCCAGCGTAACGTCCGTACAGCCCGTGCAAGTCGCCGCCTGATGGAAAGCTGGATCGACCGACGGAGACAAGGCACCATAGTGAACGATGCTTAGCAGTTCCCTAAGATTCGGAATCCGCCAGTCGCAGTGGCCGGCAAAGCAGTTGGCGCCGCCTCCGGCCACATCGTTCAGTGTGTCGAGAAACACCGTCACCATGGTCCCGTCCATGTTATTCCCGCCGGCGGTCCACGTGTACGTGTTGTCCTTGTCGTGGATGCCGCCCGAATCGTCCTTCTTCTCCCACATCAGCCCCGTGTTGTTGTCCGTGATCGTGCCGTCGCCGTTGTCCGTGTAGCTCAGTGGAGCGCCGGCCCGCACGTCACCGTCCGAACCCGGCCCAAAGACAGTGGTCTGACCTGTTTCCCCAAGCGGGCACACCAGCGTGACCGACTGCCCTACCGCGCGGCGAAGCGCCAGCAGCGCGTCCGTCGCGACAACAGCTCCGCTGTTATCGAGATCACCGCACGCCGCCCACGAGAGCGTCCCCGAAGACCCGAGTCCCACCGCTACGACCGAAACAAAAACATAGTAGATTACCTGAAACCGCATTGCTGTTTCCTCCCGGCAGCTGGGTTCCATGCGCCCTAGTCCTTGTCAAACAACAGTCTTGCGAGATTAGGCGCGGCACTGCTGAGCCGTTGAGGAGAGCACGGGACCGCGCGAGTTGACATGGTGTCGATACTCGGTCGTTCGCAATGGCCAGCGAGGGTTGGTTATAGTTCCTACCCCCAAGACCATCGCCCGCACTTCAGCTCACTACGGTGGACTCGCTGCTACGCCGACCTCCGGTCGAACTGCTTGCGCTTTCTCCCCCACCCGGGTCACCCGTGCCCCTGTGGGGGCTTCTTATGATACGAGCAACCACCCAAGAACAATAGCGTTATTGCGTCTTGCTTGGACCCGGCATGCAAGCATAGACTGAATGATGATGCTCCGCCGCTGCTCGCACAACCCGGCCAACACCGCCCGACTCATTCGTGACTCGGCATTTGCCATACTGGCGGCAGTCGCGGTGATTCCGTTCTCCGCATACGTCGCTGGCGCGGCGACGGTCACGCTGGAAGTTTACGACTCCGCCGGGACGCAACTGTCGTTCAGCCAGGTGACCTCGATCATCGACGCCGGCGGTCAAGGCTGGCGCAACGACGCTACATACCGACTGAGCGATGCCACCATCGCCGATCACATCGTCCTGTACGATAATGGCGGCAAACCCGCCTTCGATCTCAGCGAGCCCGGTCTCGGACTCACCCTGGCGTGGCGAACAGCGAGCACCGGTTACTCGACGCTTTTCATAGACAACGGCGGGGCGGGTTTTAGTGGTGACTCGACGGTCAATTTTACCTATCGGGCCGCACTTGATTACCGCGCGAAGCTCGACGATGCGATGTCTCGACGTCCCGATTACGTGCCGAGCGTCGAATTCTCGACATCAAACCAACAGGCCGTCGACTTGCTCACGGCGGCTCAGGAAGCCGGCGACGAGCCGAGCCGCGGTGCCCTCGGACAGCAAGCCCTTGACGCCCTCGCCTACGCTTTCGAGACTCTGTTACGCGATTACGGCCTGCAACGGGCGCGTAGTCTGACTCAAAGCTATTGGTGGGGCGTGACTGTCGACCGTATCAACAAGCAGCAGCAGGTTATCGATTCGGTCTCGGATCTCGTCGAGAACGTGCCCGCCAGGGCCTACGTACGTATAGTCTTCGACGAAGGCGTCGCCGCACCCGTGTACGATACCATCGTAGCAACAGCCGAGGCCGACGGTATAGTCGTCGTCGGTCAAATCCTCGACAGTTCGGCCATGAAGACGCTGGACATGGCCGGTTGGCAGGCGCGGGTGGCGGAATACGTCGATCATTTTCCGCAAATAACGGTCTGGGAGATCGGCAACGAGGTCAACGGCGAGTGGCTTGGGACGGGGGTCAAAGAAAAGATCGAGTTCGCCGCCGCCTACGTGAAGAATGCCGATCCTACCGACCTAACTATGCTCACTTTCTACTGGCAGATGGGTACCGCCGGTTCGGGGGCGAGTTCTCTATTCCAGTGGATCCACGACAACGTCAGCACTGCACTCAGTGACTACGTCGATGTCGTCGCCTTGAGCACCTGGATTGGCGATGCACCCCTCGGCATGTCCCACGATGAGGTATTCGAGAGGCTGCACGCCTTGTTTCCGAATCAACAGATAGCCATGGGCGAGGCCGGTTATTGGTCGCCGGGAACCACCAAAGCTTGGTGGTGGCGATCACAGCAGAATCCTACCACCGATGTTCGCAAGGCTCTTGCCGAGCACATGTACCTGGCCAACATGGCCTTCGACTATAGTCTCGGAGGCGGCTTCTGGTGGAATTACTATCAAGAGATGTTCGGTTTCACCGATCTTTGGCAGACCGTCAATGACGTCTATCGCAGCATATACTTCTGTGACGACGCGGATACCGATGGAAGTTGCGCCTTTCAAGACAACTGCCCGTCGATACCGAACCCTGACCAGCTCGATTCCGACGGTGACGGTGTCGGCGACGTTTGCGATACGATCTGCCCTGACGGCCTGAAGTTGGACCTGCGCTCCATCTCGGTGGCGTTCAAAACAGGCGCCGAAGATCGCTTCTCTCTGCGAGGAACATTCGCGACCGATACGCCCTTCAACCCGGTATCCGGCGGCGCTCGACTACAGCTCGAGTCTGCCTTCGCACCTATTGTGAATGTGAGACTCGGCGCTGCGGGAGCATCAATACAGTTCGAAGACAGCGGCAATAGGCTGCGCTACCGGGACCGCCAAGGCAGCGTCGCGGGCATACGGGTAGTCGACATTAAACAGGGTAGCGGCACGCCGAAGCCCTACAAGCTGAAGATCCAAGGACAATCCATGAACTTGGACGGCATAGTCCAAGCGCGTATCCGCACGCTGCTGGACCTCAACGGCGTTTGCATCGAGACCCATGCCGACGACATGCAGTGTCAATTCAAAGCCGGCGGCAAGCGCCTCAAATGCAAACGACCACGGTGAGCGAAGTGACCGCCCGCGTACCCGCCGTTCAGGCCAACAAACAAGCAACCACGCGCCCGTTCCGCTCCTCGAGTGCCGGCACGTCGACCTTGCAGCGCTCCTCGGCGATCGGACAACGGGGGTGAAAAGGACAGCCCGACGGAGGAGCGATAGGGCTCGGCACGTCACCGCCGAGCACCGTACGATCGGTGCGTCCGAGCGTTTCTACCCGCGGCACAGCGGAAAGAAGGCGCTCCTCTCCTTGATCAAAAAGACGGGAGCCACCTTATCATGCTGTCCTAAATCTGGGGTCCACCTCTGTGGAAGTACGAGGATCGCGTTGCGGTAGAGGGTGGAGGGCGACATCGGGGGCATCGAAAGGTGCGATGGAACCCCTTACACTGGGCAGTTGTAGATGGACGTGCGCGGCTGGGCCACGATGAACGACAGCGGCTGCGGCCCCGCTCCGTGCACAACCGTCGATACCACATTGTTCGGCATGCCGATCGACTTGGCGGACGGCTCCGGCGTCATTAAGGTCCAGCGTCTTGACGGCACTGTTCGCGAGTTCCTCGGCCAGCCGGCTTTCGGCATCTTCTCGCTCGGTCAACCCATCGGAGAGCTGGTGGCTGTCAAATTGGTTGTCAAAACCTAGCCCCATCGCCCCTCCGACGGCACAAACCTCTGATTTTACTGGTGGGCGGTGCGTGGCTCGAACACGCGACCCCCGGCTTGTAAGGCCGATGCTCTCCCAGCTGAGCTAACCGCCCCGGAACGTGCAGGCTAGCGCGGGTGCGGACCGCGCACAACAGCGCCCGGCGCCGGTCAGTGCGTCATGAGTTCGCTTTCGTCTTCGTGACGCTTCTTCGAACGGATCGCGAGCGGCGGAAGGTCGGCCGGACGCTCGACGAGGATGAAGGATTCACGTCCCTCCGGCAGGACCAAGGCCTCGTTGAGAACATCGTCGAGCTGTTCGACGGGCTGCATCTCCACCTGTTTGAGAACGGCAGGAGGAATCTCCTTGATGTCGTTGATGTTCTCGGCCGGGATCAAGACCTTCTTGATCCCGGCGCGGTGAGCGGCCATGACTTTCTCTTTGAGGCCGCCGATCGGCAACACCCTTCCACGCAGCGTAATCTCACCGGTCATTGCGATGTCCGGCCGCACGGGCAAGCCGGTCAACGCCGAAACCAGCGATGTGGTCATTGTCACGCCCGCCGACGGACCGTCCTTGGGGATGGCGCCCTCGGGCACGTGGATGTGGACGTCGATCGACTGATAGAAATCCTCGTCGAAGCCCAATTCGTAGGCCCGTGAGCGCACGTAACTCATTGCGGCTTGGGCCGACTCCTGCATGACATCGCCGAGTTGGCCGGTAATGGTAAGTTTTCCCTTGCCGGGCAGAACGGTGACCTCGGTGTTGAGCAACTCGCCGCCGAGTTCGGTCCAGGCCAGGCCGGTGGTCACGCCGACGATCGGATCGACCTCGGCACGGCCGTAACGGAACCTGGGCGGACCGAGAAGTTTTTCCAAGGTTCGCGAACCGATACTCACCGGCCCTTGGGTCGCACCCTCTTGTGCCGCGGGCTTCCCCTCGTCGGCGCCGGCGGTCTCGGATCGGTTTTCGCTGGCCTTCACAACCTGCACAGCAACCTTTCGGCACACCGAGGCGATCTCACGCTCGAGGTTTCGCACGCCCGCCTCCTTGGTGTAGCGGCGGATGATGGTCAGCAGAGCGTTCTCCGAAAAGCTGATGTCGTCGGCTTCCAAACCGTTCGCCTCGCGCTGTTTGGGGATCAGATACTTCACCGCGATGTTGAGTTTTTCGGTCTCGGTGTAGCCGGCGATGCGGATGATCTCCATGCGGTCCTGAAGCGGACGCGGAATGCGCTCGAGGGTGTTGGCCGTGGTCACGAACATGACTTTCGAAAGATCATAGTCCATATCGAGATAGTGGTCGTTGAACGACTTGTTTTGTTCCGGGTCGAGCACCTCGAGCAAAGCAGAAGACGGATCGCCGCGGAAGTCGGTCGACATCTTGTCGACTTCGTCGAGCAGGAACACGGGGTTGCCCTTGCCGGCCTTCTTCATGCTTTGCATGATCTTGCCGGGCATGGCGCCAATGTAGGTACGCCGGTGGCCGCGGATCTCGGCTTCGTCGCGCACGCCGCCGAGCGACACGCGCACGAACTCACGCCCCATCGCACGTGCGATCGAGCGGCCCAGCGAGGTCTTGCCGACGCCGGGAGGACCGACCAGACACAGGATCGGGCCTTTGATGGCTCCGACGAGCTTGGTGACAGCCAGATACTCGAGAATTCGGTCCTTTACCTTGTCGAGCCCGTAGTGGTCCCGGTCGAGTACCTTGCGGGCGGCGTCCAGATCGAGCTGATCCTCGCTGACATCGCTCCACGGCAGGCTCAGAATCCAGTCGATGTAGTTGCGCACGACCGTAGCCTCGGCCGACATCGGCGACATCATCTTGAGCTTCTTGATTTCTTTGAGAGTCTTCTCGCGAGCCTCCTCGCTCATCTCGATACGCTCGAGCTTGTCTTCAAGTTCCTGGATCTCGTTTCGGAACTCGTCCTTCTCGCCAAGTTCCTTCTGGATCGCGCGCATCTGCTCGTTGAGGTAGTACTCCTTCTGGGTCTTCTCCATCTGCTTTTTGACCCGCGAACGAATACGTTTTTCGACCTCGAGGATTTCCATCTCCGAGCGCATGTAGCCGAGCACCTTTTCCAGGCGTTTGCTCACCTTGAAGGTCTCGAGCAACTGTTGCTTGTCTTCGAGCTTGATACCCAGGTGCGAGACGACGGTATCGGCTAGCCGTGCAGGGTCGTCGATAGCACCGACGGTCATGACCATCTCGGGCGGAATCTTCTTGTTCAGCCTCACGTAGGCTTCAAAGGCGGTGTTGATCGAGCGCACGAGGGCCTCGACCTCGGTGTCTCCTTCCTCCTCGTCTTCGACGGCCTGCGCCTTGACGGAAAAATATTCTTCGCTGGTCTCGTATTCGACGATCTTGGCGCGCTGCTGGCCTTCGACCAAGACCTTGACCGTGCCGTCGGGCAAACGCAGCAATTGAACCACGGTTCCCAGTGTGCCGACATGATGGATATCGGCCTCGCCCGGCTCGTTGGTCTTGGCGTCGAGTTGGGCGGCCAACAAGATGATCTGGTCGTTCTCCATCGCGGCTTCGAGCGCCGCTATGGATTTCTGTCTTCCTACGAACAGAGGAACCACCATGTGCGGGAATACGATGATGTCCCTCAGCGGAAGCAGCGGCACGCTACGCGAAGCGCCGGGTGAGGTGTCGGGGGCACTCGGGTCCATAGGTTTGTTTTCCTTCTTCGCCATGGCTTATCGGTACGGGCCTAGCTGTTCGGGTCAGCCGGTCCTCGAAGCATTAGCATACACGATTATGGGGGTTTCCTGCTTCTCTACTACCTCTTGAGAGATCACAACCTCCTCGATTTCAGGCTGTGAGGGAACATCGTACATGACGTCCAGCATGATCGTCTCCATAATCGCCCTCAGGCCTCGAGCGCCGGATTTGCGCACCAGTGCTTCGCGAGCGATGGCCGCGAGGGCCCCGTCGGTGAACTTCAGGTGCACATTTTCCATCTCGAACAGCTTCGAGTACTGCTTGGTCAGTGCATTCTTGGGTTCCTGTAAGATGCGCACTAAAGCCGTTTCGTCAAGGTCGTGCAGCGTAGCGAGCACCGGCAGACGGCCGATAAATTCCGGAATCAGCCCGAAACGCAGCAAATCCTCGGGCTGCAGGCCCATCAAGATACTCCGGTGGCCGGGATCGGCGGCACCGCGCACGTCGGCGCCGAAACCCATCCCCTTCATCCCCGCGCGGCGTTTGATGATGTCGTCGAGGCCCACGAAGGCGCCGCCGCAGATGAACAAGATGTTGGTCGTGTCCACCTGCAGGAACTCCTGCTGCGGATGCTTGCGACCGCCCTTGGGCGGAACACTTGCGGTCGTGCCCTCGATGATCTTGAGCAGGGCTTGCTGCACGCCTTCGCCGGAGACGTCGCGCGTTATCGACGGATTGTCGCCTTTGCGAGCGACCTTGTCGATTTCGTCGATATAGACGATCCCTCGCTGGCACTTATCGACATCGTAGTCGGCGTTCTGCAACAGGCTCAAAATGATGTTCTCGACGTCTTCGCCGACGTAGCCGGCTTCGGTCAGGCTGGTGGCGTCCGCGATCGCGAACGGCACCTGCAGCATGCGCGCGAGAGTCTGCGCCATGAGGGTTTTGCCCGAACCGGTGGGGCCGACCAAGAGGATGTTCGACTTTTGCAGTTCGACGTCACCGGTGACCATCGCCGACTCGATGCGCTTGTAGTGATTGTGTACGGCCACCGAGAGTACTTTCTTGGCGTGCTCTTGACCGACCACGTACTGATCGAGAACCCGACGTATGTCTTCGGGCTTGGGAACCGAGGAGACGGCATTGATCGCCTCTTCCTGATCGCATTCCTCAGCGATGATGTCGTTACAAAGATCGATGCACTCGTCACAAATGTAGACCGTCGGCCCGGCGATCAATTTACGAACTTCTTCCTGACCCTTACCGCAGAATGAACAAACAAGATCTCTGGTTTTTTCGTCTCAGTGCTTGGGCATGTCAGGCTCCCGTGCCTTTTCCCGGTTCGGGTCTCTTTTCTATGACTTCATCCACGATACCGAATTCGACCGCTTCGCTCGCGTTCAAGAAACGGTCGCGATCGGTGGACTCTATAATTTTAGCAAGTTCCTGGCCCGTATGCTTGGCTAGGATTTGGTTCAATTCCTCTCTCACACGCAGGATTTCCCGTGCGTGAATATCGATGTCGCTTGCCTGGCCCTGGGCCCCTCCCATGGGTTGGTGGACCATGATGCGCGAGTACGGCAGCACGTAGCGACGGCCCTTGCTGCCGGCCGCCAGCAACACCGCCGCCATGCTCGCCGCCTGGCCGATGCACAGCGTGGAAACCGGCGGGCGGATATATTGCATCGTGTCGTAAATCGCCATTCCCGACGTGACCGCTCCCCCGGGGGAATTCACATACAGGTAGACTTCCTTATCGGGGTCCTCGGCCTCGAGGAAAAGCAACTGGGCGGTGACCAACGTCGCGGTGTGGTCGTTGATCTCGCCGGCGATGAAAACGATGCGTTCGCGCAGCAGACGGGAGAAAATGTCGTAGGATCTCTCCCCCCTGCCGGTCTGTTCGATAACGATGGGAACGAGGTTCATGACGTGTCGCCGAAAGGCTACCTCCGGCGCAAAGCGTATCGGGTTTAGACCTTGTCGGCAACTTGGCTTTCGTCGACCTTGACGTCGCGTTGCGTCGATAACTCGACGACTCTCTCGAGGGCCTTTTCGCGCAAAAGGCTGGTATGAAGCTCAACCAGCGCCGACGGCTCCGAATAGTACTTGCGGACCTCCTCGGCACGATCCCCGGCTTTTATGACTTGGTCGCGCAAAGCCTGTTCGAGTTCTTCCTTGGAAACCTCGAGTTTTTCCTCGGAGGCGATCGAATCCATGACGAATCCCGCCCTCACCTGGCGGACCGCCCGTGGGCGTAACGCGGTTCGCAGCTCTTCGACTTTGTCTTGGGGAACCTCGCGCAATCCCATTCCGTAGGCGAGCCGGGAGATTGTCTGGTCGATCAGGGTCGGCGGAACCTCGAACTGGTTCGCATCGACGAGCTTGTCGATCATCTCGCTGCGAACCCGGCCGTCGGCGTCGTGGTCGGCCCGGCGCTCGAGGTCCTCGCGGACACGCTTGCGCAGGTCTTCGAGAGAGTCGCAACCGTCCCAACCGAGGTCCTTGACGAACTCGTCGCTGAGCTCAGGGACGATCTTTCGTTTGATCTCGCGCACCGTCACATCGAATCGGATCGTCTTCCCGGCCACCGATTCTTCGTGATGGTTGTCCTCGAATTTGACGACGATCGGAGTCTTGATTGCGCGCGTCACGCCGACGAGTTGCTTTTCGAAATCCTCGGGAAAGCGCCCTTCGCCGACTTCGAGTTGTATTCCTTCGCCCGAAGCCCCCGAAACCGCCTCGCCTTCGTGGAAGCCGTACATGTCGAACAGGACCACGTCACCGGGCTCGACGTTCACCCGATCGGCCTCGGTCTCCAGAACCGCCATTCGTTCTCTCAAGCCGTCGATCGCAGCGGCGACGTGGCTGTCATCGACGCGAAGGATCTTGCGCTCGATCTCTACGCTCTTGTACGGCCCGAGTTCGAACTGCGGGCGAACTTCGACCTCGGCTTCGAACTCCAAGCCTCCGTCCTGCCGTAGATCATGGCGCAGCAGCCGCGGCTGGATGACGACATCCAGCCGATTCGACTCGATGGCTTCGCCGCAGGCGGAATCGATTAGTCCGTTGACGACGTCGCGTCGCACTTCATCGCCGTACTCCCGCTCGAGCACCGCGCGAGGCACTTTGCCCTTACGGAACCCTTTCAGTTTTGCTCGGCCGGCCAGCGACTTGAAGGCTTTGTCCAGTTCCGCGCCCACACGCGTGGCCGGTACCGACACCAGCAGCTTTCTCGCCAGCGCGCCGGTCGACTCCACGGTTGAGTTAATGTTCGAGACGCTTTCCATACACCTTCCGCTTTTCAGCGT